>Ga0315314_1000341_pt1 | contig 55991 bp, 47 predicted proteins | sample TDP9_MG_FD_203631 | JGI IMG/M metagenome (GOLD analysis project Ga0315314, IMG submission 203631) | Freshwater sediment microbial communities from Lake Towuti, South Sulawesi, Indonesia - TDP9 | ecosystem: Environmental > Aquatic > Freshwater > Lake > Sediment | place: Indonesia: South Sulawesi... | reverse complement strand
AAGGGTGATATCGCTGTGATGGGCAACGGGGCGGGGCTTGTTATGGCTCTCTTAGACGCAGTAAAGATAGTCGGGGGGCAACCAGCATGTTTCCTCGACACGGGCGGGGGCTTATCCGTGCAGAGGGTGGAAAATGCCCTCGATGTGCTTCTCATGAAGACGGATGTCAAGGCGATCCTCTTCGCCTTCTGGTTCATGGTATCTCCAGCAGAAGAAGTAACAGAGGGCTTTCTTAACATAATGGCTAAGAGGAAGCCTCGAATCCCAATAATTGGGGTGATCCAAGGAGTTGGCGCGAACCGCGCCATTAAAATCCTTGAAAAGACCGGGATCAAGTGTTATCCAACGATGGAAGAAGGCGTCAGATCGGCTGTAGCGTTGAGGTGACCTAGAATGGTTGTGCTTGTCGACGAAAACACTCGTGTCGTGGTTCAAGGCATTACTGGGAGACTTAGTATGCGCCAAACAAAGATGATGCTTGACTACGGCACTAAAATAGTAGCTGGTGTAACGCCCGGAAAGGGTGGAGAAACAGTACACGGCGTTCCCGTGTACGATTCCGTTGAGGAAGCCCTGAGAGAACATGAAGCTGATACATCCATCTTATACGTACCAGCCGGCTTCATAAAGCAAGCTACATTTGAAGCTATAGAAGCTGGCATAAAGTTTATGGTAATAATAACAGATTGGGTGCCGCTTCATGATGCCCTAGAGATAAAAGCCTTCGCAGATGAAGCCGGGACACGCTACATAGGCCCAAACTGCCCGGGCATAACGATTCCAGGGAAAATAAAGCTAGGAATGATTCATCCAGTAGCACCCGGCAACGTCGGAGTAGTATCGAGAAGCGGAACCTTGACCGGTGAGGTAAGCAACCTCCTTACTAACGCAGGCTTGGGCCAAAGCGCGGTGCTCGGGATTGGAGGAGATCCCATAGTAGGCTTACGTCTGAAAGACGTCTTAGAGCTTTTTGAAGAGGATGAGCGCACTAAAGCTATCGTCATCATCGGGGAGATAGGGGGAACCATGGAGGAAGAAGCCGCCGACTACATCAAAAAACAACTTGTCACCAAGCCGGTGGTGTCTTTCGTGGCGGGTAGCATGGCTCCACCTGAAAAGAGAATGGGACACGCTGGCGCTATAATCACTCAAGGACGCGGCACAGCCGCGAGCAAAATCCAAGCCCTAAAACAAGCCGGAGTCAAAGTTGCGAAAACTCCATGGGAATTACCCTCTTTGCTGAGGGATTCCCTAGGGCAACAGTCTTAGACTAAGAAATAATATCGTCGGAAAATTTATATGTACAAACATAAACTTTGCCTCTCAAAAGGTGAGATGTATGGTTGATTTCAGCTTTACTGAGGAGCAGGAGCTTATCGGAAAGGCTGTCCGCGAGTGGTGCCAAAAGAACCTTCCATTGGAGAAAATCAGGGAAATCGACGAGAAACATGAAGTTCCAAGGGAAATTATTAGGGGAATGGCCGATTTGAACCTGCTTCTGATGCCTATACCCGAAGAGCATGGCGGAGCAAGCGCAGACTGGGTTACGACTTCTATTGTGGCAGAGGAGCTGGGTTATGCAGACATAAGCATAGCCATACCAGTCTTCTTCCTAGTCGAATCTTCATGGGGATTAGTTATCGACCAATACTGCTCAGAAAAAGTTAGAGAGAATTTCATTAAGAAAGCCATCAAGGGGGAAAGCTTCATAGGAATAGCCACAACCGAAGCTGGTGGCGGAAGCGATGTCGCTAATGTTATGTCAACAGCCAGAAAAGAAGGTGACACATGGGTTCTGAACGGAGAAAAACTCTACACAAGTGGAACGGAAGAAGCAAAAAAATGGGGAGGCGGCTACTTCGTCCTAGTTAGGACTTCACCTCCGCCAATTCCGGAAAAGCATCATTTGGGAATGACAGCCTTCTTCCTACCAATAAACGCGCCTGGGGTAGAAATTGTAAAACGATTTGAAGACATGGGGAGAATGGGAATTTCAACAGGCGGTTTCGTAATGAATGATGTTCGTCTGCCAGACCACCACATAATAGGTGAGGAAGGAAAGGGCTTCTACCTGACAATGGAAGGATTCGACACCGCCAGGCTTTTGATAGGGGCGACATGCCTAGGCGCGGCGAAAAGAGCCCTAGAAATCGGAATGGAATACATTAAGGAGCGCGTGGCCTTCGGTCGCCCAATAGGAAAGTTTGAAGGCATACAGTTCGAATTGGCTGATGACTGGGCTGAACTTGAAGCTTTGAGGTCCCTTATTTACCGCACAGCATGGATGATGGACAAGAAAAAGGAAGGAAAGTTTTCAGCCAGAGCAGTTAGCAGATACATTTCAGCTTGTAAATTGAAAATTCCCCCCTTCGCCTTCGACGTTTTCAAACGAGTCATGCTGTGGTTTGGAGCATACGGCTATACGAAGGAGTGCCCGCTTGAAATGGGATTGAGAGGCATAATGTCCTACATGATAGGCGCAGAAGGAACACTTAATATACAGAGAATAATAATTGCGAGGGAACTCTTAGGAGATAAGTACATACCCTATCGCTAGTTTTCTGTGTGTACAATTCTCCATTCATTCCGCCATTGGAACTGCGACTAGTTAGGCTCAGGGCGTGTGTGCGTAAATTGGCTGGTTGTTTTAGGGGAGAAATTTTTAATTTAAAAGAATGTAACGTTACGCAGAGTGACTTGTATGCGTTCGAGATGTCTTGCCAGAGTTGCAGTCGTTTTGATGGGTCTATTGCTTTTGAATGTGGGTGGAATTAGGTATGGAGGAGAGGCTGGAATATCTCCGAAGGAAACGGTGAAGGAGAGCGCAAGGGTTGCTCTGTATTACGGCCGTGGCATTTGGGATGATGGTAAAATTGCTCTCATGCACATGTTTGAATGGATGAATGCTTCCGTAACCATTGTCGATAAAAATGATATACAAGGCGGAGACTTGGTCAACTTTGATCTTCTCTGCATGCCTGGGGGTTGGGCTGGTGACATATTTGAGGGTCTCGGTATTACGGGTATATTAAAGATTCAGGATTTCGTCCGCAGTGGCGGAGCTTACATAGGGATATGTGCGGGAGCGTATCTCGCCTGCGATCGCACTATTTGGAGGGAAGAGCTAATCGATTTTCCTTTAAATCTGTTTCCCGGAGAGGCTGTAGGCCCAGTTGAAGGAGTTTCGTCGGGAAGTATGGTTAAGATTAAGATGGTGAACCGTACCCACCCAATTACCGCCCATGAACCGGAGTATGAGTGGATTCTGTACGCTTTGGGTCCTGAATTTCACGCGTACGAATGGGATGGTGTGACCGTGTTGGGAAGGTACGACGCAAACGATCAGCCGGCTATTGTCGCCCTTCAATATGGGTCTGGAAGGGTGTTTCTGACTGGTCCTCACCCTGAGATTGAGGAGGACTGCAACAGGGATGGATTGGTCGCTTCGTACGACTGGCTGGACGACCGTGGCTCAGACTGGCCCCTAATGTATGAGGCGTTCAACTGGTTGACATTTCAGGAGGGAAAGGAGGTTTCCCATGTAGATGTGCCTCCGGTGGCAGATGCTGGTCCTAACCAGAGGGTTAAGGTTGGAATGAATGTTACCTTCGACGCCAGTGGATCCACCGACGACGTGTGTATCGTCGGCTACAAATGGGATTTTGGGGATGGAACCAACGGAACTGGTAAGATTACAAGCCATGTATACGCCGAACCGGGAACCTACACTGTTACGTTGACTGTGTGGGACTCAGCGGGTAACAACGCCACGGATTCAATCATCGTTACAGTTTTTGACGAATTCCCATGGTGGATTGTCGGGATTGCAGGTGTTGTAGCGGCAGGGATTGCAACTGCAACGCTGGTCCTCCGAAGGTACAGACGCGGCAAGGTCTAAGAACAGACAAGAAAAAGAGGGGAAGGAATGGTCAGTCTGTAGCGCTTTCTGTGGCGCTTTTCTTCCTTATTTTGAAGACATATATGGCGCTGCCGGCGACGGCGACAACGACCACTATGACTACAGCGTAAATCCAGATGGGAGTTCCAACTCCCCAAAGGTTGGTTTCAGTGATTTTGAAGGATTTTGACCATGAAGTTACGTAGCCTGTCGTTTGGTTTTCAATGGTTTGTTCAACCGCTTGTTCACATAATACGCCCGTTGCTTTGTCCAAGCAAATGTCGTAGCTTGTGATCGTCGTAACGTTGGATACAGTGGTGTTCACCATGAAGTTTAGGTGGTTTGTTTCCCTTGCTTTGCCAGCGTATTTACGGGAGACGGTTTCGTTTATCCTCCACTCGTAGTAGGGAGGAGACGGATAGAGGGCAGAAGTGTATATGCTATCGTTTAGGCTAAGATCCTTGGAGATAAACATTAAGGTGCCATTTCCTTCTCCAGATTCTATGTCCACCCCCAAAGTCTTGGTTTGCTCCGTACCGTTCTCGAAGTGGATTAGTGACTGAAACGTTACATTCATGCCGGAAACAGTTTGAACAGTGTTTTTGATCCATTCGGTGTTTTCCATGTCCATTAATTCGGGTGATTTTTGCATGTTGGGGTCATTGGAGCTCCATGTGACATTAATTTCGCCGTACTTAGCCCACTTTTCTGCTTTGACACCCACAGACCTTGGAACTCTGTGTACGCTTAGCCAGGCAAGTAGATTGTAGGGACCGACTAACCCGGTCGGGTAGGGTCCACCCCAACCCGTGAAGGTGTCGGTTCTATACATTGCCAGTATGCTCGGGAACCATATTGGAATTCTGGGCAACTCATTGGCTAGGGTCTCCTGCATTTCAAAGACTATTTCTCTGCGTCTAGTTTTGTTCATTTCAGCTCTCATTTCATCAAATTTGTCTCTGAATTCTGCCCATGAAGTTTCGTTGCCATATTGCCATTCGCCAAAGCTGTAATACTGTCTTTCTGGCCTAGCGTGGTGTTCAAAGATCATGGCTGGGTCTGGGGCGCACGTAAAGCTAAACAATGCTACGTCGTAGTTGCGATAATTTAACCTAGTCCCTGCCATGGCTGTCTCCATGGGATAGTTTTTGAGCTCTATGCCTATCTTCTTCATGTCTTCAGAGATAATGTCCCCTACCCTAATGTACACGCTGAACAAGAGATTGAGTAGCTCGAAACTGAGTTTCTGTCCATCAGGCGTCTCCCTTATTCCGTCTCCAGTTCTGTCGATGAAGCCGTGGGCGTCCAGTATCTCACGCGCCTTAGCTAGGTTGTACTCATACTTGGTAACATTTGGGTTGTGCCAAAAGCTGTGGAAGGGCGCGATTTCAGTGTATGAGATGGGTCCGTAACCCATGTAGACGACATCAACAATCTTCTGCTTGTCAATGGCGTGGGACATGGCCTGCCTAAACCATTTTAGGTTGAATGGATATCTCCTCTGGTTGGCACAGATGTACAAGAACAAGATTCCAGGGCTTACCAGAGTCTCTAAGGGTTCCGCGGAGGTCTCAGCGGGTTCAAGGAATTCTGGATTGGTGTCGCCCACAACATCTAATCCGCCCTTTTCAAGCTCCATGAACTCTCCTTCGGCTGTTAAGTCGTATCTCACTAGGATTCCGTCTATGTAGGGTCTCCCCCTCCAGTAGTTCTTGTTAGCCACGAACTTGGCGTATTCCGCTGGCCTAAACTCAACAAGTTTGAAGGGCCCATTTCCTATAGGTCCTTCCGGCGGACGATTCGCAAAAGCATCGGGGTCCCATTTGTCCTTCCATATGTGTTTGGGTATGATGGGCACCCGCGTCAGCACTAGGGTCGCGAAGTAGGCGGCTGTTCTATTAAGGTGGACGACCACCGTATAGTCGTCCGGTGTCTCCACACTTGCAAAGTCCTCCATTTCGTCCATCCAAAGGGCACAGTCCTCAGGGTTTTCCCTAATGTAGTCGTAGGTGAATTTGACATCTTCGGCAGTGAAGGGCACTCCGTCATGCCACGTCACGTTGTCTGCGAGGTGAATTGTCCATGTTAGGCCGTCTGGAGAAACTGTCCAGTTGTAGGCTATCCAGGGCTTAGCGGTCATGTTAGCGTCAAACACGGCTAGGCGGTCGTAGATTAGTAGTGCGTGCCACCACTCCGTGACGGAGTAGATGGTCATGGGATTTAGGCTCCCAGGGGTGGGATTGGATACCTTAACCGTCCCGCCATACAGGATTTCTTGAGGTGAAGGTGTGGAAGTGGCGATCGGCATAATTGTTGGAAGCAAAATCGAAAGCAAAAGCACCATGAGCGTGGCAGCAAATAATTTCTGTACTTTCCTTTTCATTTTTTTCCTTCCTTTTTATTATATTGACGTAGGCTAATACACTGTCTTAGGATTAAAATTTTTCTCGTTTCTGCAAATGCGTATGCAGTAAGGGTCGCGCCTAACTGTCTGAAATAAGTTTTCCGAAATTTTTCTCTAAGGCTAGAAAGCTTTTGGGTCACATCTAGCGTCATGGTTTATTTGTTATTTCCTTTGATTTTGGGCAGTTGTATTATGCTTAGCAGGGTGATGTTCTGAAGTTGATTTGCACAAGAACCATGCTGGCGGAGTCAATAGTAAGTATTTTCGTAAAGTTTTGACGGAAGCAGCAACCCATGACAAACAGCTAATTTCAGATGCGCGCATCGCAAATGTTTATAAGCAGTAAGACGTTTTAAAGGTCCAAAAATAGGAAGTGGGGCGTTTTGATTTCCTATGAAGATGTTGTCAAGAAGGATAAGGAGTACCTAATACAGCATGTAGTTAGACAGCCAGTGGTTCTTGTAGAAGGAAAACATGCCTTATTGAAGGACGTGAATGGGAAGGAGTATATAGACTGTTTCTCAGGGTTTTCCGTGGTAAACATAGGCCATTGCCACCCAAAAGTTGTAAAGGCTGCTAAGGAGCAACTAGATAAGCTCATACACTGCTCAGCAGGATACTATAGTGTCCCTCAAACTCTTCTAGCCGAAAAACTTGCACAAATAATGCCCGGAAATCTAAAAAAATCTTTCTTCTGTAACAGTGGAGCTGAAGCCGTTGAAGGAGCTATAAAACTAGCTAAAAAATATGCGCTGAAGAAGGGTAGGACAGGATTAAGTGTAATAGCTCTTCAAGGTTCGTTCCACGGAAGAACGTCGTTAGCACTAACTTTAACAGGACAAAAAAAGTATAAAGTTGGGTTGGCTGCCTTTGCGAATCACCCTGGCGTAGTTCACGCTCCGACACCATACTGCTACAGATGCAATCGCGAGTACCCTGATTGTGGAATAGAATGCGCTCATGCTGTAGAGGACATTGTGGAGTTAAGCACGGCTGGCGATGTTGCCGCCCTAATAGTCGAGCCAATTTTGGGTGAGGGAGGAATTATAATTCCACCTAAAGAGTACTGGGCAATTGTGCCTAAAATCTGTCGAGACCACGATATACTGTTAATAATTGACGAAGTTCAGACGGGGTTCGGTAGAACAGGAGCTATGTTCGCATCCGAATACTGGAACCTTCAACCCGACATCATGAATATGGCAAAGGGGTTAGGAGGAGGGATGCCTATTGGAGCCTTTAGCGCTAGAGACGAAATCGCGGCATCCTTTGACCCCACGGATCACTTCTCAACATTTGGCGGAAACCCCGTATGCTGTTCAGCTGCCTTGGCTAACATCAACGCTATGATGGATGAAAAGATCCCTGAAAAAGCGAGGAAACTCGGAACATACACCATTGAGAGGTTGAAAGAATTAGCCGAAAAATATACGGTCATAGGTGACGTGCGTGGAAAAGGCCTGATGATGGGTTTGGAAATTGTTAAAGATAGAGCTGGTAAAACTCCAGACCCAGAAAATGCCAACAAAATAAGAGATGAGATGAGGGAGAAAGGGGTCATCATAGGCGTTGGCGGAATCAAGAAGTGCACCCTAAGGCTACAGCCCTGCCTTACGATAACAAGAGAACAAATGGATAAGGTTCTCGAAACCTTAGAAAAAGTCCTGAAGAAAAAATAACCTCTTAAAGACCGTTAAGTAATTTACTAGTATCCGCACCACTCCACTATAGTTAATGCAAGAATTCTTGCTGTTTCAACCAAAGAATCTATTTCTACATACTCGTCTGTAGAGTGCAGATTGAAGCCTCGTGGACCGAAAGTGATCGCTGGGACATTAGCGTATCGTACGAAAAACCTGGTGTCTAAGCCAGCCGACCCTCCTTCGAACATTGGTTCTTTGCCGGTCACTTCTTTGACAAAATTCGCTACCGTTTGGACTATTGGATGATTTACATCTTGTTCATGTGGTTCCGCTCGCCAACCAAACCATTCAATATTTGGCGGATTCTTTCTCAGCCAAGGATCTCGTTTTGCAGCAGTTTCAATGGTGTGTTCAATTTGTTCTTTAACTTCCTCTAATTCCTCCCCTGGTGGCCACCCTATTCTGCATTCCAACTCGCACCAGCCTGCAACCGTTGAGGGCCAATCGCCGCCGGATATCTTTCCCATATTAATCGTTGTGGCATGTCCTTTCATATATGGATAAATCTCTGCTGGAGGATATCTTATCTTAGCTTGTCTCTTCTTGTTTAGCTCAGATAAAGCGTTATAGATTTTTATTGCTTTACCTATGGCATTGACACCAAGGTGAGCATAAGCAGCGTGGGCTGGTTTGCCAATAACCTTAACCCTAAAATACATGGCGCCTGCACTAGCAATTCCAATGTTATACTCGTCTGTTGATTCTGTTATTATCGCTGCGTCAGCGCTATAGCCCTTCAATATCGTGGCAAGCGTCCCTCCGATACCTCCATCCTCTTCTTCTATGGTGCTTTCAAGTGTGACATCTCCTTTAAGTCTAATTCCGGTCTCTTGAACACATTTTAGTGCATAGACCATTGAGGCGATTCCCCCCTTCATATCAGCCGCTCCTCGACCGTAGAGCTTATTGTCAACGATTTTGGCGCCCCATGGGTCATAAGTCCAAGCTGTCACGGGTTCAGGAGAAACGACATCAATATGACCTGCTAATATGAGGGACCTACCTTGCCCACTTCCCCTCAATTTTCCTATAACATTTGGTCTTCCTTTGTATCCAAATTTTGTGTACGATATAGTCTCGAAGAAGGCTGGATGTTTTCTAAGCTCTGCTACATTTGGCTCCCAAACATCAACTTCTAATTCTAGATCTCTGAAAGTTTTCTCCATAAACTTCTGAGCGTCTCCTTCGTGTCCGATAATGCTTGGGATTCTAATCAACTCTTGCAGAAATTTCGTCATCTCATCTCTCTTTTCATCGATTCTCTCCAAAATCCTCTTTTGCAGTTGAGATTGTTTGTGTGTTGCACCCTTTAACAAAGGCTTACGGCCACGCATGCTCATGCCTCCATGTTACCTCCACATTCAGAGGTAATATAGAGATATAGAATTTATCTTAGTTTTGACGATTCGCGTTAAAGGCTTCGATATAGCGAGCGCGCGGACAAGTAACAGTCAAGGATCTGTAAAGAGTTCGGATGTGACAATAAAACCACACGAATTTTTCAGCGCATGCCAGGACTTACGACCTTACATTTCGTTGTACTGTAGGAATCTTTTTCCGCTATAAGAAGAGAGGTTGAAATAGAAGAAACGGAGGTAGAGAAATGGAGTGGTTAAATGGAGCTAGATGTGTTGTTTGCCTAACCTTTGATTTAGATGCGGATATTTCATGGCGTAACATCTTGAGGCGCCATAATATAGAGCGCGATAACCCGGTGGTCTTGTCACAAGGACAGTACGGCCCCAAAGTCGGCGTTCCACGTATTCTAAAACTACTGAAGAGATATAATTTGAAGGCAGGTTTCTTTATCCCTGGAGAAGTAGCTGAAAGATATCCAGAGACGGTGATGGAAATTAGTAGAGAAGGACATGAAATCGGACACCACGGATATTCTCATAGAAACCCCGCAAGCTGCAGTGTTCTAGAGGAGAAGGAGGAGCTTGAAAAGGGTCTTAAAGTCTTAGAGAAGCTTACAGGCAAAAAGCCGATGGGATATAGAGCGCCGGCAGCCGATATGAGCGACAACACCCTCAGCTTGTTATGTGATTACGGTTTCATATACGACAGTAGCATGATGGGAGATGATGTTCCCTATACCGTCAAGGTGAAGGAGAAAGAAATTGTAGAGCTTCCCATTCGTTGGATACTGGATGATTGGGTTTATTTTGGGTTTAATTACTTTCCCCCTCTTGAATACCAAAGTGGCATAAGTAGTCATAGGAAGGTCTTTGAAATTTGGTCTGATGAGTTTGAAGCAGTATACGACGAAGGTCTATATTTCATGCTTACGATGCATCCCCAAACAATTGGAATTCCCTCAAGAACCAAGATGCTGGAGAAGCTGATTCAACTTATGAGATCAAGAAAAGGAGTGTGGTTCGCAACTCCACTGGAAATTTGTCGATTCTGGAAAGAGAAGGTGGGTAAAATAGGATGAAGAGACTAGAAGAGAAAGTAGTCGTGATAACGGGAATTGGTTCAGGTATCGGGCGGGCTACAGCAATGATTTTCGCCCAAGAAGGCGCCAAGGTTGTTGGGGCTGATGTTAATCAGGAAAAGGGACTAGAAGTAATTGAAGCGATTAAACGTGCTGGAGGAGAGGCAATTTTTGTCAAGGCAGACGTATCCAAAACAAGTGATGTCAAAAGACTGGTGGAAAAGGCGTTAGTATACGGCGGAATAGACGTGTTGTTCAATAATGCAGGCGTCGAACTCGTGAAGAAACTGAAAGACACAACAGAGGAAGAATGGGATAAAATAATCAAGATTAATCTGAAATCTGTGTTTCTCTGTTGTAAGTATGTTACACCAGAGATGATCAAAAGAGGGGGCGGGGTTATCATAAACAATGCTTCGGTCGCTGGTCTCGTTGGTTCCTTCTCTCCTGCCTATTCTGCGTCAAAGGGCGCAATCATCGCTTTAACGAAAACGTTGGCTGTCGAATTAGCTCCAGATAACATTCGGGTTAACTGCATTTGTCCAGGGGCTATAGAAACTCCAATGTTGCATAGGGTGTTGGAAAAGCAGGGAGATCCAGAACTAGTCCGTAGAGAAAGGATTAAATCATATCCGATGGGAAGATTTGGAAGACCTGAAGAAGTTGCTCAAACGGCATTGTTTCTGGCATGCGATGAATCTTCTTTTATGACTGGGGCAGTGGTCGTAGTGGATGGAGGCTTTACGTCTCGCTGATAGAAAAGTCTAAGGACTTTTTCATCACACAAGAAATTCTAGCAAAAGCTTAAATGCAAGTAACTGCGAGACAAAAAACACGGTGTTTTAAAAATGGAAAAATTTGAGAGGAAACTTTGGATACCAGTTTGTCTATTGATTCTGACTTTGACCATGATTTCGCCTCTGCTGATTCAGGAAGTAAAGGCACAAGGCGCGGATGTTGCAATATACAATGATAGTGGAGCTTGGGTTGACAGTTATGTTCCTTTCAAGAACTTTACTAAATATAAAGGCTTAACCTGGAAATACGTGACTGCTTCTGACATCAACAATGGGTTAATAACCTACCCAACTTACAAGGTATTCTTCATGCCCGGTGGCTGGGCTGGCGACTACAATACTGCTATTTCAAACACGGGAGACCAAAACATTAGGAATTTTGTTAGCAGTGGTGGTGGCTACATCGGGATTTGTGCTGGAGCTTTCTTTGCATGTGACGACATTGTCTGGGAAGGAAGAGCCTACGAGTATACATTGGATTTGTTCGACGGAACGGGCATTGGCGCAATAGACGAAATAATGCCATGGGATCACGCCATAATGACAAACCATACCATGAATCTGAATCATCCAATCAACCAGTACGAACCCTCCCGGGAACGCATGGCATACTATGGAGGACCATACTTCGTTCCCCACGCGGGCGTAACCGTTGACACCGTAGCTACCTACGACAAGAAAAACAATGAACGTGCAGCCATCACTTTCAGCTACGGTTCAGGAAGAGTATTCCTAATTGGCACGCACCCTGAAATAGAAGAAGACAAAACCAGAGATGGCTCGAGCTGGGCCGAAATATTCTATGACCATGGCTCAGATTGGCCATTCCTATGGACAACCATGGACTGGCTGATGAAACTAACAATATCACGACCTCCAACTGAGCCTGCGCTACCCCCGATTGGAACACGGTTATTCTTTGATGGATTCGAATCTGGAAGCCTTTCAACCAATGGTTGGACTACCTCTGGCACAGGGAAACCATGGTATGTTTCCACAGAGAGCCCCTATCAAGGAACTTATCATGCCATGGCAAAGGCAACAGGTGCTGGAAAATGGTCCTATCTAACGTCTAGAACGATAAGCACTGCTGGCTACACTCAGATGGTTTCACTCCGCTACCACCGACGAATAATAGGCCACGATGCAGCTGACGGATTCACTGTAGAGTGGTATGACGGCACCAACTGGAACCTAATAGAAGAGAAACATCAATGGGACGCGCCCGGCTACGCAGATCCATGGGTTTTTGCAGGACAAGGCTTAGTTTGGGAGTTGCCCAGCGGCGCCCTCAACAACCCTAACTTCAAAATAAGATTCGGAGATTGTTGCGGTGCAGTGTCCGAAAAAGTTTACCTTGACAACGTTGAAATAAGAGCAGCCTAAGAACTACACCAAACTCCCATTTTTTTATTTGTGCATTGATTTAAGATCGGTATCTCTCTAAGTATGTTACTAGTAGATGATCAAAAGACCTATCCTTACTCTTCTGGAGGGTTCCTCAAGTTCTATGATTTTCGTTTTCTCCGCTCAGCTTTTTTTTTATTTTTGATGGCGATGGCCCTCTTCATCTTTTCGTGATAGTCTTCTAGGGCCTTTAGCGCGCTGAGTTCCGTTGGCACCTCCAGTTCTAGGGAGTTCCTTTCAAACTCCTCGTAGAAGCCCTTCTCAAGTATGAGTGATACGAAGTTTGTGTTCGCATAATTTTTTATCTTTAGCGCCCCCTCCCTCTTAGGAGGCCTCAAGAATTCATCTAAAATTCTGGTTATACGATGTGTAACCAAACCGGTTCTCCTCTCTGATTGTGCGCTGTCTTTGAACCTATAAGGCAAGTATTTCATGACCCAGGTGTAGCTCATGCCAGTCTCATCTGCTATCCTATGCGCTATCCTTCCGGGCTCCACTCCTTCACTTAAGTGGATCTCTCCCAGCCTTTCCAACAGCTCCGTCTTCTCCTTGCGTGGCACGCTTCGCCTAACGGTGTTGCTGATGATGCGGGCGATAAGCCGGTCCTTCTCGGTTCGGATGTGCTCCAGCCTTACCCTTCTCCATTTTCCATCCACGCCAAACCGGTGTTCTCCATCGATAATGTTTCCATAATAGTCAATCAATATAGGGTAAAGCTGACCGACCCTCTCCGAAGAAGACTTCAACTGTTGGCTTGTCACGTATATCCCCAACTATTCTGTCCTTTAAAATATATGTACTTTGTGTAAAAAACTTTTTTATCAATTAGGAATTTGTACCATTTTATAGATTAAAATCGGATAATATCCAATGAATCAAATCCTCCAAATCGGACTCGCAATACATTTTGTAACTACTCTGTAATTTCTTCGATCAACCAAGAATGAACTTAAAAACTAGCGTGCACAATTATTTTTGAGGAGTGTATCTTGCCCAGACAACCCAGATCACTCGATGAAATAGACATAGGAATTCTTGAGATATTGCAGAAGGATTGTAGAACATCGCTAGAACAAATAGCTAATAAGCTAGGAATTCCAAAGTCAACGGTACATTATCGAATAAAGAAACTAGAAACAGAGGGAACAATCGAAGGTTACTATGCAAAAGTTAATGCAATGAAGGTTGGAAAAGACTACATCACGATTAGTTTTATCCGCGCAAAATATGGTCCAAGCTACCATGAAAAAGTAGGAAAGATGTTAGCCCAAATCCCAGGTGTTTGGGCAGTCTACTTCGTATTTGGAGAAACTGATTTTATTGTTTTGGCCAGGTCAAATGACAGGGAAGATTTCATGGAAAAAGCCGACAAAATTATTAATACGCATCAAATTGAAAGAAGTGGTACACAAATAGTTGCAAGGATAATCAAAGAAGATCCAAGAATAGAACTCAAATCTTCCATGCGGTACAACAATGTTTCTAGCACATTACTTTTATCTAATGTTAAACGCAAAGGTCGAATAAGATTAACGAAAAAGGCACGCGCACACAATTCATTGCCTAACACAAAACATCATCAGAGACCCCGGAACCTTCTGGGTGAACGCACTTAGACCAGAGTACGCAACTCCAACACATACGCTTAAAGAATACGCGTGCATAGGGGTATAGAGGGCATTATGGAAGACATCATCTTCAACTGCACAAGATTCTAACCTTAACCCCTTCTGAATGCCCAGTTGCGAAAAAGTTGCTTTAGCGGTTCTATCTCTTAACATTCAAGAGTTTAAATCTTATTTTTGAAAAAGATTCTTCACGGCCGATACTCTAGCTCTTCCGGAAACTCTATCTAGAGCCGCGAACTCTAAAGCATCTCTGATACAAAACTTAACACAGGGAGTTTTGCCCTCACAAAGGTCGCAAGCAAAAATCACCCTCTTCTTAGGGTGTAAAGTGATCGCGCCGAATTCACAGGATTCAATGCACCATCCGCAACCGTTACACTTTTCCTCATCAACAATGATGACGCCGTTTTCGTCAGATTGTTCTAAGGCCTTTCTCGGACAGGAAGCCACGCAAGGGGCGTCTTTACAGAGCCGACAAGTTAACGCCGTGACGACCATCGGCTCAATTTTAACGACTCTAATTCGAGACATTCTAGGGTTGAAGGCTTTATCTTTGGAGGCTGAGCAAACCATTTCGCAAACTCCACAGCCAGTGCATTTTTCTGGATTTGCAATAATTACCTTATGCATACTTATACATCCTTCTTGACAGTTTTCCGCCTAATGGTCTCAATTTTTCTTGCCACATCTGCCAATCCAAGTTCGACCAGCTTTTTCTCAGTCGGTATGCCGTTGTGATCCCATCCACTTAATTCATAATATTCATCAAGCATTTTATTAAATTCATCTTTTTTTAAGACATAACCTTCCCCTGAGGACCCGTGAGGAAGGGGCTCCTCATAAAATTTATCCGGCCAAAAGTCATCTTTCCTGCTTATTCCTTCTCTCACGTTGAAAGCTCTAGTTAAGGTAACTATTCGTTCCCCGATTCTCCTCAAGTCAGCCTCGTTCATTTCAACCCCTATCAAAAGTGGGAAAAGTCTCACGAGAGTTTTCCAGGAATATACGTCTCTAAAGAAGCGACAAAGGATCAATGTATCACATATGGCGAATCTATGCTCCAAATTCTTTAAAAATGTCGCCTTACCCTCAACGCTAAGCCTATCAATGTCGCCCCTCAACTCATATGTATACATAGACGATGGAAGGTGGCATGCTCCTCTATCCGCTACAGCAAATGCCAATGCCACTCCCTTCATTCCTCTCGGATCGTATCCTGATGGTTCAAGTCCCTTTACATGTACGGCAAATTCTTCTGCACCTTTACCGAGTCGTTTAGCAGCTTCTCTTACGCCTTCAGCGAGTATATTTCCTAGTCCAGTTCTCGTTGCAATTTTTTTCACCATCTGGATAATGGCTTCGTGGTTGCCCCAGACTAGCTCGATACCCTCAGTATCTTTGATCGTAATTATCCCTCGCTCATAACACTCCATAGCGAACGCTATGGCATTGCCTGTGCTCATTGTATCCATTCCAAACTCGTCGCATAGCTCATTAGCTTTCACTATTGACTCTAAATTGCTATTTTCACATAGACCACCTAAGGCATAAACTGTTTCATAGTCCAGTTCTGCAACTGCCCCCGTGTATGGACCTCTTTTAGCGACGCATAGCTTAGAACAATTCGCAACACACGAGCCACACGCTCTATCTTTGACTAATAATCTTCCCCTGATAGTTTCAGCAATTATGTTCTCATATTCATTTAATGTTCCCTTGCGCCAATATCTCGTCGGGAAAACACCCATCAGGTTATTGGTGCTAACCACCCCAAGTGTACCCCATCGTGGGTACGCTGTTCCTGTGGATGGAGTTTCCTTTACAGTCTTGTAGAATTCTTCCATGAATTCAAGCATTTCATCGATCTTTGCAACTTCGATGGTTTTCGTCCCTCGCACGGCAACGGCTTTCAAGTTCTTTGAACCCATTACCGAACCCGCACCGCATCTCCCAGCAGTTCGAGAATAATCATTAAAGATGCCAGCGAATCTGACTAGATTCTCGCCCGCAATCCCGATGCGCGCAACATTGATTTCTTCGTCGCCAAGTTCTTCCTTAATCATGGTATTGGTCTCGAAAGTGTTTTTCCCCCACAGATGCTTAGCATCAATTATTTGAACTTCTTCGTCATCTATCCATAAGTAAACCGGTTTTTTCGATCTTCCCCCGATTATTAAAACATCGTATCCGGCTCGCTTTAATGTGTCACCAAAAAATCCGCCTGTACTTGAGCTGCCGTAAATACCCGTTAGTGGAGACTTATAGGATATGCAGTGTCCCTTGTGAGGAACTATAGTGCCTGTAGCAGGACCCGTGGTAAAAATCAGTTTATTTTCTGGACCCAAAGGATCTATTCCATGCTTAACTTCATCATATAATAACCGGGCTCCTAGACCTTTGCCTCCTATATATTTCCTCACAAAATCCGGTGATAAAGGCTCCTTGGCGATATTGCCTGTAGACAAATCGACACGAAGAATTTTCCCGGCATACGCAGGTAACATATGTGATGTCTCACCTCAGACACGATAGCATGAAAGAAATAAAAGGGTTTGCAAGTTCATATTAATCTTATGCTCAGGAAAGAAGAATTCATGTGTGGGCGAGCAACTTCCTCAAAGAGAGTAAGAAGGTATAATCACACCCTTTTTTTGTTTTTCACGGCTAATGATGTATTAAGGAAAATCTTGTCGAAAAACCTACTTAATCTCAAATGAAGGCACTCCAACTTAATCGCCCATACTGTACTAAATTGTCAGCCTCATTAGCCAGTTTTCATCATCGGTCTTATCTTTTCTTTTAGCTAGCCTTTCGAAGGCTCTGGGAAGATGGAAAATGGAGAGAATGTGTTCATTGCTTCCTCTTTCTACGCTTAATACGCTTGATAGATGGCTGCTACAACCGTTGCAACTACGATTGTTGAGGCTAAACCAATGTAAGGAGTCCTTAAATGTGCGTGACTGTGACACAATAGCAACAATAAGTTTTGAATGTGCCTGCCTCCTAGATTTATGATCTCACGTCACGGGAAGTTGACTACCTCATAACGCACCTAACATTAAGTCAACATTGTGAACGGTTGCCTACGAGCTAATACGCACACACAAAAATTGACATGGGTTCCGTAGTGACTGTATTAGACTTGAGGATAAGATCTGACTGTTTGAAGACAGTTGGTTGTTAAGTCGGAACGAGCGAAAATTTCAAGCAAAGAAAAAAGAGGGGTGTGTGGGAAGTTTTGTAGTTTTAGGCTGCTCTTATTTCGACGTTGTCGAGGTAGACTTTTTCGGAGACTGCGTTGTCCTTGACTCCGAATCTTATTTTGAAGTTGGGGTTGTTGAGTGCTCCGCTGGGCAACTCCCAAACTAAGCTTTGTCCTGCAAAAACCCATGCATCTGCGTAGTTGGGCGAGTTCCATTCATATTTTGCTTCTATTAGGTTCCACTTGGTGCCGTCATACCACTCTACAGTGAATACGTCATGTGTCGCATCGTGGCCTATTATTCGTCGGTGGTAGCGGAGTGAAACCATCTGAGTGTAGCCAGCAGTGCTTATTGTTTTAGACGTTAGATTGGACCATTTATTATAACCTGTGTTCTTTGCCATGGCATGATAAGTTCCTTGATAGGGGCTCTCTGTAGAGACATACCATGCTGTCCCTGTACCAGAGGTAGTCCAACCATTGGTTGAAAGGCTGCCAGACTCGAAACCATCAAAGAATAACAGTGTTCCAACCGGGGGTAATGCAGGCTCAGTCGGAGGCTGCGATACTGTTTGGCCCATGAGCCAATCCATGGTTGTCCACAGAAGCGGCCAATCCGAACCATAGTCATACCAAATTTCGCCCCAGCTCGAGCCATCTCTGGTTTTGTCTTCCTCTATTTCAGCATGCGTACCAATCAGAAATACTCGGCCTGAACCATAGCTGAAAGTGATGGCGGCACGTTCATTGTTTTTCTTGTCGTAGGTAGCTACAGTGTCCACGGTTACGCCTGCGTTGGGAGTGAAGTATGGTCCTCCATAGTATGCCATGCGTTCCCGAGAGGGTTCATACTGATTGATCGGATGATTCAGATTCATGGTCAAATTCGTCATTACGGCGTAGTTCCAGGCCATTATTTCGTCTATTGCGCCAGTGCCTCTCCCGCCGAACAGATCCAATGTATACTCGTAGTTTACTCCTTCCCAGGTAATTTTGTCGCATGCAAAGAAGGCTCCAGCACAGAGTCCGAGGTAGCCACCGCCACTGCTAACAAAATTCCTAATGTTTTGATCTCCATTGTTTGAAATGTAAGAATTGTAGGTGCTTGAATCGCCGCCGGGCATGCATAGCACCGTGTAGTTTGGGTAGGTTACTAAGCCATTGTTGATGTCAGAAGCAGTCACGTATTGCCAATTTAAGCCTTTATATTTAGTAAAGTTCTTGAAGGTAGTTACGCTGTCAGCCCAAACCCCGTAACCATTGTATATTGCGACTTTACCGGTTGGAGGTGGAGGCGGCTCTTCTTCAGAAGCTGCTCTTATCTCGACGTTGTCGAGGCGAACTTTCTCGCTGGACAAGTTGCATGTATCTGCGAATCTTATTTTGAAGTTGGGGTTATTGAGTGCTCCGCTGGGCAAGAAAACCCATATGTCTGCGTAAGCAGGCATGTCAAATTCATTTTTCTCTTCTATTAGGTTCCAGTTGGTGCCGTCGTACCATTCTACCCTAAATTCATCGGTTGAGTCATGGCCTATTACTTGTCGGAAGTAGCGGACTGAAACCATTTGGTCGTAGCCAGCAGTGCTTATCGTTCTAGACGTTAGATAGGACCACATGCCAGAACCCGTTTGCTTTACCATGGCATGATAGGTTCCTTGATAGGGGCTCTCTGTAGAGACATACCATGCTGTCCCTGTGCCAGAGGTAGTCCAGCCATTGGTTGAAAGGCTTCCAGATTCGAAGCCGTCAAAGAATAGTTGCGTTCCTACAGGGGGCAGCGGAGGCTCTTCTGGAGGTTCTGAAATCGTCCAGCCCATGAGCCAATCCATGGTTGTCCACAGCCATGGCCATTCTGAGCCATAGTCATAAAACACGCTGGCGAAAGTGGTTCCGTCCCTGTCGCTGTTTTCATCATTTTCAGGGTGGGGACCAAACAGGGCTACACGTCCTGAACCATAGGTGCAAGTGATAGCGGCAGGCGCGTTGCTGGATTCGTCGTAGGTAGCTACAGTACTGTAAGTTCCGCCCTGAAATCTGGGTCCTCCCCAGTAAAGCACGCGTTCCCTACTAGGTTCATACTGATTGATTGGATGACTTGATACTATGGTCAAATTTGTCATGTCAGCATAGTCCCAGGGCATAATCGCATCTATGGCGCCGATGCCATATCCACTATACAAGTTCAAAGGATAATCATATTCCACTCCTTCCCAGATAATCCTGTCACACGCATAGTAGGCTCCAGCACAGAGTCCAATATAACCACCGCCACTACTGACCAAATCCAGAATGTGTTGCCTTCCCACGCTACTGATATCGTAATAGTACTCAGCAGAATCACCACCAGGCATATACAAGACGTCATAAAGCGGTCTTAGATCATTATTGTTAATGTCCGTAGCAGTCACTTCTTCCCAAGTCATGCCCTTGTAGTTAAGAAAGTTCTTGAAGGCAGTTACGCCGTCAGCCCAAGCTCCATCACCATTGTACACCGCAACTTGAGCGCCTTGAAGAGACTTTGCTTTCTGAATCAGCAGAGGCGAAATCATGGTCAAAGTCAGAATCATTAGACAAATCGGTATCCAAAGCTTTCTCTCAAATTTTTTCATTTTAAAACACGGAAGCCAGATTCGACTTAAGTTGATATTTAAGCTTTTTCCCCAATACCCTTATCAAAAATTAAAGTCAACAGACAGTTAGGTATGATACCAAGAAATAAGAAAAACTATCTTAGATACGCTATCTTTCCGCTATCCCCACGTCCAAAAATGAAAGAAGAAAGGTGTGCTTATAGCTTCTCTCTTCTGCGCTTAACGCGCCTAAAGTAAATGACTGTTGCAAGTGTTGCGAATACGATCGTTGAGACTAAACAAATGTGGGGGGCTAGCAAACTAAGCTTGTCAACAGGAATCCAGATGCCGCCGACGGGAGATGAGGAATTAACTGTTATCAGCTTCGATGTTGTGTTCCAAAAATCTTGGCTGTCAGTGACGTTTAGGGTCACCGTGTAGGGTCCATCCTCTGTGTAAACGTGGTCGATGTAGGGGTCAGTGTCATGTACTCTTGTTTGGTCGCCGAAGTCCCAGTAATAATCGACAATGGACGTGGGATGGGTGCCGTTCCAGCCTGACTGTGAGTTTGAGGCGTTGAAGGTTACGATCTCACCCACAAGTGGATTGGCTGGTGAATAGGTGAAGTTAGCCGTAGGAGGTAAAGGAGGTGAGGCTGTCATCCAATAAAGCGCTGCGTGCATGAGAGGCCAGTCTGAGCCTTTGTCGTCCAACGCGTCTCCCCACCTACTGCCATCCCTGTCGCTGTCCTCCTCGATTTCGGGATGAGGACCAGTCAGAAAAACCTTTCCAGACCCGTATTCACAGGCGACGATGGCTGCCTCACCGTTAACTTGATACCTCCCAAGTATGGTTACGTTCGCTCCTGCATATGGATGAAACTCGGGTCCACCATAATAGAGAATCCACATATAATCTGGTAGAGATTCGGTGATGGGGTGTGTACGGTTCACTATACTAATATTGGTCATGGCGTAGTTCGGCCAAGGTGCAATCTCATCTATGGCTCCGTCTCCGTGTCCAGGAAAAAGACCTAGAGGATAATAGTATGAACTTCCTTCCCAAACGATGTAATCGCAGGCGAAGTATGCTCCTGCGCATATTCCGATGTAGCCTCCGCCGTTGCTCACAAAATTTCGAATCTTTGAAGCACCTTCCTCGTAACCAAGACCTACATATTGATCCCAAGCATTACCCCCAGGCATCACAAAGACATCATAGTTGACTAGCCCTCCGCCAGTTACGTCACTAGCATAAACAACCGTCACAGATGCACCTACCCATTCATACATGTTGACAATAGCGATTCTACTGGGTTCCCACACTCCGGGGCCGCCGTACACGGCGACCTTGACGGTCCCCTGCGTCGTTTCTGTGATCATGTTAGGGCTTGTCGCCAAAGTGTTAAACCATGTTCCAACTATTATTAGTGTTAATAATATCGGAACAAAGGTCGTCCACATAAATCGTCTAAACATGTTTATGTTCCCCAATGTTAAGGCATTTACAAGTAAAAGCATCCCATTACATCAATGTATAAAAAGAGTTATGGAAGCATCTTCTATTTTCCTTTCTGCCAACTAAAGCTTCTTCTCAAGACGATTACAATCAACACGGCTATCATAAACAGTGAAAGAATCATGGCTGTTGGAAATTCCGGTACAACATTTGTACCAATAATTTTGATGTTGTAGATGTTAGAGCCGTAGGTGAAGTAGAGAGACGTATGAGTGGCGTTATCAACTATATCGAGGGTGGGGGCAGAGATCGGGGAGTCGTCCAGCATGACTATCCACTCTTCCCAGGAAGTAGAGTTCAGGAGACGTTTTGGAATGGTGACGTTGCAGAAGCCTGTGCCAGGTGGACCGTTGACGCTGAAACTGATCTGTTTTAATGACTGGTTAAAATTGAATTCTGTTAAGGAAGAGTTGCTGAACGTGGTCACGTTGTAGGTTTCTTCGCCCCAAGGGACGTTAAATACCTTAACTTCTGGGCTCCATAACAACCACTTGACAGCCTCATACAATAAAGGCCAGTCTGAGCCGCGATCATCCAAATAATCGTCGCCCCAAGTTCCATCTCTGGGGTCGTCTTCTTCTATTTCAGGGTGTGGACCGCTTAGGAACACTCTTCCCGATCCATATTGTGTGGCGACTATCGCTGGCTGCTGACCGTTGACATCGTACCTGCCCAATATGGTTACATCTGCTCCCTCAAATGGATGGAAAGTGGGGCCACCGTAGTATAGAATCCACATACGCTCTGGTAGAGATTTGGTTATGGGGTGGGTGCGGTTCACTATGTTTATCCATGTCATGTTGTATGTCGGCCACGGTACTGCCTCCAGCGGGCCATCCCCGTGCCCAGGAAAAAGACCTAGAGGATAATAGTATGAACTTCCTTCCCAAACGATGTAATCGCAGGCGAAGTATGCTCCTGCGCATATTCCCATGTAGCCTCCTCCGTTGCTCACGAAATCCAAGATCTCTGATTTGCCAAGCGTGCCAAGAGACATATAGTAGTTCCAAGTCCAGCCGCCGGGTATACATAGGAGATCAAAGTTCTCCAGTATTCCGTTTTTTATGTCTGATGCATTAACATAGGTTACAGAGGTATTCATCCATTCAAACATGCATTTAAGAGAGGATGCACCTTCCAACCAAACCCCCTCGTCGTTGTATAAGGCAACTTTTGGGGTTCCTTCTGCTGCAGCGACTGGTGTTATGAGCTGTATTTTAGGTATCGCTAGCAAGAGTATTACTGAAATAAAAGTCAATAAAGGAAATTTCTTGTTCATTTCAACTCCCCTCCTAGAGATATGTTAACATGTGCGTAAAAGCTTTTTAGTCAGCAAATAGGTGTAAAAGGCAGGCAGTTCCACAGGGAGAGTGTAAAATGGAGGTCGCTATTCTTGGGATGGGGGCTGTAGGCGGTACAGTTGCACGCTTCCTTGCGAAGTCAAAGTACGTTGACAAGTTGCTGCTGGCGGATATCAATGAAGCACGGGCGAGAGAGCTAAAAAGTAAGATTGAGTCAGACAGGGTGTGGGCGGACAAAGTAGATGCCAGCAACAGAAAATCGTTGGCAAAAGTTGCCAGAGGAAACGATCTGATCATTAATGCAACAATCGCCGACTACAACTTGGAAGTTATGAACGCTGCGTTTAATGCTGGCTCGAATTACATAGACTTTGTAGGAGGCGGGCCTAGGGAAGTTCTTGGCACGCCTGAAATTAAAGAGCAGCTTGCCATGAATGAGCAATGGGCTGAAAGGGGGCTTTTGGCTGTCGTAGGTTTAGGTGTTTCTCCGGGGATTATGGGTCTCATAGCCCGCAAAGCGTATGACGAGGTTGATGAGCTTAAGGAGTTACACATTAAGTGCTATGGCGGAGGAAGTGTCATTGTAGAGGGCTACGCGTTCTCTCCGCTATTCAATCCCGCTACGCTAATGGACGAATGCCTTTGCCCGGTTGAAATCTACAGGAATGGGCGATATGAGCGCGTTGAACCTCTTTCAGGCGAGGAGACACTCAATTTTCCAGAGGGGCTTGGTCCGCTAAAAACTTGGTACATTCATCATGACGAAATTGAGACTTTTCCTCGCTTTCTTCATAAGAAGGGTTTGCGTGCTGTGGACTTCAAGTATGCGCTTCATCCGCAGGTGTATAAGGTGTTCGAGGTGTTCAAGCTTCTAGGCTTGAATAGAAGGGACAAGATAAATGTCAAAGGTGTAAAAGTAGCTCCTAGAGATTTAGTTTTAGCTTTAGTACCTGAGCCCTCAGACTTGGCTGGAAAGGCTAGGGGTATAACGTGTATTGGAGTTGAAGTTGTTGGCAGTAAAGGCAGTCGCAGAGTACACTTTTTTGAGTATGTCGTCATGGATCATCAGGAGGCTGCAAAGAGATATGGGTGTACGGGCACAATTTATCTAACGGCTATGCCCACTGTGCTTTTCACAGGGTTCCTAGCTCAGGGGAAAATAGATCAGAAGGGTGTTGTGCCGTCTGAGGCTCTTGATCCAAAACCATTCTTTGAAGCGTTCCCCGTGATGGGAATACCAGTTAAGAGAGTTGATCTAACCAAGCCTAACTAATGCTGTAAACAGGTATGAGACTTAGAGCACCACCAGCTTTGTGCGTGCCAGGCATAAAACCATACTCTCTAAGAATGTCTGAAGTTAACTAGACGTTACATTTTTTTGCCAACCAAACGTTTCTTAGCGGTTTTGATGTTTGGAAAGGCCCTTTATCAGCTGTGAGTGTCTTTCCTAAAGGCATTAAAACAAAAAAAGGGGGGGATGGAGAGAGTTTTCTTTAGCAGCCTGTTTCGTAAGCCAGTCCGAGCATGCCTTGGTCGACCCAGTTAACGTAGTTGGTATTGTCGAAGTCGGCTTCTGGGTTATAGTTGGGGTTTCCTGGTCCGGTTTCGTAGGCTATTCCCAACATGCCAAGGTCCACCCAGTTAACGTAGTTAGTGTCGTCTACGTCGCCAATCATCTTCACTTTAACGGCTCCGCCTTTGGTGCTCATGCAGCTCCAGTCGGGTCCGTACCATAGGTCAGGATAGCTTGTTGGGGTGAAGTATGTCCATTCTAGTATGTAGACGTTGTCTTTCGTGTAGTCTTCTGGGGGAGTGCACTCAACGTTGATTATCTCTATCTTTATCCGGTATGCTTTGCAGGTAGCCGTGGAGGTGTCCCATAGGAAGACAAGCTCCAGCTCTTCGAGCTGCAGCAGGTCAACGACGGGCATCGAATCAATGATGGTCCATACTCCTGGGGCTGTTTCAATGGAGGCGGTGACTGTGAAGGTGCATGGTACGGTTCCCCGGTTTTTGACGATGGCGTGGATGTTGACTATTGTGCCCTTCCACGTGTAGTATAGTCCATATTTGTAGTCTGTGTTGTACGTTCGTGTGTTGGTGGTCCAGACGGGTTTGGATGTTGCGGCGCTTGCTATGGCTGGGTTGCAGATTGGTATCTCTTCGGCTATGCTCCAGTAGATGATGGGTGAACCCCAAGGTAGGATACCCCCGCATTGGGGCCAACGGTCATTGGTCGCCAGCCTAGTCCAATTGGCGGGGTAAGTCAGGCTCGACCATAGGGCAAAGTCTATGGGTCCTAGGAACGTCACGTTCTTTGGAGTTATGATGACCTGTCCTGGGTGCTCATATAGTGGCTTGGACAAAGCTGGGTCTAGGACAAGGTTACCCCAGACTTCGGTGACGCTGTAGCTTGGTTCATATGTCCATGGGGCTTGGTGGTATCCTGGAACTTTACCTTTGTGTTGAATCTCGCTCCAGTCGAATATTAGCGTCTCTATCCAGCCTGAATGGTTTCCAGGTCCCTCACCCCATCCTGGGTGGGGTGGTTGCCAGGGTGCGCCTACCGTTCTGTCTATGCCTAGGTCCCATGAGCTTGGAGTGTAAGCGTATGGGTTTTGGCCGCCGTAGTTATATGCGCCCACAGTTGTGGTTAGGTAGCTTTTTCTCCAACCGGTAGCGTTCTTGTAGTAGTGCCATCCAGAGGACCACTGGTAGTCTATGGCTTCGCCTTGGAAGTTTTCTTCAGTGTGCGTTGCGTAGGGGATGTCTCCCCAGATTGGCTCAAACATCCATTTAGGTGGGGAACAAGGTTCGCCAATGCCGTCAGCAGCGACTAGGAGCCAGTCTACCTGCGTGTCAAGGACTAAGTCAGTGCTCTCGGGTCCAATTGAAGCGTCAAGGTGGAAGTCGCTGTAGTAGCCCTCGTAAGGCATGAATCCTCCCATACTGCTCCACCAGTCAGAGAGCCACCTGCCAATGAGGTTTTCCAGCATCCAACCAGTGATCCAGATGGGTACAGTAACTATACCCTTAGTGTAGTATTGAGAAAGATCAAAGATGCCGACTACGCCCGGTAGGTTCCAAGGCCAGTCCGGCGGCAGTGTAAATGGCAACCATTTTGCCTTTCCATAACCGTCATTTCCTAAGATAACGGTTTCCTGCAGGAGCCAGTTATAGGCGTATGGAAGTACCATGGGCCACCAGTTGCCTTCACTCTCGAGCCAGTGCCACCATTGTAGTGCTGGTTGCTCCTCCGCAGTCCAAGCAGCGGCCATAGCTGGAAGGGCGTCGTATGTTGTGCTGTTCATGCCAAAAACCTTCATGGTTCCAAGCTTGTCCAGAGTTAGGGTTCCGTTTATTTCCACGAACCATCCGTCGTGAGTGCCGTATGGATATGCAGCAGGGTGTCGGTCAGGTCCCCAGCCCCAGTAGTTTGTCCTTTCTACGCTAGTATATGTCATATACCAGCTAAGGTTGCAGTAACCACCAGCTCCAGGATAATCTCCTAAGCCTAGCGTTAGATCCCATGGAACAAATGACCTATGTCCAGTACCAATAAGCCACCAGTAATCTATCCATGCAACTGTATCAATGTTGAGGGGCAAATTCTCAGCATCCACGTTCAACCGTCCATTCGTCCAATACGCAGCATCATCGTATGGGGCATACGGCTCATACCATGGAGGACTGCCTCTCTGATAGATAACAGGATACGACCAGCTTTCCACATAGTCCGTGCCATACCACCACCATCGTCCAATCCATTCCTTGCCTCCCTCTTCAGGAGGCCTTCCCCAGACTTCCTCATCCATTTTACCCTGGAAGAAGTCGTAAAACTTGTAGGTAACGCTTGTTGGTTCTTGTGGGTCTGGATCCGCGGAGACGGCGGGAATTGTTGCAGCAGGCAACGTTAGTGTGCTCACTAAAGCCAAAGTCACTATTAGCCAAAACACTTTCAATTTCCTATGCATTCTCCTTTCTCCTTTCTTTTCTCGTATAAGCGTATGAATATTGTCTCCTTTTGATTTTTAAGCGTTTCTCTCTAAAAACTATAAATGATTCCTCTAGAAAAATCCTCCATTATACACTCTAAACGCAAATAGGATAAAAACGACTTGAAACCCTTTAGAAGACAGGCGTCACCGCGACAATTGCACTATATTTTCGCAAATCTTCCCTAAACACGTTGTAATAGAGAAAGTCTTAAATTTTCAAGAGTTCAATACCTCTCTCCGAAAAAGGAGAAAAGGAAAGGAAATTAACATGCATAAGAAAGCAGTTTTCCCAATAGCATTACTTGCTTTGGTTAGCATACTATCACTACCAGCCGCACCAATGCACGCCATCTCCACAAACGAATCTCTAACAACCGCGGCTACAAGTTCTCCTGAGAGAAGCATTACGTACAAGTTCTACGATTTCTTTGACGTCCCAGAGGAAATGCTTGCGCTAAAGGATGTGTGGGATGCTCGAGGCACATGGGAATACCTTAATGAACTATACTCCGTCCACAGCTGGGAGTACCCCTTCATCTACTCCATTCGGAACACCAAAGTAGGCAGCGTGACATACCTTTCGTCCCTCAGAATGAACGTGAACGCCACAGGATTACCTGAGATCAACATGACTACCCCAGTTACGGTGGGTCCACCACCGTTTCGTATTACAGGCTCACCAACCTACCCAATCTATACAATAGGCACGTTTCTCCCCTACAACCTAACAGGAGGAGTCCCAACAGGCATAGTAGGCGGAACAGCAAACCTCTCTTGGTATTGCACATACTATGACTTCGAACGCTGTCAATACTGGGCACAGAATGTCACCGGGTACGATCTCACGGCCTATTTTGACGGATGGCAAACCGAACTGAACGGAACCATAACCATGGACAAGAGCGCAACCATGAAGGTTCTAGGCATAACCAGCGCCCAATACGATGACATCCAGAACTGGTGGGCAACCAACAGCGGCACCGTAAAATCGAAATGGGTAGGCTGGTACAAATACCTAGGGAAGTGGTGGCCCTCCGTAGCTCCTATGTTCTCAAACTACATCTTCACCGACTTCTTCAACGTGGTACCTGACTGGACCCAGCTTCCAGACAAGGTCACCCTCACATTCTGGCTGATTCCTTGGGGAGAGGAAGTCCTCATGGCAAGGTTCCTCCACTCGAAACTATGGGGAGCCATCATGCCCGGCTACGAAAACTATTACACAGACCTACACCTCACCGCCAACATCGGGCCCACATACAGCAACATCCTCGTCGACACAATAGTAGACTACGCCCTAACATGCGTCAGCACAGAACCCTACGGCGGAGCCGCTTGGGTCTTTGAGACGCTAGAAGGAGACAGACCAGCTCTGGCACACAGAGAAAACTTTCCGATACCACAGTCATGGGACCACACATGGTCAGATGCTTGGCCATACTACCAATACGCTAACAAGACACGCAAAACATACTACACCCTAGCAACCGGCCACATAGACTACAACGACTACACTAGCTACGGTGGAGTGACAGACAAAGGCGGTTACGCACCTGAACCCTTTAACCTAAGAGAAGGCGAGAAACTAATATTCGACTTCAGCAACACCATAGACCGCCCCGTGTGGGGCTGGAAACAGGAACCCTGGGGAACCGGCCAAGTACCAAACGACACCCTCACTAGAGTTGACGGGTTCCTAGAGTTAGGATACATGGAGCCCTACCCAGCAGACCTCGGCATCCAATACGACTACGACTCGACAAACAAAATCCTAACAATCACAGGGCCCTTCAACATGACAGCATGGTCAGAATCCACATGGCCAGACGAATGGGCAAGACTAGCAGGCTCCTACCTAGGCTACCAAGGCCCCCTGATGCCTTGGGGCTTACCAATAATCTACTTCAACATAATGTCTCCACCCGTGGCTGAATTCACCTACACACCACCCGCTCCATTGGTAAACCAAATAGTGACATTCAACGCCACAGCCAGCGACGACATAGACGGAACCATCCAAAACTACACATGGAACTTCGACGACGGCACACCCCCAGTCACCGAGACAGACCCCATCACCACACACAACTACACAACAGCTGGAACATACAACGTAACCCTAACCGTCACCGACAACGACGAATTAAACGGCACAGTCACACATAGCGTAAAAGTCTTCGCTGAAATAACACACGATGTGGCCATAATCAGTGTTACGCCATCTCCCACCGAAGTAACTGCCGGCGATTCAGTATCCATAACCGTCGTCGTCGGAAATGAAGGAACCCAAGCCGAAACCTTCAACGTCACCGCCTACTACGACACCACAGCCATAGACACGCAAACTGTCACCAACCTAGCCCCCATGGCAGAGACAACTCTAACCTTCACATGGGACACAACCGATGTTGTCCCAGACGAATACACCATTAGCGCAAACGCAAGCGTCGTCGAAGGAGAAACCGAGACAGACGACAACACGCTCGTAGACGGCACAGTCACCATATCCACAGCAGTGGTACACGATGTAGCGGTCGTCAGTGTTACGCCATCTCCCACCGAAGTAACTGCTGGCGATTCCGTATCCATCAGCGTAGTCGTTAAAAATGAAGGCACCGTAGCCGAAACCTTCAACGTCACCGCCTACTACGACACCACAGCCATAGACACGCAAACAGTTACCAATTTGGCTTCGGGCGCCACCACCACGTTAACCTTCACATGGGACACAACGGACGTAGATGAAGACGAATATACTATAAAGGCTGTGGCAAGCACAGTAGCCGGAGAAACCGACACAGCCGACAACACAAAGGTCGACGGCACAGTCACAGTGACGGCACCTCCACCATCTGAGTTCCCCACAACGCTCGTCATCGCCATCGTAATTGTCATCATAGTCGTTGCCGCTGCAGCATTCCTCTACATAAGAAGGAAACCTCCAAGGGCTTAACCGCCCATCCCCCCTTTTACACCCATCTGATTTCCAAAATAAGGAAAAACATTTATTATCAATACTCTTTAGAAATGCTACCATGGGACTGAGAGAGTACGCCATTAAAAGAGGTGTACATTCGTTCGCCACCTTCCTAGTCGTTCTGGTGGTAAATTTTTTTCTTCCACGCCTGATGCCAGGAGACCCCATAGCACGCTTTATGCCAGGAGAAGGGGCGACACAAGATGTATGGAAAAAATTGTATCGTGATTTTGGGCTAGACCAACCTTTGTGGGTTCAATTCGTGCTATATCTAAAGAACATCTTCCAATTTAGACCACTTAGCGGGCCTCTTCCAATCCCAATCCCAAGTCCTAACCTAGGTGTTTCCTTCTTCTATCGTGAAACGCCAGTTTTGACGGTGCTCCTTGAGAGACTTCCTTGGACGATATTTTTGTTTGGCACTGCCTATGCTTTGTCGATAGTTGTGGGAGTGGTTATAGGGGCTATTGCAGCGTGGAGGCGCGGAGGCAAAACTGATGTATCTATTCTAAGCACCTCCCTGTTTTTGCGCTCGATGCCCATCTTCTGGTTGGCCATGATCATGTTACTTATTTTCAGCTACTACTTAGACCTCTTCCCGATTTCAGGCGCGTATACACCTCCCATCCCCAAAACCATTACGTGGGCATTCATAGGAGATGTCTTATGGCATTCCACACTTCCAATAATTACCCTAACATTATATTTGATGGGAACCCCAGCTTTCCTAACGCGGAATGTTATGATAGACGCCCTCACTGAACCCTATGTATTAACGGCGAAGGCCAAAGGGCTTAAGGGGCGCACTATTCTGTTTAAACACGCTTTGAGAAACGTTATGCTTCCTATAGTCTCGTATTCAGCTATATTGATGGCTTTCGTTGTAGGTGGCGGAGTATTCACTGAAACCGTATTCGGATGGCCCGGCGTGGGTAGAGAGATATTCCTTGCCTATTTAAATCGAGATTACCCTGTGATACAGGGGGCCTTCTTCCTCATCGGCGTGAGTGTGATATTGGCGAACTTTATCGCTGATATCGCTTATGGATTTCTTGATCCTCGAGTGAAGTATTAAGGGGACTACGCAATGCCTAGAACTGAACCTATACTTGGAGCGTCATATCATGGCGATAAAGATACGAACAGATAAACTGAAGTTTTATCGTAGGAAAATTTTTGACCTTTGGAATACTTACAAAAAGAATAAGCTGGGAATATTCGGCCTATTCATAGTTGGATTTTTTGTTGCCATTGCAATTTTCGGACCCTACGTAGCGCCATATGATCCTTATGCCATGGGAATCCCTAGACAAAAGCCGAGCCCTGAACATTGGTTAGGAACCAATGATGTAGGGCAAGACATCTTAAGCGAGGTGATATACGGCACGAGGACATCTCTAACCGTAGGACTAATAGCTGCTGTTTTAACAGTCTTAGTCGGCACGGTTATAGGGCTGGTAGCGGGGTATTTTGGCGGAGGTGTGGATGATCTGTTGATGAGGTTTACTGATATGGTGCTGAGTCTCCCGGATCTCGCCCTCATGATTGTTCTAATAGCGTACGGGGGCCGTAGCATTTGGAATATAATACTCGTAATAGCCATCGTGTCATGGACGAGCACTGCGAGAATGGTGAGATCACAGGTCTTATCGCTTAAGGAACGCTCTTTCGTTGAAGCCGCTAGGGCCATTGGGTCAGGCGATACCCACATAATACTTCGTCACATTCTCCCCAATGTCATGTCCATAGTCCTTCCACTCACCATTATGAGTGTGGTCTGGGGAATTCTAACAGAAGCTGGGCTAGCCTTCCTTGGATTAGGGGACCTTACCATTAAAAGCTGGGGCACCATCCTATATTACGCGGCATATCGTGGCGGATTCATTCTTAAGGCTTGGTGGTGGATAATTCCTCCAGGACTATGCATAACGTTCACAGCACTAGGGTTTACCTTAATCGGTTATGCCCTCGATGAGGTTCTAAATCCAAAGCTAAGAAGGTAATTACATGTTGAAATGGAAGGTTTTGCTAATAGTCTTCTTGCTTTTTTCAGCTGTTCGTTGCGGTGGCGACTAATCAAATGCAGAACGAAAAAAGAGTATCGCCAAGTGATCTTGTCCTCGTTTGGGTTGATATTAACTGGATAAACAGTAACAATTTTATATCCCTCCTTATCTCAATATCCTTCCTTTAATCTCAAATGAGGGGAGACTAAAAGCTAGAGGGCACAATTAGTCTTGATTTAAAGGAAGGCGATCAAGTGTGGCGCTCTTAGAAATCCAAGACTTAAAAACCTACTACCTTACGCTCAGAGGGCCAGTGAAAGCTGTAGACGGAGTTAACCTTCAACTTGAAAAGGGAGAAGCATTAGGGCTTGCTGGAGAATCCGGATGTGGCAAAACCACGATCGCCCTATCCATTCTGAAAATTCTTCCTCCCGGGGGCAAAATATTAGGAGGAAAAATCCTCTTTAAAGGCGATGACCTCGTCAAACTTAAAGAAGAGCGAATGAGGAAGATAAGGTGGAAAAGAATATCAATAGTATTCCAAGGGGCCATGGAGGCTCTCAACCCCGTTTTCAAAGTGGGAAACCAGATCGTCGAAGCCATTTTAACCCATGAACCCAAGCTTAGTAAAGTCGAAGCCCGGAAGAGAGCTGAAAAGCTACTGGAATTGGTGGGGCTTGAACCTTCAAGGGCAAGCAATTACCCTCACGAATTCAGCGGGGGAATGAGGCAACGCGCATTAATAGCCATGGCTCTAGCCTGCAACCCAGAACTCTTAATCGCGGATGAACCAGGAACAGCGCTGGACGTCATCGTGCAAGCGCAAGTACTAAAGCTTATGAGAGAATTAAAGGACGAGATGAACCTAGCAATGATGCTGATAACTCACGATCTATCGGTCATAGCCGAGACATGTGAGAAAGCAGCCATCATGTACGCAGGAAAAATCGTTGAGTACGGAGACGTCGTGACATTATTCAAGGAACCCCTACATCCATATACAAGGGGCCTCATGGACGCCTTTCCAAGCATCAAAGCCGCTAAGAGAAACATAGCATCCATCCCTGGTTTCCCGCCCAACCTCTTGAATCCACCTCCAGGCTGTAGATTTCACCCGAGATGTCCCCATGCCAAGGACATATGCCGAAGGGAGGAACCAAGGTTAATAAAAGTGGGAGGAACGCACCACGTGGCATGCCACCCCGTTGAAATGACATGAAAGGGAGGATCGCGATGATGGAAGCTATGGTAGAAGTCACAGATTTAAAAAAATGGTTTCCCGTGAGAAAGGGATTTTTTGAAACTTTTTTTTCAAAGAAACAATCGTTTGTGCGCGCCGTAGATGGAATCAGTTTCAAAATAAAGAAGGGAGAGGTTTTCGGCTTAGCTGGAGAAAGCGGCAGTGGAAAAACTACCACCGGAAGACTACTGGTTAGATTGATTGAACCAACAAGTGGGAAGATATTCTTCAAAGGCAAAGATATAACTAACTTACATGGAAAGAAATTAAAACCGCTACGCCGTGAGATGCAAATAATATTTCAAGATCCTTTTGAGTCCTTAAATCCGAGAATGATCATTGGGGACATTGTGGCAGAACCCTTGAGGGTTCAGGGAATAATAAAAAGCGATTCCGAAGTGGAAGAGAAAGTGATAAAGGTCTTAGAAGATATAGAATTGGCGCCTCCTAAAGAATTTCTTTACAGATATCCCCATGAGCTAAGCGGAGGGCAAAGGCAAAGGGTCGCCATGGCTAGAGCCTTCATACTTAACCCGGATTTCATGGTGGCTGACGAACCCGTTTCCATGCTAGACGTTTCAATCAGAGCAGAGGTCCTAAATTTAATGCTCGCCTTGGTTAAGAAACACAGAGTTTCCTTCCTATATATTACCCATGACTTGGCATTAGCCCGACATATGTGTGATCGGATTGCTATCATGTACCTAGGCAAGATAATGGAAAAGGGTTCCACAGAGAAAATTGTTTACGAGCCCCTTCACTTTTACACAAAAGCTTTGATCTCCGCGGTGCCAGTTCCCGACCCCACATCAATGCGCACTGAAGTGGTCATTCCTGGAGAAATTCCAAGTCCCATTAACCCGCCCTCGGGCTGCAGATTCCACACCAGATGCCCAGCCGCCATGGAAATTTGCAGTAAAGAAGAGCCAGCCCTAATTGATGTCGGAAGAGAACATTTTGTAGCGTGTCATAAATACGCGTGAGCATCCTGATGTGACTGGTACCGGCTTCTTGCACGTTTTATTTTATAACTAAACCTCGTGACGGAGAACAGCAACTGCACAACCATAGGTTTAACTAAGGAATATTGGAAAGAAGCTATCTTTGATACACTATATTTCCATCTATTATCGTCATCTCAACCCATACGTCCTTTATCTTGTCCGTGGGTATGGTTAGAATGTCATCGCTTATCACTATCATGTCGGCTAGTTTTCCCGGTTCAATGGAGCCCTTAATGTCTTCTTCAAAGCCTGCGTATGCGCCGTTGATTGTGTACATTCGAATTGCATCCATCACCGAGATACTTTCCTCGGGAATCAATACATTCCCAGCAAATGTTCTCCTGGTTACGGCGCACCAGATGCTGAAGAATGGATTGATCGAAAGGGGCTCCGTCCCCAAAGTGTCAGAGGACCCAGGTGGCCTTAAGCCTTCATCTAAAAGCGATTTTATGAGGAAGGACTGTCTTGCTCTTTCAGGACCCAAATAGGTCTCAATGAAATCTCCGTATGCATACACCCACTCGACGGTGGGCACCGGGATCACCCCCAACCTCTTTGCCTTCTTGATGCGTTCCTTGCTGGTGAGTTCATTTCCCATATGTTCGACTCGATGGCGATGATCCTCCTTTGGGATAATCTTCAAAGCCTCTTCAATGGCATCTAAGGCCATATCTTGAGCCTTATCTCCGATGGCATGAATACACAGACGTAATCCCTCTCTGTGAGCTTTAACAACCAGTTCAGTCAGTTCCTGAGGGGTTAACTTCAGTAACCCGCAATAGTTTGGCATGCCAATGTATGGTTCGTATGTGGCAGCAGAGAGTCCCATAAATGCGCCGTCCACAAAAATTTTTAGACCACCAATTTTGGTTCTTTCATTACCGAATCCCGTGCGGATTCCTAGATTTATTAGGCTGTCTAAACCTATTTTGGGGTCTTCAGTATATACTATCCATTGTATCCTTAATGGAAGTTCACCTTCTTCCAAAAGTTCTTGATAAATTCTCATCGCATAAGGACCACAGAAACAGTGGACTGTGGTTATTCCTTGTTGTACCCACCACTTCTGTGCACCTATCTTAACAGCTTCCTTCATCTGTTCATGCGTGTAAGACGGAATGGGTAACAACGTGTAGCATTCTTTCAAGATGCCTATGGGCTCACCTGTCTTCTCATCTCTCTCGATCTTTCCACCGGGCGGATCTGGAGTATCCTTGGTTATGCCTGCTACTTCTAATGCTTTGCTATTGACGATGCTGATGTGAGCGCTCGCCCACATAACAACGGGGTGGTCTGGAGCCGCTTCATCTAGCTCCTCCTTGTTTGGATATCTTCTCTCAACTAGTTTGTGGTCTTGAAACATGCTTCCTTGGGCTATTATCCATTCCCCTTTGGGTGTTTCTTTTGCTCTTTTCTTAATCCTTCTCAGGATGTCGGAAATTGACTTGTTAGGGGGAGTTCGGGCGTCAACAAAATATCTGAGGCTTAAGGTAGCATCGGCCAAATGGGTATGGGAATCTATGAATCCTGGTAACATGGTCTTTCCTTTTAGATCCATGACCTTGGTTTCTTCTCCCACTAACGCCTCAACTTCACTGTTGGACCCCACCTTTACTATCTTTCCGTCCCTAACGGCCACAGCTTCAACGATTCTATCATTTGCATCAACGGTAACCACTTTGCCATTCAAAAAGACAATATCTGCCCGCTCTTCATCTCTCAACATCATTTCCTCTTTTATCCCGAATCTATTTTGCCGAAAATTTAAAGATTGCCACCAAGAGGAAAAGGAAGATAAGAAGAGTTCTTGAGTACATTCAAACCACTCATTTGTAATCATAAAAAGCCTTAAATATTAGTAACTAACAGACGAGCCAGCCCGTGTTTTAAAATGGAAAAATTTGGGAGAAAGCTTTGGATACCGATTTGTCTAATGATTTGTCTATTGATTCTGACTCTGACCATGACTTCGCCTCTGGTGTTTCAGAAAGTAAAGGCACTTCAAGGCGCCCAAGTTGCAGTATACAATGAAAATTGGAATGACAGCATAATTACCTTCGAGCACTTTCTTGACTATAAGAACATGACTTGGGAAGAAGTGACTGGTGCTGACATTAATAACAATGATCTAAGGCCGCTTTATGATGTCCTATTCATGCCCGGTGGCACTTTTACTTCTATTAACCGACAGATTTCAGCCTCAGGGAGACAACACATTAAAGATCTGGTCAGTAGTGGTGGTGGCTACATCGGCATTTGTGCTGGAGGATACTATGCGAGCGCCAGCATTATCTGGGCAGGAAGGACCTACGATTACGACTTGGACCTATATTCTGGAACCGCCATCGGCCCCCTAGATGAGATAATGCCTTGGGACTACTCCAAAATGACAAACCTGACCATGAATCTGAATCATCCAATCAATCAGTATGAACCCTCCAGGGAACGCCAACTCTACTATGGAGGACCAAAATTTCAGGGTGGAAATTACAGTACCGTAGCCACCTACGACGAGGCTAGCAATGCGCTTGCTGCTATCACTTGCAGCTACGGTTCAGGCCGAGTGGCTCTGATTGGTACACATGCTGAAATAGACGAAGACAGCAACAGAGACGGCTCCCCATTCGCCGACTTATTCTATGACTATGGTTCGGATTGGCCATTGCTATGGACGACCATGGATTGGCTCATGGGCTGGACAGTATCGCAGCCTCCAGCTGAGCCTTCTCTGCCTCCGACTGGAACCCAACTATTCTTTGAAGGGTTCGAATCCGGAAGCCTTTCAACCAATGGTTGGACTACCTCTGGCACAGGGAAACCATGGTATGTTTCCACAGAAAGTCCCTATCAAGGAACCTATCATGCCATGGCAAAGGCAACAGGTGCTGGAAAATGGTCCTATCTAACGTCTAGAACGATAAGCACTGCTGGCTACACCCAGATGGTTATGTTGCGCTACCATCGACAAATAATAGGTCATGATTTGGGCGACGGATTCACTGTAGAGTGGTACGACGGCACCAACTGGAACCTAATAGAAGAGAAACACAAATGGGATATGGGCGACTACGCAGATATATGGGTTTATGCCAACCAAGACTTAATTTGGGAGTTGCCCGATGGCGCCCTCAACAACTCTAACTTCAAACTAAGATTCGGAGACCAGTGCGGTGCAGTCTCTGAAAAAGTCTACCTCGACAACGTCGAAGTAAGAGCAGCCTAAAACCACACAAAACCCACCTTTTTCTATTTTTATCTCTGCCTAAAACACTCCGCCTGCTCCATCTTAGCAACCAATCCATCAAGGTCAGAAACTTTCCTACACGGAAGTTTAAATCTATTCAAATGAAGACCAGATCATGAAAAGCGGTGTCCACAGAGTTCAGAAAAGTTGAAAACAAGTCAGCATCCCCCACAAAGCCCTAACCTGTGAAGCGTAAAGTTTAAGGGTGCTTTGGATTATTTCCACTTACAATCATTCTCTAAATGTGGAGTTTGAAAGTTTGAAGGCTAAGGTAACTTTGGAGGAAAGGAAGGCTAAGGTTCTCATAGAGCTTCGAGGTTACAAGCTGTTGAAACGAGAGGAAGTGAAAAACGCCATCAGCTTTATAGTTGAAATGCCTAAAGACAAAAAGAAAGCGCTTATTTGGTGCATTCCAACCGAAGGGGCTGTTGGAATTGCGTACATAAACCAGATGAAGAAATCCATGAAGGAGGCAGAGATTGAAAGGGGAATTATAGTTACCAGCGGGAGGTACACCCAAGCAGCTAAAGTTAACGCAAAGAAAAAGGGAATAGAATTGATTCCAAGAATCTTTCCATCCTTCACCATCTTCGACCATGAGTTCGTGCCAAAACATGAAATTCTCACGTCCGAGGAGAGGGAAAAAATACTGGCAAAATATCGGGTGAAACCCTACCAACTTCCTCGGATAAAAGCCTCGGATCCAGCGGCTAAGGCCATTGGCGCTAGGCCAGGAGACATGCTTAGGATTATTAGGGAAAGTCCAACTGCTGGGAGATACATCGCCTATAGATATGTGGTTGAGGGTTAAACGTGATATGGTGAGGGGTAGTTAAATGTTTGAGTATTTAATTATCATGTTGATTTTTACGCTTCCCTTCATTTCGTTTGCTGCTTATAAAAGGCGTTTTAAGGCGTTGATTTTGGCGGGGATTATGGGTTTGGTGATAGGTGTGCCTTGGGACATGATTTCAGTCCACTGTTTCCAGACATGGTCTTGGAGGAAAGACACGCTGATAGGTGTGTGGATTGGAGGCTTGCCACTTGAAGAATACTTATTCATTGTTTTGGTTCCTATGATGCTTATTGGAGGAGCACTAATATTCAAGATTGAACTTCATGTGGGTACTCAACAAAAAAGTAAGAGGAAACTAGACAGGTAGCTGGTCGAGGAAGAAGTCGTCGTCTCAGTGGCGTATCCAAAGCCGAGTTAGAAGGAGATTTGTGGTCCTGAAAGTTGAGGTTAAGCTCATTTTGTTTCTTTTGCAACCATGACTTCGGTTGCCTTGATGACGGCTTCGACTTTGTCTCCGATCTTTATGTCTAATTCTTCTACGGCTTCTTTGGATATGATGGCTGTCACAACACTAGGTGTGTCTATGCTAATCTTAACCTTGGCTGTGATGACGCCTTTCTCCACCTCTTTTACAACTCCCTTCAGCCTATTTCTTGCGCTAATCTTCAATCCAACAGCCTCCCAATATGTTTCGTCGCCCAGAATCTCACCCACGTAACTGTCAACTCGCCTGTATTCTTTTAGCAGGTTTTCTCCAAGTTTGGTGAGTTTTGCTCCCCCTCCACCCTTTCTTCCACCTCTGTAGGTTTGCACCACGGGTTCCTGCATGGTTTTTTCGATTTTTGCTAGGTAATTCCATACGTATCGGTACGACATTCCAAGTTCTTTGGCAGCCTTGGAAATGGACTTCGCTTCTTTTATGGCTTCTAGGATTTGTGCTCCTCCCCTTCCGAGAAGAGGTTTCCCCTCGTATTCAAGCCAGACTTTGCACAGTGGCTTATGCTTGTTGTGGGCGAGCATGGGCTTCGTTAGGTAACTATACCGTTATGCATATAAGGATATTTCGTCGATATATACGCCCAAACATAACGACGTGTTCGGAATGCAGAGGAATATTGTAATCTGGATGATTGCCCTCGTCCTCGTCGCAGTTGTTTCAGTTGCCGGAACCACTTTGTATATTGACGCTACTTCAAAGGAGAAACTTGTGGTTTCCACCACAACCAGCCTCTATGACACCGAACTCCTCGACACCGTTGAGGACCATTTTGAGGCGAAATACCCCATAGACCTACGCTTCATATCCGTTGGAACAGGCATAGCCCTACTGCACGCCCAAAGAGGAGACGCTGACATGATCATAGTGCATTCACCATCCGAGGAATCAGCGTTTCTGGAAAATGGATACGGAGTCTGCAGAAAAATCGTAGCCTACAACTTCTTCGCCATAGTTGGATCAGAAGCAGACCCTGCAAACATCCGAGGATTGTCTCCTATCGAAGCCTTGTCTAACATTGTGGAAACAGGAAGAAACAAAGACGCAAAATGGGTTTCAAGGGCAGACGAGTCTGGAACCCATGTTAAAGAGAAAGATTTGTGGACCATTGCTGGTTTCGACTGGACCAAACTGCGAGATGAAGGTTGGTATATGGAAGCCGGCGGCGGAATGGGAAAGACGCTGCAAGTAGCCAACAATTTTGGCGCCTACACCCTTGCAGACATGGGAACCTACCTCAAATACTACAGGGATGGAATAGTTTCCCTAGAGGCGCTCGTAACCGAAGGAGAGGAGTTGCTCAATGTCTATAGCGCCATCGCCGTCAACAAAACTAGACATCCTGATGTCAACTTCAAGGGAGCCATCACTTTCATAAAATTCCTCGTATCCGAAGAAGGACAGGAAATAATCGCCAACTTCGGCAAAGACTTGTACGGACAGAGCCTCTTCTATCCGACGGTCAGCCTCCTAAAAGAGAACACAGACCCAACTATGGTTCAGTGGATAAAAAATTACGCTTTCTTTGAGGGGTACGAGTGTCCCCCTGAATACTGGGACGATCATCCTGAACTCTATGCTTAGCGGGTGTTCAAAATGTTGTGGGAATTATTTCAGAATCCAATATTCCAAATAACCGTTAGGTCCTTGCACATATCTGGAACGGCAACGCTGCTTTCGGCGCTTTGGAGTCTTCCTTTAGGCATGGCCATTGGCATGAAGTCTTTTCTTGGAAAAGAGCTTGTTAAAGGGGTTTTCAACGCCTTGCTTGGGATGCCAACCGTAGCCTTGGGACTAATTCTCTACCTTTTCCTTTCAAGGTCTGGACCCTTAGGCTTTTTCCAGGTTTTGTTTACTCCCCAAGCCATAATGATAGGTCAAGCCATTCTCGTAACTCCAATCATAGTTAGCCTAACCACCAGCGCCGTGGAATCTGTGGACCCGGAGATAAAGGATTTGGCAAAAACTTTGGGAGCCTCTGATGTTGAGGCTTCTGTTGCGGTTTTAAGAGAATCCATGGGAGGAGTTATGTTAGCCATCATAGCAAGTTTTAACAGAGCCATAGCTGAATTGGGGGTTGCCCTTGCCGTTGGTGGAAACATTCGGGGTTTCACGGAGGTTTTGACAACAACCACAGCGCTTGAAATCGCGAAGGGAAAAATAGAGTATGGTATTACTCTAACCGCCATACTCTTGGCAATAGTTTTTACGATCACAGTCCTTACAAATCTGCTTCAGAGACGAATAAAATGAAAACGCTGATTGAACTTAAAGGCGTCACAAAACGCTACGGAGAAATAACAACCCTTGACCACATCAGCTTAGGGGTTGGAGAAAAAGAAGTTTTCACTGTTCTTGGTCCGAACGGTTCTGGAAAAACAACTATGCTTAGGATAATGGCTTCCATCGAAGAACCAACCAGCGGAGAGGTTTTCTTTGAAGGTGAGAAAATCAGCGACAACAACAGAGGCCAAGCTAGGAGGAGAAGCACCATGGTTTTCCAGAAAACAGCCCTTTTCAAAACAACGGTCTACAAGAACGTTGCCTACGGACTTAAGTTAAGGGGCTGCTCAAGAAGGGAAATTGACGAGAAGGTCGAAGAAGCCCTAGCTCTGGTAAAGCTTAGAGGATACGAGAAACGTCCTGCAAAAAAGCTCTCCGGAGGAGAACAGCAGAGGGTTTCTCTTGCCAGAGCCCTAGCCCTGAACACCGACCTTCTGCTCCTAGACGAACCAACGGCGAATCTTGACCCCAAAAACGTTTCCATCATTGAGGAAACCATTTCTCGCGTCAACCGCGAATATGACACCACCATTGTTATGGCTACTCACAACATGTTTCAGGCGGAAACTTTGACCACCAGGGTTGCTCTGCTCCTGGACGGCAAGATAGCTCAGATTGGGGTGCCCAGAGAAATCTTTAGGGGTCCATCAGAAGGCTTGGCAAGCTTTGCTAGGCTGGAGAACGTTTTCTCTGGCACCTCAAGAATTCTTCGGGAAGGAACTTCAGTCATAGAAGTTGACGATGGAATACGGATAGAAGCCGCGCTGAGAAAATCAGGGAAAGTCACGGTTTTCGTCAGGCCAGAGGACATAATCTTGTCGAAGAAAGCGATGGCTTCGAGTGCTAGAAACATGTTTGAGGGGAAGATTGTTGAGGTTTCGGATTTTGGGCCTGTGGTGAAGTTGAAGGTTGATGCGGGAAAGGAGTTTGTTGTTCAAATTACGAAGCGGTCCTTCCTTGAGATGCAGCTAAACGTTGGCTCCAAGGTTTTCCTCACCTTCAAGGCATCATCAGTTCAGCTAATCTAAACAAACTTCAAGTCTCGCTAGTTTTTTCGCCTTCAACTTCCTTTGGTTCCTCAGTTTTTTGTTTTCTAAGTTCGTAGAGAATGACTAAAGCCTCTCCTAGCGGTATGCCCAGTTTTGCCGCCAAGTCTCGGGCGGTCACGTCGGGTTGTTCATGGAGAATGACGTCCCTCGTGTAAGCCTTGTGATGGGGATACATGACCATGGCATGAACGGTTTCTACGAGAAGAGTCCAAAGAGGATTCCCTACGTATTCCTCAAAACCCATGCGAGTCCCATCTTAACCTAAGGATTTCCCCACTCAATTAATTTTCCATCGCTAAACCGCAAACAATTTTATGAAGCCACTGCTCTAACCTAGAATCAAAGTTGGCTGGGTCTACATGACGATTAAGGCTGTAATCTTTGACCTTGACGGAACCCTCGCATACTTCAACATCGACTACATGGCCGCTAGAAATGAAATTATAAGTCTCCTCATCAAACAAGGCCTCCCGAGCTCCCTCCTCTCAATAAAAGAAGGCGTATTCGACATGCTGAAAAAGGCAAAGAAACACATGAAAAACAGTGGCAAAGAAGAGGAATTCGTGGAACTCAAAAATAAAGTGATTTCAATAGTGGAACGCTACGAGTCAGAGGCTGCCCGCAAAACCCGCCTTCTGCCCCATGTCTTAAGGACGCTGAAAACTTTAAGGGAAATGAAACTAAAAATGGCCGTTTGCACCACAAACGGCGAAAAATCAACAAACCACATTCTAGAACGCTTCCACATCATACACTTCTTTGAGGCTGTAATAACCCGCGAAGCCGTTTCAGCAGTAAAGCCAGACCCCGCCCACCTAGAAGCAGCGTTAAAAGCCCTAAACATTGGGCCGGAAGAGGCCATAGTTGTGGGAGACAGCACAAGAGACATGGAATGCGCCCGGAAACTCAACATCCTAGCCGTGGGCGTAACAACAGGAATCTCCTCCCCCGAAGCGCTCACCAGTGCTGGCGCCGACTACTTGGCTTCATCATCTGCGGACATACCAACCCTAGTACAACAACTTAATAGGCAAAGTTGAGAACTTCAAGCCAGCCTAAAGAAGTATCTGGGCCACACAGGCCACTGGGAAGGCATGGACTTGTCAAAGTCGACAGTTAGGGTCATGCCAACCCTAATTTTTTCAGGCTCCACGCCACGAATCATGCCCGGCAGACGAAGTCCCTCCTCTAGTTTCACTATACCTACAATGTAGGGCGTCATAGATTCAAATTGGGAAGGCGAAACGTGAATCACCGTGTAGCTGAGCAGCTTCCCCTTTCCGCTGAGTTTAAACCATTCAAAATCTGTGGAAAAACATTTGGTGCACAAGGGTTTAGGCGGAAGAAGCATGGCTCCACACTTGATGCATTTAGCGGCCATTAATTTTCCTTCGCTCACAAACTTGTAGAAGCTTTCTATAGTGAAGGGCCTAGTTTCAGCCAAGCCTATCCCCTCCTGTAAATGTGCACGGTTGCGGTGGCTCCAGACCCGCCCACATTGTGAGTCAAGCCTATTTCTGCTCCGCTAACCTGCCTTCTCCCAGCCTGTCCCGTTAGTTGAAGGTATATTTCGTAGGCTTGGGCGGTTCCAGTGGCCCCAACAGGATGACCCTTAGACTTTAAACCTCCACTCGTGTTGACTGGAATCTTTCCTTCAAGGGTGGTTGCGCCTTCTTCCACCAAGCTTCCGCCTTTTCCAGGCTTACAGAATCCAAGGTCTTCGTAGGCTATGATTTCGGCAATGGTGAAACAGTCGTGAACCTCGGCTACGTTTATATCTTGGGGCTTAACCCCAGCCATTTTGTAGGCTTCTTTCCCCGCAAGCTTTCCTGCCCTTAAGGTTGTGAGCTCCTCCCTTTCATAGAGCCCTATAGCATCGCTGGCCTGACTCGAGCCTACAATGTGGACGGGCGTATCCGTGAATTTTCTGGCAAGTTCCGGGCGGGTTAGAATCAGGCAGCTGGCTCCGTCGGTTATGAGGGAGCAGTCATACAATTTTAGGGGCCAAGCAATCACCCTAGAGGACAAAGCATTTTCCAGTGTCACTTCCTTCTGCATGTGCGCTTTTGGGTTTAAGGCCCCGTTATGATGATTCTTCACGGCGACCATGGCCATCTGCTCCTCGGTCGTGCCATACCTGTGCATGTGAGCCGTAGCCATGAGGGCGTACAATCCTGGAAACGTTATTCCATGCCACTGTTCGAAGGGGAAGTCTGAGGCCATAGCTAAAAACTCTGTTACCTCAGGCGTGGTTCGATGGGTCATTTTTTCCACGCCCCCAACCATCACGACTTTGTGCATGCCGGAGAGAATGGCGAAAATTCCGCATCTTAGAGCAGATCCAGAAGAAGCACACGCGGACTCAAGTCTCATGGCGGGCTTTGGCAACAGACCAGCCCAGTCGGATAGGGTTGGACCAGTGTGTCCTTGATGCTCGTAGGATTCGCCCATGTGACCAACAAAAAGCGCTTCTATGTCTTTTACTGGGTTCAAGTTTGGGCATCTTTCAAAGGCTTCCTTCGCAGCCTCCGAGAATAACTCCCTACCATAAACGCCCTCGCGTCTTCCAAACTTAGACAATCCCGCCGACATAATTGAAACCAATGGCTTGCGAACCAAGGATACGTCCTCCAATCATAGCAAAGTTACCTATAGAATTCAGTAATTAATGCTCAAGGAGTATTTATACCATATTTTTAACTGTTTAAGCGCACGCATTTTTCTATACATTCTGTAGAATTTTGTAACGCAAGGTTTAAGAATAGCCTAACATTTTAGGGAAGAAGGTAAACAGTATTGAACAGAAATCTCGTTGCAATAGAAGTAGACTCCCTCGTCAAAAAATACGGGGACCTCACGGCCGTTGATTCCATATCCTTCACCATAAATAAGGGCGAAATCTTTTCCCTTCTAGGTCCAAACGGTGCTGGAAAAACCACGACCGTTGAAATCTTAGAATGCCTACGTAGGCCAACGAGTGGCCGTGCCTACGTACTGGGCTTTGACATTTCAAAAGATCAGGATGATATCAAGAAGAGGATAGGTGTCTTGCCCCAAGAGTTTAACACCTTCGACAGCCTCACAGTCAGGGAAAACCTCCAATATTTTGCTGGGATGTTTGGAAGCTCGGTCGACATTGACAGCCTGATAAAGCTCGTAGACCTTGAAGACAAGAGAAATGAGCAGTACAAGAAACTTTCAGGAGGATTGAAACAGAGACTCGGGGTTGCCATGGCCCTAGTAAACGATCCCGAGATCGTGTTCTTGGATGAACCCACAGCTGGATTGGACCCCAAGGCTAGGCACGGGGTTTGGAACGTAATACGGGGGTTAAAGAGGCAGGGCAAAACCGTCTTCCTAACTACCCATTACATGGAAGAAGCCGAAGCATTAGCTGACACAGTGACGATAATCCACAAGGGTAAGATAGCTGCCATGGGAACACCGGAAGAACTCATAACACGCTACGGCCAACGAAATCTTCTGATCCTGAGGAACACAGACAAAGTAGCGGTTCCCCTTATAGAAACCATGGGGCTAGAGGCCAACTTTGATAGCGACGCTGGTGATGTCAAGGTTACTCTAAACCACAGCTCCGACGTGTCAGAAATCGTAAGGGCCCTCACCCTTAAGCAGGTCCCCTTCGGAGAAATGCAGCTGAAAAGATCTTCTTTAGAAGACGTGTTTCTAAATCTAACTGGCGAAACGTTGAGGGAGGCGGAGACGCCATGAATCGCGTTCTCATAGACCTGAAAGCCAGCTTCAAAATGTTTTTCAGAAGCAAGGCCGCAGTTTTCTGGACTCTCGCTTTTCCATGCATTTTGATCCTCCTCTTCGGAGCTATCTTTAGTGAAATGGACTCGAAGTACAGCCTTTACGTTCAAAATCAAGATATTGTTGACGGAGAGCCAACATTGGCTTCAATTGGGTTTATAGAGGCTTTGAACCTGACAGACACTTTTAATTTGCACATTTTGGACGACCCAACAATTAATGCAACTAAGTATGCGCTTGACAAGGAGCTCAGCTACGTGCTCGTAATTCCGGAAGGATTCGAAAATGATGTGAGTAAAGCCAACGCCACAATTGAGTTCATTTATGACCAGTCGCAAACTTCTGCCATGGTGGTCATGGGCATATTGAACAGCGTGATAAACGAAATGAATCTGGTAATAGCCTCTTACCCAAATCCCCCTCAACATTTTGTAGTCCTTCAAGGTGAAACCATAGCCCCGAAACGATTCAGCTTCATGGATTTCTTTCTCCCAGGCATGATAGCCATGTCGGCCATGACGACGAGCATCTTCACCGCGGTGGAGATAAGTTCCCGATACCGGGATACCGGAATCTTCCGCAAACTCGCAACGACCCCACTCCGCAGAATCGAGTGGATACTCTCAAGAACCCTCTACCTAATTGTTATCTCCTTCATTGGAATGGGCGTAATCCTTATGCTTGGAATAGCCCTTTTCAATGTTAAGGTAATTCCAGATCCTCTATCCCTAATCCTCGTGACTACCACATCCATGCTTTTCTCCGGAATGGGCATGATACTGTCACGGTTTGTAAAGGACCCGGAAACTGCAGGAGCTGCCGCGAACGCCATAACCTTCCCAATGATGTTCCTATCCGGAACCTTCTTTCCCCTAGAACAGATGCCAGAATTTTTAAGAAGCATCGCCACCGTGTTGCCCCTCACCTACGTCAACAACGGACTAAGAGACGCTATGATCATGGGTGAACCCCAGCGTGCCATCATGAACACAATAATAGTCGCAGTCCTTTGCGTAATCTGCCTTTTCGTAGGCGCATGGATCACGAAATGGGAAGAGGAGTGACCCCTGCAACATAGAGTTTAAAGCACTGAACAATAAAAGTCAGAATTGAAGGTTTATCGACTTAGGATTTGAGCGCATTGACTAGCGTCTTGAAGGAATTTGAACCCGTTTTCTCTCCAAAATCCATAGCCATTATAGGTGCATCAAGAAGCCCAGTTAAGCTTGGTTATCAGAGTTTGAAGGCAATTCTGGACGCAGAATACCAAGGCAAAATCTATCCGATAAACCCAAACGCCGAAACCATAGGTGAATACAAAGCCTATCCAAGTATTCTAGACGTTCCAGACGAGATAGATTTGGCGGTGGTATCTCTACCCTCTTTTGAGGTGTTGGATGCGGTTAAGGACTGTGCAAAAAAGGGCGTTAAGGGTGTGGTAATTTTCGCCTCGGGCTTCAAGGAGCTAGATGAGCAGGGTGCCCAGATTGAGAAGGAAATAGCGCGAATATGTAATGAGGCGGGAATCAAAATTATTGGGCCAAACACCATAGGACTAATGAATTCTTATTCAAATTTGAATGCCACTTTTGGACCAATGGGTAAACTACCTAAAGGAGACATCTCAATTATAAGTCAGTCGGGTGGGATGGGAACAACTTTAGTGTCATACTTGTTTGAGTCGGAAATGGGTTTCAGCAAGTTCGTGGGTGTTGGAAATAGAGCCAACGTAGAAGTAGCCGACATGCTTCTTTATCTGAAGGAGGACCCAACCACCAAAGTGATATGCATATTCCTTGAAGGCGTGGAAGACGCTCGTAAACTTATGCATGTTGCAAAAGAAGTGGCTGAAGAAAAAGTCCTACTGATATACAAGGTGGGAAAAACAGAGGTTGCAGCTCGTGCCGCCTTCTCGCACACGGGTTCCCTAGCCGGATCTTATGAATTATACAGTGCTGCTTTCGCTCAGGCAGGGATACTAGAGGTAGTTGAGCCCTCTGAACTCGTCGACGCTGCGAAGGCTATATCTATTCTTCCACCAGCTAAGGGTGAAAAGGTTGCTCTTGTAACCCACACTGCTGGGCCAAGCTTGGTGATCACCGAGGTGTTGGAGCGTTATGGCATTGAGCTGTCCGTTTTGTCCGAGGAGACGAAAAAGCGAGTTAGGGAGGCCATGCCCGTTAACATAACGGTGCAAAATCCCTGTGATTTGCTTGGTGTTGCGTATGTTGTGCCTGAACTTTATGGTGTTGTTGGTAGAGTACTGCTTGAGGACAGCGACGTCGATGCGTTGATAGCGGTTTATACACCCTCTTTCCAGCCAGGAATTCGTCTTCCCGCGAAGGAACTAATAGAAATAACTAGGGCTACCAATAAACCTGTGATTGCCGCCCTTATCTCGCCAGGCATCTTTCCCATCCAAGAGAAACCCTATCTAGAGCAAAATGGAGTAGCTGTCTATAGGACTCCTGAAGGGGCTGCAAAGGCGGTGGCAAACTACATTAAGTACTGGAAACTAAGAAGAAACCGTTTTCTTCCCTTACTTTAATTTTCGTTTCTTTATCTCTTTAGCGAATTTGATGCTGACATCCATGATGAACTCTTTGAATTTCTCAGGGTCGGTCATCAATAGGTTAATTTTCTCATCGATTTCCTTTCTTAGGTTAAGAAGGAACTCATCTTGCTTAAGTCCTGGCACATAGTCGGGTAACAACGCTATTTTGGAAAAGGCTGTTAAAAGTCTTAGGGGTCCGTAGAGTTTTGGCTCCCATAGGCACCCCTTGGCGCTGCTGATGAGGAAGGCTTCTATCTCAAAGAGGTATTCCTCACCCGATTTTTCTTTCATAAGCGTCTTCAGATCCTCCCTATTATGAGTTCATTTAAGGGTAGCCTCGACGGAGGAGACGGATGCTCATCCGGATAGCCCAATACTAGAAGGAAAACTGGTTTGATTTTGTTTGGAAGGGATAACAATTCAGCCACCGCCTCCGCGTCGAAAGATGCGACGGGACAACAGCCGAGACCTTTGGAGTAAGCCATTAAGAGGATGTTCTGGAGGGCAGTTCCCAAATCAATGAAGTGAATTTGGGATGTTGAAAGAATTTTATCCTTGTTAAAGCACATAACGATCATAGCAGGCGGTTCACCAAATAATCCTGGAGAAATCATCTTTATGGCTTCGATGGCCTCCCTGCCTGTGACTATGACGTATCGGATGGGTTGGACGTTGCCGCCGGATGGAGCCCATCTGGCAGCCTCCAATAGCTTATAGATTTCCTGTATAGGGACTTTCTGGGACGTGAAATTTCGAATGCTCCTTCTTTCCTTAATAAGCTTCAGCAGGCTTTCCATATTGAGTCCTCCTTTGTTGAGTTGGCTTAGAAAAAATTTATGCATTATGTTAGATGGCAAAGGACTACGAAACAGGGAAAAGACGAAGGGAACCTAACACCCTTTTCCCAATTCCATTATTTCTTCAGAAACTCTTATAGTAGGCAAGTTTCCAATTATAGGTTCTTCCAGTTTAAGTTGGGCGAAAAATTTGAGAGATGTAGCTATCGTCGGCGTGGGTTGCACAGGCTTCAAGTCAATTACGCCTGACGTATCTTACAAAGAATTAATGTTTGAGGCAGCCGTTAGCGCCTACGAAGACGCTGGAGTTGATCCGCGACGCGACATAGACAGTTTCATATGCTGTTCCGAAGATTACTGGGAAGGGTTCAGCATCTTCGACGAGTTTGTTCCAGACCAGCTTGGAGCCGTTTTAAGGCATCTTTTCACGGTTTCAGCTGACGGCCTATACGGACTGGCTACAGCCTACATGCTGATACGCACAGGAGCCTTCGACACCATTGCCGTAGAAGCCCACAGCAAAGCTTCTGACATACTCACCTTCACAGACATTGTTGCTTTTGCTCTGGACCCAATTTTTAACAGACCACTGGGCGGCCACCCCTTTTACGTTGCTGGACTGGAAATGAATCGATACCTATACGAGACTAAAGCCACCAAAGAACAGTGCGCCCACGTCGTCGTAAAAAACAAGAAAAATGCGTTGGACAATCCATACGCGGCTCATGGAACAAAAATAACAGTCGATGACGTGCTTGCATCGGAACCATTTTTTTATCCCCTGAGCCGCCTTGACACAAGTCCGCTGGCTGACGGTTGCGTTGTAATGGTCTTGGCTTCAGAAAGCGTTGCAAGAAAACTCACCGACACGCCAGTATGGGTAAGAGGGGTCGGATGGAACTCTGACACGCCTTGGCTGGAAACCCGAGACTGGGGAAGGGCGATACATACAGAACTGGCGGCGAAGATGGCTTACAAAATGGCTGGCATAAAAAATCCGAGAAAAGAAATATGCCTCGCAGAAATTGACGACATGTTTTCCTATAAAGAGCTTCAAAACATTGAAGCTTTAGAGTTCTGTAGAAGGGGCGAGGCCGGCAAACTAACAGAAGATGGAGTCACGGAGAGAGCCGGTGACCTACCCGTCAACCCGTCTGGTGGCCTGCTAGGAGTTGGCTACTCCCTTGAAGCGTCAGGTCTCCAAAAGGTGCTGGAAGTCACTTTACAATTGCGGAGTGAAGCTGGAAAGCGTCAAGTTCCAGACGCTGAAACTGGACTAGCTCAGGTTTGGCGTGGAATTCCAACCGCTAGCGGTGCCGTAGCCGTTCTAAGCAACAAGTCGAGGTGACACGGAATGTTTGTTAAGAAGAGAGTTGCTGTTGTGGGAGCTGGACTAACCCTTTTCAGAAGAAACCTGAAAGAAACGGGTAGGGAGCTGGCGTACGAAGCCACAAAAATGGCTCTAGATTCGGCTGGACTAAACCTCAAGGACATAGAATGCGTGACCCTTGGAACAGCCCCAGACGCTTTCGACGGAATTCACATGAAAGGTGAGAACCTCTTGGACGGAGCAGGTGCATGGCGCAAACCATACTCTAGGGTTTTCGTTGGAGGAGGCACAGGCGTGTTTGTGGCGAACTCTGGTTGGTGGCACGTAGCCTCAGGCCTCTTCGACACCTGCCTAGTTGTAGCCGAGGAAAAGATGTCATCTTGTTTTCCCCACCCTCAATACGCCTTCACAACAATCTTCGACCCAATAGTAGATAGACCCCTCGGCATGAACCTAGTATGGATATTCGCCCTCGAGATGCACCGTTACATGCACGTTCACGGCATCAAAAAGGAACAGATCGCCTTAGTTTCCGTGAAGAACAAGAGAAACGCCCTAGATCATCCATGTGCGCAGCTTCCAGCAAAAATCACAGTTGAGGATGTTCTCAATTCAGAGGTCATGGTTTGGCCTGTCCAGCGCCTAGATATTAGTCCCACGAGCGACGGCGCCGCTGCGCTGGTTCTGGCTTCAGAGGATGTAGCCAAAAAGATTACAGATGATCCAGTTTGGATCGACGGCGTTGGCTGGTGCATAGACTCAACCTACTGGACCAACAGGGACCTCTACTATCCAGAATATGTGGAATGCGCTGCAAGAATGGCTTACAAGATGGCTGGAATCAAAAACCCGCCCAAGGAGATAGACGTCGCAGAACCCTATGACCCCTTCGACTACAAGGAACTTCACCACATGGAAGGACTCCTCTTATGCGGGAAAGGAGAAGCCCCAAAACTTACAGAAGAGGGAGTTACACAACGAGACGGCGACCTGCCCATAAACCCTTCAGGCGGCCTTCTTGGAGTGGGCAACCCAATTGCGGCGGCTGGACTGATGAAGATCTGCGAAATCTTCTGGCAGTTGAGAGGCGAGGCTGGCAAGAGACAGGTGCCGGGCGACCCAAGGACAGGCTTAGCTCAAGCTTGGGGGGACCTCATGCAGTATGGATCTGTAATAGTCATGAGGAGCTGAGGTGAGAAGAATGAGCGCGAAAATCAAAAAGTATCCTGGCGAGGCTATTAAAACAGAGGACCTTAGGAAGGGAAGAGTTCCAGTCATACGTTGGAAACCTAAGGCAAAATACGCCTGGAGCGTGGGTGTGGCGATGAGCAGATTCCTTAAAGAGTTGAAAAATGGGCGGATTATAGCCAGAAAATGCCGCAAGTGTGGTCGTATATTGGTTCCGCCGCGAATGTTTTGCGAGTTGTGTTTCAGATCAACAGACGAGTGGGTTTACGTGAAGGACACAGGCGTTGTCAATACGTACTCGATTTCTTATTTGGCGGCAGATGCGCGTAGACTGAAAGAGCCGATTATTGTCGCTGTAATCGAACTTGACGGCGCCTCCAAGGGCATAGGAATATTCCATCATCTGGGCGAAGTGAAGAAGGAGGCCGTTAAGTTCGGCATGAAGGTGAAGGCCGTGTGGAAACCCCCTGAAGAACGCACAGGCGCCATAACCGATATAAAATACTTCAAACCAGCAGAGGTGTAGCAAATGTCCCTAGAAAAAATAGGCGATCCCCATAAGACTAAGCATTGGATGGGCCACATGGAATGCGATTACTCATACACCCACGGCATTGCAGGCGAGAAGTTCTTCAAGGAGCTTAAGGAAAACGCGAGGATTATGGGAACCAAGTGCAAAAAATGTGGCTTCATCTACGTGCTTCCAAGACTCTTCTGCGAACGATGCTTCGAGAGGCTAGATGAATGGGTTGAGGCAAGCAAGAGAGGTGAAGTTCACACATATACAGTGGCACATATAGACGTTGACGGAAACAAACTGAAAGAGCCAATCATCTGGGCGATGGTCAAGATTGACAAGGTTCACGGCGGAATGGTGCACAGGCTGGGTGAAGTGGACCCAAAAGACGTTAAAATCGGAATGCGCGTCGAGGCTGTTTTCAAAGACAAGAAAGAACGGACAGGCTCCATGTTAGACATTAAGTATTTCAAGCCAGTTGGATAGAAACAGCCTAGGAACTTACCTTCGGGCTTCGGACTAGGACTTTTTTATAAGGAAGATAATCCTTAGGATGCCCAAGAAGAGGTAGCAATCTATTGGAGGCGAAAATAATGTTTAATCAGAAAAGGCTTAGCGAAATCACAAAGGAAAGAGAAAAATGGGAAAAAACGACTGTGCCATCATGGCTTCGAAGAAACCCTGAAAGGAAACATGAATTCAAGACCTCATCTGGCATACCAATAAAAAGGTTGTACACGCCTGAGAACGTGAAAAACCTAGACTATCTAAAGGATTTGGGATTTCCAGGCCGATTCCCCTTCACAAGAGGTTTGCACGCCACCATGCATCGAGGGCGCCTATGGACCATGAGACAATTTTCGGGATTCGGCACCGCAGAACAAACGAATGAACGATTCAAATACCTTCTCAAGGAGGGAGAAACAGGATTAAGCATAGCCTTCGATTACCCCACCATAATGGGCCGCGACTCCGACGACCCTGTGTCCAGAGGTGAGGTGGGCGTTTGTGGCGTGGCAGTTTCCACCCTACGAGACATGGAAATTCTTTTCGATGGGATACCGCTGGACCAAGTGACCACTTCCATGACCATCAACGGACCAGCAGCCATGCTTCTAGCCATGTACATCGCCATAGGCGACAAGCAAGGGGTGCCAAGGAAAAAGCTGGGCGGCACAACCCAGAACGACATGTTGAAAGAGTTTTACGCCCAGAAATTGTGCATATTCCCGCCTAAGCCTTCTGTCAAGCTGGTTACAGACATCGTAGAATACTGCGCGAAGTATCTGCCCAGATGGAACCCAGTCAGCATCAGCGGCTACCACATCCGTGAAGCCGGTTCAAACGCTGTTCAGGAGCTTGCCTTCACTTTGGCAGATGGCATAGCCTACGTAGAATCCGCTTTGGAACGTGGACTAAAGGTGGATGATTTCGCGCCCCGATTCTCCTTCTTCTTTGCAGCCCACAACAACTTTTTCGAAGAAATAGCCAAGTTTAGAGCTGCACGAAGATTATGGGCAAAGATTATGAAGGAGAGATTCAAAGCCAGGGACCCAAGGTCCCTCTGGATGAGAATGCACGTTCAAACGTCTGGATGCACCTTAACAGCGCATCAACCCGTCAACAATGTGGTGCGAGTTGCGCTCCAGTCTTTGGCAGCCGTACTGGGCGGCACGCAGTCTCTGCACACAAATTCCTTCGATGAGGCTCTAGCCTTGCCGTCCGAAGAGGCTGTCACGGTCGCCCTTAGAACTCAGCAGATAATCGCCCATGAGAGCGATGTGGCTGACACTGTGGACCCTCTGGCTGGATCCTACTGTGTGGAGGCTTTGACGAACGAGATAGAGGAGAGGACAATGGAATACATCGACAAGATCGACGATATGGGCGGTGTGGTTGCCGCCATAGAAAATGGTTTTCTCCAAAGGGAAATCGCAGATAGCGCCTACAAGTATCAGCAGGAAATAGACAACAAAGAAAGAATTTTGGTGGGAGTCAACGACTACACGCTTGAGGAAGATTGGGTGCCCCTCAAGCTTCTGCGAGTGCCACCCGATGTGGAAGCTGAGCAACTGGCAAAACTGCAAGAAGTAAAGAGAAAGCGGAACAATGCAAAGGTGAAAAACGTGCTTGACAAGCTGCACAACGCCGCTAAGCGCGACGAAAACTTGATGCCCACAATAATTGAAGCCATGAAAGCATACGCCACGCTGGGGGAAACGGTCAACATGCTTCGAGAAGTCTTTGGAGAATACCGCGAGCTGATAGTAATCTGAGAGGCTGACCAAGATGAGTTCTGAGAGGAGAATAAGAGTTCTCGTTGCGAAGCCTGGCCTAGACAGTCATGACAGAGGAGCAAAAGTCATCGCCAGAGCCTTCAGAGACGCAGGCATGGAAGTAATCTACACCGGGCTACGGCAAACACCTGAGCAGGTCGTGGAAACGGCGCTCCAAGAAGACGTCGACGTGATAGCTCTAAGTATACTGTCGGGTGCTCATCTGGCCCTTTTCCCCAGAATAATGGAACTTCTAAAACAAAGAGGATTAAACGATGTCCTAGTGTTCGCGGGAGGAATAATACCGAAAGAAGATGTTCCACATCTAAAGGAGATAGGCATAGCTGAGGTATTTGGGCCTGGCACGCGCACCGAGACCCTTGTCAAGTTTATCCAAGAGAATATGCGTAAAGGAAAATAGCGTTTGGACCAAAACAAAACGGTGATGCCTGTTGACAAAAATCGAAGAATTCATCGACGGCGTGCTGAAAGGTGACCGCAGATCCATAGCCAAAACTATAACCCTCATCGAGAACAACTTGCCCGAAGCCCAGAAAGCTTTGTCTCTGCTTTATCCGCACACAGGTGGAGCCCATATAATAGGCGTAACCGGACCTACCGGTTCTGGGAAAAGCACTCTGATACATAGATTGGTTGCGGAACTGAGGAAAAGAGGAAAAAAGGTCGGCGTGGTCGCTGTTGACCCAACTAGTCCATTCAGTGGCGGCGCTTTTTTGGGAGACCGCGTTCGCATGCAAGAACTGAGCACAGATGAGGGAGTTTTTATCCGGAGCATGGCGACGAGAAACACTCCGGGCGGGGTGGCTAGAGCCACGAAAGACGCTGTGAAAGTTTTGGATGCTTCTGGAAAAGAGGTGGTCATTGTTGAGGCTGTTGGAGCCGGCCAGTCTGAGGTTGAAATCATGAAGATTGCTCAAACGATAGTGGTTGTGCTGGCTCCAGGATTAGGTGACGACATACAGGCCATCAAGGCTGGTCTTATGGAGATAGGTGACATTTTTGTGGTGAACAAGGCTGACCGTGAAAACGTGAACAAGGCTGTGGTTGACATAGAGGCTATGCTGGATATGAACCCAGAGAAGGAAAAGTGGAGGTCACCAGTAGTTACGACCACAGCCATCGCTGGCGAAGGAATCATCGAACTTCTCGACAAAATTGATGAGCATAGAAAATATTTGGAAGCTGGAGCCATCGAAATACGGCGTAGAGAAAGGATCGAAACAGAACTGGTTGAGGTTATCAAGGAGAAGGTAGCAGAATCCATTGTAGAAGACTTGAAGCGAAAGGGCCAACTGGACGAAGTTGTTCGCAAGATTCTGTCCAGAGAGACAGACCCCTACTCTGCTGCAGACATGTTGTTGGCGAAGAGGCTGAAAGGTTTTAAAACACGCTAGCCACGTTTGAGAGGAGAATCCATGAGACAAAGGCTAGAAAAGGGGCTAACTCAAGTCTACACTGGAGATGGTAAGGGCAAGACTTCTGCGGCTTTTGGGCTTGCTTTGCGGGCTATAGGTAGAGGTCTAAAGGTTTATGTGATTCAGTTCATAAAGGGCGGCTTTGACTATGGAGAGCTCTA
>Ga0315314_1000339_pt1 | contig 56249 bp, 53 predicted proteins | sample TDP9_MG_FD_203631 | JGI IMG/M metagenome (GOLD analysis project Ga0315314, IMG submission 203631) | Freshwater sediment microbial communities from Lake Towuti, South Sulawesi, Indonesia - TDP9 | ecosystem: Environmental > Aquatic > Freshwater > Lake > Sediment | place: Indonesia: South Sulawesi... | reverse complement strand
GAGTTATCTCGGGCGGGACTTCTTCTATGTGCCTCACAAATCTCACTTCAAGGTCTCTTGCCCTTCTGTAGAAGTCTTCATATTCCTTGTAGACTCTGAGGTCTCCAAACAGTATTACAACATCGGTCTCCGGAGATCTTTCCTTCACTAGTATAGCATTCTTTATGGCGTTCATGCAACATATCCTTGAACAATATGGCCAGCCTTCCTCTTTGCGTGCCTTGAGGATTTTTCTTAAAAGATCGGCTGTGTCTGATCTCGGGAAACCCTCAAGTTCAGATGGTCGGATTTCACCTTTTCTTGCGCCTACGCATTGAATCATTACGATCCTTTCGGGTTCTCCCAGATTTCCTGTCTTCAGTATCCCGTCGAGTTCTTGCTGCGTTATGACTTTGTCGTAAACTCCGTATTGGTATAGCCCCTTTGGTGGCCGGTAATTCAAGGCGCCAATGGCGACGATGATTGTGCCTAGGTTTATCTCCCTATCACCACCAGGGGTCGTCAAGATGACATTGAAGTTTCCAACGTATCCTGAAAGCTCTTTCAGGGTTGTTGAAGTCATGAACTCGATGTTTTTATGGGATTTTACGGCTTTAATCAACGGATCCACAACCTCTGAGGAGTCGGCCAATGTTGGGTACACTTTGTGAAGCCTACGAACGATGCCGCCTGGTTCTTTATCCCTCTCAATCAGGTATACTTTGAAGCCTTGATTCGCCATTGAAAGTGCCGCCGTCATTCCAGCAACGCCAGCTCCAATCACAAGCGAAGCATCTTTAACCTCGACTTCTGGTTCCATCTCAGGCTCAAGCAACGAAGCTTTTGCCACAGCCATCCTGACGAGGTCCTTAGCTTTTGTTGTTGCCTTCTCTGGCTCATGCATGTGCACCCAGCTACACTGGTCCCGGATGTTAGCCATCTCGAATAAGTATGGATTCAAGCCAGCCTCATTGCATGTCGATCTGAACAGCGGCTCATGTGTTCTCGGCGTACATGAGGCCACGACCACGCGGTTTAGGTTGTAGTCTTTTATCGCCTTCTTTATCGCTGCTAGACCCGCCTCTGAGCAAGTGTAAAGGTTATGTTCGCCGTAGGTCACATATGGTAATGTCTTGGCATATTCGGTTGCTTCAGGAACATTGACCACGCCACCTATGTTAACGCCACAGTGGCAGATGAACACGCCAATGCGTGGTTCCTCCTTCATCTACCTCACCTCCTCACCTGCCAAAATCTCGGCTATCCGCGCGGCCGTGGCGCTTCCTTGAGCTACAGAGTCTGGAACATCTCCGGTTTTCGGGCCTAAACAATAACCACAAGCGAAGATTCCTGAAACGGTCGTGTCGAGGGGTTTTCGCACGGAGTCTGCTGACTTCAAGAAACCGTAGTTGTCCAATTCCACACCCAAGATCTTGGCTAATTTCTCCACTCCCTTTCTCGGGATCAAAGTCGGACATAACACAACTAAGTCGAAGGAAACGTGCTGGACAGTTCTGGTTACCGGATCCTCAAACCAAACTATGAGGTTATCTGTGGCGGGGTCCTCTGAGATCTCTCCAGGGTTGCTTCGGATGAATGCTATTCCAAACTCGGATTTCGCTCTGTTTACAAACTCTTGGAATCCTCTGCCGAAAGCCCGCATATCTATGTAGAAAATCGCGACACGAGAGTTCGGCTCATGTTCTTTTATAAGGACCGCGTCTTTAACCGCGTATTTGCAGCAGATGCTTGAACAATAGGGATGGTTAATCCATCTTCTTCTGTCACGGGAGCCTACGCACTGTATGAAGGCTATGCTCCTAGGTATTTTTCCGTCCGACGGCCTTATCAAGTGCCCGCCCGTGGGACCAGACGCGCATAGTGTGCGTTCCAGCTCCATCGCTGTTATCACATTCCTGAAGCGTTTGTATCCGTACTGGGGAATCAATGAAGCGTCGAACATATCAAAGCCTGTGGCAACAACTATGGCTCCGACATCCAACTCAATCTCCTCGGGTTGCTGTTCCATGTTCACGGCGTTGGCTGTGCAGACTCTTTCGCAGAGGCCACACTCCAAGCAGTTATCCTTGTCTATGACCATTACCCTTGGAACGGCTTGTGGAAAAGGCATGTAGACTGCTTTTCTTACTCCCATATTCTCATCAAACTCACTGGATGCTTCTGCTGGGCAGTGGTCCGCGCAGATTCCGCAGCCGGTGCATTTTGCCAAATCAATGTATCTTGGCTTTTTGAGGACGGTGACTTTGAAGTTTCCGACGGAACCCTTTACGTCTTTCACCTCAGAGTAGGTTAATAACTGAATATCTGGATGACGGGCGCATTCTATCATCTTCGGCGCTAGAATGCAGATGGAACAGTCCATTGTTGGGAAAGTTTTGTCGAGCTGGGCCATTCTTCCGCCAATGCCCGGGCTCTTCTCCACCAGATATACTCTAAAGCCTCTGCTCGCCAAGTCTAGGGATGCTTGTATCCCGCCGATTCCGCCACCAATAACTACAACTCCCTTTTGCATTTCACTTCGCCTCCTTAACCTTCAGAATCTCTGTTATAGGGATTCTGTGGGCTCTCACTTCCCATTCTTCAAGTCTCATTCCCATCGCCATTCTAAGCAGCTCCGCCAGATGTAATACGGGCAGATTGTATTCCTCTTTCAAATGCCTCTTGATCTCTAACTGACCCATATCCAGTTCAAAATAACAGAATGGGCAGACAGAAACTACACAATCAGCACCAGCGGCCCTCACACCATCCAGTTTCTGTTTCGCAACATGTAACGCGACTTCATCGTTTATGCCACGCAGGGGGCCTCCGCAACAAGCTTCTTTCCTTTCATAAGCAATTGATCTCGCACCGACCGCTTCCACAAGTTCATCCAATGCGGTGACGCCCATCTGCTCGCCGAAATGTATACGTTTAGGCCTTGTCAAATGACAGCCCGGTTGAACCGCAACTCGAAGCCCATTGAATGGTTCCTTCACAGCGTTCTTCAGTTTTTCTAGGCCTACATCCTCATACAGGACATCACTAAAGATTTTCACGTCAGTTTTTCCCTTGAATTCCAAGCCAACATCCGCGAGGATTTCGTTTACCCTGTCCCTGTTTTCCTTTTCTTCTTTGAGTATCGTATTTGTCATAAGAAGCGATTCGTAGCAGTCATTGCATAAGGTCAAAATGTCCAGCCCCATTTGCTCCGCAATGCAGAGATTTCTAGCAGCTAAAGCAAGCCAACTTGTGTAGTCCACGGATTGTATGCCGAATGGTGCGCAGCAATTTGCGCCCTTCATCTCTACGAGCTCAATACCCAGCTCCGGGGCGATTTTTCGAACGGAATTCTCGTAGTTCGGTTCTCTTGCCGGTATCAAACAGCCCAGAAAGAAAGCATATTTCATATGCTTCACGAACCTCGGTAGATTAACTTGTCGAAGGATGTTTTCCTAAGGATTTTTTGAACAGCTTTAACGTCGACTACGGCTTCTTTACCCAGCCCGTATTTTTCTCTATTGACCAAAGCCATTCTGCTAGGAGTTACGACGCGTCCAGTCTCAAACAGACTCCTTGCTTGGCCAACTATTCCATCGGGGATATTTCCCTCCCTAACCGCCAAATTCCTTATGGCGAACATGGCTTCACCCACATCTCCGCCTTGGGGACACCTATCAAGGCAAGTGAAGCATGAAAGGCAATGCCATGGCAATCGTCCAAGCAACACATCTGAGCGTAAACCAAGTATAATCATCTCCATCAGTTTCCTTGGATTATGTTCTTCCACGACTCTAGCAACCAAGCAGCTGCTTGTGCATCTTCCACATTGTATGCATGCCAGAACTCCACGACCTCGAGGGGTGTTGGCGATTTCGCGCATGAGATGAGCATCTAATAGGCTCAAGTAGACTCACCGTTTGCCAATTTCAATTGTATTACTCTCAATATCACCATTTAATTGTTTTCCCTTCCCTGAAAAACGGGAATATGGTGAACTGGCTAGACTGCCTCAATAACTATCATTGTTAGGGTTGATCTTACCTTATTCAGTCTTCGAATCCGCCAAGTCACTATGTCCTTGAGCTTCTCCATCGACTCAGCCTTGATTTTAGCGATTATGTCATACACGCCGTAGACGCTGTAGGCTTCGTCTACGCCTTCAACATCTTTAAGAGTCTTTAAGACCTCGCCTTCGGAACCGATCTCAGTATTGACTAGAACAAAAGCTATTGGCATGCATACCGTCACTCCTTGGTTATGATTCATCAACTAGAGCCTAAAAAGCTTTCTAAAAGGAGTACGATACTGCTGAGACAAAGGTTGTCACGGCGGTTTTCTGAGGGGTTGAACTCTCAGCCTTGACGATCAACTATCCGTACCTTTCCATAATAGAAGTTGATTGCTCTCTCGAATTCAAAGGTATATGTAATGAACTTGATAACTAATTACGGTAAAGTTTATTTACGACAATCCGGCAATTCATATTTAAAGGGGCTCTGTTATGGAACTGAATCGAACCTGCAGAATTGTTGAGACGAAGGGCTGTCCTGGTTTATGGGCATGCCACTTTCCAGACCTATACTGCAAATGCGCGTACGATGAACATGAAAGAAAGGTAATGACGTATAGATATATAGAAGGACAGCTCTGCGGATTCGAGTCAATCCCTGTGGTACAGTGCTTTGTGGAAAATGAGATGCGCATCGCGAATCGGATGGGTAAAGAAAAATATATTGAGATGCTAAGGCAGAAACCAAGACTGTTGAAGTGTCCTACGGCCTGAAGCGAAGCCTATAAACTTGCGCCCCTAGGGCGATACTGCGATTTTGGTGATGGGAGCATACAGCGTTAATTGGATCTCTGCTGTTCCTACGTCTTAGGCGAAGCTCTCTGTAGAGCCTATGTCTTTGGGCTGCTTGGCTGGAAAAGAAGTCTTGGCCCGGCGCATCCGGAAAGCAGTTCTGCAGTGTCTCCTCGATTTCTGAAGTTATGTGCGTGCTGTGTTCTCATCCTCACCACTTTCACTGAGTCGATGAGGATGAGTTGCAGGTTCTACCTTTCCAAGATCCTTAGCAATCTTTTGTTGTGATCGAATATTTTGACTTGGAGGGGCATCTGGCCTGTGGCGAAGTGGGTGGCGCATGCAAAACACGGATCGTACGCTCTGAAGGCCATCTCCACCATGTTCAATAGGCCCTCGCTGGGGTTCTCACCGTGTATGAGAGCTTTAGCTGCGTCCCGTATGGACATGCATATCGCTGGCGTATTGTGGGTGGTAGCAACGATCAGGTTAACCTTTTCTGCAAGTCCCTCTTCATCTAGCTTATAGTGATGTATAAGGGTGCCTCTGGCTGCCTCCACTATTCCGACTCCCTCACCGGGCGGTCCAGGGTTGTTTCGAATGTCCTTACTTGTTATTTCCTCGTCTCTGCTCAATTCTAGGGTTCTCTCAGCTGCATACACGAGCTCTATCAACCTGGCCCAATGGAAGGCGAGGGTAGAGTGCACAGGCTTTCCGCCGAGCGTCTCGTACATCCTCTCGTATTCTTGCTGCGCTAGGGGTGTTGCCATGCCTTGGGAGGCGTTGAGCCTTCCGAGCGGCCCAACGCGGTAGATGCCGCTCGCCACTCCATCGTCTAGACCAATCCATCCAACCTTCCTTAGGTAGGGCAATTTGACATATGTCCACTCTTCAACGCGTTCTTCAACTACGTCTAAGTATTCCGAAGGACCGAACTTCACAAACTCCTTGCCCTGCGGATCAACCACCCGCACCTTGCCATCGTAGAAGTTAACTCTGTTGTTCTGGTCAACCAAGCCCATATAGTAGGTTTTCAGAGTATAGGCGTCGCTTAATATCAGGTCGACATATTTCTTGTTCTTTAATACCACATCATCAAATACCTTCAGAGTGAACTTCGCAAATTCAACGCTGGATTCCGCCATCTTTTCGATCTCTTGCCTCTCGCTCTCCGTTAAGGGCTTCGAAACACCTCCAGGCAGCCCGCACACTGGGTGGGTTGCCTTCCCGCCTATAATGGCTGTGATTTTCTGACCATACGCCCTGTGTTTAATGACCTCTTTAGCTATGTCTAAGCCAACCCTTTGTATGACCCCGAGAATGTTTCTCTCAGCGGCTGGAGCGTCGGGGCCAACAACGAAATCCGGCCCGCCTAGAAAATAGAAGTGAAGAGTATGATCATACACGTAGTAGCCACTATACATGAGTTCTCGAAGCTTTTTTGCGGCTGGTGGAGGCTCCACGTTGAATGCAGCATCTAAGGCCTTCGTTGAGGCGAAGTGGTGTGCAACGGGGCACACGCCGCAGATTCTCGGGGTTATCTGAGGTAGATCCTCCGCCTTCCTTCCCTCGCAGAACCTCTCGAAACCTCTGAGTTCCGGAACCTGCAAGTAGGCGTTTCCCACATTCCCCTCTTTATCTAGGAAGATTGAGATTTTTCCATGACCTTCTAATCTTGTCATGGGGTCTACTGTTACTGTTTTGAACCCAGTCATTCTTTCATTACCCTCCTCCGAAGAAGGGATGCAGGTAAGCTGTATCGGTAAAAGGTTCCAAGAGGATCTCTGACCTGGGCGATCAACACGTCAGGGTTATATGTTTTTTCCCTTTCCTGCTCTACTCCAAGCAATGAAGATAAGGCGCTTATCATCGCTGCCCCTTGTTCGATCTCGTTTGGACACGGGCCGCCACATCCCGTACAAGGCATGTTTGCGCTGATGCATTGTGCTTCGCATCCTCCACGAGTTGCGGGTCCCATGCAGATGATCCCCTGTTCCAGGAGACATTTCTCTGGCTCAGGCGTGATCTCATACACTCGGTATATCCTAGAGATCTTCTTTTCCTCCTTTTTTCTGGGGCATTCGTCACAAACAGATTTCGAAGGGCCGATCACCGACCCCTTTGGAGGCAGTTCATTTTTTGCGATGGCTTCAACAGCTGTCGCTACTTGCTTCGCTGGCGGCGGGCAACCTGGCAAGTAGTAGTCCACATCCACAACTTGATCCAACGTCTTCACTGTGTCATAAAACTCTGGCAGCTTCAACAGACCCTCACTGACTTGGACTGAGGTTTTTGGGGTCACAGAACCGGGGTTCGGGGTTGAGGGGCTTTGTAGGTATGCCCTTTCAAAGACCTCTTTCCTGTTCGCAATATTTGCGAGACCGGGGATACCGCCCTGGTAAGCACAGGAGCCGAACGCCACCAGTACGTTTGCCTTCTTTCTTAGCAGTTTGGCGATATGCTCCTGTTCCTCGGTCCTAATGGCACCGTTGAAGAAGCAAACGTCAATGCTGCCGTCGGGCATCGCTTCGACGTCTTTGTATTTGATGTCGATGGCTACTGGCCAGAAAACGATGTCAGCGAGGCCTACCACGTCCAGGATTTTCTCGTTTACATCGAGAACCGCGATTTCGCAGCCTCCGCAGCTTGCGGCCCAGTAGAAGGCAAACTTCAGCTTTCCCAAATGATCATCACACTTCTGCGATCATGGTGTGCTTAACAGCTTTGTTGCGTCGACTCGAAGCTCCTTTAGGCCAAGTTCTTCAGGGCTGAAGCCCAAGGCGAGCCCTAACAATTGTGGATAGTGCAGCACGGGCAGTCCAAAGGTTTCGTTGAACATCCGTTCTATTCTGGTCTGGTTGGTGTCGAACATCATGTGGCAGAAGGGACAGATGGTAACCATCGCCTGAGCTCCAGCATCCCTAATATGGCTGAGTTTGTCCCTTGCCAACTCTAGAGGGATCTTCTCATTCACGCCGATGATCGGGGCGCCACAGCATTCGGTTTCGTCCATATAATCTAAGCATTTGGCGCCCGTTGCTTCGATCAGTTTCTTCAGCACAGTCGGGTTTTCAGGGTTGTCGAACCCAGTGTACTTTACGGGGCGGAGAACGTGGCATCCATTGTGTTCTGCCACTTTCAATTGATTAAGCGGTTTCTGAACTGCCCCTTCAATCTTCTCAAAGCCTATGTCTTCCGCCAGAACTTGGATCAGGTGTTTCACCTGTATGGTGCCCTTAAATTCCAGGCCCGTCTCCTTCAAGTACCCGTTGACTAGTTCCTTGAGGTTCTTGTCTTCCTTCAACATCTTATTGACTTTGCGGAGGGTTCCAGCACAACCTGGACATAGTGTCATGACATTTAGGCCTAGCTGCTCTGCCTCGCAAAGGTTTCGAGCCGCTAACATGAGCATAATGTCGTGGCTTATCGGGTCCATCGGCAGGCCGCAGCAGTTGTACTTGGGCATGTCAATAAGATCGATTCCGACTTTCTGAGCTACTATTCTGGTGGAGATTTCGTAGGCTGAGACCCTGTAAGGAATGGCGCAGCCTAGGAAGAGCAGATACTTGGGCGTTGCCATTCAAGTTCTCCTCGTCTGAATCACCTTTGAGAAGCCAGTTGCGTCAGCCAACTTGTTTATGCTCTCCAAATCGGCCTTGGGCAACGGAGGCAGTCCGGTTTCTCCTCTCCTTTTGAGCCGCAACTCTGGGATCTTGTAGGCGAGTCCGGTTTGCAGAATGTTGGAAGCCATCTCCTTGTAAGCGGCAGGTACGAACCCCTCTTTGATGGCTAGGTTTCGAAGCGCTCTTAGAACGCTCGCAATTTCCACATCTTGTGGACAGTGGTCGACACAAGTGAAGCAAGCAGCGCAAAGCCAGATAACGTCACTTGACAAAACTTTCGATTTTAGTCCAAGCTGGGTCATCCGCAGAATTTGCCTTGGCCTATAGGTGTCGCTGAATCGAGCTATGGGACAGTCGGCTGTGCAGGTGCCGCACTGAAAACACAGCATGATTTTCTCTGCGCCAGGGATCTTGCTGATTTCGTACTTGAACTTCGGGTCCATCTCAGCGATTTTGAGCACGGTTCCTCGTTCAGGTTCCTTTTCTTGGCTTTCTCTATTTTCCGACATCGCCTTTAACCTCCCGCCTTATGGGAGTCGGACCGAGTTTCTTTATTTGCTCGGTCATGTCCTTAATAACCGTTGCGAACCGGTCTCCCTCAGAAGCGGAGACCCAATCGAGTCTGAGACGCTCGGGCTCGAGACCGAACTGTTCCAAAAGCCTTTTCAACATGACCACTCTCCGTTGTGCTTTGTAATTGCCGGCGAGGTAGTGGCAGTCGCCGGGATGACATCCCGCAACCAGAACCCCGTCTGCTCCATTTTTGAAGGCTTCCACAATGAAAATCGGGTCGACCCTGCCCGAGCACATCATCCTCACGATTCGTATGGTTGGGGGATACTGAATTCGGCTAACGCCCGCCAAGTCTGCTCCGGCGTAAGAGCACCAGTTGCATAGGAAACCCAGGATTCTCGGCTCAAAGTCAGTCATATTTCACTTCCTCACTTAGTGCTGCCCTAACTTGAGCAAGTATCTGATCGTCTGTGAAGTGAAGCATGGAGATTGATCCCGTGGGACAGGAGGAGCCGCAGACTCCACAGCCCTTGCACAAGGCTTCGAGGACATGCCCCCTCAACTTCCCTTCCTTCTCTCTCATCTCAATTGCGTTGTACTCGCAAACGGACTCGCAGATTCGGCATCCGCTACAGAGGTCCTCGTCCACGTTTGCTATGGCTCCCTCTACCTCTAACGCCTTCTTGGATAGGATGGTGACGGCTCGGGCTGCAGCTGCACAGGCCTGCGAGATGCTTTCTTCAATGAACTTGGGAGAGTGGGCTAATCCACATAGGAATACGCCTTCAGTGGCGAAGTCAACCGGACGAAGCTTCATGTGAGCCTCCAAGAAGAACCCATCCTTTGTGAGGGGAACCTTCAGCATTTTTGCAATGCGTTCGTTGTCGGGGTTCGGAATCGTCGCTGCACTTAACACCAGAAAATCCGGGTCAATGGGGATCCATGCTTTTAATACCGGCTCCCAAGCCAAAACGTGTGGTCTTCCGTTTTCCTGAGTGACCCTAGGCTTCCTCTCGTCATCGTATCGCATGAATAAGACTCCCTTGGATGCAGCCTCACGGTAGTGGTCCTCCATAAATGCGTAAGTTCGAATGTCCTTGTACAAAACGTAAACGTCTGTTTCTGGCCTTAGCTCCTTGATTTTGAGTGCGTTCTTGACCGCTTGGCCGCAGCATATTCGAGAGCAGTTGGGGCGCTCTTCATTTCTTGAGCCCACACACTGGATCATGGCGACCGTCTTTGCACCAAAATTGCTGTTAGCCAGCCGATCCTCCAGCTCATGCTGGGTAATTACTCTCTCATCGACACCATACAAGTATTCTGTCGGCTCATACTCCACGGCGCCGGATGCCACTATTACGATGCCATGCTCGACCTCCCTTCCGCTGCCATTGTGATTCAATGTCGTCTTAAAGTTACCAACGTATCCTGTCATATCGACCACATCCGCATTCAGGTAGACGTGAATCCTCTCGTTTTCCATAACTTCTCTTACAATAGTCTTCAGCCTGTCTTGTGGATCTTCGGACCCGAGCAAGTAGTAGATTGTGCGCAGGTGTCCTCCTAGCTCCTTTTCCTTCTCCACCAAGTGGACATCAAAGCCTTGCTTTGCCAGCTCTAACGCAGCAGTCATCCCCGACAGGCCGCCGCCGATGACAACACCAGACGGGACAACATTGATCAGTGGCTTAGGCAGCGGCCTCAACAAGCGAGCTTTCGCTACGATCGACCTCACCAGGTCCTTCGCCTTTCCCGTAGCTTCTCTCGGCTCGTGCATGTGCACCCAGCTGCACTGGTCACGGATGTTAGCCATCTCAAATAGGTAAATGTTCAGCCCAGCTTCTCGAACTGTTTCTCGGAAGAGCGGCTCATGGGTTCTAGGTGTACACGAAGCCACGATTACGCGATTGAGGTTGAGTTCCTTTATCTTCTCCCGTATTCTCTTCTGCGTGTCCTGTGAACAAGTGTAGAGGTTATGTTCTGCGTGGACGACGTTGGGTAACGTCTTGACGTATTCCACCACCTCAGGAACGTTTACTACTCCGCCTATGTTGATGCCGCAGTGGCATACAAAGACGCCGATGCGAGGCTCCTCCTGAGAGACGTCAACCTCTTGTGGATATTCCTTCACAGCCGTAAGCTTCCATCTTTCGGAGGCGATGACGCTAGCCGCCTTCGCTGCGGCGCCACTCGCTTGGGCTACGCTCTCTGGGATATCTTTGGGAGCGGCAAATGCGCCGCAAACATAGATCCCCGGCCTAGATGTTTCAATGGGCGAGAAGGTTGTCGTGTGGCAAAAGTTGTACCCGTTCAGTTGGATGCCGAGCGATTTGGCCAATTCTCTCGTGCGTTTGGGAGGCTGCATCCCCACTGACAAAACTACGAGGTTAAACTCCTCATCTCTCGGCTCCTCTTCCAACACATGCCTCACGATAAGGTTTCCGGAGCCTGGGACTTCCTCGACACGGGATACTCTTGATCGGACAAACCTGACTTGGTATTCCTCCTGAGCTCGCCTGTAGTAGGCGTCGAACTCCTTGCCGTAAGCTCGCACATCCATGAAGAATATGGTGCAGTGAACACCGGGAGTATGCTCCTTGGCTATAACTGCCTCCTTGATGCCGTACATGCAACATGCTGATGAGCAGTAATTACTTCCTATCTGAGCGTCACGAGAGCCGACACATTGGATGAAAGCGATCTTTCGAGGAACCTCGCCGTCAGATGGCCGCAGGACTATTCCGCCATATGGGCCTGACGCGCTCAAAATGCGTTCAAACTCTATGCTGGAGACCACGTTTGGATATCGGCCATAACCGTACTCGCTTTTCAGGGTCGGATCAAACTCCTCGAAGCCGGGCGCCAATATGATTGAGCCGACGCTCAGTGTGGCTTCCTCTTCCTTGTCGTCGTACAAAACGGCGCCCGCCTTACAGACCTCTTGGCATGTGCCGCATCCGATGCACTTCTCCCGATCAATCATATAGGTTAACGGCACTGCTTGAGGATACTTAACGAAAATGCCGCCCCTGTCACCTAAGCCCTGATTGAACTCATCTATGGCTTCAATCGGGCATTTCTGAGCGCAGACTCCGCAGCCGGTGCACTTCTCCCCGTTCACATACCGGGCTCTTCTCATAATTGTGACCTTAAAGCTCCCAGATTCGCCCTCAGCCCTCTCTATCTCCGCATTAGTGATTAGGTGGATGTTAGGGTGTCTGCCAGCTCCGACCAACTTTGGCGCGAGGATACACATAGCGCAGTCGTTGGTGGGGAATGTCTTGTCAAGCTGGGCCATAACGCCGCCTATGCTGGGTGACTCATCAAAGAGGTAGACTTTGAATCCTGAGTCTGCTAGGTCCAGGGAAGCTTGTATTCCGGCGATTCCGCCTCCGACAACTAAGACAGCACCTACCTTTTCTTTCATCTTCCCACCTCCAACGCAGCATACAGCGGAGTGGTTCCCTCAACCCGATCTACGGCGACCATGCCTCTTCGCCTCAAGACTACGATGTGACGCAACACTGCTTGAGGGTCTAAATCAAGATGCTTAGACAGTTCTCTCACAGAAAGGGGCTCTCTCCTTATCGTGAAATAGATTTTGTTGCGTATGTACTCAGTTGCAATAGCTTCATCCATCGTTTCATCGAACTTTTCTTGGGAAAGCTTCTCCTCATACACGTTTCCGTCTTCAATGATTCCTTTCTCTCTACCGACCAAAACCCTCAGCCGGAAATCTTCCGCAGCCGCCTTAGCCGCCAAGATTCCTTCAAGTACGTCGACATCTGGTTTCTCCCCAGCCAAAGGCGAAGGTCCCATCGCTATAATCTGGTAGGTGAAATCTCTGACGACGTCCGCAAACAGTCCACCTTCTGAGGCTGAGACCCACTCAAGGCGTAGGCGCTCGGGTTCCAAACCCGTCCGCGATATCAGCTTCTTCAGCATCTTGACCTTTCGTTCTGCCTGTAGATTCCCTTCAACGTAGTGGCAATCCCCTGGATGACAGCCCATCACCATGACGCCGTCGGCGCCATTGGCGAACGTCTCCAAAACGAGAACAGGGTCAACCCTGCCACTGCACATCAGCCTTATGATCCGTATGTTAGTCGGATAGGCTATTCTGCTGACACCCGCTAAGTCTGCGCCGGCATAAGAGCACCAATTGCACAGGAATCCAACTATCTTTGGCTCAAATGTCATGCGAGTTCCCTCCTGACTGCGGCAAGAGCCTGTGCGATGACCTGGTCATCGGTGAAATGTCGCATGGTAATCGCCTTCTCCGGACAACTCGCCCCGCAAGTACCGCATCCCTTGCATAGAACTTCTGTTACTCTGGCGACTCCCTTTTCATCCTTCGCTATGGCACTGTACGGGCAGATTTTCACACATGTCCCGCAGCCACTGCAGAGATTTTCGTCTACCATGGCCGTTATTGCCTCGGTTCGCATGTGTTTCATGGCCAGCGGGATGGCTGCCCTTGAGGCGACTCCTAAGGCTTGGGATACGCTTTCAGCTGTGTCTTTTGGGCTGTGAGCTGTGCCACAGACATAGATGCCATCGGTTGCAAAATCTATCGGCCTTAATTTGACGTGGGCCTCCAAGAAGAACCCGTCGGGTCCAATTGGGATTTTCAGCATGTGCGACAGTTTCTTCGCGTCTTCACATTGAATGAGAGGCGTCGACAAGACGAGTAGATCCGTTTCGAGGTTGATTTCTTCGCCGAGAAGTGCATGATAAACGCTGACATCTAGTCTTCCATCTTCTTTGGGAAAAACCTGTGGCGGTTTTTCAAGAGAATACTTGATGAACTTGACGCCCATATCTTGGGCCATTCGGCGATAGTCTTCGTAATGGCCACCGTAGGTTTGGAGGTCTCGGAAAAGGAGGTGGACATCTGTTCTTGGATGCGATTCCTTGATGAGCATAGCGTTTTTGAGGGCGGTCATGCAACAGACCCTGGAGCAGTAGGTTCTGCCCTTTTCCTCTCTAGAACCGACGCACTGAACCATCACAACTCTTTGTGGCATCTCTAATTTGCCATCTCTGAGGAGTGTTTCAAGCTGAAGCTGGGTCAATACATTGCTGTGTTCACCGTAACCGTACATCCCTACTGGCTCAAGAACGTCTGTTCCAGTCGCCACGATAATCGTTCCAACCTCAAACTTCGCAGTCTCACCATTTCCCCTCTGAACATCGACCTCAAAGTTTCCGATGAACCCCTTGACCTGCTTAATGAGGGTTGATGTTAATACGTCTATGTTTCTGTTCGCCTTGACAGCCCCAGAAATCTGGTCTAATCCTTTGGATGCATTCACTAGAGTTGGATAAAGCTTATGTAGCTGCTTGAGCCTCCCTCCGAGTTCAGATTCTTTCTCAACTATGCAGACCCTAAAACCTTGATTGGCAAGGCATAAGGCCGCGGTCATCCCTGAAATACCTCCGCCAATAACTAGCGTTGAAGGAGTGACGTCTATCTCTGGTTCGACAAGCGGCTTCAGCAGTCCTGCCTTGGCAACAGCCATTCTCACGAGGTCCTTCGCCTTTTCGGTTGCTTTTTCGGGTTCGTGCAGGTGCGGCCATGAGCATTGGTCCCTGATGTTAGCCATTTCAAAAAGGTACTTGTTCAGCCCTGCCTCTTCGCAGGCAGCTCTGAAAAGCGGTTCATGGGTCCTCGGCGTGCAGGAGGCGACGATTATCCGGTCAAGATTATACCTTCCTATACCCTCCTTTATCTTGCTTATGCCCTCTGAGGAGCACGTGTAGAGGTTGTCCTCGGCGTAGACGACGTTCGGTAGCGTTTTGGCGTACTCCACAACCTGAGGGACATCGACTACTCCGCCTATGTTGATGCCGCAGTGGCAAACGAAGACGCCAATCCTCGGAGCATTATCCTCTGCGCGTTTCATTTCAGTGCACCCCTTCATTTCCTTGGGCTATCACTTCAGCCGCTCTAGCCGCCGCTGCGCTGGCCTGCGCAACCGATTCGGGAATGTCCTTGGGACCTTGACAGTATCCACATATGAAAACGCCGGGAACATTTGTATCGACTGGCGCGAATTGCGCGTCTTTCGATTTGAAAAAGCCATATTCGTCAAGCTCTAATCCAAGAACGCTAGCCAGATCCTTACTGGTTGCCCTGGGGATCAAAGCTGGGCAAAGTACGACTAGATCAGCCTGTATACTCCTTGTCGTATTTTCAGTGGTGTCCTCGTACCATAGGGTGAGGTCGCCCGTTTTCGAGTCTTCCACCACTTCACCGGGAAGTGCCCTAACGTATCTCACGCCCCAATCATCTTCAGCTCTGGCGACGAAATCTTGAAAGCCCTTTCCAAAGACCTTCAGATCATTGTAGAAGATGTAAACCTCACATTCAGGCTCATGCTCTCTGATCAATACTGACTCCTTCGTCGCGTACATGCAACACGCACTGGAACAGAAAGAGACTCCTCCCTTCAAACTTCTGGAGCCGACGCATTGAATGAAAGCAATCCTTCTAGGGATACGTCCGTCCGACAACCTCACGATGTGCCCTCCAATCGGCCCTGAGGCTGAGAGCAACCTCTCAAACTCCAGACTCACGAGAACATTTTGGAACCTTCCGTAACCATACTCGCTTCTTGTTCGGGCGTCAAATAACTCGAAACCTGTGGCTACCACGATGGCACCAACATCAAGGCTGATCGTCTGGGGCTGTTGATTAAAGTCTACAGCCTCGGCTCCGCACACCTTTTGGCAGAGGTCACATTTCACGCAATTCTCGTTGTCGATGGTATACTTTAGGGGAACAGCTTGAGGTAGAGGAATATAGATAGCCTTGCGAATGCCGAGATCCATATCGAACTCATTGTGAACCTCAACTGGGCAGTGCTGGGCGCACATTCCACATCCGGTGCACCTCTCCTCAATGACGAATCTCGGCTTCTTGAGAATCTTTACTGTGAAATTGCCAACAGAACCGTTGACTTCCTGCACTTCAGAGTAGGTCAGTAATGTTATGTTGGGATTGCGAAAACACTCAATCATCTTGGGAGCGACGATACATATGGAGCAGTCCATTGTGGGAAAAGTCTTGTCTAACTGCACCATTCTCCCACCGATGCTTGGGTTCCTTTCCACCAGATACACTCTAAACCCTCGGCTTGCTAGGTCCAAACTCGCCTGCATCCCAGCGATGCCGCCGCCAATAACTAACACAGAGTTGTTGACTTTCATGGCGTTCACCTTCAGGCTAGATGCATTGCCTCCGCCACGACCACCGATAGGTCGCGAATCTCTATCTTTACGTCCTCTGGATTGACTGGCAGTTTCTCGCTGGTAACGCACTTCCAATGAATCTGACACTTCGGACATGCTGTAACGAGCAGATCGGCCCCTGTCGCCTTGGCCTCAATCAACCTGTCAATCTGAACCGCCTTCGAGTACTTGTTGCATGACAGCCAAGCACTCACCCCGCAACACACAGAGTTCTCCCTGTTCCTTCCCATCTCCACCAATTCTACTCCAGGAATGTGGGCGATGACCTTTCTGGGTGGCTCGTAGATACCCATGTGCCTACCGAGTCTACATGCATCCTGATAAACCATTTTCGCAGGCAGCTTCGCATCGTATCTGAGTTCTCCGCGGTCGATCAATTCGGATAGGAACTCTGAGACATGTAGAACCTCAAAATCTAGGTTGCCAAGGAGTTCGGGGTAGTCCTTCTTGAGGGTCCTGTAGCACTCTGGGCATGCTGTAACCACCCGGGTCGCTCCAGCTTTTTTGATTTCTGCCACATTCATTCTCGCCAGTTTCTCAAAGTTTTCCAGATCCCCTGTCCATGATAGATCATGGCCGCAACACTTTTCATTGGCTAGTACCACTGGCTTTATCCCGACTCTATTGAGTATTTTCACAACGCTTCGAGGGATCTTCAAGAGCTCTAGATTGAGGTCTTCAAAAACCACGTCAAAGTATGGGAGGCAACCCACAAAGTAAAGCAGCTCACCCTTTTGGGATATTTCAGCCTGCTCCGGAAGCCAACCCATTCGTTCCTGCCTAACGCTCGGATTTGTCATGACTCTCGACAAGGCCATTGGTATCCCTCTATGGGCGCAAAGTTCCTCCATCACTTCGTCCGATGCTATGCGCCTGCAAGCCCTGACAAACTCAGGATACCGAATGTCTGATGGGCATCTTTCAGTGCATGTAAAGCATGTAAGACATGTCCAAAGATCTGGGCCAGATAGGACCTTGCTCCCAAAACCCAACAGAAATCTTTCAACGGTGCGCCTCGGAGAGTATGCATCGTTGACCTTCGATATGGGGCAACTGCCGGAGCACTTCCCGCACTCTAGGCAGTATTGAACGTTCGTTTTCCTGATCACCTTGGAAATCAGATCTTCTGCATTTACAGGAGACTTTGCATTGAATTCTGTTTCTAACGGGTTTGGCTCCATCCTACGTAAATCTTCTGTAAAATCGGTTACGACTTGGGCGAATTTGGCTCCCTCGGAGGTTGAGACCCATTCTAAACGCAATCTCTCAGATCCGAGTCCAAGTAGATCCAGTATTCTCGCTGTACTCTTCATCCTTTTCTCAGCTTTAAGGTTTCCACTTACATAATGGCAGTCGCCAGGGTGGCAACCCGTAACTAGCACACCGTCTGCCCCCGCCTCAAATGCATTAACTATGAAGGATGGGTCAACCCTTCCGGAGCACATCACCCGTATAGGCCTAACGTTTGGTGCGTATCTGATTCTGCTTGTGCCAGCTAGATCCGCTCCCGCATAGCTACACCAATTGCACAGAAAAGCCACGATTCTTGGTTCGGTCTCCATTGCTTAGCCTCCTATAGCTGCCACTATCATGGCGTCGATCTGTTTGTTTGTGAAGTGCTTCATGGTAATCGCGCCGGTTGGACATGCAACAGCGCAAGATCCGCAACCCTTACACTGAGCTTCGGTGACTGTAGCGATTAGGGTGGCGACCTTAACGAAGGGTTGGGCTTCTTCCACTTTAATGGCGTCATACTCGCAGACCTCTTCACACCTTCCGCAACCCTTGCAGAGGTCATCGCCTACCACAGCGACAATGGGCTCCACCTCGACTTTTCCCCTCGCCAGAGGGATTACGGCCTTTGCAGCTGCCGCGCTCCCCATTGCTACGCTGTCAGTGATATCTTTAGGTCCTTGCGCTGTGCCAGCTAGGTAGATTCCATCTAGAGGCGTGTCCAGCGGCCTAAGCTTGGCATGCGCCTCCTGAAAGAACCCGTCCATACCCCTAGGAATCTTCAGTTCAGTCTGAACATCGTGCGAATCTGCCCGCGGGACGATGCCGACATTTAGAACTACAAGATCAGCGGGTATAGCTAGTTTTTCGCCGCTTAACACATCCTGAACTGTGACAATGGTACCTTTCGAGCTATTGGAGACTACTGGTGGTTCTTCGGACTTGTATCTGATGAAGAATACACCCGATTCCCCAGCTTTTTTATAGTATTCCTCATGCCCCCTTCCAAAGCTTCGGATGTCTTGATACAGGTAAAGCGCTTGGGCATCAGGATATCTCTTCTTTATATCGACGGCATTCTTGATGCTTACCATACAACAGACGCGAGAGCAGTACCTGTTCAATCTCTGGTCTTCTTTCAGAGGCTTATAGATTCTGGGTTCCTGCCTAGAACCTACGCAAGAGATGAAAACTACTCTCTTCGGCGTTGAACCCTTAAAGATCAGTTGACCATTAGTCGGACCATTTTTGTCCAGAAGGCGCTCAAGTTGCGGTTGGGTTATCACATTTTCGCATAGCTTGTAGCCATACTCGCCCTCTGGAGGCTCGTAAAGGTCATGACCTATGGCTACGATGATTGTCCCTATGTCAGCTTCGACCTCTTGGGTTTGCTCTTCAAGGTTTATTGCGTTTTTAGGACAGATTTTCGCGCATTCAGCACATTTGTTACAGTTCTTGTCATCTACTACGTATCTTTTTGGCACAGCGTCTCGAAACGGTACATAGATTGCGTTTCTTTTACTCAGGCCATAGTTGAATTCGTCTGGGACTTCAATTGGGCAGACTCTTTCACATTTTGCGCAAGCGTCACATTTTTCCGTCACAAATCGAGGATTAACCTTGATTCTAATCTTGAAATTTCCTATAAAGCCATCAACCGTGCTGATTTCGGAATTGGTGAGAAGCTTAATCCTTGGGTTTGAAGCAACTTCGTTCATCATGGGTTTCAAAACTTCTAGTGCTTCTTCATCAGTGGGATATACCGAGTGTAACTGTGTCATGTGCCCGCCGATGCTTGGCGACTTCTCCACCAGATAAACCTCAAAGCCCCTCTGGGCAAGGTCTAAAGCTGCCCTCATGCCAGCAATGCCCCCTCCGAGCACAATGGCTCTTACAACAACACCCACCTCGCTTTTCTGAAGAGGCTCTAGAAGTTGGGTTTTAGATACAGCCATGCAAACTAAGTCCTTGGCCTTTTCAGTGGCCTTTTCAGGCTCGTGTGCGTGAACCCACGAACATTGCTCTCGGATGTTAGCCATTTCGAAAAGGTACGGGTTAAGCCCGGCCTCTTCGCAGACTTTCCTAAATGTCGGCTCGTGCATTCGAGGTGAGCAAGATGCAACTATGACGCGGTTGAGTTTATTCTTTCCAATATCTTCTTTGATCATGGCTTGGGCTGGAGCTGAGCACATGTAGAGATAGTTTTTCGCGACCACGACATTAGGCAAGGTCACCGTATATTTAGTCACGTCTTCAACATCCACAACTCCAGCTATGTTGGTGCCGCAGTGGCAGATATAGACCCCGATTCTCGGTTCGTCTTTTGCCCTCTGCCGAAACAATGATCTCCTCTCTTCTAGCTCATCACTCCCTCATGAAGATTGAAGCCTTCATTGAGGCGGCGCTCGCTTGGACTACAGCGTCCGGAATGTCTTTTGGGCCCTCAGCCCCTCCTGCTATGAATACGCCTTCCAATACTGTTTTGACAGGGTCTGACTTTGGATTGGAACTGGCAAAGAATCTATCGTCGCCAATTGGTATGGGCAATGTCTTTTTCAAGTTGTCATTCGTGGACGAGACCAAGCCGGCGGATAGAACGACCATGTCTGCTTGATGCTCGATGATTTCTCCCGTCTCAGTATTTTCTGCTATTAGGGAAAGATTCCGCGTCTTCGGGTCTTCGATGATTTCGGCAACTCGCCCCCTAATGTATTTAACGCCAAATTCCTGTTTAGCCCTTTGGTAGAACTCCTCGAAGCCTTTGCCGTAGGCTCGGATGTCCATATAAAAAATGGTTACATCTATATCTGAAACATGTTCTTTCAGAAGTATTGCCTCCTTCGTGGCGTACATGCAACACACTCTTGAGCAATAGAGATTGCCAGATTTCTCGTCTCTTGAACCCACACACTGAACGAAAGCTACTTTCAGCGGGATTTTCCCATCTGAAGGCCTAACTATGCGTCCTCCGGTCGGTCCAGATGCGCTCAATAGCCTCTCCAACGCTAGTCCTGTTATCACGTTCGGAGACATGCCGTAGCTGTATTCCTCTTTCTTCAAAGTGTCAAAAAGTTCAAAACCAGTGGAAACTATGATAGCGCCGACTTCAACTCCGACTTGCTCTGGTCGCTGTTGTCGGTCAATCGCATTTGCTTGACACATTTTCTCACAGAGCGCGCAGTCTATGCAGCTATCTTTATCAATTGTGTATATGAGCGGAACCGCTTGCGGGAACGGAACATAGATTGCCTTCCGTACTCCAAGACCCTCATCAAATTCGTTGCGCACCTCAATAGGACAATGCTGAGCGCATACGCCGCAACCAGTGCATTTCGTCTCGTCCACATAACGAGGCTTACGAAGTATTTCGACCTTGAAGATGCCTCCGTCCTTCTCGACGTCTTGCACCTCTGAGTATGCGAGAAGCCTAATATTCGGATGCCTCCCTGCATCCACCATTTTTGGAGTCATGATACAAGCGGCGCAGTCCAATGTTGGGAAGGTCTTGTCTAACTGCGCCATTTTTCCGCCTATGCTCGGATTTTTCTCGACAAGGTACACTTTGTATCCCTGATCAGCTAGGTCAAGTGCGGACTGGATTCCGGCTATGCCGCCTCCGATAGTTAAGCCAGCCTTAACCATTTGCTTCTTGCACCTTTTTTAGCTATGAACAACCCCGGCCATGGTCACTAGCTCATTAATGTCCATTACTTGAACTAAGCCCTCATTGCCTGTGGTCTTGACAGCGTCCTCGAATGTCAATAGGCAGAATGGACAAGCCACAGCTAATATCTCCGCTCCCATTCTGACGGCATCCCTAACCCGATTTTCCGCGGCGCGTTCTCCTGGAATGTCAACCCACATTCTTCCGCCTCCGCCCTCGCAGCAGACGCTACGCCCCTTGGACATGGGCAGCTCCGAGAATCTCACGCCAGGGATATTCTCGATTATTTTCCTAGGTTCATCGTAGATGTTATTATGTTTGCCCAAGTAACATGGATCTTGGAAGGTTACCACTTTCTGCAGTTTCTTCGAAAATTTGACCGTTCCTCTATCAATCAAGTCTGCAAGATACTGTGTGTAATGTTGGACCACAAGGTCATTTCTTCCATATCTGTTCTTGAATGCGTTAAAGCAGTGCGGCGAAGTGGTAACGATCTTGTTTATGCTGTACTGGTCAAAAAGGGTCAGATTGTCCTCGACCAGAATATCAAATAGTCCTTTCTCTCCAATCGAGTAGATCTCATTTCCACAACAGTTTTCATTATTTCCCAGTATTGAGAAGTCTATCCCGAGGGCATTCAGATTCGTAACAAGTGATCTAGATACTTCTTGTGCACGAGGATCATAGGATGAGGCGCATCCAACAAAGTAGAGGAGGTCCACCTTCTTGTCTTGTGAAACATGCTTGACCTTCAGTTCTTTTGACCAATCAGACCTCTTGCTTCGGTCTATTCCCCAAGGATTTCCATACTTGTAAACCCCTTCTAAGGCGTCTCTCAGTGTGGTTGGAACTTGTCCGTTCTCAACTAGAAGGCTGCGCAAGCTAATCAGTATGCCCATCGGATTTACGTCTCTAGGGCAACGATTCACACAAGTAGAGCATGTGGTGCACAGCCAAAGACCCTTGTCGGAGAGGGCCTGATCTCGGAAACCCAATTGCACCCTCCTAATTATCTGGCGTGTTCGGAAAGATGTCCTAGCTGCAAATGGACAGCTCGCGGAGCACGTGCCACATTGGATGCAAAGGTTCACCTTATCTTCCCCAGCTTTCATCACAGCCTCCGTGAACCTCATGTCCAATTCGTCAAGTCCTACAACATCTTTCCGAGCTGCAATCAACGTCTAACCTCACCTTTCCTCTTAGTAGGTTCGGACCGAACTTATGCCTAGTATTACCTTGAGGGTTATGACCAAATTCTCTTCTAGGAAAAGGTGCGCCTCACTTATATTTATTTTGTGGTTACAAAAGACCGGAAATCGCAAGAAAATGACGCAATTGTAACCATTCGAACGCATTGTCTCGACATGGCAGCAAAACGTCTATCTGAGTACTTTGATCTGGACACCTACGCGGATGATTAGGCGGTCAGATAAAGGCCATCTTGACTGGTGTTCCGATATAGGGCCTTTCCTTTGGGATTCTAGAACAGCTCAGAAGATTTTCCTCGCAAGAACAAACCTATTCAAGAGATAGCTCGTAGATGTCCGCAGCTGCCTTTTTGACCGAGTCTCCCCAACCAGTGATCATGAGGCGGGAGTCGTCTTTGAATTCAATCACTACGCCGAATTGCTCTGCGACATCTTGCACTCGTTCCTCAGCTACTGGATTCTGCAGAGTCAGTCTTATCCATCCCTTTTCAAGATCCCTCGGAAGACCTGGGACAAACTCGGAGGTGCTGTGGATCATTGTGCACTCCATCTCACCCCGCTCAGCCATATCGATTTTTCTGGTCCACTCGCTCACGTAGTCCTCTTCAAGCCTCAGAGCCTCCGAGATTAGGGCAGAGCGTACTTTGCCAAGAATCTCCAGTACATTTCTGAAGGAATTATCGATTGCTCCGGTTTCTTTGGGAGGATGGCTGACACTCGTTCGAATGAAATGGATCAAACTTTTGCAGTCTCTTAAATCGGAGACAACATTTACATTAACATTCCTACGGCTTAAGTCTTGAAAAAACGCAGATAGAACAAGCCAAACTTGCTCCAACCTCTTGATCTCCTCATCTGTAGACAATGCCGACCCCAGTTTTGTTAGTATTGAAAGCTTCATTAAAACCTAACGTTTTGGCTCTTAACAGCAGACCAAAACTAGGCAAGACACTGGAAGTTTTCTCTGAAAACCTCGGAGTCAGTAGCCATAAACCAATTGGCAAGTAAAAGGCTTGATGCTTGCGCGGTGGAAATCAGTGTACGACGAATTCCTAGGAGAAGGAAAATTGGGTATCCAAGATATGCAATCTCATCAGGAAGAAAAATCCTAAGTGAGAAGTGTATTTCTTTCGAGTTGCAATTTATGCCTTCTGCGCTTTCAGCTCATCTATTTTCCTTTTTAGCTGGGGTACAACTTTGAAAAGGTCGTCGACGACTCCGTAATCAGTAAAGCTGAAAATAGGTGCTTTTTGATCTTTGTTTATAGCTATCACGAGGTCTGAGTTTTTCATTCCGAGAACATGCTGGAAGGAGCCGCTTATGCCTAAGGCAATATAGAGTTTTGGTTTCACAGTTTTTCCTGAAGTTCCGACCTGCCTGTCAGTCGGGAGCCAGCCTTTGTCTACAATTGGACGAGAGCAGGCAAGGACTCCACCAAGGGTTTTTGCTAGCTCTTCAATCATGGGTATGTTTTGTGCATCTTTTACTCCGCGTCCGATGCCGATCAGTGTATCAGCAGATGTAATGTCGACCCCGCCTGGTGGAGGTTGAACGTATTCTATGAAGCGCTTGCGGTTTGCTTCCTCCGTTAATGGTGAAGGAATTTCAATTATCTCTCCATTCAGCGGAGGTTGTGGTTTCTGTGTCTGGAAGGTTGCTTGACGAACCGTTACAAGATATCTTTCAGATCTGTGTAGTCTTGCTTTGACGTTTATTTTGCCGCCATACATCTGACGAGTCACAATCAATGCGTCGTCTTCGAACTCCATATCTATGCAGTCTGTTGCGAGCGGTATGTTTAAAGCGGTTGCAAGGCTCGGAGCTAGATCTACCCCAAAGGATGTATGCCCAATAAGCGTCAGTAAGGCATTGCGTTCTTTAATCAATCTTTCTAATACTTTCAAGTAGGTTTCGGAATTGAAGTTCTCCAGTCTTGCGTCATCAACAACTAAGACTCTTTTCGCATATTCCGAAAGAGTTTCTGCGAAGCCTTTGATGTTGGTGTGGCCCAAAACGACGACGCTCAGCTCGTTTCTCGTTTTCTCAGCCAGTCCTCTGCCCTTAGTTAGCATCTCGAAGGTCACATCTCTGATTTGCCCCAGCCTATGCTCAGATAGAACCAAGATTTCGCCCATCATATCAGCCCCCTTGCCTTTAAGATTTCAGCGATTCTGGATGCAACCTCTTCGGGGCTTCCTCTAATGAGTTCCGCTTGCTTCTCAGCCAGGGGAACAAACATTTTCTCTATGTTAATCCAAGAGCCAGCTTCGCCGACTTCATTTTCGCTCAGACCCGTGTCTGCTAATCCAAGAACTTTTATTTCCTTCTGCATGGCTTTTCTGATGCTCATTATTGAAACGTACCTTGGCTCGTTGATACCAGTTTGAATAGTAAAAACTGTAGGAAGTCGCACTTCAACGATCTCCTCCAGGCCACCTTCCAATTCTCGATTAACCCTGGCGAAGCCGTCTTTCAGCTCAACTTTTTTCACCATAGCTGCATGCGAGACCCCTAGAAGTTCAGCGACGACCGGCCCCACCATTGCGTAGCCATCATCGTTTGCCTGCGCCCCGGTAAGGATCATGTCGTAATGGAGGCCTCTTATCACCCTGTGAAGAATCTTTGCGACAACGTGGCCATCTGAACCCTCCAAATGTTCATCAGTTACTCTTATTGCTCTATCGGCACCTCTTGCCATGCATTTTCTTAATGTGCTGTCCGCTTCTTGAGAACCCACGGTTATGGCTGTGACTGTGCCCCCAATCTTCTCTTTTATGCGGACGGCTTCTTCGATTGCGTAGTCGTCCCATTCGTTAATATCAAAGACAAGTCCGCGGTTTTCCAGGGCTCTTCCAGAGCTATCAATCTTTAGATCGGCTTCGGCTGTTTCTGGCACGTGCTTGACGCACACTATTATATCCAACAAATCCCTCCTCTAGATGCCTAGCTTTTGTTTGATATCATCACGTTTCTCCACGGAGAGTGGACCAAACTTCTTGATTCTGTCAACAAACATTGTGAATAACTCTCCCGCTTTCTTATAAACTGGGAGCGGCACGTAACTGTAGCGAACTCTCATGCTTTCAATTCCAAACTCCTTTAAAGGACGGCCAATCTCAACCATCCTTTTCTTTGTGAATTTTTCATCGATGTCTTCTTGGCCTTCAATCACGAGAACCCCGTCAGCTCCAAGAGCGAAAGCGTAGGCGAGATGTTTCAGGCCCAGTATGGCTGTGGATGGAACCGAGATTATCTGGATGTTCGTTGGATAGTTGACGCGGTCAAGTCCGAGAAAATCCATGCCAGTATATCCCACATTCTTGTCAGCAAACACGATGATTCTGACCTCATCAGGCTGTTTGTCTTTAAGAACACCCTTCAGATTGGCAGTGATCTCCTCGGTTGTAGAGTTCTTGAAGTTGATGGCCTCTCTTGGACAAACTGGAATGCATGCTGCGCAACCGGTGCACAGGAATGGGTCAACGTCAGCCTTCCCATATTCCATCTCTATTGCGTTTGACGGGCAGGTTTGAATGCAAATGCCGCATCCATCGCATAAATTAGGGATTACGAAGGCTTTCTCTGGACTTGTGGTGACATATTCTCCTTTCAAGAAAAGTGAGGCTTTTGCAGCCGCGCCTAAGGCGTCTGAAACAGTGTCACGAACATCTTTGGGGCTGAGAGCGCATCCGCACGCGAAAACGCCTGCTGTCAACGAGTCAACCGGGTCGAGTTTCGGATGTTTCTCTTGGACGAATCCGTCCTCGCCTAAGGAAAGTTTCATCTTGCCGGCTATGTCCTTCAATGCGGATGGGGCAACCATCGGCGTGGCTAATGCCACTAAGTCAAAATCTTCTTCCATGGGGTTGCCAGCTAAAGTGTCCTCCGCCAAGACAGCTAGTTTGCCATTTCTGTTTTTCCAGACTTCTGCAACTTTTCCTCGCACAAAAGCGACCCCTGCTTCTTGGTCTCTCCAGTAAAGTTCCTCGTAGCCTCTCCCGGTGGCTCTTATGTCAGTGTAATATACAGTGACATCGGTCCCTAGCATTTTCTTTAGGACAAAGGCTTGTTTCAGCGAGTACATGCAACATATCCGGCTGCAGTATGAGATGTAGTTCTTGTCCCTTGAGCCGGCGCAGAGTACGATCGCGACTTTCCGAGCGTCGCTACCGTCGGCTCTCTTGATGTATCCTCCAGTTGGGCCGGAAGCTGAAGTTAACCTCTCCAGGTGCATCATTGTTATGACATCTTGGTAAAGACCATATCCGTAAATTTTGAGCTGGTTAGGGTCAAAAAGTTCATAGCCGGTCGCCATGATGATGGCGCCCGCGTTTAGCTCTTCGATTCTGCCTTTGTCTTCAAGGTTTATCGCTTTGGCTGGGCATACCTTTTCACATTTTCCGCATCTTGTGCAAGCATTGAAGTCAATAGCGTAAGTTGATGGCACTGCCTGGGGGAACATTATATAAGCGGCTTTCCGATTGGCCATACCTTCGTTGAATTCATCTGGAACTGTAACTGGGCAGACCTTGGCGCAGACACCGCAGCTGCGGCACTTCTCGACGTCGACGCCTCTGGGTTTCATGAAGACCTTAACATTGTAGTTGCCTGCTCGTCCGTTGACTTCTTGGACTTCAGCATATGTGAGGAGACCCACGTTTTTGTTTCTGCCAACTTCCGCCATTCTCGGCGTGAGTATGCACTGTGCACAGTCAAGTGTAGGAAAGACTTTGGTCAGTTTGGCCATATTTCCCCCGATGCTCGGTCTGCTCTCAACGATGTAGACTTTATAGCCTAGATCTCCAAGTTCGAGTGCAGCGGTTATCCCAGCTATGCCTCCTCCTATGATGAGGATGTCCCTTGAGCATTTCTCGCTTATTTTCTCTAATGGTTCAAGGTGAAAGCTTCTTTCATAACCCCCTCTTACTAGGCTTATAGCCTTCTTTGTGGCTTCTTCAGATGCGTGGGGGCCGTGAACCCATGAGCATTGTTCCCTGATGTTGACAAACTCAAGCATGTAGGGATTCAATCCAGCCTCTTCCAACACGCTTTGAAAAGTAGAGAGGTGCATCCTAGGAGTGCAGCTTGCAACTATAACGCGGTCTAGTCTTTCCTTTCCTACCGCTTTGACAATGATTTCCTGAGCAGGCTTCGAACATAAGTAAGTGTGATGTTTTGCTACGATTACGTCTTCCCAGTTTTTGACAGCTTCAACGACGGCTTTAACATTCACAACATCACCTATGTTGCCGCCGCATTCACAGACGAAAATACCGATTCTCGCCGTTTTTTCGCCCATTGCAGGTTCCCCATTTTCGGATGATTCTGAGGATACTTCAAGGTAAGATTTTTGTGTTCGCTCCGTATGTTTTCGATGAAGACTTAGAATATTGCGGAGAGAAACCCTTAAAAATCTTACGTTTCAATCTGTATGGAAAAGAAGGATGCGAAAAATGAATGCTCAGGAGCTCATTCAAAAACACAAATTGCTCGAATGCATTCAATGCGGTATGTGCACTGGAAGCTGTCCCGTTTCGAGAAAAGCAAATTTGAATGTCAGAATGTATATGCGTGAGATAGCCTTAGCCAGAAAGGTGATGGTACACCCGCACAACGAGTTGTGGAGTTGCACGACATGCTCAACCTGTGGGATTCGCTGCCCGAAGGATTTGGACCCCTTCGAAGTCTTGATCGATGTTCGTAGCGTGGCGGTCGAGGAGGGACAGATCGTACCGACGATCAGGGATGCCCTGGAAAGCGTCTTCAAAAATGGTAATCCTTGGGGGCGGATAAGAAGCAAGAGAAGTGAATGGGCTCAGGGATTAAACATCAAGCATGCTTCCCAAGGTGTGGACGTATTGTACTTTGTCGGATGCACGCCGACGTACGATCCCCGCGTCCAAGAGGTTGCGAGAAGTCTTGTAAAGTGTTTGGACCGGGCTGGAGTAAGCTTCGGAACACTGGGTGACGAAGAAAATTGCTGTGGAAGTGAAGTCTATGGGATGGGTGAAAAAGGCCTATTCGAATTCCTCGTTGAGGAAAACATAAAGCTCTTCAAGAAGTACAGTGGGAAACAGATTGTCACAAGCTGTCCGCACTCTTACAACGCTTTCAAAAACCGTTATGGGCAGACAAGTTTTGAGGCCAAACACCACACAGAGTTACTTGCCGAATTGATCGAGAACCAAAAACTTAAGCTGTCAAAAGAGTTGAACAAGACCGTTGTTTACCATGATCCATGCTTCTTGGGTAAACAGAACGGCATCTACGACCAGCCCAGAGAAATCATTCAAAGCATCGCAGGAGTGAAGCTTCTGGAATTCGATAGAAACAGGGAGCGAAGCCTGTGCTGCGAGGGAGGGGGCGGAAGAATGTGGGTTGACATTCCAGGAGAACGTCTGGCAGAGATACGCGTAAGGGAAGCCGTAGAGTCCGGCGCGGAAGTACTGGCAACATCTTGTCCATTCTGCCTATTGACATTTGAGGACGCTGTAAAAACAACGGGCTTCGAAGGAAGAATACAAGTCATGGATATAGCGGAAATGCTTTCGCAAGCTATATAGCGCTATCAGTCGAGATGTGAGAGTTGGGACTTGTGCAGTCAAAACGCGTTTTCTGACTAGTGGAAGGCTCAGCGCCTAATGGTGGATGAAGAAGAACTTCGTGAATGGTTCTCTAATGCCGAACGCATTGTAGTGGCAGGAATCGGAAACCCGATCCGAATGGACGATTTTGCCGGGGTTAAGATTGTTCGAGACCTACGCGGCAAAGTCTCAGAAAATGTCTGCCTAATCGAGTGCGAAACTCTTCCAGAGAGCTTCATCCAACAGATTGTTGACTTCAATCCTACCCATGTCTTGCTGATTGATGCCGCGTTTCTAGGCATAGAACCAGGAGACTCTGTCCTCACTGAACTTGGCAAATTAGGGGCTTTTCCAGCAATTTCGACGCACGCGCTCCCCCTCGGTATTTTCTGCGATTTCCTTGCCAGAAACACAACAGCAAAGATTGCCATCTTATTGATTGAACCTAAGCAGGTGGACTTCGGCGAAAATCTAACTCCTGTAATGGAGGATTCAGCTAGGAGAATTATCGATCTTCTGATCAAAATTCTTGCCCAAGAAGGACGACAGAATTGAAGTATGGGTTGTAGGCCTCGGGCGGCCAGTCTGAATTTACGACAAGGAACCTTTACGCGCCCCCTTAAGACTGTGAAAACCAGATAAGTTTGCCCTGTTGCCGGGCTTCTTTTGTGCCTTTCAGAATTCTAGTCGTCAAACCTTAGTAAGGGCATAGATCTATTTTCTCCCATGACACGCTTGTTGACGCGTCAAGTCTGGTCTGTTGTATATTCAGTTTTTCTAGTGCTTGTCTCAGGTTGTAGATGCACGTTCCTACATCTCCCTTGTCGCATATTATTGCGAAAACCAAGTCATGTGAACCGTATGTCTTCCAGAGAAACTTGACCTGATGCTGCCTCTTCAGGAATTCAGCCGTTCTCTCTAGATCCGCGGGATTCACATCCATGCCCATGATAACGGCTGAGAGGTTAAGCTTCCCAAAATCTGGGAAAGCCATAATCCTCCTCGTTATTATGCCCATCTTCTCGAGTTTGTCGATCCTGCGGTATACCGTGTTACGCCCGACATTACAGAGCTTTGCCAGCTCGTTATAGGAGTAGACGCCGCTACAAATATGCCTCACAATCTTCCGATCGAGGTCATCAACTGGTGCTGCCATACCATCACTTGGTATCAATTTCCCAATGGCGATATAAAAACGTAATTTCGTCACCAAGGATCAGTTTTGATATGATCCTTCCGCAAAACTAGTCTGGCCCGCGTAATCAGCCGGTAATTGTGAAGGACGGAGTCGGCATCAAGATCTCTACAGGTTTGTGACTCCATCCTGAAAATAGGCCATGAGGTTTTGGAGGAAATCAAGCTAATGTAACAGGATTTTCTGTCAACTACTCTAGGTGATTGTGTTTGTCTGAGCAAAAGAAAATTTGACGATTATAGGAATACTTTGGTCGATGATAGATGTTAGCCTCGTCGAGAAGTGAAGTTGATATCATAGAGAACCCCTCGTACGAGAAGTATCTCCATACGTGTTTCGCCTCTTTTCCATTCAAGAAATGCAGGAAGAGACGCGAATATTTTGGAGTTCGGCATTCCAAAGGGGTTTCATAAGAAACTTCTTTCTTTCAATGGAAAGATCGTCGGTCAAATCGAGATATCTTTCAGGCGACCTGACGGAAAGCGAAAACGACGCATCCGGTTTCGCTACTTTGGGTTTGGGAAACCATTCGAGTGGATGACTAAGAAAAGGACATAAGGGGAAACCGGGCTTCAGATCAATCGATTCGGTTAGGGTAGCGCATAGATCTCAATACGAGGAGAGTGCTTTGTGATGCACCTTATGAGGTTATCCGATGAGAACGAGGGGCAACGGCCTAGATGGGATAAATCTAAGCTCCTGGGTAGCTGAACTTCTGTCACGCTCACCCCCTTTACCATCCAGAGAAACTGAGAAGAGAAGAAATCGTCAGAGAATCCTGACTTTGATAAAATGATTTGGCACATCTCATAACTGGAGGCATATGATCTCTTCAGCGAACTCATCCATTAGCCTTATGTATACGTTCGGAGGAACCATAGAAATAGTAAAGATGTCGGTCATCAGATTCAGAAAACTTTGATAGTAAATATGATGGATTGAATATCGGTGGTTGCATGAGAATTGTTCTTCTAGGTCCCCCGGGCGCCGGTAAAGGAACATACGCCTACAGGCTCAGTGTGAGACTTGGGGTTCCTCACATATCCACTGGTGACATGGTCCGTGAGGAGATCAAGGCCCGGACAGACTTAGGAAACAGAATTAAGGAATACAGCGATCGGGGCGGTCTCGTCCCCGACGAGATAATAGTAGACCTCCTCAGGAGAAGGCTAAATGAGCCGGAGTGCGAAAGAGGCTTCATGCTTGACGGGTTTCCGAGGACCATTCGCCAAGGTGAAGCCTTGGACAGAATAACCCAAATCGACCTTGTGATAAACTTGAACGTGCCGGACGGTGTCATAATCCAAAGGTTGTCCAACAGGCTTGTCTGTCGGACATGCGGAGCCATCTATAATAAGCTAACCCTGAAGCCTAAGGAGGATGAGATATGCGACAGGTGCGGTGGCGAGCTTTATACACGAGAAGACGACCGACCCAATGTAATAAGGCAACGCCTAAATGTTTATCGGAGGCAAACCGAGCCACTGATAGACTACTATGAGAGAAAAGGAGTTCTAAAGGATGTCTACTGCAACGACCCGACAACCCCTCCAGAAGAGATAGTCGAGCAGATAATATCCATAATTGAGGACATGAGACTGATGTAACTCCCAGATGCGATCTTCAAAAGGCTTTCCAAACGCCGAAATACACTCATTGATTATGTGGTCAGAGGCTTGTACACCCACCTCTGGCAGGATTTCCTTATACGCCGTATGGAGATCTATTTCTCGAAGCGTGGATTTCCTTCTGTCAAGTTGTTGTGTGAAGACTTGCTGATCTATGTCCTTGAACCTCTCGACATCAGCCTTGCACCCTTCGCTTTGAAGAAAACGATATACGCTTCGCAGTGCCGGCTCCAAAGGATCCTCCTCAATCCTGTTTCTTCGAACCAAGGTGCCGTAGAGGTCAAATAAGACCGCTTTTTTGCCCAATACTCATGTACCTCATCTTGTTCCAAGGACATCATAATGATTGCAGCGACGGGTCATATCCCTTATTTCTCTTTTCAAAACAGGATCTGATTCTTCAAGCTTCCCATAGGAGCCCACGAAGATATTTCTTTTAGTTAACGGATCACAAGTCTTTAAATGGATTACTTGCTACAGTAAGAAAGGTGGAACGATGAGTTTTCGAGACAGGTTTATCAGACTACGGAATGATAAGAATACTCTTCTTTGTGTCGGGATAGACCCGGCATTACCTAGGCAAAGAAAAGACAAAACTATCCCACAGAAATACTTGGATGTCGATGACGAAAATGAGGCTAGGTTCAATTTCTGTCTCGACATCATAGAGATGGTTAAGGACTATGCGCTTGCCATGAAACCGAACCAGCAGTACATATTCGGATTTACGAAAGAACAGCACAAGAAGCTGACTGATTCGATTAGGGAGGGTAATATGCTCTCTGTTCTTGACTATAAGCTGAATGATATCAGCGACACGGTTGAATCGGCTATATTTCACATTTCAGAATCAGGGTATGATGCAATAACGTTTAACCCATTTCCAGGAAACTTGAGACACTTAGTCGATCTAGCACATAATTCCACCAGAAAGTCAAGGGGCTACGAATTGGGAATCATCGTCCTGACCTTGATGTCCAATCCTGAGGCTGTAACATTCATGAAAAGGGCCATGATCGGTCGGTTGCCCTTATTCAAGTTCATCTCGGAGCAGGTAAGAGACTGCGATGCTGATGGCGTCGTCGTGGGAGCAACAGGCCATGTAACTGAAAACGATATCAAGGCCATCAGGGGAATTGTTGGTCCAGATAAGGTTTTCCTGATACCAGGCATAGGTGCTCAAAAAGGCGACGCAAGAAAGGTGCTTAAATCAGCTGGACAGAATGTTCTTGTCAATGTAGGTAGGGACATAATCTATTCGGAAAACCCTCAACTCAAAGCTGAAGAATACTGTGCGATTCTATCGAGCCGCTAGGACTGATTCGTTACCATCTTGGGTGATATTAAATAGAAAATACATGTCTCACTGATATTGGGGTAAGGAAGATGCGTCGAAAATTGACATATGCCAAAGCGGGGGTTGATAGGGAGCTACGTGCCAAAGCAAAGACAGCCCTTCAAACATTGAAGCAAACCTATAGGTTTAGTGCCTATGGAGAGATCATCAAGCTTCCTTACGGCAACATATTCCCAATAGGCGACAGGTATCTGGACCTTGTAATAGAAGGTGTTGGCACCAAGGTTCTTCTGGCGCAGCTAGCTAACAAATATGACACGATTGGCATAGACGGTGTTGCTGTGGCGGCAAATGATGTGATAAGGTCTGGAGCTAGACCCCTAGCAATTGCTGACAACATTCACGCCGAAGTTTCAGATCCAGCCTTAGTCAAAGAGTGGATGAAAGGCATAGTGAAAGGTGCAACAGAAGCGGAATGCATAGTAGCGGGCGGTGAAATCGGAGACGTGGCAGAAATCATAGAAGGACTGGCTGAGGGTAAAGGCTTCGACATGGTTTTTGCATGCGTAGGCGAGCTTGAAAAGGAGAAGATAATATTTGGCAATACGATAAAACCAAAAGATGTCGTTATCGGTTTCCGCAGTTCGGGGGTTCACACGAATGGCATAACCTTAGCAAGAAAGGCACTATTCAAACAGTGGGGTGGAAAATACGAACCCGACGGCATCCCAGAAGGCCTCAATCGCGAACTTGTGTTCGAAGTCTTGGAACCCACAAAGATCTACGCGAAACCACTGTTGAAAGCTGCTGAAGAGCACCAGATAAAAGCAGCAGTGCATATCACAGGCGATGCTTACCTCAAATTCAACCGCCTGATGAATTTCTCGAAACGAATAGGATTCACGTTCAACAATTTCCAGCCCCAGGCGATTTTCAGACTCATCCAGAAAACAGGTAACATTACCGATGAAGAAATGCTGAAAACTTTCAACATGGGGTGGGGTTTTGCCATTATTGTAGATAGAAAGGAGCTAGATGAAGTTTTGGACTGTCTGGAGCAATGTGGAACTGAAGCAGAACAGATCGGAGTCGTGACAGATGTGGGGAAAACCGTCGTCATATATGAAGGTAGGAAAATTGTGCTTGCTTAGGGTTTGAAAGACTGCATATGTAGCTGTCTAGAAGCGCGAAGTAATGGAGGATTGGCTATTGGAAGGTCTTGTCTTGAATTCGTCTCAGGTTCAGGAGGAAAGAATCCTCTTTCAGCTCAACATCGTCGTAGCTGATCACGCCATCCGGGGGAACCTCTCTGACAACGCGAATGTTTTCAGCAAGTCCGAGGGGTAACGAGTTCTGTTCTCTTGCGATATCAGCTCTTTCGGCAAGCCCATAGGCTGCGTAGCCCCCCCCACCATCCAGAACATCTCCAGGTTTCAGAGTTCTCTTGGCTGCAGCCAAGACCTCCGCCGAGGGCGAAGTGGGCAACGGGCACCCCGTTGGTTCCTTGTAGAGAGCAGCTCTGATCAGCGAGATTGAGGCTTCAAGCCCTGCCCAGTGGTAAGGCCTATATACAAGGGCGTTTCTGCCTCTCGCTCCCCTTGGAGCCTCATAGGTCTTAAAGAGGCCCTTGACATCTCTGCTGTCGCTTGTGACCACAACGAAGACGCCCCATCTTATGTCATTTCTGATTTGGGTCCCGTCCGGACGTACACGGGTAATAACATCGACGATGCCCTCGTTCTCTAACAAGCCCCCATCCTTCTTCAAGCTGAGGAGTCTAGGTACGTCTTTTACTGAACCCAGCGGAAAATGCATCCCTCTTACATCAGGTGTCAACCCCGTCGCGTTACAGACAGCAACCATCTCCACGGCACATTTCGTCGTGTCGATAAAGGAGTTGTACATCTTCGGGTTCAGTCTCAGACGACCAATCTCCTCCTGCGCAAAACCAAACCTCTGCAACGCGTCGTCAGGAGTCTTATGTCTCCATTCCAGCCTCGCAGCCGTGCCCTCACCGGCAGCTACGACCCTGAAACCAGAAGACACAGCCCAATCGTAAAGCTCACAAATCAGGGCTGGCTGGTCCCCATAAGCTTGACTGTAAACGACGCCTTTCTCCTGCGCGGTCTTGGCTAAGAGGGGCCCGACCACGCATTCAGCCTCAACAGTGGCCATCACCACATTTTTCCTGCGGCTTAACGCCTCGTAGGCGTTCTTAGCGGCGACCTCCGGAACACCAGTTGATTCAAGAATCACGCTGACATCACTCTCTATCAGCACTTGAGTGCTCGTGGTGATCACAGGAACATTCCTCTCGATATAGTTGTTCGCCGCGTCAGCATTGTTGACTTCAGCTATCTCTCTGGAATTTCGACGGGCGAACCTAACGAACCCTCGGGTCGCCTTCTCCTTAGAGATATCGGCTATTATCGAAACAGTGATTCCTGGGATCCTTGACACCTGACCTATCGTTGAGCAACCAAAGAAGCCTGCGCCGATAACGCCCACCTTAATGGGACTGCCGCTATCTTTCAATTCTCTCAGCTTGTGCCTCAGAACTGTGCTCATCTCTGAGTCACCTTGCGATGATGATTATCGGACTGGATATTTAAGATTTGGAGATCAACCCACATCAAGGCTCTTTTCACGGAAGCCTCTTGAAGTGCTGGATGGCTTGTCTCAAGGCTTCATCCGGGGCGGGTATGGGTTGAGCTCCATCATCAAGTATCCATCCTAGCTTATCTCTTTGAGGGCCGCGATGAATTGCTGGAGGTTGATTTGGCTAGCCTAGACAGAAATGCACACAGAATTTTAACCCCTAAGAATTTCTGTCTGCACATATATCTGATTAGTTCCGCATTGAATATGATCACAATCAATTCCATTTTACCTCTTTGACGACTCTCGGGAGCATCTCAAGGATATTTTGAGACGTGTTTGGCAGAAGGCCCAATCCACATCCAGGCGCTACGGTTTCGATTAGTGAGATGTCTCCATACAGTATCTCTTTAAATCGTTCCAGACGGCGGAAGACTACCTTATCGCTTTCTATGGCTGTAACCTCATCTGGTATCTGAGTATTGATGACTGCTGCACCAATCTTCTTGTCATGCGTTGGCAATTCACGGGAATTTTCTTTCAGTACTTCGAAGTTTTCTTTTTCCTCGAAACCGAAGAGATTAAAAACCAAGACTTCTACATTGTATTTTTGAACTAGATGATGGAAGACTCTTTTGATGGGACCATCAAAGTGAAGCCAAGTCGACTTCGCTTCAATGTTCTCAATCATCTTATTAAGATACTGCCATGGGTTCTCGGTTATTCTGTGAAGGTGAGCCGGGCAGTCAAATTGAACTATATCTACAGTGCGACTTATCCTCTTCACTACGGGATTCATTGCTTCAGTAATCTCATTGAAGATGTCGGGATGACTTCTCAGAAGGGAGGGATCATTGCCAATAAGGTCAAGTCCTATCGTCACCGGGTCCGTGATAGCTGCTTTTAGCTTCACTTCAAAGTTGCCTGCAATTTCCTTTAGGTATTCGTTTTCCATCACTTCTTTGACGTTGTCCAAATTTCTGAGCGCGGTGACATTGCCAACACGATAGCTTCTGAAAAGTCGCCCAATCTTCCTTATTTCAATTCCGCCTAAGTCCTGCGTGAAACGTTCAACCATGCGATATCTGTGCTTCCAGCCAGGCTCTCCCGTTCCAATGACGTTGTAACCAAGGCGTACCAGTTTGCGTGCCCAATACGCAATGTGTGAGTAGGGATAACTTTGACCCACACCGTACTCAGGCAGACTTCCTAATGTAGCTATTGACATGAATGGACCTCAAGGCGACATTTCTCTTAAGTATTATTCGGATGTGGCTTTTTATTCAATCGAAGAAGAAAGATTCTGATTTTCGTTCATTTGGCCCTTTTCTAAGGGGATCTATCTTCCTTTGTTGCGTTTTTCTGCTCATAGCGTTGCTTTCTTGGTGTTCTTCTTGTTCTGTCTTAATGTTCTACTGAATGTTGAAATGGATCTCTACTTCGGGGACATCCGGCAACTACATCTCTTCAATTGCGTTGAGAGCATCACGGCAGATCCTGGCGCTTATGTAAAAGTTCACTTCCGTTACTTCTGCAAGCATTTGTTTGGCAGTATCCTTCGTCATCGCATGTCTTCTGGTTGCGGCTAAGATTATGAAGCTGGCGCGAGCCAGCTAATCTGAGGGAACAAACACTGAGAAGAACTAAATGAATAAATTGGAGAGTTCCTTTGAGAGACTTGAGGCTAACGGAATCTTTAGAGGCAAGAAACATATGAAGGGGGGTTAATGTTCAAATATAAATCTGAATTAGTTTTTATGATTCTACTTTGGATTTTGGCAGGGTCGGTTCTCAAGGACCAAGGTAACATTTACACAAATCTGGCTGCAAAATATAGGACTGAGAATGTTTTTCTAGTCGTGATAGACGGAGTTCGTTACTCTGAAACGTTCGGGGATCCAACTCACCAGTTCATACCATACGTCTGGAACGAGCTAAGGCCGCTTGGAACAATCTACACAAACTGCCGCAACAACTTCATAACAGCTACTGTCTCAGGCCATACATCTATGCTGACTGGAGTCTGGCAAAATGTCAAAGACGATGGGACCGAGAGGTCTCAGCAGCCCACAGTCTTCGAGTATTATAGAAAGGAGAAAGGAACACCTATGAGCAAGACTTGGGTAGTTGTCCAGAAAATGAACTTGATCAGCACTGACTATAGTGACCATCCAGAGTATGGAAAACCATACGGAGCGAACCTAGATTCCCCCGGTCTGCATAACGCCGAAATGAAGCATACTGGAGACGTTGCTACCTGGAACATATTGAAGGCCGTGATGGATAGTGACCATCCGTCTCTTGTAATGGTTAACTTTGGGATGACTGACTGGATGGGCCATTCTGGAAATTGGTCCGCGTATACAAATGCAATTCAGGATGCAGACATGCTGGTCTACTATCTATGGCTGAGGATACAAAATGACTCTGCATATAAAGACAAAACTACTGTATTCATAACAAGTGATCATGGCAGGCATCTTGATGGTGTAGAGACGGGATTCCAAGATCACGGGGACAAATGTGAAGGATGCAGACACGTTATGATGCTGGTTATAGGCCCGGACACGAAGGTTAACACTGTTATCAATGAGACTAGACGGTTGATAGACATAGCACCCACCATAGGAGCCTTAATGGGATTTAGCACCCCTCTTGCAAAGGGGAACGTTATGACGGAAATGCTAACGGAGAATGATCAACAACTGACAAGCCAGATATACGCGATAGAGATGATCGTTATCGCTTGCGCAACCATTACTGTCGGCGGAATTGCCTGTGCAATCCTTCTGAAAAAGAAAGCCAAACCAATTTAAGATTTGCTAGTTGGCTACAATGCCGTGACTAAAGGCTAGACGACAGGCAAATGAGGGAAAACCTGTACTCAAGCGCAGACTGAAACCTCTTAAGGGCTTAAGCTTCAGTGTTGCCCATCCTTTTTGCCGCTTGAAAAATGTTAGATGATGCATTTGGCCGCAAGCTAGAACCCCTGTTGATAGAGATCTTTGCAGAGGGAATATTTGGAAGAGATCATTCCATGGGACCATCAGAATCCTGTCTTCAATAGTTGGATGGTGCGGTTTGAATCATTATGTAGAGTTGAAGCCAGAAATATTACACAGCCTCATGAGATTATGTGGCGAGGGAAGTGATATGTGGAGCGTTATCGAGTTAGGGAAGATCTATCCTCTTTCATCAGTCTTGCTTTTCTTAGAGCTCTTCTGGTTGAGCATAGACCTGATTTGCCATCTGGCGCCTGCGATAGATGTAGAACGATTTTGTTTCTCTTAAGAACACATCAAAAAGTAAGGACTTGGAGATCAATGCTATAACATCATATTCAACTTTCTGTCTCTGATCTATTATATCTTTTTAACTCCGACTATTTCTAAATGCCCTCCCATTCCCACTAAACTTGCAGTGTCACGGAATTCTAGTTCTAATTCGAGTAATTTCCCAGAATTGTGTCCGATTATTTCATCTCTGTTCTCTCTTGGAATTAACTGAATTAGGATTGGTTTACCTATTATTCCGATTGCTTTCACTCCACAGGCTTCAAAGAGCATCCTCAACTCTTCTGGCGTAAACGTTTGGGATTTGAATACTCTTTTGAGAATGCTTGTTCGTAGAAATCTTGATAACCCACGAAAAGAGCTTTCTTCAATAAGTCCAGAGATTCTCGGGTATTTGCTGTCAACAGAGACTATTACATGAGCATTTGGTCCGACAACTCTTGCTAGTTCGCTCATTGCTTTTTCAGCATTCAAACAGTAGGAAATTGGGTCACCTTCAGCGAGGGCCATATCAAAGTGGTCTGACGAAAAGCATGACATATCCCTCATATCAACAATTTTCATCTCAATTTTCTCCTGCAAATTTTGTGCCTTTATTTTCTCTCTGGCTATTTTCAACTTGTTTTCCGATATATCGGTTAGGACGATTCTATAGCCATATTTTGCCAGTCTAATGGCCCAGTAGCCAGTTCCTCCGCCGGCATCCAAGATGATGGCGTTCCTTCTTTTTGGAAGGAACTTCTTGACATTCGCCCAAGTGATCTGTGATAGAGTTTCCAATAAGGTGTTTCATAACGTTCATCGTAACCTTCTGCTATCTTCTCATAGAATTCCTTAACTAGTTTTGTATCTTGGTTCTTCATAATTTCATATTGGATTTGATCCATTGATTATATAATCCATGTGTCAGATTGAGACCAGAAGTCTACTGTCCTCTTTAAGCCCTCTTCGAGAGTCACTATGGGACTATACCCGAGAAGGCTCTTTATCTTCTCTATGGATGGGTAGCTTCTCATCGGTTTGGATTCCAAGGCGCTCCTCGGAGGGAGAAGTTGCAGTTCTGACTGTGATCCTGTCATTTTCCTTATGATTTCTGCAATCTGCCTGATTGAGAGCTCATTTCCGGTGCCGACGTTGAGAGCTTCGCCTACAGCCTCGCTCTTTGTTAGGCATAGTTCAATGGCATGACAGTAGTTTTCAACATGGTACGGGTCTGTTGTATCCCTTCCCGAGTTGAACAGTGGTATCGGTTCATTTTTTAGGCATGATCTTATGAATCTGGATACGGCTGATTGGGGAGTGTCGTGCTCTCCGAATATCTTCCAGCTTCGCAAAATAGTGGCAGATAACCCCTTGTGCCTATGATAGCTTTGGACGAGGTATTCGCTTATAACCTTGGAGTAATCGTAAGGGGTCCTAGGATTGAGAGCTGTCGTTTCCTTCACGGGGAGTTCAAGTGGCAGACCGTAAACATTTGCAGATGAAGCATATATCAGTCTTTGTATGCCTCGTTGGTTTGCGAGCTCCAGCACATTGAGCGTGCCTAGACAGTTGACTTCGTAACATCTGTACGGATTCTCCATGGTGTCCTTAATACTTGTGATAGCTGCTAGGTGAACTACTGCGTCACATTCCACTTCTTTGAGATCATTGAAGAACGATTCCTTCTTTGTGATGTCAGTGGAGATTGAAGCTGGCGATGAGACGTCGACATCGATCGTCTCGAAACCCCGGCTCCGTAAATAGCGAATCAGATTGGTTCCTACAAATCCATTTGAACCGAGGACAACAACCTTCATACATCAAACCTCCAATCAAGTATCTGATAAATCATTCCATACCTGGAGAACACCAAGCAGTTATGCGAAGGTGATTGCACATGGACATTAGGTGTTACGTCATCAATAGGGCCTGCATCTGGCACGATTGCCTGGATGTACATTTCTGGATATGCCTTCTGCATGATTTTTCTCAGATCACAACATAGGTGACATTTGTCCATGTATTCCTGCTCATGGAAATCGAAGCTTTCGCATTCTCGAAGATCGATCAGCCCTAACGGGCCTTTCTCAACCAAAGTTCTGGTGACTGGATGCCTTTTCCAATCATACTCGGATAGAAGTCTTGATAACCGAAGTTTCTTAGCATTTCCTATTGCCATGTTCCAGCATATCGATGCCCAACCTGATGGACCTTGATCTTTGTCTCGTGACTAAGAATTCTTTGAATGATGTCTTTCCTATCCACGCTTCCTTTCTCTATGATTGATTCGGCAATTAACAGAGTAAAAGTGGTATCATCAGTAACCTCCGCATAGGCCTACGGCGTCCCTCTTCCTTTCTCGGGACCACGCGGCTCAAGCGGCTCCAGAAAATGCGTCACTGGCCGCCGTAGGTTGAAGATATCTCTTCTGGCCAGAAAACCTCGGTCATTTTCCCCATTGCGTCCCCCGCAGCGACTGCCTGAATACAGGCAACGGCCCTCTCCTCCACCGAAAACTCAACCATCCTTCATACGCCCGCACTAGAAGGTTCTGGGAAAGCGCTTTTATCTATTTTCATAATATTACTAGATGAGGGATGTGATATGTCGAGTATCATCGAGTCGGAAAAGATCCCTTTCTCTCCGTATCCTAAAGGTGCCTGTAACATCAAGAGGATTGTTGAGCAGAAGACTGTTGGGAGTAAACGGTTCACGGGCTTTGGGCTTCTAGAGATACCGCCCGACGGCGTATTCCCCCAACATACTCATCCAGACAGAGAGGAAATATATTATGTGCTCTCAGGCTCAGGGATCATCACCATCGAGGATAGAGAGATCCCGGCCACGAAGGGTCTAACGATATACGTGTCTGGCGAGGATCCGCATGGAATAAAAAATGAGACGGACAAGCCGTTAGTGGTCTTGTTCGTCCACGCGATGGTCTAGAGTCTGTCTATACTCATCAGGCGCTGTGAACCGGATTCTATATTCTGATGACCACCCTCATACATTGTTTCTCAGCCATCACCTTGAGAGCATCCGCGAACTTTTCGATCGGGAACGTATGCGTCACCATCTCCTTCACCTTGACGCGGCCGGTTCTTATCAGATTGAATGCAGCATAATAATCCTGAGGGGCGCATCCCCAGCTCCCAAGCAACGTGACATCGTCGCGGAGCATAAGCCTCGGATCGACTTCCAAGTTCGGTTGTTGCGCATCTCTGAAGTCTCCGAAGGTGCAGACTTTTCCTCCCCATCGAACCATTGTGATGCCTTGACGAAGAGCTTCGGTTGATGCAACCGCTACGATCACTAGGTCTGCGCCCCGGCCTTCTGTCAGCTCCCTCACCTTCTCCTCAATGTTCATCTTTCTTGCGTTGAATGCATGGTCGATGCTGAGCTTTCTTGCCATCTCAACACGGAAATCGTGGTGATCGCTTACCATTACTTGCGAAGCTCCAGCGCACTTAGCCACCTGAGCGTTAAGTAATCCAAGGGGGCCGCCGCCAATAACGATCACTATGTCGCCAAGTGCAACCTTGCTTCTCGAGATCGCTCTCAGAGAGCAAGCCGTGGGCTCGATCATCGTGCCCTCCTCATGAGTCATATCATTCGGAATCTTGACCACAACACCATCAACGAGCTCCGCCATCACGCGGATGTATTCGGTAAATCCGCCCGGGTCTACGCCTGTTCGACGGTATTGGTCACACAAAGGTTCCTGCCTATGCATACAGTAGTAGCAAGAGCCGCACGGCGCGTGATGAAGCACCGCGACTCTATCTCCCACATCAAACTTGGCAACACCCGAACCTACTTGCGCCACATCACCCGATATCTCGTGTCCAAGAACGGAGCCCGGCTTAGCCCTTCGATACTGAGCTCTCAAAAGGTCTGTTGTACAGATTCCGCAAGCCCTGATCCGCACAAGAATCTCGTGAGGACCTACCTTCGGAGAAGGCACATCCTCTAGCCTGAAATCGTTGACATCATAATAGACGACGGCTTTCAATATGCCTACCTCGCGCCTCTGACTACGATGTGCGATGGTGCAATTTAAGTTTTCAATGTCTCAAAAAGGGGGTTGGGGGGAACTGCCTGATCTCATGGGCAGCTGCTACGTCTGACAACATCTACAATCTCCGTCATGTTCCCAATTGCTTGATATCCATGTACTTGGGAGGCTTGAACATCTTGATCCGGCCTTCTGAATAGGACGAATCTGATTCCAGCTCTACTTGCACACTCGGCGTCCAGCCAGTGATCTCCAACGAGTAGAGCTTCTTCAACAGATACGCCTAGAAGCCTTAACAAGTGAAAGGCGTGTTCAGGGTTCGGCTTCGACTCTTCTACATCGTCCCGAGCTGCAATGGCGTCTACATAGTCCGCCAATCCAAGCTTGGCCAATACCTTTTCAGTGTACTCGTGGCAGCTCCTAGTCATGATTCCAATCTTGAGTCCCTCAGCCTTCAAAACCTCAAGAGTCTCTGGAACGTCATCTACCACGGTGGCTTCGTCAAAAGACTCGAGTTCAACCTGGTTCATTATCTTGTCAACTTTGGCAAGAACCCGCTTAACATCCTCTTCCGAGGACCCTTTTCCACGCAGGTTCTCGACAGATATGCGTGTTATGTCGAAGTTCAACATGCGATCATTCAGTAAGCCGGGCGTGACCCCGACACGTTCTAGATATCTGATGGTCTGGGATTTCATCTTCTTGAAATCGATCCTTGAATGAATTAAAGTCTCATCAAGGTCAAAGATCACAGCCTTCAAAGAAAGCTCAACCCAGCGATGCCTTTGTCAAGGCAGAACCGAGATTTATAACTTTCCTTCGTATAGCTCTCCGAAAATTCCAAGAAAGACTTGAGCGATACCCGAAGAGGGTTACGATGAAGATTAAAGTTGCTATGTTTTTATTTCCATACCCGAACTAATGTTACGATCGTTGGTGAAAGATCATGGCCGTGAGACATAGGGAGCGGTTCTTGACAGCGATCGACCTGAGGGAGCCAGATATGGTTCCTATAACTGATTTAGGCCTTGACCCGCCTATAGTGGAGCAGATAACAGGTGAGAAACTCGGGGGGTTCAGCCTGGTGGCAGCCTCTGAGAAGGACCCCTGGGAGACCTCGATCAGGAGTAGAGTAGCGATGTCAGAGGCCTGCTTCAAGCTTGACTTCGACGCGGTCTCAGCCGTAAGCGATTACTCCCTATGCAGTAAGAAGTATAAGCCCAAAATTGTGTCGAGTCTCAGGTTCATAGACGAGTGGGGAAGATTGATGGAGTCGAGGGCAGAGACGAAGACGACATGGTGGATAGGTGGAACCGTAGAGACAGAAGGGGAGATAGATAACTATCTCGCACCCGACCCTGAGGAGGAAGGGAGATTGGAGATGGTTGAGAGGGTACTTAAGCCCCTGAAAGACAAGGATATAGTAGTAATGGGTCAGGGCCACAGCGGGTGGCACATGGCATTTCAAGTCAGGGGAGGAATAGACAAGATGCTGATAGACATGTACAGAAGACCCAAGGTTGCGCACAGTTTCATGGAGAAGATCGTGAAGACCTGTCTGGGAATCGTGAAGATTATGATCGACGGAGGCGTTGATGTCGTCTTCATGACAGATGATTACGCGGACTGCCACTCCCCATTCATGAGCCTGCAGCAATTCAGGGAGTTCGAGCTTCCCAACATACGCAGGCTAGTGGACTATTCTAGAAGGAGGGGCATTCCGGTCCTGAAACATTCAGACGGAAACATCTACCCAATCCTCGAGAACATGATCGAGGCCGGGATAAGGGGCATCCATCCGATAGAGCCGGTTGCTATGGACTTAGAAGATGTAAAGCAAAGATACGGCAGTAAACTCTGTATTCTCGGCAATGTTGACTGCAGATATGTCCTACCGTTCGGGTCAGAGGAAGATGTAAGAAAAGATGTGAGAAGGTGTATAGACGCTGCGGCAGAAGGCGGGGGATACGTTCTAACATCCAGCAACTCTATACACGCGAATTGTAAGGTTGAGAATGTCTACACGATGATTGATGAGGCTAGAAAGTATGGAAGATACACGTCAAGACATCGCTTGTCCGGACCCGTGCGATGTCAATGAGCTTATTAGAAGTGTGCACCAATCTGAAAACCCTTGATCGCATTGGGCCTTTCAAGGTTGCTTCAGATCTCCTAGGGGCATCGACTTGGTTCCAAGTCTTTAGGTTTGTCTTGAGGAGACATCCCTTGGCAGTCTTATGACGTCTTTCAGTCTGTCGAAGTGTTTGTCGAAGGAGTACATTTCCCTGATTTCGTGGCATTTCATGGATAGATATGCTAGTGCATCATTGGCGCTGATGTTGTTGTCCTTTGCCAGCGACAAGGCACTTTCATAATCTTCTACAGACACTGGACATACTTCGATGTTTTCGCTTGTTATTACCCGTGCGAGGAAGCTTAGGGGCTTCAGGAGGCCTAGTCCGGCTTCAATTGTGTTAACGACTTCGGACAAGTGAACCGTAGTTGTGGTCACTTCCTCGCCCCCGTCAATTCTCTTCACGATAGCCTTAGCCTCATCCTTGACGTACTGTTCTTCCCTTGTCAATGTCCTGCGGGGGATGAGGAAGGCGTGGAGGAAAACGTTTGAGTCGACGAACCTCAATGTTCTTGTGACTCCAACAGGGCTTTCCTAAGAGAGTGCGGATCCGCGAAATCCACATTTCCAGATATCATGATAGAGTCGAATAGCTCGGATGGCGACATAGATTCTATTGGAACCACTTCGACCTTATTTCCACGCCTTATCAGCATCAATTTCCGCGATTTCCACCCTTTTCTCCATCGTGTTGGAATGGATATCCGGCCTTGTGAGTCTATCTCCTTCATTATCACTTCTGCCATTCCACTCGTCTCCACCAAAAAGATAGTTTATGGCGAATATTATTTTTCGCCAAATATTTCCTCATTCTCCATCATGTGTTTAAGCACATCCGTAGGTACTCAAGGTTCACAAAATCATTCATGCCCGTTTAAGAAATGTGTCAGGTTCCTAGTCAAAAACAAAGCTCTTACCTCTAGCATATTCATCAAGGTACATCTGATCCCAAGTATACTCTTTGTAAGATGGCAAAGAACTAGCTAAGCCAGCTAGGATGAATGATCGTGATAATCATTTGCTGATCTTTAGTAGGATGGCTTCGCCTTCGTTTGTCGCCTCAACGTATTTTCCTCTCCAGAGATAGTCAACGAAACGTTCGTATTCTCCAGTTCTCAGGGCTTCCCATCTATCCTCCCTATTCTTAATCTTCTCTAGAATCCTAACTTGGGTGTTCAGTGACCTGATCAATCTAGACCTGTCGAGATGGCTAGTTCCGTTCAAAAGGCGGAGGGCCACCTCCGAAAGCCTCTTAACAATGTGGTTAACGACCTCTTCTCCGAGTTGCTTTGAAGCGTGAACCCTCGGATCTTCTCCTCCTACACCTTCTAGGGGTTCATCTACGTTCTCGCTTAGACGGCTCATATCCACAAGCTCCGGACGGAGCGCCCACAAAATTGATGTCTCCCATTTGGCTGCATGGTCGCCGCGGTAGCCCTTCTCGTAGGCGACCTCGTACTCGGGCATGGGGGCTATGATCAAGCTGCTCTTGTGCATAAACTCGCAAGCGGCTTTCTTCAACGTGTAAAACTGTTCTATGCCATAGTGCCCTGTTATGGCTATCACGACCTTGAAGCCGACATGGGCCATCTGTTCGAATATGGCGCAAAAGAGTCTCTCTATGAGGGAGTCGTCAAACCTTGTGGTCCAAGGATGTGGCATGCCCCCAATCGCCCAGTATGTCGCCGGCACTACTACGCCTCCAGCCTTCCCTGCCACGCGTAGGCAGAGCTCGTAAGCTTTCACAGCGTCGTTTCCCAAGGCCAGGTGTAAGCCGTGCCACTCTAGAGTTCCAAAAGGCAGGTAAGCGATTGGTTTCTCTCTCATGATCTCCGCCATCTCGTCTGGAAGCAGCTCCTCATAACGAACCTTTCTCGACATAAGTCCTTGCCTTGTCGTTTAAGACTTATTAGTTTTCTGTTTCCTAATAAGCCTCAAAGGATCTTATCGGGGTCCGTGTTAGACATTGAGGATTGCCCGTTTCATCTGTTCAGGCAGAGAGTCTTATGGCGTCTTTATTGATGACGGAATCCTGAATGTAAGAAAGTTGTCAGATTTGAAGGGAGTCTCTGTTCCACCAAGCATTGACAGACTCGTCTCGCTGGGTTCCGATGGTGAAAACATTCTGGGAGGGTTGATAGCGAACTCAACTGAGGACGAGCGGAGAAAGGCAACAGTAGAGAGAGGCAATGTCGCCTTGAGGGCTCCCATAGTATTCCCTCCGAAGATAATCTGTCTAGGCCTCAACTACATGGACCATGCTGAGGAGGCGGGAGCGAAGATACCGGATGAACCCGTAATCTTCATGAAGCCTCGGACATCTATAGTTGGCCCAGATGAGCCCGTTGTGAAGCCGAGTTTCGTGGAGCAGCTGGACTATGAGGTTGAGTTAGCCGTAGTCATGGGTAAACATGGAAGGAACATACCGCTATCTAAAGCCAAAGAATACATATTTGGCTATACGGCCTTCAACGACGTCTCAGCGCGAGATATACAGTTTAAGGATGGGCAGTGGACTAGGGGAAAAAGCTTCGACACATTCGCCCCAATCGGCCCATGCATAACGACAGCCAACCAGATAGGCGACCCTAATAATCTACACATATGCGCAAGAGTGAATGATGAAGTAAGGCAGAACTCCTCAACGATGAATATGGTATTCAACGTCTATGAAATTGTCCATCAACTCAGCCGCGTGATGACCCTTGAGCCCTGCGACATAATCGCAACGGGAACCCCCTCAGGTGTAGCGGTCTTTATGAAGCCTAAACCGAGGTTCCTCATGTCAGGTGACGTAGTTGACGTTGAAGTTGAAAAGATTGGAACCCTGAGAAATCCCATCGTTGAGAAATAGCTTAGTTTCACTACCAATCTGCCTTCTCATTGCGCGGAAATGGCGATTTTCGTTGACCTTTGGGCCTTCTTTCATCGTTTTTGTCTAATTGCAGCTTGCCGGATGTGGTTAGCTGAATTTGGCGGAACCAAGAGGTCCAGACACTGATCTGGGGTTGATATTTGAGCAAGCCAAGAGAGTGGCGCTGATGCCCCGCCAATTTCGAATCGTTCGCGCAGGATCCCCGCCAAGAAAACTGTGGTCTATAGGCTAGGGGTAGATTCGGTGGCCCTCTTAATAACTCACATTTCAACTGGAGAAGTTCTGGGCCCAATCTTTGCAGTAGTAATGACGGAAACGTTCTCTACTATCTTTCACTATATACTTGACTGACTAACGTGACTCCAAGACTGACAAGATATTGGAACCCAATCACCCCCCAAAAGCCCCCCCACATCACTACTAGAGGGCATGGAAGACTGGAAAGTCATATTCATAGGAATATGAAAAGGCGAAGAAAAGTGATAAGCGCCAAAATCTTAATAAGAGCGAAAAAATTCATAGGAAAAAGGCAAGAACTCAGCTTGGAGCGCCGAGGTAGCTCAGCCTGGGAGAGCACCCGACTCATTATGGTCTTATTTGAGGGTGAAGCTGAAGACCGGGTTGTCGCCGGTTCAAATCCGGCCCTCGGCATATCATGAGCATTTTGTGGCCATTTCTTGCCATGCTCGTAGAGAGCGTTTTCTGTTGTTGATCGATTTCTCACACCGTTCATCTTTCATATCTTCAGCATGAATAGGACCAAACACTTGGTTAAGTGATCTGGAAAGCCGGAAAGGACCATAGCATGATTCTTGCTCAAGGATTTACGACTGTGCAGTTGATAAGAATTGTCAGGGCTCATCGTACTCGCATATATCCACCAGTGTTTTCTGCAAAATGACAACGATATTTGTTTCGTTATTAGATAAAGAACCTTAGATCCTTGAAGCCAATTTTCATTTGCCCCAAAAAGGCATAATTCAAACCCATACTGTCATCTCCTTCGAGGCGCAACATGGATTGGCTTAAGAGGAATGTTCGGGGATTTTTCCCGGAAAAGGTTTGTTTGGTCTTTCTGATCTGTTTCTGTGCTGATAGTCTTCATCAGAAAACTGGTCGAACATCAAGCAAAAGACTCAGTTTTCATCCTGGTTGACCATTTAACCTAGTTCCTTCTTAGCCTCGTCAACATCCCATCTTTCATGAACAATTCTATGCAATGCCCGTACCATTTTTGTCGGATCTGGAGCTTGGAAGACGTTCCTCCCTATGGATACGCCAGCACTACCAGCTTGTATTGCTTCCCAGACCATTTGAAGTACGTCCTCTTGAGTTTCAGCTTTTGGTCCACCTGCGATGACGACTGGCGCCGGGCAGCCCTCGACAACCTCCTTGAAACTATCGATGTCGCCTGTGTAATTTGTCTTAACTATGTCAGCTCCGAGCTCTGCCCCTATCCTGGCAACCAGTTTTACCGCTTCCACGTCATGCTCCGACTTAACTTTTTTTCCTCTGGGATACATCATTGCGACGAGGGGCAATCCCCACTTCATGCACTGCCTGGAAACATCTCCTAGAATCTTCATCATCTCCGAGTCGTTTTCGTCACCGATATTGATGTGGACACTCACTGCGTCTGCACCTATGATGAGGGCTTCCTCCACCGTCATGACTGTGACCTTATTGTCTGGATTGGGACTTAACTTTGAGCTGCCCATGAGATGTAAGATGAGCCCTATGTCTCGACCATATCTGCGATGACCGTAAAGCGGCAGACCAATGTGACCCAGAACTGCGTTAGCCCCTCCTTCGGCGACCTTATTCACCATGTCTTGCATGTCTACCAGGCCCGGTATAGGACCTAAAGTTACGCCGTGGTCCATTGGAACGATTATTGTCTTTCTTGTCTCACGGCTCATTATTCTCTCAAGCCTAATCGCTTTACCGATCTGACTCAATCTGAACACCTTTATGTGCAGTCTAAATCTAGTATGAAGTCTTCAATTATTAATTCTTTCCAGGGGGACCCTCGTCAATTTGTCATGTCACTTGTGTACATCCGAATTTCCAAAGGCTTCTCAGTCAGTCCGTAGTAGCTTAGCTAGCTAGCATGAAGATTTCTGGGTTTCGGAAAGCTTAGGTTGCCACGTCCTGCTTCACTATCTCCTCTAAGAATGTTTCAGGAGTTAATGCCAATCTTTTCCTCTCTGCTTGGTTCACGATGGCCATTAGGTCTGAGTCCCGTGAAATGATATAGTCGATTCCTCTTCTCGATACTGAGTAGTAGATGCTGTTGAAGGGGTCTAGTCTGAAGCCCGTTTGAATGCTGTAGGCTGAGATCATGTCGGCCTCTGTTGGTATGAGCACGCTGAAGCTCGATATCTCCGGATCCTGCCCACCGTGTGGATTATCTTTTTATCGTCCCACTTCTTTCTGCGCCTCAGGACAAAAATCATCTCCATCAGGTTGATAATAGAGGTGGAACCCTTCAGCCCTCCCGCCTCGATCTTCTTGAGAATTCTGTGAGGATCTGCCCAGAGTTTCTCCCCGGTTTTAGGATTGATCTCTTTTGCGAGCCAGCTTATTAGGGCATCGGTGTCCAGAAAGACGCTAATATTTGCCATACCCAGTCTCTCTTAGGTTCTTCAGGTACTGTGTACTCGTGGTCCCCTCTGGGATAGCTCCTTCAAAGGCTCCTAAGAGCTCATCGACGACACTCTTACTGGTGATCTCTTCCTTGAGCTCATACCCCAGGTCCTTAATGAATTTCACTATCTCATTTAACTCAACGGGCATGGCATATCCTCTCAGTTCATGTTATCGAATAACCTCTTAAACCTTTAGCTTGCTGGTCATAGTTCAACATGCGTACGAATCTCTTCAAAGATTCATTCCGACCTCCACAAATGTTACATTATTGGCCAAGATCTCTGATTCATTCTCTACCCGGGCAGTCGTGCGAATGAGAAAAAGGCCGCCGAGAACGACACCAGATGGGAGGGTCAACAGACTGTTAACGTCGAAATGGCGGCTCCTGGAGGCTAGCTAGCAAGAAGGCAAGAAGTTTCCAACCATCTTTTGAGAAACCTGCCAAAGACCGCGCGGATTCTTTTGGAGTTGTATTGAATTCGAATTCAACCGGGGAATCTCTTCTACCACATGAGATCCAAGGATGCCAACTTCTCTTTCAGGCTTGACATTTCGCTTTCTTTGAGTGGTCTTAGAGGCCTCTTTGGAAGCCCGGCTTTTATTCCCCGTAGCTCGAGGGCTGCTTTGACTGGTGCTATAGGGATGCCTGCTACAGCCCGCTTAACAGCGTTTATCTTGGCCTGTAGGTTTAGGGCCTTCTGGTATTCTCCTTTCTTGAAGGCATGGTAGAGCTGAACTAGCAGTTCTGGGATTATGTTGGCGACTCCTGAGATCTGGGCGTTGACGCCTGCCATTAGCGCCGAGAATAGTAGGTTGTCAGACCCGTTGATGACTGTTATGGGTTTCGGTGCAGTTTCAATGATCTCCCTGATCTGGATGAGATTTCCGCTCGAGTCCTTAACGCCTGCGATGTTCTTGATTCCGCATAGTTTCGAGATGATGTCTGGCGTTATATTGAAACCTGTCAGCGACGGGATATTATACACGAGAACGGGTATGCCAACCGATTCGGCTATAAGCCTATAATGTTCTACTAGGGCCTCCGGATCCGGTTTGAAGTAGTATGGTGAGACAACGCCTACGGCTGCGGCTCCGCTTTCGTCCGCGTGCCTCGATAAGTCGATAGCTTCCCTTGTGTTGGTTGACCCAGACTGAACAATGACCGGGACCTTGTCAGCCACCTCTTTTATGATGGCCTCAGTGACAGCCTTACGTTGCTCAGTAGACATTGATGGGCCTTCGCCGACGGTGCCGCAAGCGAAGAAGCCGTGAACACCTTTCTCCAGTTGGAAGCGGACAACACCTCTTAGGTATTCGAACTCCACATCGCCTTCTGCGTCGAATGGTGTGATGATTGCTGGAAGTATCCCCTCAATTTTAACGTGCTTCATCTTACTACCTCGATTGCACTCTTCCTCAAACTCAAAGTATTCAGAACCCGCCTTTAAGACTTGTGCGATTTCTACCTTGCCAGTGTTCCAAGCACGTCGAACTGCATCTCTCTCTGTTCGCTTAGGAATTCTATCCTCTGCGACAGTTCCTTGTCTGACCTGACTATCTCGGCTAGGCTCTGAGATATCCAGAACCTTTCAAGCTCAAGCGTGTTCTTGATCCTGACGACCCTGGCCTGTCTGGGATCGATCGGCGCGCAAGTTCGGAGGGCTGTGGCGATGGCGTCGCGGTCGTTTGGAAGGAAGACCGGTATCTTAGATGGCTCCGTCGAGCCCTGGGTCAGGCAGTTCACGAAGACTGCGTCATAATCGATCTTGGATACGGCCCTCTTCGTGGTTAAGTCTGCTAGGCCTATGCCGGTTGCGTTCCCATGCGTCCCCTCTGATAGGTCTAATACTACGATCTTCCTTATCCTCGGGGCTTGTGGGTCAGTTTCGCCCGGCATCCAGAACCTTCCGACAACGTTTGTGTCCATGCCCACGCCGCTTATGTCCTTCCCTAACTCGTCCACGACGAGCACGTCTATATCCTTGAAAGGAAGCCTCGCCAACAGCTCTTTAGCCTTCTCTAGGAGTTTCATCTCTTCCTGCTCAATCTCATCTGGCTCTAGGGCTTTCACCATGGCGATCTCGTGGCGGGCGTTCTCGACTATGGCTAGACCCAGTAGTATAGGCGCCTTTTTCATAATGAGCTTCGCGGCCTCTGGAATGAGCTTATGGTAGCCTTCAGACTGGTACCAATGGATCATCTCGGCCCCTTTCTGTTTTCCCAACCCAATGGCCATCATCTTCATAAGACCACTCTCAATCTTACCCTTGAAGTCCGTGTGCGGTTTCACCCTCCCAACAACGATTATGCCATCCGCTTTAAAGGCGATTCTGTCAACATAGACGGGAGCACCATCATCCAGCTTGCCGATCTCGTCAACTTCCATCGAGGAGTGTATGGGTGCGCCAACCGTTTCAGGAGTTATGCCCAAGCTCTTCAAGACTTGGATTTGGCCCTCTGGGGTTGCGCCGCCGTGGCTCCCCATAGCCGGGACTAGGAAAGGTTCTCCGCCGGCCTTCCTAACGTCGTCAACAACTGTTGCTAGGATTTCGTCGTAGTGGGTTATACCTCGGCTTCCAGCGGTTATCGCTATTTTCCAGCCTGGCTTGATCTTATCATGTAAACTGCTCTTTCTTAGTTGATCCCTGATCGCTGAGACGTAATCCCAAATCTTTGGAGACGAGATCTTCTGCCGCACTTCAGCCATTCTGGGAAACGTCATCGGACATCGCTCTATTCTTAGCTGTCGACACGACTTAAACCATTTGCTCATGCAAAGAGTGTCTAGTGTTGTTTTGTGTTCGCATCATGAGATTCTCGTTTCTAATCCGTCGAAGTCCGTGTCAAAGCTGAAGAGGGCGTCAATCCTTAACTCTTGAAGAGCTAATATCGTGCGGTCCGTGAAGCTGAGACCTCTAGATCGTCCGGTTTTGAATCGTTCCCCTGCTTCTGAGAAGGTTCTTTCATTAACCCCCATGAGCCTTACTGGTGAGGGTATGGATTTCTCTCTTTAGCCTAGGATGATCTTTTCATTTCATCAAGATAGATACGGTCACGAAACCGAAAGGAGCAGAATGAAGAGGCCGAAGCCTCCAAGTATAATTGACTCTTAACCTCTGTCCTCTTTCTTACCTTGAAAAATCATGTGTGTAGGCGTGGCATTCCTCATTTTTCGTTTCTCTAACCGTCTTTATGCCGGAATTGTGGCATAACAATAAAGCGCGAACGCGTCAGCTGCTAAGATAAGCCAATAGGGATCTAGCAAGCACGTCGCTATCTAATGTGGAGGCAGCGTAGATCATAGTGCAGTTCTAGGTATCGGCTTGGGCGCTGATAGATAGATCTTGAGTTGCCCCTTTTTCACCTTTAGGTTAATCGCATCCTCCAAGTTGCCTATTGCGGAGACAGCGAGTAAGTTCCGTATTCCCCCTTTTCTTGCACCTAAGACGACGCCAGCTGTGTCTCTGCTCAGTTTGACTTCGAGATGTGTGACCTTCCAATGGGCTGGATCGAATATAACTTCTTTCACCTCGCCCACTGTTAGGTCTTCGCAGACAACTTTCCTATCAAGAATGTCGCTAACCTTTGTCATAAGGACACCACTTGGGCCTACTAACTCACCTATCGCTTATGATGTCGTATCACAAGTAGATATATGACTTATGAACTGATGATCTGTATCGTACGGCCTTGGCGTTTTCCAAAATGCCATAGTAACCGGTTCTGTTGCGCCTTTGCTTGAAGGGTTATGGCTAAAGGGTCGTGTGTAGTAAGGATTAGGTTTGAGTGATATCGTAGCTCTTCAACCAGCCTTCTTCAACATCTTTTATATTGTTGGAGGTGTATTCAGAGTTGCGCACGGGGTGATGTTTGAAATGGACCAGAAGCAATACTCGTACGGAATATGCGGCGTCTACTGTGGTCAATGCCCAAAAGGGAATGGGAGAGTCAGGATAATAGCCGGAGAGTTAAAAAGACTTGTCGACACTGTCGGTTATGACTGGGTTGGGTTTGCAGTCAAATCGTTTAGATTTGAAGAGTTCCGAAAAGGGTTGGAGTGGTTTGCTGGCGCACAATGCCCCATGTGTCTTAATGGCGGTGGGGCGCCCTGCGAAAACAGAAAATGCGCTATCCAAAGGAAACTTGAAAGCTGCCTCCTTTGCGAGGACTATCCTACCTGTCAGCACACGACGTATCAACGGGATAGATATCCTTTCGTAGTCGAGAATTACGAACGCGTCAGGCAAGTAGGCTTTCAGAAGTATCTCGAGGAAGAGGAGGAAAGGGCAAAGGCGGGCGTAGACTTGATGGGTCACTTGGAACGAAGATGCTGCAAAGTGGTGAAACTGGAAGAGAAAGAATAAACCAACGATTGCCTCATCTTTTATCCATCTCTAGTATCAGACAATGCCTTAGCGCCCAATTCCATATCTTTTTGGTCTAGGTATGACGTGGCCCAAGCTGGAAGGTGTAGGTTTCATGGACGTGGCTGAAAGAGTTTGGACAGTCTTAAGAGGGAAAATGCCTGACAGAATTCCTTGGCTTATATATTCAAACCATCTGCCCAGAGGAAGTTTTGAACGCAGAATGCGCGATTTGGGTTTAGGCCTAGATGTCCGTTGCAGCGTCTACAAGGTTCACACTCCTAACGTTAAGTTGGAGACCAGGACTGTCAGAGACTATGAGTACCTCATATACCGTACGCCTCTAGGCGAGGTCCACTCGAAGCGTAGGATCGGACTGACATTTCAACTTCCTGGTCAAGGCTCGTGGACCGTCGAGTATCCGGTGAAGAACATGGGGGACGTGAAAATCCTGAAGTTCATAGTGGAAGACACGGTCTATGAGCCTCAATACGAGGTTTACAGACAGTTGGAAGAAGAGCTGGGGGGCGACGGGGTTGTAACGTCTGGAGCTGATTATACGCCCCTCATGAAAGTCATAATCGCGTATATGGGTTTTACAGTCTTCGCCCTAATGTCAAGGAGACATATGGAAACCATAGAAGAGTTGATGGAGTCTCTGGACAGGAAGTATCTAGACATGTATAAGGTCATAGCCAAGTCTCCAGCGAAAATAGTCAGGGTGGGCGACAACATAGACGGAGTTATGATCTCGCCCAATCTCTTCGAGAAGTACTGCCTACGCTACTATGACAAGTATGCTGATATTTTGAAGAGGGCGGGCAAATTCGTCATTTCACACATGGACGGCAGGCTTAAGGTGCTCAAAGATCTCATAGCCAACACAAGGCTAGATGCCATAGAAGCCTTTACGCCTCCTCCCGTCGGAGACCTCTCTCTCAGAGAGGCTCGAGAATCCTGGAGGGATAAGATCATATGGTTGAACTTCCCCGAAGAAGTACTTCTCAGAACGTCTGAAGAGATAAGAGATTATACCCTAAAGATTCTGAAGGAAATGGCTCCTGGACTAGGCTATATCATAAGCGTCACAGAAGACGTTCACCCGGCATACTTCAGGAAAGGCATAGAAGCCGTAACCGAAACCCTATATAGGTATGGAAGCCTACCCCTAACATAACTTAGGCAGTAAATCGGCTGGAACTGGTTGATCCCAGCATTGCTTCTCTAAGCGATGGCTATTACCTCCTTCCCCTCGAGCTTCTTTGAAGAATCCGCACTGAAGATCTCTTTTGGCGTGGTCGATCTGGCTACTATAGCCGTGTCAGCCCCTTCTTCGCTGCCCGCTACTCCTATGACA
>Ga0315314_1000338_pt1 | contig 56274 bp, 59 predicted proteins | sample TDP9_MG_FD_203631 | JGI IMG/M metagenome (GOLD analysis project Ga0315314, IMG submission 203631) | Freshwater sediment microbial communities from Lake Towuti, South Sulawesi, Indonesia - TDP9 | ecosystem: Environmental > Aquatic > Freshwater > Lake > Sediment | place: Indonesia: South Sulawesi... | reverse complement strand
CACCCTTTACATCGGGAAGCAGGAAGTTGAAACATTTGTCGACATCGTCATGTGTCATGTTGGTGGGGGGACCTGTAAACTCAGCTTGACCTGAGGCCTCCAAATAGTTAGCCACCTGGCCGAAACCCACCATTGGATCATCAATACTCGCGACTCTACCCTTCCATTCTGGATTGTGCAACTCTTCGTACCCCATGCTGACTTGTGAGCCACGCTCCTCGAAGGGCAGAAACTCCGGTAGATAAGAAAACGAGTCGTAGTTCCACATAAGTGGAACAGACATCAAGGTTTTGCCCACTTCCTTCCACAGTAATGATTTGAATCTATCAGCAACCTTTGGAGCAAAGTAGTCATCTGGACTGGTTATGCATTCCATAACTTCTTCAGGCTTCCAATTGGATAGTTTTTCCACTGGAATCTCTAGGAGCACCCCCTCATCTATAAGGTGTCTGAGCATACCTGAGCCCCCCACATCCCAGGCACGGGGATCGGCAAGCTGTTTCATGGACAACACGAGGAATTCTTCGTAGGTAACATCTATCGGCACGCCGGTCTCTTCATCCCACTTCTTTGCGCCTTCTTCTGGAAGGTAAAACGGATAACCCAGGTACCTTATCTTGGCGGGCTTTGGTGTGGGCGTTGGCGTTGGTGTGGGTGTAGGTGTGGGTGTAGGCGTCGGCGTAGGTGTGATCGGCACCGTAACCGTTTTCGTCATCGTTTCCGTTACTCTCTCTGTTATTCTTTCTGCCGGTTTACCGAGCCAACCAGCAGCTCCACCGACAGCGAGGCCAACCACAAGAGCCCCAACAGCCTTCAGGTAGTCTCTCCTTTCCTCCTCCGGAGGGTCTAAGTGTTCAATGTTGCCTTTACCCTTATCGGATTTTCTCCTACTCATTTTCAACCTTCCATTTTGCCAAACTTTTTTGTTTCATTGTATTATTTAATATTTCCGGTGGAACTGGTGAGAAAATTTAAATGAGCATTTATTAAGATTTTATTTCATCTCTATTTTTCTATTCGATCTTTGTTTTTGTAAATTTCTTCCTTGACGAAGTAGAGAAGCTCCGAGTTAATGGTGTGTGTTAGCCACATGTCTCTTTAATCTAGGATTGAAATGAAAAAGCCTTTATTTTGTTCGTATGAAGTTACATGTGTAAGGAAAATTAGTTAGAGTGTGTTTGAAAAATGACCGAAAAAATAAGAATATTGGTGATACTCCCAATAGTCTACACAGAGGGCCTCAAAGGTGCTCTTGAGGATCGTCGAAAGCTGGCGGAGGAGATAGACCAGCGAACAGGGGGTCTCGTCAAGCTTGATGCGGCTTCATTGGACAAGGGCACCGCGTCCATAGAAGACGCCTATGATGAAGCCATCAACACACCTTACATACTCGAGAAGGTGAAGAAAGCGGAAGAGGAAGGGTACAACGCTGTCGTCATAGACTGTTTTGGGGATCCAGGCCTAGACGCAGCTCGAGAACTCGTAAACATACCGGTTCTTGGCGCTAACGAAGCCTCTTGTCATCTAGCCGCGCAGCTCGCACCCAAGTTCTCTATAATAAACATCCTTCCAGAAACAGAACATCTTATCAGAAGTTTAGTGACAAAATATGGTCTTCTTCAATCCTTAGCCTCCATGATAACCATAAACATTCCAGTATTGGCACTAGAAAAGGATCCTGAGAAAACCGTTGCAGCTATAACTCAAGCAGCGGAGAAAGCTGTTAAGGAAGATGGAGCCTATGCAATAGTATTAGGTTGTACAGGAATGTCGTCACTGATAGAGGGTGTCAAGAGTCAACTAGAGACTAAAGGCATCAAAATTCCGGTAATAGAACCACTAAGAGCTGCCATATACACCGCGATAGCGTGGTCCCTAATGGGCGCAAGCCATAGTAAGGAGGCCTACAGGCCGCCAAGACCAAAATTAAGAAAGCTTTCGTAAGATTGGGATTAACGAGCAGTAAGATGATATATAGCTGTCACACCCGAGAAAAGAACCGTACCTCAAAGGAATTTAACATAATTGTCGTTACTCTATAACCGAACTAGAAGCCGATCATGAGCGAAATAAACTCATGGGGTTTGAATGCCTATCAAAAGGTTAGATTCTAGGAGGTTACCACTAAGGCACGAACGTATTCCACTACCAGAACCCTCCCGCATACTTCGGAAGGGATCGATTAGAAAAACTGGAAAAGACGCTCTGCGGGAGAACATTGCTGTAGCGAAGTCTATGGTGGAATTTGTCAAAACTCTCTTAGGTCCTCGTAGAATGAGCAAGATCTTACTATCGCAGAGCGGGCGAGACACGTTAACCTTTGTAACGACCGATCTGAGGACGATACTGAAAAGGATCAAGGTGGAACACCCTGTCGCACAACTTATGGCTGGAGCCGCGTTTGCCACATTCCAAGAGAAGGGAGACGGATCGGTTTCAACAATAATTTTAGCGGGAAAGATACTCGAAGAATGTGAAAAGTTGATTGCTGAGGGGATTCATCCGAATGTTATCCGAGACGGCCTGATATTGTCCTATAAAAAGGCGATGGAAACTTCAGATAAACTCAGCTTTAATCTACAGCTGGACATAACAGATGTTATTAATCTGGGGATTCATAACGCCCTAGCTGGAAAGTTACCATACCAAGATCGAGAACACATTGCTGCTTTAGTATTCAATGCAACCAGAATCCTGGGATTAGAGAATTTGTCAAGCTTCGAAGGCACCGACATAATCGATGTTAAGAAAATAAAGGGAAAGTCGGTGCAAGATTCCTTTCTCGTTGACGGGATAGCGCTTTACCGGGAGATGTCAAGCATCTACATGCCAGAGAGAGTAGAAAACGCAAGGATCGCTTTAATAAAAGGGGAACTGAGAATCCCCGAAAAGAAATTGACAAGGTACCAAGATTATCGATTTGAATTTAATAAAGTGGAACAGTTTCGTAACTTTAAACGTAGCAAGCAAAAGTACCTTGAATCGATAACCAACAGGATACTCAATACTGGGGCAAACGTGATAATGTTGGAAAAGGGGGTTGACGATATTGTATTGGATTATCTCGCCAAAAAAAACATACTACTAGTCAGACGTTTTCCACCACTAGAGGTGGATCGAGTGGCTAAAGCAACCGGAGCCTTTGCTGTAAGTAGTATAAACGATTTGGATCCTTCCTGTCTTGGCTGGGCAGATATCGTGGAGCACAAAAAAATTACGGGTGAACCCTGGCTGTTTATCAAGGGATGCAAAAGTCCTAAAACCGTAGATATTGTGCTTAGAGGGTCATCTAAATACCTTCTAGACGACATCGAGCGCGTTGTCATGGGCGCGGTGTTGGTAGCTAGGACATTAGTGAAAGACCCCCGTTTAGTATGGGGAGGAGGCGCCTTTGAAGAGGAAATCGCTTTTGCTCTTAACCGCTGCGCCATGAAAATGGCGGATAAGAGGCAGCTTGTATTTAAAGCTGTTGCGAAGGCTTTTGAAAGTGTTCCCTTACTGTTAGGTAGAAGCGCTGGACTGAACGAAATAGACGTCATTACTAAGCTACGTGCAAAGCATAGTAGAGGAGAGACATCGGCTGGCGTAGATGTTATAAACTGCCAACTATCTGAAATGAGCAAAGCTAGGATTTTTGATTCGCTGGCTGTCAAGAAACATGCAATAAAAGCAGCGTTTGAAACAACCTTGGCAATCATCCACGTTGATGACTACATTAAATGTCGTGAACTACCAGAACCCGAAAAATACTACGCTCAGAGGATGGAGAAAACGAAAGGTCTTGAGGTAGAAGAAGAGACGTAGCTTAAATTTTAGGCGTAAAATATTTAATTACCTTACGGACACCTCTAATGGGTGTTAGTTATGATAGATAAGGAGAAGATAAAGCAACCCGTAGTTAACATGTTCAAGGTCAACATGGGTCTAAAGGCTCGTGAAAAGGTACTGGTAGTCACGGATGTCCCCACCATGGATGACTGGAAGAAGAAGACCATTGAGCAACTCACCGACCTCGTTCAAAGAACGCTTCTCGCAAAAGCCGTGAGCGAGATTGCAGCTGAGAGCTTTCCAGAGTGTCCAGTGGAATTCTACGCGTATCCATCTGTTGGAAGACATGGAACTGAACCTGGACCCGAGGTGGCTGAAAAGCTGAAGACACCAGATGTCCTCATCGCCATAACAAGCTATTCCCTAACGCACACAGACGCAAGGGGAGGTGCAACTAAAGTTGGAGTCAGGGTCGCAAGTATGCCGCTGTTCCTTGCTGACATGTTCTACCCAGAAGGGCCCATGACCGCCGATTACGCGAAGATTAAGGAGGAAACAGAGAAGCTTGCAAAATCGATAACAGACGCCAAGGAGGTCGTTATCAAGACCTCCACTGGTACCGATATGAAGTTCAGCCTCAAGGGCAGAAATGGTCGCGTCGACGCAGGGATATTCACCGAGAGGGGTGCATTCGGCAACCTGCCGTCCGGTGAGGCTTACGTAGCCCCGCTGGAAGGGACGGCTGAAGGGAGGGTTGTGGTGGAGAAGGGGTGGTTCGCAGGACTAACTGAGAATATGACCCTAGTGTTTAAGAACGGTGAGGTGGTTGAAGTCGTTGGTGGGGGCAAGGTTGGAGATGAGTATAGGGAGCTTCTGAAGCCTGGGGTAAAAGAGGAACCATACAAGTCTAGACGCAACCTCGCAGAACTCGGAATAGGAACCAACCCCTACGCGAAGAGACCTGACAACGTGCTCGAGGCCGAGAAGATCAAGGGAACCGTACACGTAGCCGTAGGCGATAGCTCCCACATAGGAGGCAAGGTCACAGTCGATCTCCATCAAGACTTCGTCTTGCCCAAGCCAGATCTCTACATAGACGGTAAACTCATCATGAAGAATGGGAAGTTCATCTAAACCGGAAATCTCAACCCCTTTTTTACTCCTCACTGTAACGGTTCAAGGCCTTGACGTACATTAAAGAAGCTTGTCGACTTGCCCCAAGAAGTCTATGATATTGTCTACTACAGCCTCTAAAATCCTTTCACCTTTCTGTCTCGTAGCTTTCGTCGCGTCTCCGATCAAGCCTGTCTTTGTCCAAATTTGGAAGGGCAAATAAACCTTCGGCATGTTCTTAGGTTTTCCACCCGTGAGCTTTTGAATTAGATTGTTCGCTGTCTCATCCTTCACCGCCTTCGTCATATTCACCAACTCTGGTCTACTCGCCAAAACCATGCTCGTCTCCCCCTCATCAGCGTGTATCACCTCCCTCTCACAGATTTTCATGATCTCCTCCGCGGCTATCACCCACCAATCGATATGAATGACCCTCGCTCCAGTTTCTGCTCGAGCCCTCTGCCCTATGAAGTTCAGAACCTCAATATTTCCACCGTGCCCATTAATGAACACAACGTTCCTAAATCCCTGCCTCTTGAGTGACTTGCACAAGTCGAAGAGTAGAGATGCTAGGGCTTCTGGAGTGATCGTGATAACCCCCTTCATATCCTGCATGGAAAGAGAATTCCCGTAATAGATAGGCGGCGCAACAAGCACCTTAGCCTTTTCCGCCACACGCTTAGCTATCTCCACTGGAATAAGAACATCTGTTCCAACCGGAAGATGAGGCCCATGCTGCTCTATCGTTCCCAAGGGAACCAACACTGTGTCAACAACTTCTAACGCTTCAGTCATCTCTTGCGAAGTCATTTCTTCAAACAAATACTTTTCCATAAACACAACGCTCCAGAATTCAAATCAAAATTTTAAACATTTAAAACCTTCTATACTCGTCCTCACAGCTATTTGGTTAGTCGGACTTGCAAGATGAATTGACGCACCCTCGACAGAGCGTCCAATGAAAAACCTTATTAACTGCTACATAGCTTGCATCCGAAAAGAAATTGTCGGATACTTTCCTGGATTTGCAGTAATCAATAAGACTAGTTGTCGTATTCTGTCGGATAGGTCTCCTACTGCCCCGTAAATCCGACAAATTTAAATACGCAGACGTGCTTAGTTGTGTGTGGAGAGTGGCATTGTGTCGGAATCCGTTGACGAAAGGCCCAAGACGAAGGAAGACTTCGTCAGATTGCTCACTACAGCGAAGGAAAAGGAAAGGGAGATGAGAAAGGCTGCAAAGATTAGGTCGACAAAGCCGACAATTTCGGGTACGGCAGAGATCATGGGGGTACATCGTGATACGCTCTATAGATGGATGAGAGAATTTGGTGTCGGATTCGAAGATGTAGGCAGGGAAGAAATAATGCCTGTGAAATCCTTGGAGAAGCCTGAAAAATTTACCTACCTCATAGGTGAGGCGTTAACCGGGGAGGGGTCTGAGGTCGCTCACGTTGACTTGATCATTGGCGATAAGGAAGGCCCTGTGGGAGAAGCCTTCGCCAACAGTTTGTCAAACTTGTCTGTGGGGCACACTCCTCTCCTCGCGGTCATTAGGCCTAACCTCCCCCCGAAGCCCCACACCCTTTTGGTTCCCAAGGTCACCGTAAAGAACCTTGAGCAGGCTGGGAAGATCTTTGGTCCCGCTCAAGCTGCTGTAGCCAAAGCAGTGGCTGACGCTGCGGAGGAGGGCGTCATACCAGAGGATAAACTCGATGAGTGGGTGATTATATGCAGCGTGTTTGTGCACCCTGAAGCAAAGGACTACCGAAGGATCTACCAGTATAATTATGGGGCTACAAAGCTGGCCCTAAAAAGGGCTCTCGCTAGGTATCCGCCGCTGAAGAAGATCATATACGACAAGGATAGAGCGAAACATCCCATAATGGGGTTCAGGGTGCCCCGGTTGTGGAGGCCGCCCTACCTACAAATAGCCCTTGACATTCCGAGTATAGAGAGAACAAAAAGGATCATAGAAGAACTGCCGGAAAGCGACCGGATCATCCTAGAAGTCGGCACCCCCCTGCTGAAGAAATATGGGGTGAAGGTGATTCGCGATTTAAGGGAATTGGCTAGGGACACCTTTATTGTCGCTGATCTAAAAACCTTAGATGTTGGAAAAGTGGAGGTTGACCTAGCCTTTGAGGAAACCGCGGACGCGGTTGTGGTTTCAGGGCTTGCAGCAGCGGAAACAGTAGACAACTTCATTTACGAGGCGAAGAGGCTTGGAATCTATGCGGTTGTGGACATGATGAATGTTGAAGACCCTATTCAGAAGCTTCAATCTCTTGGAGAATTCCCCGATATTGTAATCTTGCACCGCGCCATTGATGTGGAGAGAAGAATCGGAAAAACTAGCTGGGAGCTCATTAAAGAAATGCGAGAGACTTTCAAAGGTAAGAGGTTTTTGGTGGCTGTCGCAGGCGGGATCACCCCTGAAACTGCTCCAGAGGCTTTGGCAAATGGGGCAGACATCATCATTGTCGGAAGATACGTAACGCAGTCGAGGGATGTGGAGCGTTCGGTTAGGGAACTCTTGGAGTGTACCAAGGAGATGAGGGAGGACATAGACGTATTCAGGGTACATGTAGAATAAACCTCTTCCCATTTTTATCATTGAAAAACTAACCTCCCTATGAAAGGGAGGAACTGCGGAGGAACAATGTCTGATTCCTTTGAGACTGAGGGATCGTGACGCCATAGTCACAGGGGATAGCCTCATCTTTCGAGTTTATGGATACTCCCACCCACCGGACGCTTATGTCTGCGACCCTGAGTACGCCCCAGCCACAGCCTTCAAATCCACGAATCCCAAGGCGTTTCGAGCGAAAGGAAAGCGGACATACTACAAGTTTTATGAGGATGAAGGTTTGCGATTTGTGCAGCAAAAATACCCCCATTATACACTTTTTTATGAACCCTTGCAGGAGCGCCTCGTAGGGGTTCCTCACGCATCTATCGCGAAAACTCGAAAACCCGATGAGAGGTTTCGGCAACTATTGGGAAAACCGCCTAAAGACGATCTTCTCAAGGCCTTGTATAGAGTGTCCAACTTGATCGCAACCAAGTCAAACCTTTCGGATAAGGACTTTGGCGTCTTCGGCTCGCTCCTCCACGGCTTTTACCACCCCCGATTCTCAGATCTCGACCTCATTGTGTATGGAAGAGAAAAATTGGGAAGACTTTGTGAAAACTTAGAAGACCTCTATCGGGAAGGGGTTTCCCCTCTACGAAACGAGTTTGAAAGCGAGGAGGCAACGAGGAGGAAACGTTGGAGATTCGTGAACTACAGCCCCAAGGAATACCTATGGCACCAGCGGAGGAAGATGGTGTACGCGTTGTTTGCGGATAAGAATAGCGGGAGGGTTATTAAAACGGAGTTCGAGCCAGTGAAAGACTGGAGGGAAATCTATAACGAATACAACCCTAACATGCGAATCGTAAAGAGGGGCTGGATCAAAGCAGTTGCCCGCGTAACCGACGACTACGATGCGCCCTTCATACCGTCAATCTATCAAATCGAACCGATTCAAATTTTGGAAGGGGCAAGAGTTGACGATATTCAGCGAATTCTTTCTTATGTGGAGGAGTTTAGGATGCAAGCCAAAGGGGATGAAGAGGTTTATGTGGAAGGAAACCTCGAGGAAGTAGTCACTCCCACAAACGTGTTTCATCAAGTTACCTTGACCTACGGTCCCAGATATTACGAGCAAGTATTAAAAGCTCTCCAGAAAGAAATAAACTAACATTGTTATGATAATTGTTAGAAGTCATACTAACACTTTTCAGAGCGTCTTATCTATCGTGAGCCAATAAAAAAATTTGAAGGTGGTGTCTATTAATGTTATTTTATTTGAAGGTCTTTTGCTTTTCCAAAAATTCAAGTATTGTAGCACCCACTAGGAAAATGCACCCTATTATTACTAATGGTATGGCAAAGTCTCTATATGGATAAACTGTATATGGCACAAACAAAAAGTATTGAGTTTCTTCGTAAAAGTAAGCGATTACTCCACCGAATCCCAATATTGCACCTAAGACAAGACAAGTTAATCTTTCTATCGACATATTTACCATTCTTCATATTTCTAATTCAAAATGATGTTTATAATGTTAATGGAATATTAGTTCGGAATCTAACAATTCCCATTAAAATAAACTATTTTGTCGTTTCCAGACGTAAACCTTCTAAGGTCTCGTTATTCGTTGGTGTTGCAACAAATTCTGTAACATGAGAAGGAGTTCGTCGCCTTTCCTCCTTAATTTACCTCTATGATGTCTATCTTTTTCAGGTCGGCGATACCCAAGGCTTTGTCTTGGGCTAACCGTAAGTGGGTTATAGAAAGGGGGTTAAGGCCTAGTATGCTTGCCCCTACAGCGTCAGCGGCCACAGGGTCCTCGGAAAACACCATTAAGTCAAATCTTCTGGTTTTTCCACCGAGTTCTCCCGTCACGTTCCCCATCCTCCCATCTATTATCGCCAAGTCAGGGGTTTTGTAGAGGTTTATGTCCACTATGCTCTCGTTTATTCCATAATTATGAAATCTTCCTTTGTCACGCCCTATGGTCGCCCCTAGCATGTTCTTGAGCGAGAGAGTCACGGTGGTTGTGGAGTGCACCTTTAAGACAGCCGCGGAGATTAGATAAGAATTCCTCAAGATTGATGGAAACTCAAACTCCTTTAGCACCATAGCTTGAGGCTCTCTCCTTACTTCATATTGATCTTTATTGAGATCAACAAGCTTTACGCCACACTTTTCAGCTACTTCTAGGTAACCCTGATCCCTAAAGGCCTCATAGGTGTTGGTCCATCCAGATCCCTCGGCGATCACAACGTCTTTTCCGAGCCTCTTACAGTACGTCGCGATGGCCTCAACCGTTTCCGCGGATGTAGTGGTGGGATACGGGCGATTCACGATTAGGTTCGGTTTGATTACAACTTTCTCTTTATGCGGTCTTACATCCAACCCACTCAAGCCCTTCGAAACCATGACTGCAGAGTCATTTCCTTTTACTATTACAACCTTCGACACTTTAGCTTGGCACATTTTACCGTTCCAACCAGGTTATGCTCATAGATTGGATATAGGTTTACATCCAGAGGAACTAATCACACCAGAGTCATGTGATCTGAAACCTTGTTTCCTAGAAGCAACCTGTAGTATTCGGGTTTTTCCGCCCTTTGCACTCGTTCAACCTTGCCTTGCGCAACCACCACCTCGCCATTCCTGGCTTGTTCACAGAATCTTCCACGAAAGGACACTATTTCCTCGATCGGCTCTACAGGAACCCCCTCAAAAACCTCCACACCGCCAATTTTGTAACAGCAGGGAGTGAAAATCGCTTCAGAGTCGTCCACAACCCTGGCCCTAATCCTAGCGTAGCCTTCAGAAGTGTAGCGAACCGCGCCATATCGCTCCTCAACTTCATTCCAGTCCTTCACGAAACGAATGAAGTAGTCTCGACCCATAAACTTGCCCTGTAAAACCTTCCTAGACTCGGTTCGAACGAAATCTTCGAAAGCCATAAGCGTTTCCTTCGAACGAAAGTCGAACAACCTTTTCAGCTCCTCTAAGTCATAGGGCCTAACCGAGCTTTCCTCATTTTCTAGCAGGGATTTCAGTGTGGAGTAAACCTTGTTACAACTTTTTGATCCATACACGATGGGGTCAATGTCAGAAGTGGATGTGTGAAGTTTCATTAGAATGGAGCCTGAGATGCCCAGCTTATTCCATGAAACGTTTGCCGTTTCCTTTAGGAGCTTAATAAACTGCAGCGATTGGCTCTCCACCTCATCTAACTCATATGAACGAAGGAGGTCTTGTAGTCGCTCGGCGGGTTTATAGTAATGCGCTATGACCTTCACGTGAACTTCGCAGAGGCGCTCATCGAAAACTGGGTCATACACTAGGTATTGCGGGAAAGCCCTTTCAAGCAGTGCGTAACGTTCTTTGAGAGCATAAACCTTCCGGTACGCTGTTTCATCCCGTTTCCGATCGCCGCTCGGGTCGGGTATAAAGCGAATAAAGGCTACAACTCTCTCAGGAGGATGAGCTAATCCCTTCACGTCAAAAAGGACCCTGTCAACGGTCTCGATGATGTCTCCTTCTCGAGCTCTCATTACAATTCCCAATTTAACCCTCGATGCGAAGGATGTACCGACTTGCTCTCAGAGCTAGAATGGCGCTGGGACCTATGATCGAGGCAACGATCGTCATAAAGACTCTTTCAGTGATGGTTACGGGTAACACTCCCATGAAAATCACTGGCAGTGCAGAGAGGGCTTCTGGCATTATTATGGGTGCCAGCACAATGAAGGCTAGGCTTCCGAACATGTGGTCAGCCATAAATCCAGCGTAACTACACAATGGGACACTTACGCAAAGCAGCTCTTTACCGTCCCAGAACCAATTCGCAAGCCTCTTTCGAAAGAGCAAAATAACAATTAAAGCTGTGAGATGAAGCAGGGCAACGTATGGCGCTGCTTGTCCAACCCAAGTGCTGTACCACACTAAGATAAGGATGACTAAAGGAACCGCTCCCAAGACCCACCCCCTACTCTTTTCAGTGAGTGCTCCTGCAACGAAGGCGGAAAGAACCGGGCTGAATATGGTGAACATGCCAAATAAGTCGGCTGGAGGAATAATCCAAGCCACGAAGTTCGCAAACAAGACAACTAAAGCCCCGAAGTATGGGCCAAGCATGAATCCATAGATCGGAGCCAGAGTTGCCGACAGCGAGATCTTACCTTGAGTGGCTCCTATGACCGGAATCCCGGGTATGACTAACGCGACAGCCACATAAAGGGCGGTTAGACAAGCAAGTAGCGCAACACCCTTTGCACTAAAATATCTTGTTTTGCTCATAGAATCTCCCCAATGTATGAATCTTCAACTCTGTGTAATTTTTTACACAACGTTAATAAAACTTTGCATGAGAAGGTTGTTCAGCGTGGTTCTAGGGGTGTAGTCGGTGTGAGTTCACGCATGTCTGCGAAGATAGTATGGCATGTCACCGAATGCTTGCAACTCGCCCTTCTCCTCGAGGTAAGCGCCTATCCCAAGCCTGGAAACGTCCACCGGACAGCTGATTTCGAAAAAACAAGGTATGAGCATTTTCTGGCTTCGGCTGTCGCTGTGGTTCCCCACCTCAAACACGCAACCGAGCAGGGAATGATGATATCCTCTGGTAAAATTAGTCCGAAGGAGGTGGAAATAGGGAGAATCATTAAGAACGCGGTTACGAGCGTGAGTATGTGGCAGAGTGGTGGAAACACCCTTCTGGGTTCAATGATTCTTCTTTCACCCATTGCAGTTGCGGCCGGCATGACGCTGGCTAATGGAGGAGCGTTTTCTCTCATCAAACTCAGAGAGAACATGAGGGTAGTGGTTGAGTCCAGCACCCCGATGGATGCGGTGAATGTCTACAACGCCATACTGACGGCTAAGCCCGGCGGATTAGGCAAGGCTCCGAAACTTGACGTAACCGATCCAGCTTCGAGACAAAGGATTCTAGACGATGATGTCACCCTCCTTGATGTGTTTAGAATTGCTTCCGTTTACGACTCCGTTGCCTCCGAGTGGGCCAACAACTATCCCATTACCTTTGATCTCGGCTACCCGTATTTTACTCAACAGCTGGAAAAGACGAGGGACATAAACACAGCGACGGTGCACACGTTCCTCAAGATCTTGTCCGAGGTCCCCGACACTCTCATCGCTAGAAAGGCAAGTTTATCAAGGGCAAGGGAGGTCTCTGCTGAAGCTAAGCGGGTGTTAGAGATGGGCGGCTTGACGACAGCGTCAGGTAGAAGACTCCTTTGGAGTTTCGACAAAAAGCTGAGAGATCCAAAGCATGAGTTAAACCCGGGAACAACAGCAGACATCACGGCAGCGGTTTTAGCGACCGGTATCCTCGGTGGATACCGGCCATGAACGCTGTCCCGAAGGCTAAACTTTCTTTTGATGAAAAAGAGGAGGATAAGAGGGTTAAAATCGCGGGAAGCGTTTGGAGCAGGTAAAGCATTAAAGAAAGAACCACCTAATACCCATCGTAACGGTGCTTTCAGATGTTTGATGTAGTTACTATGGGCGAAATGATGGTTCAACTCAATCCAGTTACAGAGGGACCTTTAAGGCATGTCGCCTATTTCGAAAAACATGCGGCTGGCGCTGAAGCCAATTTCGCCGTTGGCATGACAAGAATGGGTTTTACTGCGGGTTACATCACTAGGGTTGGAGAAGACGAGTTTGGAAGATACATATTGAGCTTTTTGAAGGGGGAAGGGGTCGACGTTTCAAGGGTTGTTGAGGATAAGGAAGCTCCAACAGGCGTATACTTTATACAAAGAGGCTACCCTGTTCCTGGCAAAAGCAGTGTATTATACTATCGGAAGGGGTCAGCGGCGAGCAGATTATGCCCACAAGACTTAGATCCCGAGTACATCGGCCAAACTCGACTCTTTCATCTCACCGGGATCACGCCCGCGCTGAGTGAAACCTGCCGTGAAGCCAGTTATGAAGCCATAAACATAACTAAGAACCGCAACACCCTGATTTCTCTGGACACAAATATCCGACTGAAACTCTGGAAGGCGAAAAAAGCCCGAGAAACCCTCCTTCCAATAATTGAGAAGGCGACAATCTTGCTAACGGACCCAGAAGACTCACAGATTTTGATAGGCGAAAGCGATCCTGAAAAAGCGGCCAGAAGCTTCTTGGATATGGGCCCTTCTACAGTCGTTGTAAAATTGGGTGAGGAAGGCGCACTTGCAGCAACCAAGGAAAAAACGGTGAGGAAGAGTGCCTTTAAGGTGCCTGTGGTAGACATGATTGGGGCGGGAGATGCCTTTGCGGCGGGTTTTGTAGCAAGTATCCTGAAAGGCTGGAGCTTAGAGAGGGCTTTGGAAATTGCGAACGCTGCTGGTGCATTAGTGGTGACAGTTAGGGGCGATATAGAGAATTTGCCGTCGATGAAGGAGGTTGAACAGTTCCTAGCCTCTCAAAGGAAGGAAAAAGTGGTCTTTAGATAACACATCCGCTCGAGTAAACGCCTCTATGCCCTTAGTGTAACTTAGCTTTCTAGCGATATAATTTTAGAGTCTGCCGCACATTGCAAGCTAATTTCACATCGGTTTTGTTTATAGCAAGTAATAAATATGGGTAACTTAAGACTTATATTCGGCTCTAAGAGTGTGAAGAATTTTGAGTGAAAGAGAAGAAAAAATCGAGAGACGTGGTTACATAAAGTATCTTGGTGCTGCTGTCGCGGGAGTGGCTGTGGCTGCGGCTGGATTTGCAGTATACGAAGCAACGAAGCCCGCGCCTACCGCGCCTCCCACGCCGACTCCGCCAACCGTAACTGTGACGGTCACAACTCCTCTAACTCCCACGCCTACACCGACCCCCACCCCTACCCCTACGCCCACGCCACCGCCGGGAACAGTTTCAGAGAGAGCTGTTGCTGGAGCTAAAGCGCTAGTAGATAAAGGCATAGTCCCTAAGGGTACAACACTAAAGCTGTTGCATGTTGCAGGATCAAGAGCCCAGCTTCACCCCTTCCTTGAGGAGTGGAGGGACAAGACGGGCATTGGTGTGGAACTGGTTACGGTCGGCGTAGAGGGTGACATTTTCACTAAATTGATGGCTGAGGCAACGGCGAAGACCGGGATTTACGACATGGCCACGGTTTTCAGCACGTGGATGGGTGACCTCGTTGAAGCAGGCATAGCGAAGTCATTAGACGAATATTATAAGACGTATGATCCCGTTGGTCCTCCTGAAGTCGAGCCGATAGAGCCGCTTGGAAGCTACACCACGATGTACAAGGGCAAGAGGTACGCGCTTTTCGCCGACGCAGATGTGTACACGCTAACATACAGAAAAGATCTGATAGAGAACCCGGACTACATGAGTGAGTTCAAAGCGGAATATGGCTACGACTTGAAGCCACCTGACACTTGGGAAGAGACGGTTGACGTAGCCAAGTTCTTCTACGAAAAGGACCTGAAAGCACCGGACGGGACAAAACTTTACGGTGCGTTCTTCTACGCCGAGCCTCTGTTCGCTGGTTACACAACCTGGATTACCATCTTCGTGTCGAAAGGCGGCGTATTGTTCAGTCCAAAGGACATGAAGTCTATGGTAAATACACCCGAGGGTGTGGAAGCGCTAGAGCTTATGAAGAAACTTGTGCCCTATATGCATCCTGAAACGGTAACCGGCACGTGGGCAAGCCTCTACCAGCGGTACAGCGAAGGGAAGGCTGTGCTCGCCATGGCATGGCCATCCTTGATAAAGTGGGCGCAGGATCCAGCGACATCGATGGTCGTGGGCAAGAACGGTTCGGCTCCCGCTCCGGGCGCAAAGGTTACGGTGGCTGGAACGGAAAAGATAGTAAAGGCTGCGGTGAACCCTGTCAACTGGGTGGGAGTAGTATCAAACTACAGCAAGTATCCCGAGGCTGCCTACCTCTTCCTCCAATGGTGGACGAGCCCAGAGATCGGCTATGAGGTATGCCCCATCAAAGGCATCATGGACGCCTACAGACGGAACTGGTTTGAGTCAGAAAAGGAAAAGTTGCACATGGAAATGGCCTATACCCCCGAGTTTATCGAGGCCTTCCCGAAGGCTATAGCCATGTCCTTCCCGGACTTGATGCTTCCCGGTGCCTACGAATTCCTCGACGTGCTCAACAAGAATATTAACGCGGTATGCGCTGGAACCAAAGAGGCGAAGCCTGCGCTGGATGAGACCGCTGCAGGATGGGAGGAGATCACAGACAGGCTAGGGAGAGACAAACTACTGGAAGCGTGGAAGGCTACGGTTCCTCTCTATCCCAAAGACGTGCAAGACGTCTGGAAGGAAAAGGGTTACGTCTAAGAAAGCGAAAGCTCACGGAGAAAACTTTTAATTCCCCATTTTTTCTTTCTTTGAGGAGGATAATTTAAATGAGCACCGCTCTTCGAAAAATAGCTGAATGGTCAAGGCGACCAAAGAAATTCGGCAGGTTATTAATGCTTCCACTCACCATAGTGCAAAACTTCGTGTTAATCATCCCCTTTGGAATCATGATATTCCTAAGTTTTACGACATGGCATCCTTTAGCGGGAGTTGAGTGGTGGCAAGCCCCTATCGCCGGCCTTCCGAACTTCGTAAAAGCGTTTGCTGATGCCAGGTTCCAATGGGCCCTTATTCGCACAGTCATTTTCGTCGCTACAGTAGTGCCCATTGAATTTTTGTTAGGGCTGGGCATCACGCTTCTATTTCTAGGCGAGTTTCGCGGAAAGAAGATATTTACTTCAATTGTTTTGTATCCGATGATGGTCCCTTTGATTGTTGTAGGGCTCTCTTTTTTCCTCATGTTTCAAGACTTTGGACCAGTGAACCTGATTATATTGAAAGCGCTCTTCGGCGGGGAGACGATGATCTCATGGTTTCTGGACCCAACCTTAGCATTCCTTACAATAATGCTGGCTGATATATGGCAGTGGACCCCCTTGATGTTCTTGATTGTATACTCTGGACTCGTTTCGGTGCCTCAAAGGTTGATTGAGGCTGCTAAAGTTCTTGGGGCTTCCTCGATGCAGATTTTGAGAAGGATACAGCTACCCTTGATTAAGCCCCTCATAATAGTAGCGTTAATCATTCGAGGGCTGGAAGCCTTCAAGGTCTTTGACACAGTTTTTATTATGACTGGTGCCGGTGGACCAGGCACCGCCACCGAGACAATCTCCGCCTACATCTACAAACTGGCAATCCTCTACAACAACCTGTCCTATGCCGCTGCTGTATCTTTAATATTGCTGGTGGCTCTTGCCCTCGTCACTAGACTAGCCATCAAGCCTCTTGCGGTCAAACCAGAGTAGGGGGTGGTTGTGTGGCAAGAATGGAACAAATGTTAAAGTTAGTGGCCCGCTATGCACTCTTGATCGTGACCATATTGTGGACTCTAGGTCCGGTGATCTGGATGATTTCCCTCTCCTTCAAACCTCCCACCGAGTGGTATTCGCCAAACATAATTCCACAAAGGCCTATACTCGACAACTACGTAAGCCTGTTCATATCAACGGTTCCGATAGGCGGCACATACTTTATGACATCCATCGCTGAGGCGATAACAAGACCCTTCATCAATAGCTTAATAATCGCCTCCCTAAGCACCATATTCGCAGTCTTGATCGGATTCCTAGCTGCTTATGGTGTTTCCCGCTATAGAGCTGGTGGAACCTTTACAATTTTCTTCACCCTCCTTACGAGGATGATTCCAGGAGCCACGTTTGTGGCTCCCTTAATGGTATACTATGCCACCCTCAGACTCTTGGATACGTACCAAGCCCTTATACTACTCTACACGGCGGTCACTTTGACGTATTCTATCTGGATTCTGAAAGGCTTCATTGATGAAGTGCCTGCTGAGTGGGAGGAGGCGGCGCTTCTGGAGGGAGCTCACCCCTGGAGAGTTGTTACACAAGTGACGATCCCCCTCATAAAGGGAGGGATAGCCGCATCCGCACTTTTCATATTCATATTGAATTGGACGGAATTCCTCTTCGCCCTCGTCATTTCAGTAACGCAGATAGTCACATTGCCAGTTCAGATCAGCATGTATGCAAGTGCCGTAGGCAGAATGTATGGACCTCAAGCCGCCTTGGGGCTTATTGCAACTATCCCCATGGTTATAATTGGGTATGCAATCCAAAAACACCTCATAACAGGTTTCACTTTTGGACGAGTACGATGACCATGGAGAAGGCGAAAAATGGCTAAGCTTGTTGTCAGAAATCTCCGTAAGCTTTTCGGAGATTTTGAAGCTGTGAAAGACGTTAGTTTCGAGGTGAGTGAAAGGGAGACCCTGTGCTTGCTGGGTCCTTCAGGCTGCGGAAAAACAACAACCCTGAGGATGATAGCTGGCCTAGAGACTCCTACTTCAGGTTACATTTACATCGATGAAGTTTTGGTGAATGATGTTCCTCCACAGAAAAGGGGAATTGGTCTCGTCTTCCAAGATTACGCAATATTTCCACACATGTCTGTCTTTGACAACTTGGCTTTTGGACTCAAAGTGAGGAGAACCCCAAAACATGAGCTAACAGCCAGGGTTGACGAGACCGCTCGACTATTGGGACTAAGCGATGTGCTTCACAAGAGCGCGAAGGGGTTAGGGCTAAGCGAAATACAAAGAGTTGCGATAGGAAGAAGCATAATCCTAGATCCTAAGATTCTGCTGCTGGATGAGCCCCTAAGCAATGTTGCTGCAAAGGTCAGGGAGAGGATGAGGGGAGAGTTGAAGAGAATTCAGAAGGAGATTGGCATAGCCACCGTGTTCGTGACGCACGATCAATTAGAAGCTATGGTCTTAGGCGATAGAATCGCAGTGATGAAGGATGGTTTGATAGAACAGATAGCAAAACCAGATGAAATTTACGCTCACCCTCACACCTTATTCGTGGCAGACTTCATAGGAAGCCCCTCGATGAATCTTATCGAATGTGAGCTTCTCGAAAAAGAAGAGAGAGTTTTTCTAGATGCAAAGGATTTTGCGATCGATGTCATAAAGTTTGCTGAAACAATTAAGAAAAAGGCTACAGGCCCTGAACTTATAATGGGTATCAGGCCAGAGGACCTCTCCATGAGCAAAAAGAAAATCGATCCTAAAGCGATACGCGGAGAAGTACAATTTATAGAGTCTCTCGGCTCAAGCTCCATATATCACCTTAGGGTGGGTCAAAGGCCTCTTCTCGTTAAGGGCCTCCTAGAAGTTGAGACTGGTGACAAGGTCTGGGTCATGTTTGACTTGAAAAAGCTCCACCTTTTTGATAAGAAGACAGAGGTTGCCATTTGGTGATTGATGCGAGGCTGAAGCCATGGTCAAACTGAAACTCATAAAAGTCTCGAAGAAGATAAGGAAAGAACAGGTTTTGAGAGGTATAACATTCGAGACCGGTGACAAGGAGCTGTTCGTTGTTGCAGGTCCGCCTGGAGCCGGAAAAACGACATTGCTCAAGATAATTGCAGGCCTAGTACCCCTTGACGAGGGCGAAGTTTACATTGGAGACGAATTAGTCAATTACAAGTTACCAGCGGAACGCGGAATAGGAATGGTCTTTGAAACACCCGCGGTGTATCCCAACAGGACAGGCTTTGAAAATATAGCGTTTCCATTGAAGGTGAAGGGGTTGCGCGACGCTGAAATCAAGAAGCGAGTTTACGAGGTTGCTGAATTTCTTCAGGTAACGCATCTCTTGGACAGAAAGCCTCACACGTATAGCGGAGGTGAACTTCAAAGAGTTGCCTTGGCTCGAGTCTTAGTTAGAAGCCCCAGCATCCTACTCTTAGACGAGCCATTAAAGAACCTTGACGCTAAAATAAGGGAGAGAATGCGGGTTGAATTGAAAAGGCTGCAGAGAGAATTTGGAATAACAATGATATTCACCACCCACGATCAGCTTGAAGCGGTTGCAATTGGTGATAGAATAGCCGTCATGAACAAGGGAGTTATCGAGCAAGTGGACATGCCAGAGAGGACCTACAACTTTCCCAAGACCGTTTTCGTCGGTCGTTTCATCGGAAGCCCTTCAATGAATCTCGTGGATTGCACATTGAGGGAAACGGACGGGCGATGGGTTCTTGACACAACGGAGTTCTCCATCGACGTGACGCATCTCAAAGATCAAATACTAGCTAAGTCGACGGGCCCGGAATTGATACTGGGTACAAGACCTCCAGATGTTAGCGTAGCGGAGAGACCCCTTTCCGAACAATCCATTGAAGCGGTCCTTGAGCTAACCGAAGCTCTTGGATCGGAAAAGATTGCAGAGTTAGGGGTTGGGAGGGTAATACTAACAGCTTTGGTGCCGCCAACATTTGATATAGGTATTGGTGAGAAAGCCTACATTGAACTTAAGAGGGAAAAGCTATATCTATTTGATAAAAAGACGGAAAACCTCATTATTTGCGGCTTAACCTAATGAACTTGCTCGAAATCGAGGTTTTAGAACTCAAGAGTTATATTCTTATAATATTAATAAAACGTTTATTGAAAATAAGGAGGATGATTAAGGATGAAAATTCTTGATGCGCACGCACATCTAGGCTCATGCAGAGTTTTCGATCTAAACTCCACCGAAGAAGATTTGATCAGAAATATGGATGCAAAAGGCGTGGATGCAGCCATCGTTCAACCGTTTCCGGGCGCCTATCCGCAGCCCCCTGTTGATGTTCACAATAGAATTGCAAAACTTGCTGAGAAACACCCGGGACGCATCTTCGGAATGGCTAGCGTCAACCCTCATGTCATGTCTAGAGAAGCTTGGCGTCAAGAGGTTGAGAGATGCGTAAAAGACTTGGGGTTCGTGGGAGTGAAGCTTCACACTATAGGTCACGCCATCTTACCCGCCTCAACAGACGGGATGATGATTTTCGAAACTGCTAATGAGCTAGGGGTTCCAGTGATGGTTCATACGGGTCTGGGAATACCTCCAGCGCTCCCGGGCATGGTGATTCCGGCTGCAAAGAAATACCCTAACCTACCAATTATCTTGAGCCACTGCGGTTTCAACATCGCGACCGGTGAAGCGGTTCATGTGGCTTCCCTTTTCAAAAACGTTTACGTGGAATGCTCGTGGGTTATCGGCGCCGACATATTGTGGGCCATGAAAGAGTTAGGGCCTGAAAAAGTAATGTTCGGTTCCGACTTTACGAGCAACATCGAGACTGAACTGGTTAAGATCAAGGAAGCTGGGGCAACTCCAGAACAGCTCGAATGGTACCTAGGTAAGACTGCTGCCAAGGTCTTTAAGATAAAGCTGTGAACGTCCAGCAGTTCGCAGCTTCACACCCACCAGAATCAATTTGCGCTAGGGTAAAGAGGTGAGAGCCATGAAGCTCGCGACATTCGCCATAAACGGTAGAGAACGAATTGGAGTTATCAAAGACACTGTCGTAGTAGATCTCAACGCAGCTTATTCCGGCTACTTAAACTCAAGAGGAGTCTCCAATCTAAAGAGAAGAGCAAACGCTCACATACCTCCTATTATGAAATCCTTCATTGAGCAGGAAGATCAGGGCTTAGAAGCGGCAAGATTGGCTTTGGATTTCGTGGACAGAAAGGCGTATAAGGTTCACAACGCCGTATTCCCCCTGGAAAAAGTAAAGCTGAAAGCTCCGGTCCAAAATCCATCAAAAATTGTCTGCACGGGTCTCAACTTTGAAGACTATCGCAAAATCCTTAACCTTCAGTACCTACCTGTTCCACAAATCTTCTTGAAGGCTCCTTCAAGCATAATAGGCCACATGGACTCGATAGTTATTCCTGAGGGCTACGGAAAGGTATATCACGAGTTCGAGTTCTCTTGCGTGATATCGAAGAGGTGCAAAAATGTTCCAAAAGAAAAGGTAAACGAGGTGATCTTTGGATACACGATCTTGAACGACATTACAGCCCACGACATAGAGTTGATCACGAGGGAATATCAGCAATGGGCGAAATCCTTCGACACCTTCGCTCCAACAGGCCCATGGATCGTAACTCCGGATCAGATGCCTCCCAACATCTATAATCTAAAGATGGTTCGCAGACGAAATGGGAAGGTTGAATGCGAATCAAACACGAAACACATGAGGTCCCACTTTGACGATATAATCAGCTTCACGACAACCTTCTGGACCCTAGAGCCTGGAGACATCGTGACCAGCGCAAGTCCACCAGCAGGGCCGATAGAACCTGGAGACACCATAGAAACCGAAATCGAGGGCATAGGAGTTCTTAGAAACTCAGTCATTGGAAAGGAAGTCACAACTGAATACGCCATAAAAGCGGGTATCTGCTAGGAGAATATCCAACACCACGACTAGCTCTGCTCTTGGATAGAAGTCTTGGACTTATTGCGAGCACACAAAAATCTAAGAAATCGATTTATTGAGAGCCCTAATGGGGTAAGGCCATAGAAGGGAAATCAGAGAGTAGAGGAACTTATCACCGTAACTTTGTCACCCTCGTTCTCTCCATGTAGCAAAAGGAGCAAACTTCATAGTCAGCCCAGTCTTTAATCCAGAAGTCGCAAGAATTTGTAATCGCCTTAACGTGGCTTACATCCTGGGATGCAGTACCCGACGGAAATTTCTATGGCCGAGGAGATGGAAGCAGACATAGTAAAGGTATTCCCAGGCAAAGTGTTAGGCCCGTGCTTCGCAAAGCTGTGCTTGGACCTTGTCCCCGATCTAAGCTTATGCCTTCCGGAGGGTTAGGCATTACTCACGAAGAACTGTCAAGACGGAATAAAGCGGGAGCTGCTGTACCAGCATGGGAACAAAGTTAATATATAAAAAGTTATTAGAAGCGGAAGGTTTTAAAGGAATCAGAGAAACAATTAGAAAAATGTGTTTTACGGATAAAAGAGGCGTGTGAAGAATGAAGCCCGAATTGGTTAAGCAATCAGGGATGATAAACTATTTCCCAGAGCGATGCACCGGATGCGGAGTGTGCGAATTAGCTTGCGCTCTTTATCATGAAGGCGGTTGTAATCCAGGCTTATCTAGAATCCACTTAATTAATGACTCTTTTACAGGAAACCATAGCGTCGAAGTTTGTGTCCAGTGCTTTTCACCCGGGTGCTACTACATATGCCCCGTAAACGCGATTGAAATAGATCCTGAAACTGGAGCGAGATATATAAGTGAAGGAAAATGTATAGGATGCGGAAAATGCGTTGAAGCATGCCCCCTCATGCCTGAAAAACAGATAATTCGATTTAAGAAAATTGAAAATAAAAGGCTATTTTTCAAATGCGACCTCTGCAAAGACAGGGTTGAGGGACCAATTTGCGCCGAACTCTGCCCAGCATCGGCTTTGGCTTACTTAAAAGCAGGTGAAAGGAAATGACTGAACACTACGGTTATAGTGGAAAAATTTTGAGGGTTAACCTTTCAAACGACAAAATCTGGGCGGAAGACACGAAAAAATATGCAGATAAGTTTATCGGTGGAAGAGGTATAGCGGCTAAAGTAGCTTGGGAAGAATTAAAACCAAACATAGATCCCTTCAGCCCCCAAAATAAACTCATCTTCATGACTGGCCCATTGACAGGCGTTCTTTCACCCGGTTCAGGGAGGACAACTGTAGCAGGAACAGCTCCACAAGTTTATCCTAAACCTTGGTACACCCGTTCCAACATGGGCGGCCGATTCGGATCTGAACTAAAATATTCCGGATTTGACGGCATCATTATCGAAGGCGAATCTGAAAAGCCAGTGTACATATGGATACACGACGAAAGAGGAGTTGAGCTTCTAGACGCAGATGAATTATGGGGTCTCGATACGTTTGCAACTCAGAAAGAACTCATGAAGAAATACGGCAAAGAAACGACGTCTGCATGTATAGGTCCAGCTGGGGAAAACTTGGTTCGAATAGCCGTTATAGAAACTGCATCTGGAGACGTAGCTGGTCAAGGCGGATTTGGAGCGGTAATGGGCTCAAAGAAATTGAAAGCTATATCCGTTACAAGCATGAGGGATGGAGTGCAAAAAATAGGTAACATAAATGTTGCGGATCCAAGAAGGTTAGTTGAACTGTGGAGAAAATGTGCAAAACTTCTCCAAGGGGGCCGAAAAATACCAGAGGTTCCATCAAGTTTCATGGGCGCCGAGGTCAAACATGAACGAAAATATCATGCGTGCAGCCATGCCTGTCCAGGTTTGTGCGGAAGAGGAAGGGATTATGGTTCATTCATATGGAAAGATATCCCAAGTAAACGGTATCACACTATTGAAAGCGGACAAATGATGTGTATAGCTCCTAACTTCGTCGCATTTTCAACCGAAAAAGAAGCTGAAGTGAAAATTGAATACCGAGTGAATATTCCTGAGGCGTTAAGGATAAAGAACCTCTCCGACATGTTGGGAATAAACCAGTGGGACTTTCTCGGCGGTTTGTTTCTTTGGCTAGTAACGTGTCACAAGAAGGGACTAATAAATAAGAAACTCCTTCCATGTCCAGTAGATCCAAATAATCCTGATTTTTGGGTAAGGTTGCTTTACATGATCGCCTATAGGGAAGGAGTCGGTGACCTATTCGCTGATGGAGTTTTAAGGGCGGCTGAAAAACTTGGAAAAGGAGGGGAGTACCTCCCTTACGTGACGTGCGGGTTCGCAGAGCATGGTGCCGGAAGAGGGGTTTGGGGCTTCTTTGAATATCCATTCTGGATAGTTGGAGCCCTGCTTTGGGCTACGGACAGTAGAGATCCTTTCTCTGATACTGGACATGGTTATGCTAGGCTAGTATATGGATTCCATTACGTTCTTCCATTGGAGACTAATCAAGTTAAGAATATTGCCAAAAAACTCTGGGGGTCAGAGAAAGCCGTTACAGACGACTACGAGTACAAAGCTCAACCCGCAGTTTGGCTCCAAAACAGGGGTTGTTTGACATCCAGCCTACCCACGGATGATTGGACCTTCCCAATAATTGCGAGCAACTTTACACAGGATGGCTCAGGAGACACATCGCTTGAGAGCAAGATATATTCTGCTGTAACCGGAGTCGATTATACAGAGGAGGAGCTTAACAGAGTCGGCGAGAGAATATTTAACTTAGAGAGGACGATCGCTGTTAGAGAGGGTAGAAATAGGGAAGTCGATGAAAAGGTAATTCCCTTCTTTAATAGACCGGACTGGACCAGAAGGATTAGATTGGACGAAGACAAGTTCAAAGCACTTCTGGACGAGTACTACAAGCTCAGAGGCTGGGACGTTAAAACTGGTAGGCCAACCAAGTCTAAACTTAAAGAACTAGACCTAAAGGATGTTGCAAGTAAGCTGCATGGATAGATTTCATGCTTCCAACATTATCATTTTTCTGTCCTATGCCGCCTACCTGAGACTACGCTCTCTTTCCTATCAGCTGCGACAGACTTTTCGACATCATCTATCGATGGTAATTTTTCAAATAGCACGCGGTTCCATACTAAAATGTTCTTTTCGCTCAAAAAGGGATTGAAGGCTCAAAATCTCAGAAGATGTTTGATTCAAAGATGCTTTTGAGGGTTGGGAGGGTGAGGTTTCCTCCGGTTAAAACAAGGGCTACCTTCTTTCCTTTTAGCCTATCCTTAATCTTGAAGGCTGCTGCTGTTGAAGCGGCTCCAGCTCCTTCGGCAAGCTGGTGGGTTGTCTCGAGGAGCGTTAGGATCGCTCTTTTCATTTCGTCCTCGCTTACGAGGATGAAGTCGTCAATGAGGTTGTTGATGATGTTAAGGGTGAGTTTGAAGGGAACTCTTGTGGCGAGCCCCTCAGCAAAGGTTTCAGCGGACTTAGTTTCAACCATTTTCTTGTTCTTCCATGAGAGGTAGACTGCGGGTGCCTTCTCAGCTTGAACCCCAAAAACCTTCACGTCAGGGTTTATGGATTTCGCAACAATGCATGCTGCCGAGGCGCCACTGCCACCGCCTATAGGCACTATTATGGCTTCAACGTCTGGAAGATCCTCCATGATCTCTAGGTAGAGGGTTCCAACCCCAGCGATCAATAGCGGCTCGTTGGCTGAGTGGATGTACCTGTAGCCCTTCTTTTTGGCTTCCTCCTCTACCCAAAGTCTTGCTTCATCAAAGTCTAAGCCGTGAAACTCAACTATGGCTCCGAGGTTCTTCATGGCTTCAACCTTTAACGGGTTTGACTCCTTCGGCATCCCAATAATAGCTTTTACACCGAAGAGGGAGGCTGCGTAGGCTACTGACTGACCGTGGTTTCCCGTTGAGGCCGTGATAACCCCCTTAAGCTTTTCCTCCTCTGAAAGCTTTGAAATGAGATTTAAGCCACCTCTAACCTTGAAGGCACCTATAGGCTGAAGGTTTTCGCATTTCACATAAGCATCAAACCCCAGGCGCTTGGAAAGAGTCGAAGACCTTATGAGAGGGGTTCGAGGAAGATACTTGCTTACAACTCTTCGAGCCTTATACACATCGTTTATTGTCACGGGTTCAGACAAAGCCTCACACCCAGAACAAAGAATTCCTCCCTCACTTTTAAGACTTTACAGAGAAGTCTTCCTCTCTGTCGCATCCAGTTGATCCAACCATACTAGCTATGATGTCCATAAAAACGCAGAAAAGTCTTGTGAACTAAGCCTGTGAGGAGAAAAAATAATTAATTAACGAGAACAACTGGGTGTTGAGGAGAGGTATTATGGCGAAAATTGAATGGAACCCTATGGCTCTGCTTTATCCTTGCCCAGTGACGCTCGTAACGTGTGTGGACAAGGAGGGGAAACCGAACATCATTCCGTTGGCGTGGGTTGGTATAGCTTGCGCTGACCCTCCTACAATTGGCATCGCTATTCGACCCCATAGGCATTCTTACGGGCTCATTAGGGATACCAAGGAATTTGTCGTGAACATTCCCACCATGGACATCCTGCGCGAAACCGATTATTGTGGAGAAGTATCGGGTAAAGATCATGACAAGTTTGCAGAGACGAGGCTCTCCCCCGAACCGGCTAGGCATGTCAAGCCGCCCCTCATCAAGGAATGCCCGGTCAATATGGAATGTGTCCTTCAACAGGTCCTTGAACTGGGTGTGCATCACCTATTTCTAGGGCGGGTTGTGGCTGTTCACGTTAACAAAGCCATACTGGACGAATGGGGACATATAGATTACGCCAAGGCTCGACCCTTCGTGTATATTCACGGCGAATACTGGAGCTTAGGCGAAATGATTGACCTACGGCATCTCAGTAAAAAGTAGTTAAGGAAACCCCATCCTAAAAGATAGACTCCACTGTAACTTTACCTACAAGAAGTAAATTCCTTCGTAACGAAAATGTCCAACCTTGAGGGCTTCAAAATATTTAACTGTGAATTCAACTATACATACAAGTATGCCAGAAGAAAAGCTTCAAGAAGTGGGAACAGTGATACATTACTACCCCAAGATCGGGGTAGTGGTGGTGGAGGTGAAGGCTCCCATAAAGGTGGGAGATCGAATTAGCATAAGGGGGGCTACCACGGACTTCGAACAGACAATAGAATCCATGGAGATAGAGCACAAGAAGATCCAAGAAGCGAAGCCGGGAGACTCCATCGGACTCAGGGTCAAAGAGAGGGTTAGAGAGAGGGACATTGTGTACAAGGTAGTAGAATAAACTGTGGTGTACTCACAGCATACAATTATCCCTACCTGCGTGATGTTGCGGGGTAATAGCTGCTCCATTTATTATGAGCGGTAGGATTGGGACTCAATGTAAAAACGTTTTCGTAACCATCAAGAGCGTCTCTGAAATGGTCGGGAAGTCTAAAGAGTACCGATTTTCCGCTGAGTTGGCAGACTTCTTTAGGTACTCCGATTCTCAAATCATCTATTTTCACATTGATCTGGCGGGTTTTAGTGGGATTCTAAATAATGCTTCGTGACACTCTAAATAACTTTCAATAATTGTCTCGGTGCCTCTGAGCGTGAAAGGGAGAAAACATTGCCGTTGGTTTCTTCTTTAAAGGGCCTTGAAGGCTTCAAACCATCGATTGTAGGATGCCAACATGTCCGGTGAAACGCTGGGTTTTCTATCTTCCACAATCCCCAAGAAGTCGTTCATGGATATGGGTCTGGGCTGAGCCCGCTTGTCGCTCGCTTGACCTGACTCAAAGAGTTCCCCAATGACCTTGAGATGCACCGCCTGACATGTGTCCCGAATGTCGCTTCCGGAAAATCCCTCGGATAACCTAGCTAACTCATGTAAATCTACATCCGCTGCCAATTTCAGGTGTCCAGTGTATAATTTGAATAATTGTAAACGCGCGAAATAGTCAGGTAGAGGAACCAATATTCGCTTCTGAAATCTCCTTATGAACGGCCAATCAAGCGACCATGGCTTATTGGTGGCTCCAATCACGTAAACATGTAGATTCTTGCCCTTATCGATTATGCCGTCTGTTTCTTTGAGAAATTGGTTGCGTACCCGCACTTCTCCACCTATCTCGCTTGAACGTATCCCAATCAATGAGTCGAGTTCATCGATGAAAACAATGGCTGGGCGCCCCTCTTCAGCCGACCTTCTAGCCGACATGAAAAGCCTGGCAACATTTTGTTCAGCTTCCCCAAGCCACTTAGACATGATAGACGCTGCGTCCACCGAAACAAAAGCTGCTTCGATTTCTGTGGCCACGGCGGCCGCTAACAAGGTTTTTCCACAGCCAGGCGGACCGAACAAAAGGATTCCTCTAGGCCATCCCAAGGGGAACAGGTCAGGCCTTTGAACGGGATAGACGATGGCCTCTTTGATAGCTTTCTTTGCTTGCTCCAAGCCCACGACCTCTTCCCATTTCACACTAGGTTTTTCCTTGAGTACCAACTCATCGTAGGTTGCTTTTCTTTCCTCAGCACGCGCGGCCGCTTCAGAGGGCTTTTCCTCTAATGTCTGCGGCTCGATGGGTCCTGCCCCCTGCAATATTTTTATTCTTTCCTGATAGGCCATTGCTCGCTGGATGTATATCTTGTTTAATCCGTAGTCGGGGTACAATTGAACAAGTTTCAGGAGGGTCTCGATGGCCTTCTGGTACATGGTGATGGCCATTCCCCTGGCGCCCTGTTTATCCAGGCGAACGGCTTCCAAGGCATGGCTTGTTGCCGCCTTCTCAAGTTCTTGGGATGCGCTCAAGCCCATCAACGCTCAATTTTTATTTTCCTTCGCGCGCCCAGACTCTCTAGTGCTTCCATCACATCTTCATATGGGACGTTCAATTCAAGCGCACATTGGGCAACATCGATTTCACCTTTATGTCGCTCAGCATACCCCAACACAATGTCCTCCAACGATGAAGACCGTTGGACTGCGAAGGAAACACTCTGCATTTCCATGTCTTTATAGGACAGGCTTGTTGGGGGTTCACTTGGCTCACAAACTTCTGCTTCTGAGCAAGCGGCGGCGAGAGCAATCATTTTTCTCACTTTCTTCGCAGGCTCGGCTCTCTTCGGGACGGTGACAGGAGCGGGCGGTTCGGGGAGTTCCTCTACTAGTCTCTGTTCTAGAAACGAGGAGACCTCCTTAAGAATTTCTTCGCTTTGGGGCGTTTTTCGTTCAGACGGTGTAACTGGTTGAGGAGTACCGATGTGGGTCACTGCCAGCGTCTCGCTGATGCTATCATTTACCTTCTCTAGCTCCGAAGCGACCTCAGGCATAACTCTAACAAGAAGCCCCGATACATTTTGGAGAGTTTTAAGCATGGGCTTCAGATTTACAACGACGTCACTTAACTCCCTAATAGTCTCAAGCCTTAAAATAACGCGTTCTATGGCGAGCTGCGCGTGCACAACGATGTTGAGCAGTTTCCTAACTTCAACTAGCTCGTTAGCAAAAACGATTGCCCGATCTCTGTTATTCTTTTCGACTGCTATAGCACATGTCTCAAAAAGATTTCCATCCCTTTCACGCAATTTGAAAGTGACTTGCTCCAGCTTTACATGCTGAACCTTTAATTGGTGTATGGTTTGTAAGATGGTGTCTTTAAGTGGTGGAGGAGAGTTAAACATGCTCTTAACCCGACCCTCCGCCCGCTTTAAAGTCTAAGAGCTTGACTTAGCAGCGCTCTTTACGTGGACCACAACAGGAGGCTCTGGTAGCGTTGGATGAGCCGGCGGAGCTGGTGAAACCTCTTTCTCCACCTCTGCCTCTACTATGGTTGCGGGTTCCTCCCCAAGAAGTATATTATGTAACCTAGTTCTTGCTGCTTCGAGATCACTTTTTTCAGCGCTAGTCCATTTCAGACCCCCTTGTATCATTTCTGCAGCTGTTTTGTATGATTTATCATCAATTTTGCCGATTTCACGCTCTAACTCGAGGCATATCATTGCTGATTGCAGTTCCTTCATGTGTTCGGCGCGTTTTGTAATATGCTTATCTACGTTTTCCAGGATAGTTTTGGCATCCGACTTCATCTGGTTTAGAGCACTTTCAAAATGCTTGTGAAGGTCGTTAAACATCTCCGGGGGAATCTTCTTCTTTTCCAAGAGTTCACTCAAAGCTTGGTCTTTCCGCCAGATTAAAGGTATCTCGTCACAGAGAGCTTTCACTCTCAATTTAATCCCTGAAAAGAGCACAATTCCGTCATCATCTATTTCAAGCTGATCGGTTGAGTATCGGAAAAACTCTCCATCTCCGTGCTCAACAAAGACACCGTTGACACGACCATTAGGGCTCACCATGAATGAGGCTATTCGACCAACCTGACGTCCGTACTCGTCTTTAACTGGCTTGCCTATGAATAAAAAGGGGTTGCTGGAAGAAAGCTTAGCCATAGTGTCGCCTCCTCAAATGTTATTGTCCATGATTCTCATGGAATCCCTATGTTTGGGTTGGAGCCTTCTCTTCTACAGCGGGTATGCCAGCAGGTAAGTCTGGGAACTTCTCCTTAATTCTCTGTTCTGCCACTGTAGCCGCTTCATTCAGAATTTTCTGGGCATCCTCATTGGCTGTTTCAAAGTTTATCGTTAACCCGGTGCTCTGGCCAGCGTCGATGATTATTCCGCTAAGCAATGTTCCAATCTGCCCAAGCTCTTTTTCCGCTTCAGGAAAGATGCCAGCCATTCCGCTTCTAACGCCTCTTAAAACCCCCACCGCAGGAGCAAGCGTGCTAACGACGTCGCCAAGCTCTGAGACCGTCTTTAACCTGAGGACAATTTGTTCCAAGGCGAGCCTTGCGTGCATGATCATCCTTTCCATCTTCCGTATTTCAGCGAGCTCGTTGGCAAAAACGTTGGCGCGTGGCATGTCATGCTTTGTGTAGGCCTCAACGATTCGAGCGAAGATGGATTTGTCGCGTTCTGAGAAGCGATCAGTTGCTTGTTCTAGTCGCTGAATTTGTAATTCAATGCGTCTAATCGCGAAATCAAGGCGTGGCTTCAAGGGACCTGGAGGGCGAACTGTCTCCTTGACCCTTGTTGCGAAGGGCGCTCCTAGCTCTCTTTCTTCCCATCTTTTAGCAAACTTCTCTGACAATATGCATTCCTCCAAAGGGGTGGACTCTTTAAACGTATTATTGCATTGTTAATATGATGAAAACATTGATGTATATACCCCACAGTATACCTCTCTCTCATCAGAAGCTTGGGTTTAAATTCCCACGTGCAAAGAGAGAAAGGACCACTGCTTTCAATAAACATAATTGTGTAAGTTAGGCTCAAAAGTATAAAATTCAAATGTTAAAGCAAGGTGACATCATGAGCGGGAGAATGAAAATACTGGCATCCTTTGCGTTGCTTGGGTTCATAGCTGGAGTCGTAGCCAACTTCACCTACCACCGAGTCCTCCCAGCGCTCTTACACATGCTCCCAGAAGTTCTGCGTGCTGAGTGGGTCTTGTCCGGGATCGCTGGCGCCGTACTAACATTGATTATGCTGGTACTGTGGGCCTACCTAAGTAGGTAAGAAGGGTAACCGCTTTCCACAATCCCTAGTATTTTCTTCTTGTTTTGAGGGCGCTTTGATAGAGCTAAGTCTCCACTATTTAGCAGTTTAACCATGAGAAAGTCTATTGGACCCGGTGGCAGTTTTGGCGGGGGAAGATTCCTGACGTAGAATGAGCACGTTTAAGTAAGATCGTCAAAGGTCTAGGGGATGGACGAGAAGCTATATCGCCTTCGACGAGCAAAGCGAGAAGGGTGAAACAGAAAAATCAACGATAACTGGCTGCTGAAGAGTCTTATTGTTTAGAAATAGGGTCATTTACTTCATGGTAGAACCAAAGTACGTTGTGAATAGTTCTTTTGGAATAACCTTCCTTTTCCATCAGTTCAACGATTTCTTTGACCCTTCTCAACAAACTTCATCCCGTTATTAACGGTTTGTGATCTAAATAAAAATTGTTATGAAAAAAGAGTCTAGAACATACCGCCAAAATGCAGAAGCAAATCGAAATAGATATTTATTATTTCAATTGAAAGCGTTTTCAACCTTCAACCAAAGTTTTATAAACGAGGGCAAAGTGTTTCCTCAAACGGGAAAGAGTCTTGGGTGAAAAAGTGAAAAGTCTTCTGTTAGCGTTGCTTGGAGCCGCCCACTCATTGAATCATTCCCTCTTTCTGGTTTTGCCCATGTACTTACCCAAAATTGCGGGGGAGTTCGGGGCGTCCCTAGAGGTGATTGGTCTATTAGCGGCAATGAGTGGTTTTCTTTTCGGAGGAGGGTCGCTGGTAGGAGGATCATTATCAGACAGGCTAGGCGAGATCAGAGTACTCGCCATGAGTTTGGCGTTGTCCGGCCTCTCCACTTTCATTCTTTTTATTGCTCGTGATCTGGTCATGTTTGGTGTTGGATTACTTTTTATGGGCGCCTGGGCGGGCTTGTACCATCCAACAGCGAACAGTATCATATCGAAGGTTTTTCAAAGGAACATGGCGGAGGCTATGGGAATTCATGGGACAGGCGGAAACATCGGATTCATGTTCACTCCGATAATCACGGTGGTGATGGGTGATTTGTGGGGGTGGCGATACCCGCTCCTTTTCTTCGGGCTGTTGAACCTTGTGGTTTCAGCACCCCTTTTAAAGGCCTCTCCGCCGATAGAGAAAACTCAAGCGGCTGGCAATATCTGGTATGCCATTCGAATTCCTGGAGTATGGACCCTGCTTTCCTGTAACATTGCGATAGGCTTATGCTATAACGGAGTCGAGTTCATTTTCCCAACATTTCTGGAGAATAGGGGACTTTCCTCCACACTTAAGGGGGTAGCGGTTTTCTCCTTGCTTGCGGTTGGAATTTTAGGGCAGTGGCTGGGGGGAAGAGCATCAGATTCCCTAGGCTCTAGAAAGGCGCTGGTCGCCGCATTGACTGGCGTTGTGACTGGTTTGTTTCTACTTCTAATAATACCTCACGCGGTCATCGGTATTTCCACTTTCATTCTAATTTATGGCATTTCCTTCTATGGACACCAGCCAGCAATGAACTCCCTCGTTGGACTAACAACATCGAACAGTGAGAGGGGCACAGTTTTCGGCATTTTGTTTTTCACCTTTAGTTTAGGATCGGTCTCAAGGGCCATCGCCAGTTCATGCGCCGACAGGTTTGGTTTAGGATCGGTTTTTTATGCCATGACCTTGTTTTCAATTGTCGCACTTTTACTGTCCTTGAAGGTTCCTTCTCCCCGAAATCGTCATTTTACCCGTAAGTCATGAAAAGGAGGCGCGTTTCTACGACGTTTTCTATGGTGGCTCGGTGCCTAAAAACCTTGGCTCTGGGAGTGTGCGTCTGCACAGCGGTTCCGGCGGTTAGGGATCGTGTTCCCCACGCAGAAGCCGGGGTGGGAGCCATAGCGACCCAAGCCCGCACCAGCATCCTTTACGGAATAAAGGGCTTAAGACTGTTGAAGACGGGTTTCTCGCCGCAAGCAGTCCTCGAAGCCATGCTGAAGGAGGATCCCCAACGGGAATCGAGGCAGGTGATCATTATAGACAAGGATGGGAGAACCGCCGCGTTTACCGGAAGGGAAACCATCGACTGGAAAAGCCACCTCATAGGGAAGGATTATGTGGTTGCCGGGAACATGCTCGTTGGAGGAAGGGTTCTCGACGCCATGGCTCAAGCATTCGAAGGTTCGGAGGACGGGTTAGAGGAGAGATTAATGAAAGCCTTGGAGGCTGGCCAGGAGGCGGGAGGAGACAAACGAGGGAAAACTTCTGCCGCCTTGTTAGTTGTGGGAAAGAAGGCGGGGGCTCGCCCATACCTTGACTTGAGGGTGGACGAACACAGGGAACCAGTCAAAGAATTAAGAAGAAAACTTGAAATTTTTAAGAAATTTCATAAATGAGAAAGAACTGGATCTTCATACCACTACTCCACGGACAGAAGTTTCTCTTCAGCAGCTTTCAGCCCTGCCCCGTATTCAAAGAGGTAGCCAAGGTTTCTCAGGGTTATTTCCACCGCCCCTATGGTAGACGTGATATCGCTTAGATTTACGTTCCCCATATGGCCAATTCTAAAGCCCTTCCCTTTTAGGGGTCCTAGACCCCCAGCCACCACCACTCCACATGCTTTCATGCCCGTTCGGAAGGCTTGATCCTCAACCTTCTCTGGATAATGAATGGCGGTGATAGTGTTGGAAGCGTATTCACGCTCAGCCACTATCTTAAGGTTCAGCGCATCTATCGCAGCTCTTAAGGCTTCCGCGCAAACGTAATGCCTTCTGAACCTCTTTTCCAACCCCTCTTCAAGAACCAAGTTCAATGCCTCAGAAAGGGCGTAGACCATGTTAACGGGTGGTGTGGCAAAATACTTAGATGGGTCTCTCATTATTGGTAGCCAGTTTTTGAAGTCACCGTAGTAAAAGTCTATTGGATTACTCCTCGTTTCTAGGAGCTTCATGGCTTCTTCACGGACAACGAGTAGAGCTAAGCCTGGGGGGACACCGAGGCATTTTTGTGAACCGGTTAGGCAGATATCGATTTTCCAATCGTCCACTGGGACTTCCATTCCACCAAGCGAGCAAACAGTATCAACGATGTAAAGTGCATCACTATAATTTTTAACAACTTGGCCTATCTCTTTGATAGGGTTTGCGACTCCTGTGGAGGTGTCAACATGCACCACCGTAACCGCTTTATAATCATCCCTCTGCAGAGCGTCCTTAACCATGTCTGGCTTTACAGCCTCGCCCCATGGAGCTTCCAAAACCGTGGGTAGTGCTCTATGATATTTCGTAACATCAACAAAGCGTTGACCGAAAACCCCTGAAACAAGATTTAAGACCTTGTCGTTGGGTTCAACAACGTTCGCCACAGCCATTTCCATAGCTAACGTTCCACTTCCGGCAACGATAAAGGCCTCTCCATTTGTCATGAAAACTTTTTTTAAGTTGACAAGTGACCGTTTGAAGATATCAGCAAACTCCGAGCTAACGTGAGACAGTGTGGGCCTACTTAAGGCTCGCAAGACCGATGAATCCACGTTCGTGGGACCTGGAATCATAACAAGTTCTCTTTCGCCCAATTTTCACACCGCCCAATAATAAATAAAGTTGATCATATAATGCTTGCGCAATAGAGGTTAGGAAAATGTTATCAATCACAAGTTGACGGGTTCCTTTTTTCTTTTGAAAGAGAAATTATAAAGGCTGGTCAATCTAATGATATATCCATAATAGGTTGAAGAAACCTGAAAAACTTTAGAAGGGATTACGTGAAAAAATTAATTGTAGCGTGTCTTCTATTCACTCTGTTCATCACAATAATTCCGCCTGACCATGCCTCGCTGACCATTCAAGCTACCATCGATCAGAGCATTCACGTTGCCTTTGATCTTGAAAACATTAACTCTACGCTTTATGAGGAAGTTAGGCGAGAACCCCTGCTTAACCGTTCAACCATTCCCCAAACCATTGTCGATAATCTTAAGCAGCGAAACCTGACCCGTGTGGCGTATCATGATTCCGAACTAGTCTTCAATGACCTAAATAAGTCGGTACACGCAACGTTTTATTTGTCTGGCTCTGACATCCTCAACTTCACCCTCACTGCTATGACGAGAACATATCGTGTGAGGACGGATTGGAGAAAGTTCCACGTCAACATCACCGATCGTTTATCATTAAACTTCACCGAATACTTCGGCACACCCATAGCCGACTGGCAGAGAATCAACTACACCGACCCTGAAAACAGAATTCATCCGGCCTACTTTTACAACTACACCGGTCCAAGCCCCTCTGACCCCCTATGTTACTTTATACTACCTACAACAGCGACGAATGTCCGGACCATAGAAGACACAATAACCTTCGAAGCGCCGGCGCCTCTCGAGGATACCTTACTGAACAGCCCGTTTTTAATTCTTGGCGTCCTAATAGTTGTGAATATAGCCGCTTTGGCCTATCGAAGAGTGAGAAAATAGAACCTTAGCTTTCGATCCCTAAAAGGAGGTCGACCAAGGCTTTCTGATCCACCTCTGCCCTAGTCCTCCAATCGAGATACAGTTGTCTATTCTCGTCCTCAGCTAGATACCCGGATCGAATGTAGCGGTTCATGTTGATGTCCACTCTCCAGCCAGGAAGCTTGTTTCGTAGGAGGTCCTCTACCTCTTCTCGGGGAGCCTTCCCCCTCTTGGATATGATGTAGGAGATGGATATGGCTAAACCAGCGATGTCGTCGATGCGCCAGCCGCAAAACTTGGTTTCTTTGGGGGTGAGCCCTCCTCTTAGAGTTACATAGAATCGAGCCTTGTCTAACTGCTCGAGGGTTGGCTTCTCGGTGGGCTTCTCCTCCTCAAAGACAGTTTTTATCTGCAAGTCCAGTTTTTCTAAGTAGCTATCCAGGATGCCAAGCACCTTGGGATAGTCGGACCCCAGTCTTCTTTTCAGTTCCCAGCCCTTCACTCCTGGTTTTTTGTGGCGTCTATAGAATAGGAGGTGGGCAGCTCTCTTAATCTTTCTCACGTAGTAGGCTTTTCTCTTCAATCTCCCTTGCCTTCCTTCCACTTTCTCCATTCTTCAACGCTTACGGAGATGGGTATGGAGATCAGCTGCTTTTTCCTGAGCAACGAAATCGGCTTTTCATAAGGCTTTATGAAGATCTCCTCCTCCAGTCGATGCACTTCTAGGGTTGCGTATCCGTAGGTCAGGAGAAAACTCGTCATGTATGCTCGTCTCAAGGTTTCCGAGTAGGCGTCAGCGCCGACGAAGTCCCAGTATCGAATCTTTCCCTCTTTACCGACCTTTCGCTTGAGCTCTTCCCAAAACGTTTCAAGCTCCTCCGAGAAGGCGGTCTCAGCGAGAATTCTCTGCTTGATCAACTCCTCAGGTGTTACGGTTCCGGTTTCCATTTTTGAGGAAGCGGTTTTCAGCCACCTTTCACTTAAGGGAAGGAGGCTTTTCCAGTATTTGATAGCTTCATTTAGGCTGTGGGGAGATATCTGCTCCAATTCAACAATGGGATGCCAAACTTTAAGGAAGAACCTAGCGAGTTCCTCCTTGCCCAGCCTTCGGATCTTTTCCTCCAGGAGGAAGGGATCGGTGTAAAGTGAGGTGGACCGATGCTTCACCCAGTCGCTTTGGAGCTTAATGACGGAGGCAAGGCGATGGATGGCTTCAGCGTCTAAGCAGAACTCCTCTGGCAACTCCCACTCCGGAAAATACTCTCGAACAACCGCTATGATATCGTCGACATCCACGATGAAGGGGTCAAGGCCCCTCTCCTCCACAGACTTGCACAAATCTATGACGCGTTGAAGACGCTCCCCACCAAGCCTTTTCCTCTGCCTCTTCGAGGACAATCAGACTACCTCTTTAACCATCGAGGTTCCTTCAACATTCTGGACCGTGATGATGTGGACGTCCTTTCCCATGAAGGTTACCTGACTCGGTGTGATTGCCAGGTACTGGGCATCTAGCCCTCTAACCGACGAAATTAATAGATTGGCGATGATCTCTCTGTTTTTGGGATCCATATGGATATCGTATTCGTCGATGGCTCGGAAGGGGGATCGAACGTGTTGTTGCAACGCGAGGAGAAAGGCCATGGTTGCGGTGCTTCGTTCCCCTCCGCTCTGCGTATAGGCGTCGAGGGAAACAGGCTTCGCTCCCCTAAACCCCACGAGGATCTCGAGGCCGGCTGCTTCAACGTCGTGCTCATTGATTAATTGAACTTTCCCAATTGCTTGAGCCTCTGAGAGGATTGCGTGATATTGGAGGTTCACATGGTTTAAGAGATTCTGAATGACAGTTCTCCATGCCACCATTCTCGTTTTTACTTCCTCCAAGGCTTTCTCGCGATTTTCCGCAACCACACGAGCCTTTTCCTTCAGTTCTAAGTAAAGCTTGGAGTAGGAATCGTACATGCGTTCAATATCTTCAGAAACGTCGGCGAGGGCGGCTAGGTGTCCATCCGTAACCCGAATTTCATCCAAAATCTCGTCGACGCCTTTCACGGTTACGATTTGTGGACCCACCTCCTCAGCCCTACCTCTAGCCTTTTCAAGATCTGTAAGAGCCAATCGAAGTTCTTCATTCAGTTTTTCTAAAACCCTTAAGAGACTTTCCTTTCGGTACTGCAGCAAGGCCGAGTTAATCTTAAAATCCAGAAGGCTACTATAGACACCTTCCACCTCGAAATTTAAGTGATCTACCTTTGCTTGAACGTCCGAAATATTGGCGTCCAACTTCTCGAGTTGCTTGCTGGAATTTTCAATCAAATCTTTTAGGGATTCGCTTTTTAGGCTAAATTGTTGAATCCATGTGCTCTCGAGATGCTCACAGGTCTTTTTGATTTCTGATAATTGAGTTTTGAGGTTAGTAGGGTTCAACTCTTCGTGAATGCTTGTCTCTAAGTGCTCTATCTGCTCTAGGCACTCCTTTATTTCTTCCTGATATGCATCCGCCCATGATAGGGTCTCTTTCAACGCTTGATTGGCCAGCGAAACACTTGATTCGTGCATCGTCCTCTCACGCTCAAGCATTATTCTTTCTTCAAGAAGCCTTCGCCCCTCAGCCTTTAGTTGTTCTAGCCTCTTCTGAAGCTCGGTCAATTGGTTGTTAACGATTTTGGTTTCGTTTTCAATGCTGGAAATTTCGTTTTTTTCATTTTGAATCTGCTCTTTTAGCTCAGAGGCTGTTTTCTCCCTTTTCGAAACCTCAGCCCAGGCCAGTTCTCGTTCAAGGAATCGCCTCTTCATCATCAACTGCTTTTTCTGTTGATAGCGGTCGTACTGCTCCCTCCAATAGGTGAGGGTTTGTTCGGCGGATTCTAGGAGTTTGCCCACCGACTCCTCTTGGCTTAAGATGCGGCTAAGCTTTCGCTGAGCCTCGAGAACGTTTTGGCGGTAAGATACAAAGCCCACCGCGGCCTCAACCATCCTCAGCTTCTCTGGAGCCGAAAGAACCGTGAATTGCTCCACCATGTTTTGGTGCATGATAACCAGCATGTTGTCTGGATCAACGCCCAACTTGGAGAGGAGCCTTGCAACGTCACTCTTGGTTGCAGCCATGTTCTCAAGTTCGAACCAGTATTTTCCATCCCGCCTCAAGACCCTCGTTAAGAAAATGTAATCCTTGTTAATTTTCGGGATGGGTCGACGACCGCTTTTGTGAGAGTTGTCTAGAATTAGGGTTACACGAGCTAGGTCCTTATCCCAGCGGATAAGGTCGCTCAATTTCTTGGATCGTTCTGTGTATGACTGACCCAGCGCAACCGAGATTCCGAGCAGCATAGAAGACTTACCGGAACCGTTAGGCCCACAAACAACATTGACGCCCGATTTAAGGGGTATCCTAGCATATTCATAGGACATGAAGTTTTCTAGGATCATCTCCCGTATTAGCATTGGCGGCTGGGCCTCTCAGCGATAGTAAATAGAGGTTGTTTCCCCCTTATTAAAGGTAATTTCATGATGTTCGTGTGTACGAAGACTGGTGCAGTTTCAAATTTGAGGGAAACTGCGCAGTGAATTTATGGGGAAACCAGTCCTCAATGCTTAACCAAAACACGCCTAAAATGACCCCAATAACAGCGCCTATCTACCTAATCTAAATTTTCCGTAAAGGAACATTGGGCGTCGCTACTCTTTTAAAAGCTTTATTATTGACTTATAGTCAAGCCGCTTAAGGTTTTTAGTTATTATTGATGTTGATATACCCGATGTTAGGGCTTCTAAGGGGGTGGCAACGTTTTCCCTCAGACTTTCCACATTCCTATCTATGGTTAGTAGAACGTATTCATTGACGCCGATGGTAGCGTCAGCTCGAACGATTCTAGGCTCCTTTTCGATGAACCTATATAGCTTTTGAATCATCGAGATATCTGGAGCGGTTCTGGTTCCCATGTATGCAATACAGTTTAATCCAAGTTTGGCCCAGTCAACATCGATCGTGAAACTTTTTATGACGCCCAACTTGACTAATTTTTCAATCCTCCTCGCGACCATCTTTTGGTTACTATTAACATTTTTAGCCAATTCCTTAAAAGTTGCTCTAGCGTCCGTGAGTAGAGCATCTAAGATATGCAAATCCAGATCATCAAGCCTAATTTTGTCTCTATCGGACAAAATATTTCACCGTTATGTCATCAGATAGATGAATTTCATATTAAAGTGTTGCCTTTTTAGAGTAACATTAAGATGATCGATAGTCCTTTCCTTTCCATATTTTTTACTAGAATGTCATTTTGAGACTTAACAGAATCCTTTATATGAATGAAAGGTCATAATTTATCAAAAAATGACAATTGTTAGGCGAGAATAATGTTTAAAGATGATAAGGGATTCTACCGAGAAAAGATCATTCAGATACTTAAAGCGCATGGTGGACAATTAAGCCACTCCGAGCTGCATCGGTTCTTAGTCAGTGAAGTTTATGGAAAGTTCAACAGATTCCTATTTGACGTTAAAAATCGCGCCATTAATGACCTCATAAAGAACGGCATCATCAAGAATGAGTCTGGAACTACATGTTACTGAAATGAATGGAAAAGAGGCGAAGTACTTGAGCAAAGGAAAGAAGGGGCGCAAAAAGGCAGAGAGGGTGAAGAGGCACGCGGAGCACCTGAGAAGGAAGAAACAGAAAAAAAAGGAGAGGAAGAGGCTTCAAGCACGCAAAAAGAAGTAGCGGGGAGTAGAGGCGATGAAGAAGGCGAAGAAGGGAATACTTATCATAGTGGTTGGAATTTTGATCTCATTTATAAGTGCCTATCTATACAAAGAAATGCAGATTGAAACACGGTCTCTGTTATTGAAATTTGGCTTTACAGGCGGGATAGCTCTTGGGATGGTGTTGATTGCCGTAGGGATTATCATGCTTCAACGAGCGAGTTCTTAACTCACGTCGCAGGCTGTCTGGCGATATTAGATTCATTTCATTAACTGTTATTTCTCGTGGTGGATGCTCGGAGTGGCTTTGCATGGACCCCTCATGGGTGGCTAACGAAATAGTGATCAACACGCTCATCCTACTCATTTCTTTGATAGTCTTAGATACGGCTAGCCACACTACCATCACCAACGCGGTAAAAACGTCGGAAATAACTGGGATTAGAAAGACAACGATTGGCTTCACTTTGATAGCGTTTTTAACGTCCTTGCCAGAACTGAGCGTAGCCGTGATCTCTGCGTTAACAGGTGCGGTGGGTATTTCGATAGGAAACGTTTTGGGCTCGAATATAGTGAACGTTTGTTTAATAATAGGTTTGGGAGTACTTTTGGCTACGCTGAAGCGTTCAAAACCGCTTGAAGGCACGATCCTATCCATATCGAAGGGGGATATTGAAAGCCTCTACTCCGGCCTTTTCATAGCATCGTTAATTCCGTTATCTTTAATATACATCGCATATGTAAGCCAAGTTGTAGGCTTCATACTCTTAATAATCTTCGCAATGTACACATACCATTTATTAAAAACAAAGGCTCCGCAAGAAGAAAAAAGGGAGAACGCTCTATGGAGGAGAGACCAAAAGGTATATCGATATGTTGCTTTGACCTTCGCGGGCGTGATTGGTGTGGTTGCGAGTTCTCACTTTATAGTTGATTCAGCGTCTAAGATAGCAGAAATAGTGGGTGTCCCTAAAAGTTTGATAGGCGCAACAATTATAGCCCTTGGCACAAGTCTACCAGAGTTCTCCCTTGATGTGAGAGCGATTATTAGGGGCGAGCCAGCGCTAGCCTTTGGAGACATCGTCGGAAGCTGTTTCGTGAATATTACGTTAATCTTAGGAGTTACCCTACTCGGCTCACCGTTAAAAGTGGACATGAGGGTATTTTCAGACTTGGTGATATTTTCACTCATTTCTAACCTCTTTCTATGGTACTTCTTAACAATTGAGAGAATGGGACGAAGGGAAGGAACCATCTTATTATTCATATATTTTCTGTTTCTGGCGACCACCTTCGGCGTAATACGGATGGGTGGTTAAAATGGGTCTCGTATTACATGCTATAACGAAACTGCTTGCACCTTTAAATCCGCGCTCCTAATTTGCTCGAAAAACAGCAATTGCCGACTTAAACATCAGCTTCTGAAACTCAACTGACCACAAAAACTCGTAAGACATGAAGTTTTCTAGAATCATCTCCCTTATCAGCATTGGCGGTTGAGCCTCTTAGCAATAGTAAATAGAGGCTGTTTCCCCCTTATCAAAGGCAAATTTCATGATGCTTGCCACGACAAGATGAGCGCAGGGCAAGAATTTTTAACTAAACCTCTATAAGATGATTCAAACAAAACAAGGTTAGGTGATTGCGCATGGTTACGGCTGGGAAGGTTTTCAGGCTTGTGGAGCCTATGGCGCTGTCTGATCTCGCGTCGAAGCTTGAGGGTTATAGGAGGGAGGAAGCCTACGAGGAGGGCGACTACAAGTTCACCTTGGTCACGGAGATCGTTCATCTCACCCCCCGCGAGAACGCCTTCACCGGCGTGTACTCCCACGACTACATAACCCACGCCTTTCACCGGGGGAAGACGGTTCCTCTTCCACGAACCGTTGAAGCCCTGTTTAGCTTTGCGGAACATGAAAATCGTGTATTTTTGACGGTTGTTGAAAAGAAGAGGTTGGCTAACTTCATTGCTAACAAGTTAAGCGAAATCATTTATGAAAGGTTTGGACGCATCTTGGTAGCGCGAATACCTCCGGAAACTCTTCGAGACTTTCATCTCAAAAACCCTGAGGATACGAAGGTCACGTTTTTTGACAACGTGGACATTCCTAACGTGGAGAAGCTTTCCTTGTATGGGCCAGACCTCGTGGGCACAGCCCTTTTTGAGGAGTATGGCAGGCACGGAGACCTCTGGTACATTGTGGCGAGGTCTAGGGAATACGGATACGTGGTTGGGTTGACGAGAGACGCCTCAGTTACTATCTTCAACATCACGGACAAAAGCAAGTATCTAGAGTACGTGACGAAGGAAATCTACCCCCTAATTTCGTAATCCAACCACCAATTTGGCAACTACCTCCGCTTCCAATAATGTCCATGCTGACTTTCGTAGCCATTCTTCTAGGGTTATTTCTAGGTTATGCCTCATCGGTCCACACAGAATATTTCCTTGAGACCTTTGTAATCAGAGTTGATTTTTATATCAGCATTGAATAATTCATATAGAGGGTATAATTGAAACAATCAAAACTCCTAATTTATGGAATATTGGTGTTGGCAGTTGTTGGAATGATTTTAATTGGTGGTTATGTTCTACGACGAGAGAGTCTAATTAGTGCTAATTTGGATACTCCCTTTCAACTCAAAATCAACCAGATAGCCTTCATAGAATCTGAGGATCTTAAAATAAAATTTTGGAATGTGACCGAAGATTCCAGATGCCCTTCTGACGTTGTTTGTGCATGGGTGGGACAAGCAACTATTGTAGTTAATATTTTGAAAAATGAACAAAATCTTGGCGATTTCAGCTTAACAAGTAGACTAGGAAACGAAGACTTGGCTATTAAAAATTTCGACGGATATTCTATAAAATTGGTAAAGGTTGATCCTTACCCAAAAAGCACCTCAAAAATAAAACTTTCAGATTACATTATTACTCTCCTTGTTTCTAAAATATAATTTCGACTACCCTTAGAACTCGGGAGTTCGCCTCTGGATCCTTATCTTAACCCTACAGGAGAGCACGCTTCCATGTAGGTGTTCATGGTGTACTCGCTCACCTACTGGTCGCCGCCAATATACTGTGGTGCAAAAGCTGTCGAGAGCACTGCCCAAGTTGAAGATTCTAGGCAGAGGGAAATAGGATGAAAAGTAGTAAGAATTGAACTCAGTTCCGCAAACTTTATTACCGGGTGCGTCGAGTTAGTGGGAACCTTAAGGAGGCAAACAAATGACTAAAAGAGCTGTCATCGTGATTTCTCTCGTTGATGAAAGCGTGGAAAAATCGAATAAAGAAATTGAAAATGAGATTCTTGACGAGCTTTCAAGTAATCCACCTCAAATCCCTTGGCTCAAAAACGTAGAAGAAGTCAAGGTGACGGAAACCTAGAAAGTGACCGTTTTCTTAATGATATTTTATAGAGAATTCAGTATTCGATCCCCTTTCTAGGCGAAATACCTCGAGTGTAGGGATGCTTAACTTCCCTCATTTCCGTGACTAGATCAGCAACTTCGATCACTTCCGGAGGGGCGTAGCGACCGGTGAGGATCAACTCCACGTGCTTCGGCTTCTTCTTAATCAACCGAACCACCTCGTCCACCCCGATAAGCCTCAAGTTTAGGGCCACGTTCACCTCATCCAAGACGACGACATCGTATTCACCGCCGCTGACTACCTCTCGAGCCAGATCGAGGGCTTCCCTAGCCAGTTTCACGTCCTCTTCGGTGGGAGGCATCTCCGTGATGAATTTTCCTCGACCAAAGGCTACCATCATGAAGTTGGGTAACTGCTTCACAACGTATAGCTCACCATAGTCGAAGCCCCCCTTAATAAACTGGATCACGTAAACCTTGAGGCCTCGTCCGATGGCTCGCAAAGCCAGTCCAAAGGCTGCGGAGGTCTTGCCCTTCCCATTCCCCGTGTAGACTTGGGTCAGTCCCTTTTCCAGTCGTTTTGCGGTTGTCAAATCCCTCCCTCGAGTAGTGCTAGATATTAGGTTTTTCGACTTTTTTCAGCCCGAAGGGCCACGCTAACACCATGTCCGCTGCCGAATAGGGGTCCATCTCCCTCGCTAGAATCTTCTTGATCAGCTCGTCAAACTTCCCCCTTTCTTTCAGTTCACGCAGAACGGATTCAGTCACTCTCTGTTTGATTGCCTCGACGAGTTCTGCTTCAACCCTCTGCCTACGCCGTATGTCGAGGGCGCCAGCCTCAAGATATTCTCTATGTTCATCTATTTTGTTAAGAAGCCCGGTTATTCCCTCACCCGTGATGGCTATGGTTTTGATGACGGGAGGCCTCCATTCATCTTTTTGGGGGGTCATGTCTAGCATAGACTCTATGTCGAATACGGTTTTGTCCGCGTTTTCACGATCAGCCTTATTGGCTACGAAAATGTCACCTATTTCCATCATGCCTGCCTTAATGGCTTGTATCTCGTCGCCCAGTCCGGGGGGCAGTACAACCAGTACGGTGTGAGCAACCTTTATGATGTCAACCTCGGATTGTCCGGCGCCTACCGCTTCAACTATGACTACGTCCTTTCCCGACGCATCCAAAACTCTCACCGCATCTTTGGTGGCCCTAGCTAATCCGCCGGGGTTGCCCCTCGTTGCCATGCTTCGGATAAAAACTCCCTCATCAACGCTAAGCTCCTGCATGCGGACACGATCTCCCAAAAACGCGCCACCAGTGAAGGGACTGGTTGGATCCACGCAAACTATGCCCACGGTTTTCCCCTTCCTCCTCAATTCTTTAGCCAACTTTTCTATGAGCGTGCTTTTCCCCGATCCAGTGGGTCCGGTTACGCCTATTATGTATGTCTTGCCCGTGTGCGGGTAGAGGGAGAATATGACCCCTTGTGCTTCGGGTGAGTTATTTTCCACGAGGCTTATGGCTCTTGCTATGGATCGGCGGTCACCCTTCAACACTTCATTGACAAGTTGCTCGATCTTCGATGGACTTCGCAAGGCTACTCTCTCTTTCGCACGTTCTCTTTCACAAATTTGATAAGGGTATCCGTGGGTGTGCCCGGCCCGAAGACTTCTGCTATGCCGATCTTCTTTAAGGCTGGAACATCTTCGGCAGGTAGGATTCCCCCTGCGAACACCAGAATATCAGCTAATCCTTTCTGCTTTAACAATTCCATTATCCTTGGGAACAGGGTCATGTGGGCACCGGATAAGATGCTCAAGGCTATCACGTCAACATCCTCTTGCAACGCCGTTTCCACGATTTGCTCAGGGGTTTGTCGCAGCCCTGTATAAATCACCTCCATGCCAGCGTCTCTCAAGGCTCGAGCAACTACCTTAGCTCCCCTATCGTGGCTGTTCAGCCCTGGCTTCGCAACCACAACCCTGATTTTTCTTTCCGAGCTCATTTTACTTTTCTCCACTCAACTTCTAAATTATTATTAACTCTTGGTACTCTCCAAAGACGCCTCGAAGTACGTCGCAGATTTCGCCTAGCGTGGCGTATGCTTTCACAGCTTCGATTATGTTGGGCATGAGGTTTTCATCTCGCTCGGCGGCATTATGCAACTCGTCAAGCACCTTTCTCACCTCTCTGTTGTTTCGCTCCCTCTTCACCCGTTGCAGTCTCGCCATCTGCTTCTCCTCCACTTTGGGGTGAACTCGCAGAAGCTCTAGAGGCACCCAGTCCTTTTCAACCGTATACTCATTTACTCCCACTAAAACTCTTTCTTTCTGGTCTATCTCCCTTTGACACTTGTAGGCGCTGTCCGCGATTTCCCTCTGGAAAAATCCCTTTTCAATGGCGGGGATCACGCCTCCCATAGCGTCGATCTTGTCGATGTACTCCATAACGCGCTCTTCCATCTCGTTGGTCAAAGCCTCCACGTAGTAGGACCCTGCCAGCGGATCCACTGTGTCCGCTACTCCGCTTTCGTGGGCGATGATCTGCTGGGTTCTGAGAGCGACCCTAACCGCCTCCTCAGAGGGCAGGGCAAGAGCCTCGTCAAAGGAGTTGGTGTGCAGGGATTGCGTTCCGCCCAACACGGCTGCTAAAGATTGTAGAGCAACACGTATAATGTTGTTAACGGGTTGCTGTGCTGTTAGGGTGCACCCCGACGTTTGAACGTGCATCCTCATCCACAGTGACCTAGGGCTCCTAGCCTTGAACCGCTCCTTCATGATCTTGGCCCAAAGTCTCCGAGCGGCTCTAAACTTGGCAACCTCCTCAAAAAAGTTGTTGTGGGAGGCGAAGAAGAAGGAGAGTCGAGGAGCAAAATCGTCCACCTTCAGACCCCGTTGCAAGGTGGATTCTACGTAGGCGATCCCGTCCGCTAGCGTAAAGGCAAGCTCCTGTAGGGCGTTTGAGCCAGCCTCACGAATGTGGTATCCGCTGATGCTGATGGGGTTCCACATAGGCAGGTGCCTTGCACAGTATTCGATGATGTCCGTAACCAGCTTCAGCGAAGGCTGGGGTGGAAAGATGCACAGCTTCTGGGCGAAGAACTCCTTAAGCATGTCGTTCTGTGTTGTGCCACCCAGTCTTTCACGAGGCACCCCCTGCTTGTCTCCTATGGCGACGTACATCGCTAACAACATGGCTGCCGGACCGTTAATGGTCATCGAGGTGGTCACCCTGTCCAGAGGTATCCCATCGAACAGAATATCCATGTCCCGAAGGGAGGAAACCGCCACACCGCACTGACCTACCTCACCCCGGGCCATTGGATGGTCGGAGTCACAGCCCATTATAGTTGGGTAGTCAAAGGCGATGCTCAGCCCGGTTTCGCCCTCCTTAAGCAGGTACTTGAACCGCGCGTTGGTTTGCTCCGCGGTGCCGAAACCCGCAAACTGTCGCATGGTCCAGAGGCGTCCCCGATACATGGTGGCGTGCAAACCTCGAGTGAAGGGAAATTTTCCTGGAAAGCCGAGATCCCTCAAATAATCAAGGTCCTTGACATCCCCCGGTGTATACAGCCTTTTAACGGGTATGCCGGATGAAGTGGAAAACTCGTCCTTTCTTTCAGGGTGTCTGCAAACCCACCGTGGAACGGTTGTTTTCTCCCACCTCTTCCCTTCCTTTATGATCTCATTGAGCCTTCGTTCATCAAACAACCCGAATGTCGCCTCCAACATTATTAACGCTATTCTAAAAGATGTAAAAGGTTATATTCCTTATGGAAAGTATCTCAACAACTGGACGCGTAGGAGGTTATGTGAGTTGGTAGGTCAACCCTTAGCGACAATAGTTTCCGCTGGACTCTCCAAGTTTGGTGTAAGAGAGGGCCTGTACGCTAGGGAGCTTTTTGCCGAGGCTGCGAGGGAGGCTTATGATAGGTGTCCGAACCTCAGCCCTAAGAGGGACATTAAAGCGCTTTTCGTTGGGCATAAGGGCGAGTCCTTTGAACATCAGGGACACACGGGACCCACGCTCTCTGACTGGGCAGGCTTGATCCCAACACAAGCCACCAGAATTGAAAACGCGTGTGCGTCTTCAGGAGTAGCATTGAGATGCGGGATTTTCGCCATAGTTTCGGGCATGTGTGACATCGTTATGGTGGGTGGGGTTGAAAAAATGACCCACCGAACCACCGCCGAGACAACCGAATTTTTGGCAATGGCCTCAGACTTCCCCTTTGAGCAATGGCATGGATTAACGTTTCCAGGGCTGTACGCCCTCATGGCAACAGCCCACATGCAAAGATACGGCACGACAGAGGAACAGATGGCGATGGTTTCAGTGAAGAACCATCACCACGGAGCCTTGAACCCTAAGGCGCACATGCAAAAAGAAGTAACGCTAGAAAAGGCGATGTCGTCAAGGGTGATCGCCTGGCCATTAAAGTTGTACGACTGCTCCCTGATAACCGATGGAGCCAGTTGCCTAATTTTAACAAAACCTGAAATTGCCAAAAAATTCACAGATAGGCCAGTGCACATCATTGGCTCAGGACAGGCCAGCGATACTATAGCATTGCACGAAAGGGAAGACCTCACAAGCTTGAACGCGGCCAAGCTTGCGGCTCAAGAGGCTTACAAGATGGCTGGAGTCAAGCCTCACGACGTAGACATCGCAGAGGTTCACGACTGCTTCACCATAGCGGAGATCATCGCGTATGAGGACCTCGGCTTTTGCAAGCCTGGAGAGGGCGGAAGATTAGTGGAGGAAGGCGCCACCAAAATTGGAGGAAAAATCCCTGTCAACACTAGCGGTGGATTGAAGTCGAAGGGGCACCCGGTGGGGGCGACGGGAACCGGGCAAGCCTATGAGGTTTATCTGCAATTAACGGAGCAGGCTGAGAGGAGGCAGGTGAGCGGAGCAGAGATAGGATTAGCCCACAACGTGGGAGGCTCAGGAGCCACCGCGACCGTGCACATCTTCAGGAGGGGATGAGGATGGAAGGAGTTCCTCCCTTTACCGTAGAAAGCTTTTACAAGTTTGTGAGCGAGAGGAAACTGATGGCTGCCAAATGTGTTGAGTGTGGGTCCATGCTTGTTCCTCCAAGACCCCTGTGCCCACACTGCTATTCCTCAGACTTAATGTGGGTTCAGCTTAAAGGCGAAGGCAAACTGGAGACCTTTACAATAATCCATGTGGCACCCCCGCAGTTTCAGACAATGACACCGTATGTGGTGGGCATCGTAAAGTTGGATGAGGGGCCACGACTTCCGAGTATGATCCAGAACGTAAAACCACAAGAGGTTAAGGTTGGCATGGACCTTAGGGTCGACTTTGACACGACGTTACCTTCCCAATGGCCTGTGTGGCCCCGATACTTCTTCAAGCCACCCTAGGGGCATGATAATCCTCAAAGATAGAAAAACAGATTCTCACCCTTTGCTTCCACATAAAACTTTAACCTCAAACCCAGACACACACCTACTATTTAGATTGAGCCAATTTAACATACAACTCCCTGAAAGTTAGTTCGATTAGTTTCTGCTGCTCATGTCTTCTATCGTAAATCCTTATAACTTAAGAAAATGACCTTTTAGTGATGTGAAATGGTTAAAAAAATATTAGTGATAATGCTTGTCTTGGGATTAGTTTCTGGCTTGATTGCTGGATATAGTCTTGCACCTAAACAGGATACAACGGTTTTAGAGAAACGGATAACTGAGTTGGAAGGGGTAATCTCTGAACTACAGATCAAGTTGAGTGAGAACGATGCTCAGGTTGCTAATCTGGAAGCACAGATAAAAGAAAAAGATACCACTATTTCCAAACTACAGACAAATTTGAGTGAGAAAGATGATCAGATCGCTGATCTGGGAGCACAGATTTCAACTCTTCAAGAAGAATTGAATGAACTGAAGAAACTCGTTCCTCCGTATAGGAAGGAAATCGATCCCGCCAACTTCGTTGATAGAGTCGACAATCGGTATTTTCCGTTGACGCCTGGCACGACATTCGTCTACGAGGGTGAGACAGAAGACGGTGAGGCAGTGCGCGTCGAGGACTACGTCACCCACGAAACCAAGCAGGTCCTTGGTGTAACCTGTGTTGTCGTTAGGAACAGGGTAATGGAGAATGGAGATTTGGTCGAGGAGACCTTCGATTGGTATGCCCAGGATAAGGACGGTAATGTCTGGTACTTCGGGGAAGATGCAAAGGAATATGAGGCCGGCGTAGTTGTTAGCACCAAGGGTTCATGGGAGGCCGGAGTCGACGGCGCCATGCCGGGGATCATCATGGAAGCAAATCCACAAGTAGGTGATTTCTACCGCCAGGAGTATTACAAGGGTGAGGCCGAGGACATGGCCGAGGTGCTCAGCCTGACCGAATCCGCCTCTGTCATCTACGGCTCCTTCGACAACCTCCTGATGACCAGGGAATGGACGCCACTCGAACCCGGCATTGTCGAGCACAAGTACTATGCTCCGGGTGTTGGTCTCATCCTAGAGGTCATGGTTGAAGGTGGGTCAGAGCGGGTCGAACTGGTGGAGATTACAACTAAGCAGGTCTAACTTAGGAATTTTCCATATTCTCCATTCAAGAGGAAAACAAACCCTTCACATATCTTAGCCTGACAGGGGCTTGGGTTTGAGATAAAACTTTAATGCAATGTCTAAAAGTCTTATACATCTCTGCTTAGTGTAAGCAATTGAGATGGTGGTGAGTTATGGAAAGAAAGGTTGCTATTGTTGGAGGAGGAATCTCTAGGTTTGACCTACCAAGGCGTGAGCTCCAAGAGGAGATGGTCGCGGAAGCCGTAAGGGAAATCCTAAATGATTTACCCAACTTAAATCTAAACGATATCGACGCATCAATCTACTCCTACTTCAGCGACCACCTTGAACAACAACTCTGCATGCACTGGATCATTCACGACTACATAGGCTTATGCAGTAAACCTGCCTATAGAGTGGAGTCTGGTGGGGCAACCCCTATCGACGCCATCATAAACGCGTTCACCTACATAAAAGCCGGTATATTTGACCTGATCCTTGTCGCAGGCTGGGAGAAGATGTCTGAGCTTGACACCCCTAAAGTGAACGAATTCATTGCCATGGCCTCTGACACGGACTGGGACTATCCTGTGGGAGGATACTACACCGGCTACTACGCGGTGTTGCAAACTCGGCACATGCACCTTTATGGAGAGACCGAAGATGACATGGCGAGACTCGCTGTGAAAAACCACAATAACGCGACGTATAATCCCTACTCTCAGTGGTGGAGCCAGCACGGCACCGGAAAGATCACCGTCGATGACGTGTTCGAATCTAGACTGATCGCTTGGCCTTACAGGGTGTACAACTGTTGCATGATAAGTGACGGCGCCTCCGCCCTCCTTCTGGCCTCTGGAGAAAAGGCGAAGGAGCTTACCGACACCCCCGTATGGATCAGCGGCGTCGGTCTAGGAACGGACACCATGAGACCCGGAGACAGAATCGACAATCCAGCCTGGGTGGGAATATACCCGGAAGACGAGAAAATATGGCCTGCAACCGAGACTCGGCCCATGTCACCGTATCCCGAGATGGCCAACTTTGGATCATTTAGAGTGGCCGCAGACATGGCTTATAAGATGGCTAAAATCGACAACCCTATTAAACAGCTTGACCTCGTCGAGATATTCAACCCCTATGACGGAGTTGAGTTGTGCGCATACGAGGACCTCAGGCTCTGTAAGCGAGGGGAAGGTAAGACTTTGGTTAGGGAAGGCGTAACCGAGTTCGAAGGAGAACTCCCATGCCAAGTCAGTGGGGCGCTCACAGCGCAGGGTCACGCGGTTGGGTCCACCTCGATTGCCCAAACGGTAGACGTGTTCTGGGAATTGCGTGAGGAAATAGGCAAGAAGTGGGGAGCCCCGGGAAGGCAGATCAACGGAGCCCGAAGAGGATTGATACAAGGTCATGGCGGTACAGGGTGCCAAGCAGGGGTCGTAATACTCGAGAGGTGACGGAAAATGGCGAGAGCACTAGATGAAAAAGTCGTGAAAGAGAGGAAGTACCCGCCAGAGTGGGACTCTTGGTCGATAAAGGGAGACTGGACCATAATTGGCCACAGAATGATCGAGGGAGTAAGAGGACTGAGAGTTGACAAGCTTAAGCCTCAACAGTACATGATCGTGCAGAGGCCCCACAGCACTGTGTACCATCACAGCCATGGTCTCATCTCTAAATTCTTCCAGGGACTCATCGAGAAGAGGTTGTATGGTACGCGATGCCCGAAGTGCGGGCTTACGTACTGTCCTCCGAGAGCCCATTGTTGGAGGCGCGAATGTAGACTGCAGGAAACCGTGTGGGTTCAACTCCCTCTGCGCGGAACCGTGGTTACGTATAGTATCATGGCCTTCGCAGCGACGCCCTTCTTGAGGCACGTACCCTTCATCTTAACATACATAAGAGTCGATGGGGCAAACACATCTATACCGATCAGGTTAACCGCCATTAACCCGGAAGATGTCAATGTTGGCTTGAGAGTAAACCTAAACTTCGTTGATGAACCCAAGGGGGACCTCATGGACATTTACGCCACGCCAGCGGAAAAGCCGATGCCTCCTAAAAGAACGCCGGAGGAGCTCGAGCGCCTAAAGAAGGACATAGAAACCATAAGAAAATGGGTGAAAAAGAGATTTCCGGAGTAACCTCCACACCCTTTATTTTTTAAGTCACAACAAGGTCAGTTGCTCATTGTCGTGAGAGTAGATATAGAACGCGTTTTTGATGCTCCTAAGCTTATCTATGGACGTTAGGGCTTGATCAGCGCGATAGAGGACTCCAGTAATGTTTCTTCTCTCCAGATTTTCCCGGAGGGGCGCAGCGTCGCCACAGTACACGTAGTTCTTTCCATCCTTCCTGATGATAACCGACTGGTGCCCAATGGAGTGTCCAGGAGTGCGAACAATGATTACGTCGTCGGTTACTCGATACTTTCCGTGGAGAGGCACGTATTCGATGGGCACATCGAAAAACTCTCGGATGTAGGCGGCTTTTTGAAACCTGTCTGGAGCATACGCGTAGCGGAGTTCGTCCCCCTGCACATAAAACTTTGCGTTCGGAAAGGACGCGTTGTTGCCGCAGTGGTCAAAGTGCAGGTGTGTGTTGATGACTATGTCGATGTCTCCCGGCTTGAGGCCGTATTTTTGCAGTTGCCTTATAAGCCCTTGACCCGGTTTTCTCGTTATTGTGTGAAACTTCCGATGTTTCTCTGGGAGTTCTCCGACCCCGGTATCTATGAGAATCTTTTCTTCCCCGGTTATGACTAGCAGGGGTTTTAGGGCTGCCTCATAGAGTTGCCCCGGATACTTTGTGTAGACGAGGAAACTCTTGTCAAGAGTGAAGTACCCGTCGCTGAGGAGATGCAACTTCAACTTTACCGTGCCTCTCATCTATTTGCTCGTTAACTATGCTAGAATCAAGATAAAGAGGTTACGGGCTCGGCTGAGTTAAGGCTTGCTGGCGTTTCAGGTGTTGCTCCGCAGCTTGTTGAGTCGTTGAACTAGGGTAATCAGGTCCGTGAAGGATGAAATGAGGTAGGTAACCCCGGCTTGAGTCAATTCTTCAGGAGAGGAGACCCCAGTTGTCACACCCACTGCGATAACGTTAAGCCCTTGAGCGCACTTCATGTCCACTTCGCTGTCTCCCACAACCATGGCTTCTTCCGCCTTAACATTTAGCGCCCTCAAAGCGGTTTCTAGGTGAGCCGGGTCCGGCTTCACCGCCGAAACAGATTCACGAGTGATGACCACGTTGAAGAACCTCTTAAGTCGAAAATACCCAAGGATGTAGCTCGTGGATTTCTCGCCATTAATGGTGAAAAGCGCTGTCTTTAATTTCATTTCCCTTAAGGCCTTAAGGGTTTCGATGACGCCGGGTAGCAGACTGGCCGTGTGGGCAGCTTCCAACTCGTAACGATCCGCCAAGGAAAGCACGGCCTCCCTAACGCTCGCGATCTCCTGTTCACCCTTGCCGTTGTTTCTCATGCAGATCTCCCCCTTCTTCAGCGTCTCGAATATGCTGTCGTTCAAGGAAAGAATTGATGAGGGGAGACCTTGCTTGGTGAGAAACAGTATCACCTCTGCTCTCATCGCCTTGTAGTCGAGATTGAAATCCACGAGGGTTCCGTCGAGATCAAAGACCACCGCTTTAATCACTTAACACGACCTCCTCATGACGATTCCGTGACTGAGGCTTTACTCTGACATCACAGAAATATAATTTACGGTTTTCTCTAATCATAGAAAACCAATTAAATGATTAGACAAGAAAAATTGTGTTGGTGTATCTAATGCATGAAGTTAAGAGATGGTATAGAGATCAAAGGATTCAAAGAACTTTAGTTGCGCTTAAAAAGAATGGTTTTCAAACTTTCTTTGCACCAACGAGACGAGATGCCCGTGAAAAAGCGTTGAGCCTCATTCCTTCTAATGCTATTGTGGGAGTTGGAGGCTCTGTGACTATTCGAGAGATCAATTTGATAGATTCCTTAACCTCACGGGGAAATACCGTGGTTCAACACTGGTCACCACCCTCTGGAGAAGACCCCGTAACTACCATGAGGAAAGAAATAGGCTCAGACATTTTCTTAGCCAGCAGCAATGCTGTCACGGAGGATGGAAAACTCATCAATACAGATGGCACTGGCAATCGGATTGCGGCGATGACCTTTGGACCGCGAAAGGTTATCGTCATTGCAGGAATAAACAAAATTGTTAAAGATGTGGCTGATGGAATTCAACGAGTCAAAAACGTTGCAGCCCCCATGAACGCAAGACGACTAAATATTAAAACTCCTTGCGCTGTGACAGGAGTATGTACGGATTGCGACGCTCCTAATAGAATATGCCGTGTAACCACAATAATAGAAAAAAAACCAACTGAAACCGACGTAACAGTAATACTTGTAGGGGAAAAATTGGGCTTCTAAGAGATCGCGAAATATCAATCGGTAACGCAAATGACATCATCATAAGGGACAAGGAAGGGTGATTTTCCATTTAAAACCAAAAATATTTTTGAGAAAACACCGATGAATAGAAAACCAACGTTAAACCATAACATGTTTCAATAATTGAACAACGACACCTCTCTACACTAAAATCCGAAAATTCATTTTAATGATTGAAGATGTCCATAACATGATCCGTCTCAACCATAGCGATCTATGTGAGTATGTTGACAAGGCTAAACTGGGAGAATTGGCTGTTTCCCCTTTTTTCTGCACCCTTTTCTACAAGTTGCTTGAATAAGCCTTTATCGATTCCTCCTTTCCGATATTCACCTAAATCGTCAATGAGTATTGGCCTTTCATGAAAGTCGACCGGTGGGCATTTTACTCCCGCTTCGTGCGTAGAGTAGGGAACCCTTGTAAGCTGCTTGAGGTTACCTAAGCAATTCGTATTTAGGGTGGCGTGTGGCGCTTCCCTCAATAACCCCTCTTGAAGCAGCTGGTAAACCCATCTGCCCGTCTCTTCTTGGCCAAAATCAAGCTCTACAGCGCTTTGTAGGAGGACATAAACGTGGAAGCCGTGCCACGTCTTCACAATCAATGGCTCAACATCGAAATGCTCTTTAAGCCGCTTGGTTAGACCGCGTACTTCCTTAAAAGTCTCTTTCAGGTTAGGATGTTTCACGTTGGAATCAAAGTCAAAGAAGACCTTCTCCAAGCCGAAAACGACGCCAGGGACTCTGAAAGGCTGAACCGACATGAAGCAAGGCTTTCGATTTCCAATGCAACTCTCAACCGTGCTTAGAAAAACGTTTGGATTATCCGTAAACCAAGATTTCGAACAGCCTATCTCCCGGCCAAAAGGGCCGAACCAGTCCAGCCAGAAACTTCTATACTTCCTTGAGTCCCTTAAGTCCTTCATTCTCATACTCTCAACAACCTTTATTCAGGTGGTATTACCGTGGCTTTTAGCACGGGTCTTAGTCTTTGGCTGTGGCTGATGGCCACCCAATCGGCTTCCATATCAACGACTACTATCGTGGTTTCTTCAGCCTTTATTTCGAAGTGCACGATGACATCGACGTGTCCAGGAGGAACTATGAGATCCACGGTTTCTCCGCTAAGGTACGTGGCCTTGGCTGTGGTTATGGTCATTCTCAGCTTGGTGTAGTTTCCTGATGGAATTTCTGTGACGGAAAGATCTTCGGTCACATTACGTAGCGCCAATATGTCAACGGAAAACTCAGGAATACCGCCGACAAACGTAAGTTCTTCCCATGTTTCTTCGCCGTCTTCAGCTCTTAGGGCATAGACGCTTAGGTGACTTATGGTCACGTTGAGATGTTTCAGTTCCACAGGTGCGTCCGTCAACTTTACGATTAAGGTTCCCGTGTCAGGGATGAAAGACGGAGGCCTCAAGCTTGGAATCTTTACGCTCGAGATCACCACGCCCACGATTATCAAAGCAGCCACCAAGAAACCGAC
>Ga0315314_1000337_pt1 | contig 56278 bp, 62 predicted proteins | sample TDP9_MG_FD_203631 | JGI IMG/M metagenome (GOLD analysis project Ga0315314, IMG submission 203631) | Freshwater sediment microbial communities from Lake Towuti, South Sulawesi, Indonesia - TDP9 | ecosystem: Environmental > Aquatic > Freshwater > Lake > Sediment | place: Indonesia: South Sulawesi... | reverse complement strand
TTGCATCCGGCAGACGATTATTCCTTTCTCATCCATTCGCCAGTGAGAAGAAGATAGAGAAAGGTGATGTGTTAGTTGTTGACTTGGGCGCAGTTTACTTAGGGTATTGTTCAGATATTTCTAGAACTCGCGTTTTCTATAGCTTGTCGATAACTTTTCATTGAAGAACCTTACGCTTTCTTTCTTCTCAGGAAAGTCAATGAACCTAAGTATGAAATAGGTTGCGTCTATGTCAATGAAATGCTACAATTCGAGGCTTCTTGACCGCATGATCTTGAACCATTCTTCGAATGACGCTGATGCACCGCTCTTCTCGTAGATCAGTTTCCTTCTTTTTCATACGCCTTTTCCATAGCTTTGATCAAGTCTCCTTGCTTGAACATGCGCCAACACAATGAAAATGATAGGACTTCTCTATTTCCTGAAAGCGGCGTCCTATCCGATTACAGTAATCCTACAAGACACCCAGCTTGTGATCGTACTCTTCCATTGTAACTGTACTGGTATTCCATCGGTTCGCGTGTTTTGCGACGATTTTCCGCGATATTTTTCGTTCCAGCTTCCTATCGTTACTGGAGCTAGCTAACTTTTCAATATACTGTTTCGAGACGTGACCCAACAATCTAACTCGAGAAAGAGGGCTTGAGAGAATAACGAGTTCAAACGGTTCCCGATTCGGTCTCTCCCGAAGATTCAGGCGTTACATATCCCCATGCGCATGCGATAATTATGAGAAAGAGGGCAGAAGACCCTGGACAAGAAGCAATGACTATGCCTAGGCGACGGATCTTCTCTTTAACTCTTTAACTCTATACTCTACATAATCTAATCTTGTTTTTAATTCTTCTCTTTCATCCTCATATAAAGCCACCTCGAACTTTAGGCCCTTCTTAACTGCCTCACCTATTTCTGGACTTTTTTTAACATCAAAGACCACATACCTAGTAAAGACCTTATCTGGTTTGATCTCTCTTGCAATGTGTCTTGCATTCGATTGAGTGATACCGCCACCTACAGCGGTGGTTAGACCTGCCTCATGCACCTTCTCATTCACCTTTCTACACAGTTTAGTCACCAATGGATCGTCTGGGTCCTTTTTGGTTGCAGTAGACAGGTCTCTTCTTCCAACCATTATTTCATTAAGAAACTTACTTTCAGGAACCGATAAAATGTTTGAAATATTGTCTATAGCTTGTGGCGTCTCGATTAGTATGCTTTTGAACCAAGTATCGAATTTTTCTTTAAGAATAGCTTTCATAGCAGAGATGTAATTTTTTAAACCGTAGGAAGATTCTACCATTGGAGCTATTGTTCCAGCAACACCGATCTCCATCAATTTCTTTATGTCATTTCTAGCATCGGAGCCTCCAATCTTTACGATGGCCGGCAGTATGCCACAAGCCAACCTATTAAAATAGGAAATCTCTTCAAAACTGTTAGACTCTGATTCTGTCCCAAATTTTAAGGCAACACAACCATGCCTCCTCAAATCCTTTAACATGTCCCTTAACATTCTTTCGTTAGGTGACCAAACTCTGCTTCTGTTCTTTGTTTTTTTCATAATCCTCTGGCTCACCGAATTCTCTATGAAGATTACATTGGCTGGTTCACTAAATCAGATAACCTTTACAGTTGTTTCCCCGTTTCATTCTAGGTCTGAGTTTCCTAACATTCAACTAATGCCTTCTGGCAATTAGTCAAAAATTCTTTACAGAAACGCATCCTCAAACTGTTAAATCATGATCTATGCGACAAAAATCCATGATAACAAAAAATGAAAATCTTTGACTATCTTAGTATTGACTCTGCCATTCTCCGATAAGTGTGCCGTCTCCCTTTTACCGCGATGCAAGCTGCCATAATGTTCTCTGGTAACGGGATGTTCTCGTTTAGACCAGCGTCACCGAGGTTAAGTATGTCCATTCCAGCCATTTTATTGTTAATCGCCAACCGCTTGATCGTTTCAGCATCGGCCCCTTCCTGAGACCATTGAAGGCCCGCTTCTGCCAAGCAGTCATACTCGTGGATTACATTGAAGAGTTTATGCACATAGCTAATGTCATATCCTGGAAAGCAACCCGCTGCAGGAATTTGAATGATGTCGGCTCCCGATTCAGCTAAACTCCTAACTGTTTCAGGCGTAATTAGCTTCCTTAAATCGTAGGGTTTTTTTCCACCTACGGTAGAACCAAGAAGATGTTCGATGCCTGCGGCTAAGAGGCACCTGTCTCCTACCAATTTTTTTGCATCAGGAACGCATTGCAATACTTCTTCCTGCCTTCCTCTGCCTCCAACACCGAGAACATCAGGGCCCTGTGAAATTGCTAATTCAGCGTTCTCTCTAGTGAACAACATTCCTAGGGTAACTCTCCCTGTCTTTACATCAACAGACACCAATTCTTGGTCTACCTCTCCTCCATATCCGGGTGGTACTTCCAAATCTATCGATACGGGTCTTCCGATAAGCTCTCTAACTTCGCGTAGTGTCCATCCTTTACCTATCTGAATCTGTAATTTTTTTGTTGCCTCGTCGTCTTTTGGATTCTTGGACGGAAGCCCTGGAAACAACGGATTGGTCGGATCGTATGCGTTTATGCCGACCATGTCTGCTCCGAAGGCCGCAGCGACCTCAGGGTTGCTAACGTACTGTACTAAGTTGGGTGCAGAAACCCTAGCGAGAACATGCACCGTCCTTCCTTCGGACAGCCTAATTGCTTCTTTTAGTTCTCTTGGCTTCAGAGCCAACATTTCTTTGGGACTGTAATTCAAAAGACGCTTAGCCATTCCCACTCGCCCCTACAATTTCTTACCACTCTCGTAGATAATAAAATACAAACTAGTACTACCCATCACTGAAGAATCGATCGAAAAAAAGGAGTATGTTTACCATGGTTTGCGTCGATCTGTATATACATACTTCTCCAAGAGCTTCTTGTTATGGACATCTGAGCCAGGAATGTTCGCACTCAGGTATATTGGTGGTGTAATTCCTTTCTTTAGCATGTTCTGAGCTACTTGTGATATGATCGCATGTATTATCGTTCCTCCTACCATATGGGATGTTGGTGCCGTCTTTATGTTCATTCCAACTTCCAGGCTGCAGTCGCCACGCACACCGCAGTTGTCTATGGCAATGTCTGCGACCTCGAATAGTTTCTTTCCGCTTGGATGCCTCGATTCAACTGCCTTGGAATGGGTTAGGTTTGTCAAAGCGACTACTGTTAGCCCCCTCTTCTTAGCCTCCATCGCGCACTCTACAATCGCAGAATTGACCCCAGAATTTGACACGATGATTATTACGTCACCCGTCTTAACATCATGATAATCCAGAAGGACACGCGCGTAATGGCCCAAGTCCCTTTCAACTCTAGTCGATATTCCCGATAAGGGCGTCACAGGCGGATCAATCAAAGTATCGGTCGGCACCAATGTTCCTGCCCTAAAAAAAGCCTCCATAGCTATTAACGTTGCGTGGCCGGTACCAAAGGTAATTAGAAAATTCCCCTTCATCAAAGCTTCAGCAATAGCATCAGCAGTCTTCCTTATGCCCCCCATTTGAGTCTCTTCAACTTCCCTAAGATTGTCATAAACATTCTTGAAGACAGCCTTGCATGCTTCTTCTTTCAGAACGCTCATAAATTCACCTCCTCATTTATTTGACTAGTCTACTTTTCTTTTTTCCTTTAAAAGTCTTAACATACGCAAATGAATTTTCGCGTGTGCGGGGTAAAACACAACGATCTTTGGCATATCACACGCGTAGCAAGCAAGAATTTGCTGGAAGCTTTCTTGCGAGGCGCAAGGAATGAGGCGTTCACGCAGCTAAAACCGCTCACTAATAAAGTCATCAAGAAATGCTGAATCATAAAAAGTTTAATCTTTCAGCAATCAATAATGCAATGAGATGATTTCTCTATGTCAAAACCCTTTGCACAAGATAAAGCCGGACGACCCACCGGTATAGTCGATAGAGTATCGCATCCGTATCTTATGTACGACGAGATTAGGGCCATCCCATTTGCATTGAAGGAGTGTATTGGAAGGCGAGTCATGAAGGAGTCCGAGAGGATTGCAGATGAAATTCTAGGAAGGCGGATTCAGAGGATCTACCTTACGGAGTGCGTTTCTTCATATTGTGCTGGCTTCGCTTCTAGCTATGTTTTCAATGAGATACCAAAGATACCATCTTTTCCATTGCCATCGTTTGAAATCATAAATTACCCGCCTCCCGACATAGATAATAAGGCTGCTGTTTTCGTCATATCACACCGCGGCAGGACAAAAATAGCATTAGAGGTTGTGGAAAGTCTTAGACCAAGGAAGCCCTACATAATAGGCATTACGGATGTTGAAGGATCACCGATTACGGGGGTCGTTGACGACGTAAGTGTTGGCGTACGAGGGGAAGAACCTACATATCCAAAGACGAGAAGCTGGGTAGGGACTGTATTTCGGCTCTCACTCGTAGCTCTCATGATTGCTAAGAAAAAAGGGGTAAGCACGGATCAACTAATTGATCAGTTGAAGGATATCCCAGAGATAGCTACAGTCATCATAAACACCGTAGAAGAAAAGACAAAATACTTGGCAGAAAAATACGAAGAGAAGAGATTTTACGTCGTCGGTGGAGGACCGAATTGGGCAACGGCTCAAGAAGGAGTCTTGAAGCTCAAGGAGGCGGGTTTAGTAATTTCAGAGGCACTTGAGGTTGAGGAAATTGCCCATGGTCACCAACTTGTTCTTGATAAGGATTCAGTGATGATGGCTGTTGCTCCTCCAGGTAGAAGCTATGAGCGGTCATGTGAAATTACGCAAGCCGCGAAAGCGATAGGATCTCAAACGCTATCAATCACTAGAAACGGCGCCTCACTTTCGAAGCTTTCAACAGATTCGATAGAGCTCGAAGAAAGTCTTCATGAGTTGTTTACTCCGATGGTATACATCATCCCAATACAACTCTTGGCATATTACATTGCTCTAAATAAGAAGTTAAATCCCGATACAAATCTGTTATTGCCAAATTTCCTAAAGGCGCACAAATTTCTATTTCCTTCGTAACTCTGACTTTTTGATCGAACGCGTGCGGGCGTCTTGAATCGGCATCCCCAAATCTAAGTTGGGAATAGTTTCAAAGTAGGCAAACGATATATACTCATTCTTGGATAGACGTTCTTTTTATGGGCAAAGAAGAAAATAACTCGGCTTCCCTCACGTTACTTGACCTATTAACCAAAGACACGATCATAACAAAGGCATCGGTTCACGATTGGAAGGAGGCGGTCAAAAAATCGGGGGAAGTGCTAGTAAAGGCAGGTTCCGTGGAGCCAAGGTACATACCTGCCATGATCAAGTTTAAAGAGGAATTTGGGCCGTATATTGTGATAGCGCCAGGAATAGCTATCCCCCATGCAAGGCCAGAAGATGGGGTAAAACGGCCATGTCTTTGTCTTATGACTTTAAGAGAGCCTGTTGAATTTGGTAGTGAGCGCAATGACCCGGTAGATTTAGTCATAGCCTTCGGAGCTGTTGATAATAAGCAGCATCTGACGGCTTTAGCTCAATTGGCGAGACTCCTGTCAAATCAAGAAAAAGTCAAAAAGATTAGAGAGGCAAGAATGACGGAGGAAATACTGGAAATATTGTCAGAATACAGAGAAGTTTAATATCAGTCTTGTCTAATGAATCTTTTATCGCTCCGGTGGGGTCACTATAGACTTCATTTAGGAGATGCCTAGAAAAACCAGAAATCTGCTGGAGATGTAGTTGATGAATAATATAGAGATCAATGTTATGTTGAGTGCCAAGCACATTGCAACCGGAAGCTGGCGCGCCTTTGAAGAACTGGCATTAGAGTGTGAGAGACTTGGATACAGAACAATCTGGTTGGCTGACCATCTGACTAGGGGTGGTTTCAGGCTTGAATGTTTGTCAACTTTATCAGCATTAGCACCCGTAACCAAGAAGATAAGGCTTGGTTCTTTAACCTTGTGTAATGCTTGGAGAAACCCATCGCTATTAGCCAAGATTGCCGCGACTGTAGATGTCATATCAGGAGGAAGGCTAGAGTTCGGCATAGGCTCCGGTTTCCTAAAAGAAGAATTCGATGCCTACGGTTTTCCCTTCCCAAAACTTAGCGTTAGGACAGCGCAATTAGACGAGGCTCTTGAGATCATTAAAAAATTGTGGATGGAAGAGAAGCCTAGCTATAAAGGAGAACACTATCAAATTCGAGAAGCAACATGCGAACCCAAACCCGTCCAAAAACCACATCCTCCAATCACTATTGGGGGAGGCAACGAGAGGTACACGCTCCCGCTGGTAGCGGAACACGCGGATCGATGGAATCTTGCATCTTCAGCGGGGGAATTCAAACAAAAGGCGAAGGTCTTAGAGCATTATTGCAACAAGATTGGCAGAGACTTTGAAGAGATAAAGAAGTCAAACCTATTTAACATCACTGGTGTCTATCAGAATGGAGATGAAACCAAAAGGGCTTGGGAGAGCATATGGAAGAGAGAAGGCAAAAGGTTCTACACGATTCAAAGTGGGTTCATCCCTTTCATGGAGTGGCTTAAGCAGACGGAAGATAGAAGTTTAATGGGCACACCTGAAGATTGTGTGGCTAGGATGGAAGAGTACATCGAAATCGGTGTAACAAGCTTCGAACTCCGTTTCGTCGATGTAATGGAAAACAAAGAAATCTTGAAACAATTCATGGGAAAGGTTGCCAGAAGAATTCTTTAGACATTTTGTTCCATGATTGTAGCTTCTACTAGCCAATTTTCGTGGCGATTTGTTTATGGAAAACTTAAACAAGAAGAATGGGACAGTCTTCGATCGATTTTATTGCTAGCTAGTCTTTAATGCCCATCTTTTTTAGTAGACTTCTAATTTTTTTCTTATTGGCCTCTTTGTCCAGCATATCTTCGATCAAAACCTTCGGTTTCTCAATGCCTTGCACATTTACTGCAAAATCTGCGGCACACACGATTGCATCAGCATCAGTGTATCCAGCAACAGTCAGAATGTCTGCTGGTTCAACGTCTGCTTCTACCCCCTCTTCTTTCAAGATCTCTTCAACCATCATCTTCATGAGAAAAACAGTTCCCATACCATGCCCGCAACAAACAACAAACTTTAATCTTCTCAACTCTATTGTTCTCCCTTGAATCTCAATTTTTTGGCTATAGTTCCATATAAGTCTTCTTAAAATAACATTTATGAAAAGAAGAGGATAGGTAGGTTATCACCTGCTCCAACATTGGTCTTATTTGGGGGGAAACATTCAAAATATTTAAGTGTGGGTAGGTGAGAGAAATAAATCTATAGAAAAAGGGGAAAAATATGCAATTAGAATACATATACAAAATGCTCCTTGATATTCTAACGACACCATCACTTGCACTCGCTATCATCGCTGCGGTCGGTCTCATAGTCTTAAAGAAGAGAGCGGCAGAAGTCTTCACTGGTTTCATGAAGGTTTTCATTGCAGTGATCATGGTTGGCTCTGCTGCAGGAGTGATTGTCGTTGCCCTATTACCAATGAATTCTCTATTTGAACTGGCATTTGGTTTCAGAGGAATCTATGCGTTAGGTGAAATCTATACCGCTGCAGCTATGCCTATTCTTGGGTTCGAGATCAGTGCAATCTTAGGTTTGGGCTTCCTCATACACCTGGTGATTGTCAGATTTGTTCCAAAGGGGTCATTTAAGCAAGTATTCCTAACGGGTCACGTAATGTGGACAGAGGCGGGCTTGACAGCAATAGTGTTGAATAACTATGGCTTTAGAGGAACTGATGCGATCTTGCTTGGCGGCTTGATTCAAGGGATATATTTGACGGTATCAAACGCTCTAACCTGGTGGTGCATGAAACCGACTACTGATGGAAGATTCGGTCTTGGACACATAATCTCAATCCCTACGGCTGCTTCTGCTATAGTGGCTAAGTATCTGGGAAATCCGAAAAACGATGCTGAAAAAGTCAAATTTCCGGAGAGCCTTAGTTTCCTTAGACTACCTTCGGTAGTCGCGGCATTGATCATGGCATCGGTATTCATCATTCTTTCTGTTGGAGCAGGACCCTCCGTGGTAGAGGCTCGGTTTAGTGGTGGAGTGAACTTTATCGCTTGGTCTTTGATTACAGGCGTGACTTTCGGTGCTGGCGTTGAATTGATTCTAGCTGGGGTTAGAATGTTTATAGGCGAGATTCTTCCAGCATTTAAAGGGATCAGCGAAAAAGTAATTCCCGGAGCTATACCCGCACTGGACATGCCCGCGATGTTTTCACTTGCACCAACCGCTTTAATGGTGGGAGTTGCTATCCATGTTCCGCTACTAATAGGCTTCAGTCTACTACAAGTTGTTCTAGGATTTCCAACAATTATGCTTCCAAACGCAATAGTCGCATTCTTTGACGGCGCTGTCGTCGGCATAGTAGGAAATAAGCTTGGTGGACTGAGAGGGATTGTTCTAGGTAGCGTTGTCAATTGTCTCTACTATAGTTTCATGGGAGTCTTTGGCACACCATTTATGGGACTAGAAAAGCTAGGATTTGCAGGTATGGGCGCATTAGCAGACGACGCAACGTGGGCGGTTATTATAGCAGGCATCTGTACATTACTAGGAAGAAGACCCTAACTTCCCTTTTTTTTTAATTTAAAGCATGAAAGAGGCTTTAACAAAACTACACATTGAACTTAGCTCTGACAATCTTCAGTACTAGGTGTGCGTCCTTGAGTGCAGGTATCCTATTGATTTCTAAAAGCTTTTTATTATGCTGGCTTTGAGCCCTTTGCTTCCAACAGAAAACGTGGGAAAAAAGCAATAGCCTATCGGAACTAGGCCACGTAAAGAGATGATTGTTTTGATAATTTCAGACAATCTAAAATTTGGCGTATTAATCAGTTTTAAACATCTTGCCCATTATGGTTGGGAGACGGTAAAAAGCCTAGCTCTCGAATTGGAAAGGCTTGGGTATTATACTGTATGGTTAGGAGATCATTTTGCGAAAGGAGGATACAGGCTTGAAAGCTGGACAGCTCTATCAGCCTTGTCCACTATAACGAGTAGGATAAGGCTCGGCCCATTAGTCTTGTGTAACTCATTTAGGATACCTTCTCTAGTGGCAAAAATGGCGGCAACCCTAGATGTCATCTCCGGGGGCAGATTGGAATTTGGAATTGGTGCAGGGTTTCATTGGCCAGAATACGACGCCTACGGGATACCCTTTCCAAAGCTAAGTGTTAGAACAGCGCAACTAGATGAAGCACTTGAGATCATTACACGGATGTGGACAGAAGAGAAACCAAGTTATACAGGGAAATACTACCAAATAAGGGAGGCCGTCTGTGAACCCAAACCCATCCAGAAGCCGCATCCTCCAATAACAATAGGTGGCGGAAACGAAAAATACACGCTTAAGCTTGTCGCGAAATATGCTGACCGGTGGGACTTTTCATTACCAGTGGAAATCTACAAGCTCAAACTAGATGCTTTAAAAAAACATTGTTCAAGAATAGGAAGAGACTTCAGAGAAGTGGAGAAGTCGTGCTTTTTCACCAATGTCGGAGTCTACTCAAACGAGAGAGAATTGATGAAGAGCATGAATAGGATTTACAAGATGGAAGGGAGAAGGGTTTATGATCGAATGGAAGGAACGATTCCTTTTGTTGACTGGCTTAATGAGGTCAGAGTACGAAGCATAATTGGTACCCGGGATGAGTGCATCGAAAGAATCAAAGAATATATGAAAGCTGGTGTAACGAATTTCATTTTACGATTTGTAGAATCGAGTGCGAAGAAAGCGGATTTACCATTGAAACGATTCAAAGAGGGGGTCATCGATTCTCTTACTAAATGATAGCCCGCAACCTCCACGCGCGAGCACTATTCCCAAGCCAAACATTTCAAAGATGATCTGTCATTCTACTTGCACTAGTTGTTTTTCAATCTTCTCAAATAGGTTTCTTATATTTGTGTAATCCTTGAACAAAGACACAGGATCCCAAGCGCTTTCCGACATTACGGGAATCCGTGTTTCTTTATCATCAACTTTGACGAGATTGTCAAGCTTATTTAATCCACTTGAGAAAATTAATACCTAGAATCCAACTCTGTAGTGAAGAAGAGGGGAAGTGATATTATGAGTGTTTTAAAAGAAAAAGCTTGTATAATGGCCTTCAAAAAGATTTATGAAGTGCTTGAAAAGGTCGAGAAAACCCAGATGGAGAATATCATGAAAGCTGCAGACGTTATTACTGAGACGATAATGAATGGGAGATGGGTATATACATTTGGTACAGGGCACTCTGCATCTGTAGCTTTGGAGCCATATTTTAGGGCAGGAAGCCTGTTTGCGATAGATTCACTAGTTGATCATGCTCTGACACCTATATCTGGTATAGCAACCCCTGCAGAAAGACTTGAGGGTTTTGCTAGCATCCTTTTAGATCATCGTAAGGTTTCTAAAGGTGACACTGTTATCATCGTTTCAAATTCGGGAAGAAATAGCACCATTGTAGAGTGCGCAATTGAAGCAAAGAAGCGGGGTTTAAACGTAATCGCGATAACAGCTTTGGCTCATTCTAAGGCTGTTACCCCGCGGCACCCCAGTGGAAAAAGACTTTTTGAATTGTCGGACATAGTGATAGACAACTGTAGCATATTTGGTGATTGTTCGCTCGACGTGGGGGCACCTTCGAAAGTTGTTCCTACAGCTGTTCAGGTGGGTTGTACAATAATGCACGCCATCGTCGCGCAAGTCGTTCAAAACTTAGTTGAGAGAGGAGTCGAACCGCCCGTACCTTGGAGTGCTAATATTCCTGGTGCAGATGAACATAATAAAAAGCTTTTAGAAAAATATCTTCACTCAAAGACGTATGCACCGTATTGAAGGTCGGATTTATCTAATTTGCAATTTGTTAAGGCTACTTTCAAGAGGGGGAAGTTGATGTTTTTTTCCATGAAGAGTGAGCTGGATCCTCCTGATTCTGACATTTATGATTAAGAAATTGTAATAGCAATTTAGCCTTGACACCCCCTCGCGTGCGATCGATCGGTTTATCGGATCAATCCTATGGTTCATTGGTCTATCTCGGAAAAACGTATTGATGAGTTAAAATGTTGGTATTCCCTGAGTGAGTAAACGCATTCTGTATATAGAGGTTCTTCCTGTTAGATAAAGGCTTTTCCAGTCACTATCGCCCCACGCGAGATTTGATGGTCTCTCTGGGGCTCGAATGACCCCAAGATGTTCTCCAGATCGAGAGAGTATGCAAACACCTTCTCTACAAGCGACATAAAGGCGCCCATTCCTATCAATCTTCATGCCATCCGCCCCAGGCACTTTTGCAATGACTCTCCCCCCAGTTGTGTTTCCCTTGTCATCTACATCAAAAAGCCTAATGTGATAGAATGCACGTGCTGAATCGACTACATATAGATAATGGTAGTCTGGAGAAAATGCAAGTCCATTTGGTTGAACAAAGTCTTCAGCCAGCATGTTGATCGATTGGTCTATTGGATTAAATCTGTACAAACCTTGTTGAGGGATCTCTCTGTTTCCGATATAAGTGCCATATTCAGGATCAGAGAAGTATATAGTTCCATCAAAACCGACAACTAAGTCATTAGGGGCATTAAATCTCTTTCCCTCAAAACGATCTACAAGGACGCGCCTTACCTTGTCTTGCCCAATGGAAGATATGCAACGATTTTCCATTTCACAGACGATGAGATTTCCTTCTCTGTCAAAGGTCAGGCCATTTGAGTTTCCACTAGGTTCTCGAAAAACTTCTAGACCTTTTGATTGCGACCAGCGCATTATTCTATTTCCAGGTAGTTCACTATCAAATTCGCATGGGTTCTCACGATCGAATTGTATATCGCTGAAGAGAAGACATTTTTCTCGTCGATCCCATACAGGGCCTTCAGTGAATTGTAAACCTGTGCAGAGTTTTTCCACTTGAGCCCTCTTTGGCATTATTCCTTCAAGTTTGTCTCTAACCATTCTCAACTTAACAATACTCTTCCTGAAGACTATTTTTCTGGTTTGTAATCGAGCAAATGTTAAACACACAATTGATAATTTTCTAATTCATCATCCCGACCCATTTAATCCCAAAAAATTTTTAATTGAACACAGAAAAATAATATGTCAACGGGACGGATTATAAATGATCAAGATAGAGGGAGTAATGACGGCTATGATAACTCCCTTCACAAAGGGAGGGGATATTTATGAAGAGGCATTACGAAACATGGTTGACTTTCAAATTGAAAAGGGTATCGGTAGTCTCTGGATCAATGGAACATATGGCTTAGGTCCAATGATGGCTCCTGAACAGCGTAAGAAGGCTACTGAAATAATAGTTGACGAAGGTAAGAAGAATGTACCCATTATTTCGCACGTAGGAACCCCTGATACACGAAGTGCTGTGAAGTTGGCAAGACATGCTGAAGATGTAGGAGCAGACGGAGTCGGAAGCATAACCCCTTACTATTATCCTTACGACGAAAAGGCTGTACTTGAATATTTCAGAGAGTTAGTAAACGCAGTGAATATTCCAATATTCGTCTATGTTAACCCATTTAGAACGGGTTTTAATGTAAAACCCGAGTTCTTGTTAGAACTCTCTGATATCGGTGTTTCTGGGGTGAAGGATAGTAGCTTCAATCTAGCTCAATTCGTGGAGTACTTATCGAAATGTTATCATAAAAAGGGTTTTCTGTTCATAATGGGAACAGAATCACTCTTCTTCCCAGCTTTAATGTTGGGTTCTCGAGCTTGCATCTCTGGCGCCGCAAATCCTTTCCCTGAACCGAATGTGGAACTCTATAACGCCTTTAGACGAAAAGATTATGAAAGAGCCGCGGAATTACAGCTTTTAGTCTCTGAAATAAGAAGAGCACTTCACATTGGACCCGGTATCCCGTCTTGTTATGAAGCCCTCAAAATGCGTAATATATTCGATCCGGGATATCCGAGAAGGCCGATGAGGTCATTAACGGATGAAGAAAATCAAAGAATGAAAAAAAGACTTGAGGAACTAGGACTTTTACCCTCCTCGAGTAAACATTACTATTGAAAGAATAGGGAAAATCTTTTCTATGAGAAAAATAGAATATGCAAAAAAGACTGCGAGTTGGTGAATTACCGTGAATAAACTGGTTAGGTCTCTACAACTTGAATATTGGACTATTCGTGAAAAAAAGCTTAGAAACATGCTGGAAGAATTGAAAGAAAAACATGGCTGTGTCGGACTGAAGCTCGGAACAGAGGTGGAGGCCTGCAGCTTCGAGTATATAGAATACATCAATCGCTTGGCTAATGGTATCGTACCGGTCATCGTCAAGATCGGCGGACCGGACGCTAGGAATGACATTAGGGCCCTGTCGAAAATCGGTGTGAGCGGAACAATCGCGCCAATGGTCGAGTCTACTTATGGATTGGAAAACTACGTATCTGCGCTGAAAGAGATGGCTGGTGAAAGGTTTGAATCTTGGTTCAAAGGCATAAACATCGAGACTATTAACGGTTTTAATGTGTTGCCGAAAATGCTTAAGATGTCCGAGGCCAAGATGCTTGATCAAATAACGATCGGTAGAAGCGATCTATCAGGGTCTTTGGGAAAGACGGTGGATGACCCAGAAGTCATAGAAATCTGTAAGAGGATCACTGAGATGGCGCATAAAGCGGGCCTTCTTGTTTCCGTTGGAGGTGGGGTCACGCCATCAAACGCAAGAATGGTGGCTGAAAAAGTCGGGCCCGATAAGGTTAACACAAGACACGTAGTTTTCAGTGTCAAGGACAGCCCAGACCTAGGCGCAGCTGTCAAGAAGGGATTGGAGTTTGAAGAAGCACTGTTGAAGCACGAAGAAGAGGAACTGAGTGCAGAGTTGAAATCTGTGGAAGAAAGAATAGAAGAACTAGAAAAGAGGATCCGCCGCTAGGAGATAATTTCCTAAAGACTGGCAATCTCAAAAATATGTGATCTCCGTAGTCCGTCTAGCGTGAAGATAGCGCAACCCTCTCCATCTCATTTCTCTTCTGAATGGCGTGGCTCCTGCTGTCTCCTGTGGAGGCAAAGATCAACTCGTCTGCCAGGCACTCCACCATCGACTTCAGATTGCCAAAGGCCGCGTTTCTGGCTCCCTCCGCAATGAATCTCAATGCCAGGTCGACGCGTCTCTGCGGCGATATGTCAACAGCCATGCGATATACTATCCCTCCGTAGCCAACCCTCGTCGTGTCCTCGCATGGAGCAGCGTTCTCAACAGCCCTAATCAGCACCTCAACCGGGTTCATCCCCGTCCTTAGGTGCACAACCTCAAACGCACTACTCACGAACCCCACAGCCATTGCCTTCTTCCCGCCGCACCGACCGTGCCGCATCAGATTGTTCACTAACCTCTCGGTTATCGATACCTCAGCTTTCCCAAACCTGTGGTGCTCGTGCCTTCCACCAGAGTGTGGTAACACGCCTCTTCCTACATCTATGTACCGCTTCAGCCCTAGATCCCTGACCTCGACTCCGTCGAGGTCCCACTTGCCGAACAGCTTGACGCTTTCCATGTCCTTTGCCAACGATATTACCTATCCGATAGGGCTCTGTAAAACTGCCTCTTGACAGCAATTATGAGCAGAACCACTAACAGTAAATTTTAATTATAGGCTTTTTTATTAAGATAAGGGCTAAATCCTTATTTAAGTGAACGTATACGTAAGTAAATGAGGACAAAGATTGGTGTGAAGTAAGTTGAGTAGTGAGAAACCGCACTTAAACCTGATCATAATAGGGCACGTGGACCACGGGAAGAGCACAGCTGCAGGGCACATGCTGCTTCTGAAGGGATACATCAGCGATAGGGCCATCAAGGATCACGCCACTGAGGCCGAGAAGTACGGGATGCGGCTCGACGAAGTGAAGTATGCATGGGTCATGGACAAGCTGAAAGAAGAGAGGGAGAGAGGGATGACGATCGACCTCGCCTTCTGGAAGTTCGAAACGCCCAAGTACTTCTTCACAATCATCGACGCTCCAGGACACAGAGACTTCGTCAAGAACATGGTGACCGGTACAAGCCAAGCAGATGCCGCCCTACTTATAGTATCAGCGAAGAAGGGAGACTACGAGGCTGGCATAGGTCCGGGAGGCCAAACGAGGGAGCATGTGTTCCTAGCCTATACGCTAGGAGTAAACCAGCTTGTAGTCGGGGTAACAAAGATGGACGACGGAACAGTTAAGTGGAGTCAGGAAAGGTTTAACGAAGTCAAAAATGGGGTTTCAGACCTGCTGAAGATGACTGGATACACCGTTGAAAAGGTCCCATTCATACCCATCTCGGGCTGGACTGGCGACAACCTAGTGGAGCCAAGCAAGAGTATGGCGTGGTACAAGGGACCAGCATTGATAGAGGCGTTCGATGGGTTCCAAGTTCCTCCGAAACCTATTGAGAAGCCGCTGAGACTGCCTGTTCAGGACGTGTACTCAATCAAGGGTGTGGGAACGGTGCCTGTTGGGCGTGTTGAAACAGGGGTCTTGAAAAATGGTGACACTATCATATTCATGCCGTCTGGAGCAAAGGGTGAGGTGAAGTCGATCGAAACACACCACGCTAATATTCCAAAAGCCATTCCCGGCGACAACATCGGGTTCAACCTTAAGGGCGTTGCAAGAACCGATATTCACAGAGGAGACGTGGCTGGACCTCCAAACAATCCACCAACTGTTGCCAAGGAGTTCCTCGGACAGATAATTGTGATACATCATCCTACAGCTATCGCCCAAGGCTACACTCCGGTGTTGCATGCTCACACAACGACGATGGCAACCACATTTGCAGAGCTGGTGAAGAAGGTCGATCCGAGGACAGGGCAGGTAGTTGAAGAAAAGCCTTCATTCCTCAAGACTGGCGACGGAGCGATTGTGAAGTTCAGGCCGCTTAGACCTATAGTTCTCGAACCATACTCAGAGATACCTGAGATTGGCAGATTCGCAATTAGGGATATGGGTACAACTATAGCGGCTGGTGTAGTGAAAGAGATCACAGAGAAGGCATAGCGTCCCCATTTATTCTCAAAAGTCTGCCGCATTCTCTAAACCTACAGGTCCAAAGACAGGCGGCAAGATACAAAAGATTTATCTCTAGGCTTCCTTCTCATTAAAGACCCTCTACAAGGTGAGCGGGATGGTTCAGAAGGCAAGGATCCGCCTGACGAGCAAGGACAAGAATAAGCTTGAGGAGTTATGCGAGGAGCTGAAAGCGATAGCGGAGAAGACAGGGGTGAAAATTGCTGGGCCAATCCCCTTACCGACGAAGCGGCTCCGCGTTGCAACCAGAAAGTCGCCTTGTGGCGAGGGAACGCATACATGGGACCGCTATGAGATGAGGGTTCATAAAAGATTGATCGAAATGGATGCAAACGAGCGCTGCATGAGAAGGGTTATGCGCTTAAGAGTTCCTGACGAAGTTTTTATCGAGATAACGCTGGTTTAGAAACAACTCCTAGGGATCTTTTAGAACATTTTTATCTTTTTCCCAAGCCCTGCTCTTTCTGCTTTTTTGTAGACCCTCCATGCTGTTGAGACATCCTGAACAGCCAGACCTGTCGAAACGAAAACCGTGACTTCGTCATCAGATACTCTTCCGGTCTTTTTCCCTGTGACAACCTCGCCGATCTCGGCGTGGATTTCTTCTCCCCCAATTAATCCGCGCGCAAGGGGGACGTTTATCTCGCCGCTGTGCATCGCCTGTTCAAAGTCGTCGACAACTATTTTCGCTCTCTTTAGTATAGCTGGGTCAAGCTCCTCCTTTCCAGGGGCGTCGGCACCTATCGAATTTATATGCATCCCATTTCCAACCCAATCGCCCATTACGATGGGCTCAGCACTGGGAGTGGTCGTAACAACTATGTCTGCCTCACAAACGGCTTCTCTTGCTTCGTAAACAGGCCGTATGTTTAAGCCGATACTCCTCATCTCATCGGCGTATCTTTCCCCATGCTCTCGAACCTTGTCAAATACTCTCACCTCATCTATCCTAGGGAGGACCTCTTTCAGTGCCATCAGCTGCGTTCTCCCTTGGGTTCCAGCCCCAATTATTCCAATAACTTTCGAATCCCTCCTTGCCAAGTACTTGGCCGCCACGCCTCCAGCACCGCCAGTCCTCATTGCAGTAATTCTCGTCCCATCCATTACGCAGATTGGGGCGCCGCTTTTCGGGTCTATTAAAACTATCGTGGCCATAACCGTCGGTAGGCCATATTTAGTAGGATTTTTCGGGTGAACGTTGACGACCTTGACACCAGCGACACCGATCCTCTCTAGATAAGCTGGCATAACCCTCAGGTCGCCTGAATATTTCCTGAAGAACACATATAGTTTCGGAGGCATCTGAGCCCTCCCAAGCTCTCTCTCCTTGAATGCTTCCTCAACAGCATCCAATGCTTCTCTCATGGTTAGAAGGGACCTAACATCCTCGTCCGTCAAGAATAAAATATCCAGCACCATTTCTGCCTCAACAGTTGGTAGGAACTACCGCTCTTTTTAACCTTACAATGATCATAAAAAAAGGCAGAACCATAACATTTCTTGTCCTGACATGGCGCCGGGGAGGGGATTTGAACCCCCGAGATCCCGAAGGATCACAGGCTAACTAGGCGGAAAACACACTCAAGGCCTGCGCCTCTTGAGTTTACTATGCGTAAATTAATCCGGCCTCGGCCACCCCGGCAGACGATGATATAAGGATAAACCTTGGGGGATAAATACTCTACTTTAACACTTTTCTCCTCGTTGGTCATGAATAGTGTGACTGAAAGTAAACTCTCTGATCGAGTGCATATAGGGAAAAGAGGTGATGCGAAATATGGTTTTTGTGTCAACTAATTTGATTCAGCTTCATATGGCTGAGGAACCAGTTGCTGAAGCATATCGCCTCTTGGAGGAAGACGTTGAGACGCAGGCCTGCCTCAAGATGGCAAACGTCATGGCTGTGAACAGGATGGGTTATAACGATCATGGGCCTGTCCACTCCAGGATCGTCGCGGGGAGTGCCCTCGAAATATTTCGGATTTTACAAGGCAAGGTTGATATGTCCATCGTTAAGGACGGCATCGGAACGATTGAAGACTCTCGACTCGTCGTGCTCTGTGGGTCATATCTCCATGACATAGGGAACGCGATGCATAGAACCGAGCATTATATACACGGATGTGAGATCGCCAAGTCGCTTCTTGACAGGATTTTACCGCAAGTTTATCAACGAGACCTAGAACGCATGATTAGGATAAGGCAAGAGATCCTTCACTGCATATTTGCTCATGACGAGGACGTTAATTGTCTCAGCAAAGAGGCGGGCATCGCTAAAGTAGCTGATGGAACAGACATGGCTGAGGGAAGGGCCAGAATCCCCTACAAGCTTGGAAAAGTTGATATTCACTCTATTTCTGCGATGGCAGTTAAGAAAGTAGAACTCGAGGAAGGTAATGATAGACCTGTGACTATTAACGTTCACATGACTAACCCAGCGGGCATATTCCAGATTGAAGAGGTGCTAATGAGAAAGATAAAGACTTCAGGGATCGAAGATTACGTACAGGTTATAGCTCTTATCAATGGAAAAGAACTCAAGAGCTTTCCCTGACCCTCCCACTTCCGACGGGTACTTACACACAGGTTCAAACTTAACGCTTTTATAGTAACTCAGACTTTTTAAAGTCAATCACACATCGCTTTGTCAAGACATGTTCGAAGCGAAAGTGAGCAACTGAGACCGGAGGAAAGCCTGCTGTATAACGAAGAACTGGCAAGAAAATTGGTCGAGAAAGCTAGAGGATTCAGGAGAGATATTCTGATAATGACCACCAACGCTGGTTCTGGTCATCCAGGAGGCTCTCTGTCATGCATTGATGTATTAACCGCCCTCTACTTGCATCACATGCATCATGACCCCAAGAATCCGGAGTGGGAGGATAGAGACCGATTCGTCTTGTCGAAGGGGCACGCGTGTCCGGCTCTGTATGTTGTCTTAGCGGACACAGGATACTTTCCGAAGAAGGAGCTATCGACGCTTAGGAGACTTGATAGCATTCTGCAAGGTCACCCTGATATGAATAAAACGCCTGGAGTCGAGATGTCCACAGGTTCACTGGGGCAGGGGCTTTCTGTGGCCTGCGGAATGGCCCTAGCTGGAAAGATAGACAAAAGGAGCGATCGCGTCTACGTTCTGCTCGGTGACGGCGAGGTTGATGAGGGAAACGTGTGGGAGGCCGCCATGACAGCTGCAAAGTACGGGCTCGACAATCTGACGGCCGTCTTGGATCGGAATCGTCTACAGCTTGACGGAGCAACCGAGGATATCTGCCCTCTTGATCCGTTGTCGAATAAGTGGCGAGCTTTCGGGTGGAACGTGATGGAGATAGATGGGCACAACATGGGAGAGATTCTGGGCTCGTTGGATGAGGCCGAGAAGGTGCGCGGGAAGCCGACCATGATTATTGCTCATACCGTTAAAGGTAAAGGGGTGTCCTTCATGGAGGACCAAGTCAAGTATCACGGCACGGCTCTGTCGAAGGAGGAGTTGGAGCTAGCGTTGGAGGAGTTGAAGTAGAATGCTTGGGAAGACAGTGAAGACGGAGGCAATGGCCACTCGAGATGCTTATGGTAAAACGTTAGTGGAACTCGGGAGAGAGAATAGAAACATCGTTGTTCTTGACGCCGACCTTTCAAGTTCAACCAGGACTTGCTTGTTTGGCGAGGAGTTTCCAGAAAGGTTTTTCAACGTTGGCATAGCGGAGCAGAACATGATTGGGTTGGCGGCTGGCCTAGCCACTTGTGGTAAAATTCCATTCGTCAGCACATTCGCTGTCTTCGCATCAGGTAGGGTGTATAATCAGGTGAGACAGTGTATCGCTTATACTAACCTGAATGTGAAGATCGTTGCTACCCACGGAGGGATAAGTGTAGGGGAAGATGGGCCATCTCACCAATGCACTGAGGATGTGGCTCTCATGCGAGCACTACCCAACATGACAGTCATTGTACCATCGGACGCGATCGAAACAAGGAAGGCTGTTAGGGCAACCGCAGAGCAAGTAGGTTCTGTCTACATGAGGCTGGGGCGGCCCAAGGTGCCTGTGATTTATGATGAGAAAATGAATTTTGAGATAGGCAAGGCCATACTTCTGAAAGATGGTAATGATGTGGCGATCTTGGGCACTGGAATCATGGTGGCGAAGGCCTTGGAAGTTGCCTCACTCCTAGCTGAGGAGGGAGTGAATGCGCGGGTGATAGATGTCCACACAATCAAGCCTATCGACCAAGACATGATTATCGAGGCTGCGAAGGATACTGGCGCGGTCGTCACGGCAGAAGAGCACAGCATCATAGGTGGACTGGGGAGTGCGGTTGCTGAGGTACTTGTGGAGAACTATCCTGTGCCTATGCTAAGAGTTGGAGTCAAGGATGAGTTTGCGGAATCCGCCTCAGCTGAAGAGTTACTTATGAGATATGGCTTAACCACATCAGACATCTTCCATGCAGCTAAGAAAGCTTTAGAGAAGAAAAAGCAAACTATCTAGCCTAGGGGTTTTCTTTTCTATTATGGTGGGAAAGATTTGCCAGAGAAAGCTTTGAATGAAGTAATAAATGTATTGGATTCCGAAATTAAGGGGCTCAAACAGAGGAGCTCTCCTCGGCTTATAATCTTACGCGGTTCTTCTGACAAAAAGAATAGTGTTTTGAAACATTTTGAAAAAAATGTAAGACAAAGTGAAATGAATGTTGTTCATACTACTCTAGAAGATATTTCAGGAAAAGACAGGGTAGAGTTTGATGAAGGCGTCATTGTAATCGATGGATTGGATTATTTTCTATTTCAGCCACCGCTCGGTCGGCTCTCACTGCAACTTAAGTTAAGTAGATTCTTTGATGAAGTCGGGCACAGACCTGCAACGCTGATCGTTCTAGGCGCGACTTCTGGCGAAGCTTTAAAATACTTCTCTAGTAAATTTAAGAACGTTTATTCGAAGGCTGAGATTCTGGAGATAATGTAGAAGACATCAAACAACCATGGAAAACTACAACCCAGTCACGGTTTTTTAACACTTTTGTGCGTCGCCTTTTTCGATTCATCTGCGCGCATGAAAACTCATGTTTTTGAAATATTTAACCTTCGAGTGTAATTTACTAAGAATCATAGAATAAAGAGGATAAGATTAGGAAAAACTGTTCAGTTACATTGTAAAATGGTGGTTTTAGAGTTGCTTAAGATTGCGCCGTCGATCTTGGCCGCGGACTTCAGCAAGCTTGGGGAAGAGGTTAAAAGGGTAGAGGATGGAGGGGCAGACCTCCTACACATCGATGTCATGGACGGTCATTTCGTGCCAAATATCAGTATGGGGCCGATGATAGTTAAGTCGCTGAGAAAGGAAACCAAGTTGCCTTTCGATGTTCACCTAATGGTTGAAAACCCTGATTTCTTTCTTAAGAGCTTCTCTGACGCTGGCAGCGACATCATAACAGTTTCAGTGGAAGCTTGTCTTCACCTTAACCGAACCATCCAAACTATCAAACAATTGGGGAAAAAAGTTGGCGTAGCGCTCAATCCAGCTACACCAATCTGCATGATCGAGAATGTTCTAGAAGATATTGACATGGTCTTGCTCATGTGCGTAAACCCCGGCTTTCATGGCCAAGCCTTCATTCCAGGCGTGTTACCGAAGATCGAGGGGTGCAGAAAAATGATCGATGAACGGGAGTTAAACATAGATATCGAGGTTGACGGAGGAATAAACGAGAAGACGGCACCGCTGGTAGTTAAGGCAGGAGCCAATGTCTTAGTGGCGGCATCCGCCATATACTGTAAAAAGGATGTCAAAGAGGCCATACAAGCCCTCAGAAAAGCCTGCGCTTCTTTTGTGCGGACAAATTAACAGGACATTAGCCTCTTCTTGATTCCTTTTCTAGTTCTTTCATTATTTGGATAGACGCACTTGTTCCAATCCTGTCGGCTCCAGCATCGATCATTGCTACGGCATCTTCAAAATGGTGTATGCCTCCCGCCGCCTTCACCCCCAGGTCCTCACCAACGATTTTTCGCATCAACTTAACATCGTGTATTGTCGCTCCCCCTATGGCAAAACCTGTGGATGTCTTTACGAAGTCTGCTCCTGCCTCTTTAGCTAGTTCGCACGCCCTTTTCTTTTCTTCATCAGTCAAATAGCATGTCTCAATGATTACTTTTACCACTCTGCCTTTGGCGGCTTTGACGACGCCTTCTATGTCCCTCTTCACTAGTTCATGGTCGCCTGATCTCAGGGCACCTATGTTGATGACCATGTCTATTTCATGCGCCCCGTTCTCAACAGCGTTTCTGGCTTCAAACGCCTTCACCTCAGGCGTCGTCGCGCCAAGCGGAAAACCGATGGCAGTATCCACTTTGACATCTGTCTCCTTCACTAATTTAGCCGCGAGAGACGTAAAACAGGGGTTGACAGAGATAGCTCCAAAATTGAATTTTCTAACCTCTTGCCAGTGTTTGATAAACTCGTCCCTTGTAAGAGTTGGCTTTAATACCGTGTGATCAATCATTTTAGCAAGCTTTTCAAAAGTTATTTTCATGAGACTATCACATCCTTTTTTGGTTCCTTTAAGATAGTCTGCTTCCTACCTCGTCTTTCCAACAGCTTCCTCGGGTTTCAAGACCGTTAACCCAGATATTCTATCATAATGTTTGACATTCCTTGTGACCAGGGGCACACCATTAACTCTGCATATAGTGCCAACGAACAAGTCTCTCACATCGATCACCTGCCCCATCATCTTCAACTCAGCCATTACACTGCCAGCCCCGATTGAGGCCTCGTAATCGAAGCCCATTATTTCAAGTTGGCTGAGGAGTTCCTCAGTGTCTTCAACAAGATCCTCAGGTCTAGGAGCCAAGTACACCCCGAACCAAATCTCAAACGCGTTTACCGAGGTGGTGCAACCCAAAACCCTTCCTTCATAAACCCTCTTCATAATGAGCCTAACGACATCAGAAGGCTTCCTCATGTAGTCGACGAGGAAATCCGTGTCAAAGCACAAACGTCTCAAACCTTCCACGTAGACCACAGCTTCCTAAGCTCCTTAAAGAACTCGTCAGGTTCCCCGGGATAGCCTCTCCAACACCCAGCGAGCTCCAGCAAGCTTTTCTTCCCACCCACCTTCCTCAGAACTACGGTATCACCTCTATCCACAACTTTCAGCTCGTCTCCAACCTTAACCCCAATCTTCTCTCTCACCGCTTTAGGGATGGTGACCTGATACTTCCGCGTCACCTTCACTCTTTCTTCCATCCTGACACTTCCGTAGTACTAAACAGTAGTACGACTACCTAGCCTACTTATAAATATGTGGGCTAAAAAGGGGTCTTCTTAGAGGCTTTTTATAAAATCTTGTAGGCTATAGGTTTTTAGCGCTATTTCAATGTCGCAGCCCATTCTATGAACCGTCTAGCTGTATCCATAAGCCCCCTAATGGCCTGATACATTTTTTCATAATCGACTTCTAAATACCCCATGTGTGGCCAATCAAAGAAATATAACTTCTTCATCCACCAACCGATTAGACAGAACCAGTAAACGCAAAATGTATTGTCTATCACGTGTGTCCGTTCGTTCGGTCCATCGATTACAATCCAAAATCACCATTGACTTTCAGCATTCTCCATTCTTGCACGCAGTCATAGTGTGGGAATCTTTATTTTTTGGGACCCCTAATCATTACATCAAGGTGACTGATTTGGAATTCGATACTTCGATTACTCAAGAAGAATTGGAGAAGATGATTGATCATACCCAATTGGACCCAAGCGCGGAATACCAAAAAATCGAGAGGCTTTGTGACGAGGCTTTAAGGTACGACTTCTATGCGGTTTGCGTTAACCCATGTCATGTTTCTCGCTGTGCGAAGCTTCTGACGGGTAGCGATGTCCAGATAGCCAGCGTCGTCGGTTTTCCGCTTGGCGCGACGACGCCTGAGGTGAAGGCGTTTGAAGCCAGAAACGCTGTTGAGAACGGGGCGCATGAAATAGACATGGTCATCAACATAGGTGCCCTGAGATCAGGCGACCATGAACTAGTGAAGAGGGACATAGAAGGCGTCGTCAAAGCCGCCAAAGGCAGAGTGGTAAAAGTAATCATTGAATCAGGCTTTCTGACAGATGAAGAAATAGTCAAAGCATGCGAACTGTCTAAGGAGGCCGGAGCACAATTTGTAAAAACATCCACTGGATTTGGTCCTATGGGTGCGCTACCTAGCCATGTGAAACTGATAAGGAAGACCGTTGGAAAGGACATGGGCATCAAGGCCGCAGGTGGGATCAAAGACTTTAGAAGCGCACTAAGACTGATAAAAGCCGGGGCTAATAGACTCGGAACGACCGCCAGCGTCCCTATAATTGACGGAATGGAATGGATGAAATTTAGTAATTCTTGGTTCATAGAGGAGATCCCATGCAAGATCTGTCCTAGCAGATTTGCCAGTTTGTTCAAACAACCGACGAAAACATTCCTCTACTATAAGGAAAAATGCAGGGCATGTCCAAACAAGGAGTTCAATAGATTCTACGAGAAGTAGTGATGAGATATGTACGGATGGAATGGCGAAATTCTAAGAGTGGATCTAGCGTCCGGCAAGGTAATCAGAGAAGAACTTGACAAACACCTTGCAAAAGAATTCATCGGGGGAAGAGGGCTTGGAGTCAAGACTCTTTATGAGGAATTAGAGCCAAAAATAGATCCGTTGAGTCCAGAAAATAAACTGATTTTCGCCGCCGGTCCGGTTACTGGGACCAAGGCCCCGACTTCTGGAAGATACTGCGTCGTCTCCAAGTCCCCTCTTACTAGTACTGTATTTGATTCTCACTCTGGAGGCTTTTGGGGACCCGAGCTGAAGTTCGCGGGATACGACGCGATAATAATCGAGGGCAGAGCGAATAAACCAGTTTACATCTGGGTTGCAGATGAGCAAGTGGAGATTCGAGGGGCATCTGATTTTTGGGGATTAGACACCCACACGACAACGGAAAAATTGGTGAAGGAAACGGATCCAAAGGCAAAGGTTGCTTGCATAGGCCCCGCCGGTGAAAGACTGGTTCTGATCTCCGCGATAATAAACGATAAGCACAGGGCTGCGGCACGCGGTGGGCTCGGAGCCGTGATGGGATCTAAGCAGCTAAAAGCCATCGTCGTCAGGGGAACGGGAAAAGTTGAAATTGCGAACGAGAAAGAACTTGATGAAATATATGACGAGAGTATAGTAGCAATCAGAAAGAACCCAATTACCGACAAGTCTCTTCCATCCCTGGGTACCGCTGTCTTGGTGAACATCGTAAATGAACACGGGATGTACCCGACAAGAAATTTTCAAGAAGGGATGTTCGAGGATGCAGAGGGAGTAAGTGGAGAGAAAATAACCGAGACCATTCTCGTTGGAAGACGAGCATGCTACGCCTGTCCAATAGCATGTGGCAGAATTACAAAGACTTCTAAGAAAGAAGGAGAAGGCCCTGAGTATGAGACCCTTTGGGCATTCAGCGCCCAATGTGGAGTAAACGACCTTGAAGCCGTAACAAACGCTAACTACCTATGCAACGAACTTGGCTTGGACACAATCTCGACGGGAAATACAATAGGTTGCGCGATGGAGATGCATGAGAAAGGGTTCTTAAAAGAAAAAATAGAGTTTGGTGACGCTGAAAAGCTTGCAGAGTTGGTTGAGAAAATTGCTTTGAAGGAGGGGATAGGAAAGGAACTCTCAGAAGGGTCCAAACGACTCGCAGAAAAACATGGCTGTCCAGAACTTTCCATACAAGTTAAGGGATTAGAACTTCCTGCTTATGATCCTAGAGGAGTTCAGGGACACGCATTAGCTTACGCGACTTCAAATAGGGGAGGTTGCCATCTTCGTGCCTATCTTATCGGTCCTGAACTGCTTGGCACCCCAGCCTTAGTCGACAGAACGAAGCCGGAAGGGAAGGCCGACCTTGTTATGAACTTCCAGAATCTTTTCTCAGCGATTGACTCTATGATACTTTGTGTATTCAGCTCCTTCGCACTGAATCCGTATCACTACGCGAAGTTCATGACGGCAGTCACAGGCCTTGAGTACACTGGAAGGGATTTAATGACTATCGGAGAAAGGATATGGAACGTAGAAAGGCTATTCAACATAAGGGAAGGGATAGGAAGAAGCGACGACTCGCTTCCTCCAAGGTTTCTTTCGACCCCGCTGCCCGAAGGAGGCTCTAGAGAGAGTACAGTATTCTTGGAAAAAATGCTGGAAGAGTATTATGACCTTAGAGGATGGGATAACAGAGGAATCCCTCTGAAGAGCAAATTAGAGACATTAGGTTTAAGCCGATAATCCTTTGATAATTTAAGGACATCTTTCTAAGGATGACTTCAAAATGTCAATTGATGTTAGAGTTAAACTCTTCGCAACATTCAGGGACATAGCTGGAGGACAAGGAGTAGTCGATGTTAGATTGTCTAGAGAAGCGACTGTAAAGAACCTTATTGAGGAGCTATCCAAACTGTTCGGCAAGGAAATCGAGAACATGCTGTTGGATCCCAAAACGGGCAGTTTAAAGTCATTTAACAATGTCTTGGTCAATGGTCATAATGTTAAGTTGCTTCAAGAATTGAGAACTAAGCTTGATAACGGAGATACAGTTGCTCTCTTCCCACCAGTTGGCGGGGGATAACCGTAATTACACCAATCCATCACGGCGCGAGTAGTGAGGATGAGAAACTTGGTCAAAGCAAAACCAAAAGTTTACGTCACTTCAAGATCCTTTGGCAGATACTGTAAGGGGGCGTTAGAGTTAGTTAGGCAAGTCGCGGATGTAGGGCTGAATCCGTATGGCCGAATCATGACAAGAAATGAGATCTTGAAAATCGTTGAAACCGCCGATGGTATAATTGGCAATGAGGAGTTCGATCGAGAAATACTCGATCGGGCTAAAAAGCTGAAAATAATATGTAGGCATGGTCAGATCGGGGCAGAAAACCTAGATCTTTCAGCCGCAACGGAGAAAGGAATTGTAGTCACGGATACACCGGGCGTATACGCGGAGTCTGTTGCAGACTTCACAATCGGACTTATCATATGTCTATATAGAAAAATTCCTCAAGCACATCTTTCTACGAAAAATGGCATGTGGGAAACTCAGAAGTTTTTGGGACGAAACATTTATGGAAAAACCATTGGAATAATAGGCCTTGGGACCATTGGCGTTATGGTAGCGAATCGGGCCTCAGGCTTCAATATGCGAATACTTGCTTACGACCCCTATACCAGTAAAGAAAAGGCAGAAAAAGTTGGGGCTGAAGCCGTTTCCCTCGAGAAACTTCTAAGGGAGTCCGACATCGTGACAATACATACGCCTTTTACAGCCGAAACACGTAACCTGATTGGAAAACATGAACTTGGGTTAATGAAGCCAGAATCGGTTCTGATAATGACTGCGACTGGAGGCATTGTCGATGAAGGGGCTTTGTATGAAGCTCTAAAGGATAGGAAAATACTGGGTGCCGCGCTAGATGTGTACATTGAGGAACCACCGGGACCTAACTTCCCTTTATTCGGGCTTGATAACGTGATCGCTACACCACACATAGCGTCTTATACTTTTGAGGCTATGCAAAAAATGGACATGATGAATGCTGAAGACATTGTAAAGTTTTTCAAAGGAGAAAAACCGACTTATGTTGCAAACCCGTCTGTTCTAGAGAGGGTTAAACTTAAATGACCTTGACCTGTAGTAAAGTCGCACGATTGATCTTAGGTGGGTGAACTACATGTCAAAGAAGGAAATCAAGGAGTTAAAACAAAGAGTGGCGAGAATCTGCAACCTAGTGTGGGAGAATCGCTTAGTCACGGCTACTGGGGGAAACGTTAGTGCAAGAGTACCCAATACAAATTATGTTATAATAAAACCTAGTGGCTTCCACATGTATGACGTTACTCCTGACAATTTGATCATTGTAGATGTCTATGGAAAAATTGTTGAAGGAAATTTTAAACCCTCCTCAGAAACACCAATGCACACCACCGTTTATCGAAATAGACAAGATGTTGGAGGAATAGTTCATACACACCAAGCCTACGCGACCGCATTAGGTATAGCAAATATGCCTATTCAGCCGATAGTGATAGGTCTCAAACCAGTCCTAGGATTTCCGATTGTACCATATGTCTTGGGAGGGACTCAAGAATTGGCTGATGCTGCGGTAAAGGGACTAGGTAAACATCGTCTAGGAGTAATACTGCAAAACCATGGAATACTGGCGGTGGGATCTGATGTTGAGGACGCCTTTGAAACCGCTCTATACATGGAAGAATTGGCGAAGACACAGTTTATCGCTATGCTGGCTGGTAAAGGGAAAATTAGAACTCTGACAACGGAAGAACAAAAAGAGTTATTAGAAAAATATGGCGAAGAGTATCTAGGAATAGAAAAAAGCGAGATTCAGAACATAATTAGAAAAATGGAGGCGAAAGAATGAAAGTAGGCGTGTTCTATGATGCGTATGACATAAGATGCGAGGAAATGCCTATACCCAAGATTGGATCAGGAGAGATCCTGGTCAAGATGAGAGCGAGCGGAATTTGTGGCTCAGACCTTGGCCCTGAGTATATTCTCACAAAGATCAAGGAGCGCGGCCGTAAACCCGTTGTTATTGGACATGAAGTGTCCGGCGAGGTCGTTAAGGTAGGTGAAGGCGTCAAAAAGTTCCAAGTAGGAGACCGTGTAGTGCCGCACCATCATGTCGGTTGCTTATCATGTTGGTATTGTAAGCATGGAGCCTACACTCTATGCAAGGACTTCTATCCAATTAACTTTGATCCAGGTGGTTTCTCCGAATATTTTAGTGTTCCACAGAGACTAGTTGAACAAGACACGTATCTGATTCCAGAAGACGTTTCATTTGAAGAGGCTGCCCAAGTGGAGCCTACAGCTTGCATTATTAGAGGGATAAGGAAGACCCCTCTAAGGCAGGGGGATGCTGTAGCTGTTGTCGGCTGTGGACCAATGGGGCTCACTCACATAAAACTCCTAACCATATTCGGCGCTGGAGAGATAATTGCTACTGATCTGAGTGACTTCAGGTTGAAGGCAGCGGAGAGGTTTGGCGCAACGGTGACTGTCAACCCACAGGTTGAGGACGCCGTGGAGAGGGCGAAAGGGATGACCGATGGCAGGGGAGTTGATATTGCGTTTACGGCCACCACAAGCGCCAAAGCGAATGAACAAGCGATAAAAATGATTAGACCAAGCGGAACTCTGTTCTTATATGCAGGACTTGACCCGGATTTCAAACTAACCTTGCCAGAGATATATCGGGTTTGCCGAGAGATTACCATAACTTCAACGTACTCTGCTTCACATTTAGAAACTGAGATGGCCTTAGAGTTAATGCGGTCGAAAAGACTAGGACTTGGAGACCTTGTAACTCACCGGTTCAAGCTAGATAAAATCGCAGAGGCTTTCAAAATCGCTCGTGAAAGACAAGACTCCTTAAAAACCGTAATAGTCAGTGATTAACAGACTCATCTTATTGTCCTCTTCTTCTTTTGATCAATCAACCGGCATCTTTTTTCGTCAAATTTATATGTCCAATGAATGAGTTTTAGTCTGGTGATCCAGCGTGGTTACGTATAGGATCTTGGTTGTTACTGGGGCTGGAACAGGTGGGTGGACGTCGAACATAGCGGCGAAGAGGGTCGTAGAGGAGCTGAAGAAAAGAGGTTTTGAACGTATTGAAACCAAATTGTGCAGGGACAATGAAGCGCCTCTAATAGTCCAGACTTGGAAACCAGATGTTGCTATTACGATAATTGGAAGACCAGAGGATCTTAGGCTTCCTGAGGGGCTTCCTGTATTTATGGGTGTGCCTCTGGTTTCAGGAGTGGGTATGGAACCAGTAATCAACGGCATCGTTGAGGCGCTAAAAGCACCGCACTGGGCCGGTATTGAAAGGTAACTCTAGCTTAACTCAACAATTTCAAATCTGGCAAACTCTTCACCGAGGTTAGACAACATCTCCTGCTTCAGTTCGGGCAAGCTTATCTCTCGTACCTTTTCAACTAGTTTTATGTCTTTCAATAGAGGGGTGAGTTTCTCAATCGTGTTCAGATGTCTTTTCACATCATTGACTATGACCAAGATTATAAGAAGTGCTTCAATCTCCTTCTCGGCATTGTCGATGCGACCAAATAGTATGGGATTCGTAGGCTTCGCAATTATTATAATCGGCTTCTTAGCGTGAACTACATCTTCATGTGGCAGAGCTACCCCTCGGTGGTTCTCGATCGGGAAACCAGTGGGACATCGTCTCTCTCTGTTCAAGATTGCGTCAACAAGCGTTTTCTTTGCATATCCATTATTCACCGCGTACTCGCAGAGCCTTTTGAGAGCTTCTCTCCAATCAGTTGCACTTAGCTTTGAAACAACAACGACATCCATACAGTTTCTGGAAGCATACAGGGATTTATGCTTTAGGTTGCTTGCAGGGTACCTCTGCCAAAAATGCAGTAGAATTGGAACAAATTCACGGAAAACCTTTATTAGTTCTAGTTTTCTAGAACTTTCGCCTTGGTATTCTAAGCGTGGCAAAAAAGCTTTTATAGTTCAAACTCGTAACATAAAAACAAAGAAAAAGAGGAGAAGAAAAGGACATGCAATTAGAAGCCATAATACAATTCTTTGCGTGGTTCAGCGGTATTCTAAGTACAGCAGGACAAGCAGTGTGGCTACCAGTATTCATGTTCATCCTCGCCATGGTCTTCGGAGCCAAAGTCGGGACAGCTGTGAGATGCGCGATAACTCTTGGAGTAGCATGGGTAGGTCTTCAAGTAGTGCTTGGACTATTCTTTACCGCAATGGTTCCCCCAACTGTAGCCATGATTGAACGCACAGGAGTCCACCTAGCCGCAATAGATGTCGGATGGCCGCCTATGGCTGCGATAGCCTTCGGTACAACGGTGGGAGCACTAATTATCCCAATCGGCATAATCGTAAATCTTGCCTTGTTAGGGCTTAATCTCACAAAGACCCTTGACATCGACATATGGAACTTCTGGCACTGGGCCTTCGTTGGCGGGACACTTTACCAATTTACTGGTGACTTCTTTTTCTCAGTGTTAGCCGCGGTCGCTTATGAGGTCATGTGCTTAAAGGTCGGAGATTGGACCGTTAAGCCGCTGTGGGACCTCTTTCCGGGTTACAAGGGATATTCGCTACCTCACGGAGGAGGATGGGTTGGCCCGATTCACATAATAGCCCTCTTCAAGCCAATAGTAGACAGAATTCCGACGCCAAAGGCCGATCCAGAGACTGTGAGGAAACGCCTAGGAGTACTAGGGGAACCAATAGTGATGGGTCTACTTCTTGGCATAGTGATAGGCATACTCGCCGGATACGATATATTGAAGATCGCGGTTCTTGGCATAAACTCCGCTGCTGTGATGCTTTTGCTACCAAGGATGATAGGGATACTGATGGAGGGGCTTACAGGCATATCAGATGTTGTCGCCAGCTTTGTTAAGACTCGTTTCCCTGGAAGAGAGATTTACATAGGCCTGGATGCTGCGGTGGCGATAGGTGATCCCACAAATGTGGCTGCTGCCTTGATACTGATACCCTTCGTGCTTCTGTTCGCGATAGTCACGCCATGGATTACGGTCATGCCTTTCGCTGATCTTGCAGCTACGCCGTTCTTCACGGTTGCGGTAACACCGTTCATGCACGCCGACTTGATCAAGACCGTCTTACTAAGCTTGATAGTGATGTTCTACTGGCAATCGGTCGGCTCTTGGTGGTCGCCAATATTCACTGATACGGCGAAGGCGATAGGAGCAATAGCGCCAGATGCGGCCCCAATAGGTTGCATATGGTTGCAGGCGATGATTCCTTTGGCCTGGCTAGGCGCTCAGTTTCCATTAGTAGTGGGCTACCTAATGTTCGCAGTTGTCATTGTAATCCTTTTGTTCGCAGACAGGGTCAAGGCACTCAGAGACATCTTCGGTAAACTATACAAGTAGCTACTTGTGAAAAAACGGAACCTAACCCCCCTTCTTTTTATGAAAAACTTTAAATCGTTAAGATGTTATTCTAAAAGTGAGGTGACAATTTGAGCGCTATCATCAAAAGGGTTTTAATCGCGTGTGGTACCGCGATAGCAACCGCCACACACGTTAGGATAAAAGTCGAAGAACTGCTCAAGAGAAACGGCATAAACGCAGAGGTGACACAGTGCAGAGTTACCGAAGTACCATATTTCTTGAAGACGAAGAAAACCGATCTCATACTCACAACAAGCTTTGTGCCAGATATAAAGGACATACCAGTACTGAATGCTGTCTCATTATTGACAGGAGTAAGAAAAGAGGAACTCGAAAAAGAGATCGTTGACATCTTAAAAAGATCTTGACCCTAGAATTTTTCACTTGTTTTTGGAAGCCCAAGTCTCCTGAACTCGTGAATTGCATCTTTAAGATTTTTCTCAGAGAAAAGCGCAGAACCCATTACGAGTGTGTCGGCCCCCGCCTCAACGATTTCTGCAATCAGGCCTTTTCTTACACCGCCGTCAACCATAATCTCCAATTTTCTGTTAAACTTTTCTTTGAGATCCGACGCCTCTCTCAGCTTGTTCAAAGTTCCTGCATAGAATTCTCTGTCTTGCCAGTCCAGAAAACTAGAGTCGTTGTTCGAGATCAGAAGTAGCTGATCCAGCTCTTTTATCGAGTCTTTCAATAGGTCAAGGATCGTTGCTGGCAAGACGGCTAAGCCCGCTTTTTTGCCAAGATGCTTTATTCTTCTGATCGTCCTAAGCAGATGCCTGCAGGACTCTATGTGGACTATAATGCTGTCCGCCCCTGAGTCTAAATAACAATCAATAAACCTCTCTGGCTCCTCTACCATCAGATGAACATAAAGTGGTAGATTGGTGGCCTTTCTTATGGCCGCGACCATGTGTGGACCTATTCCTAGGTCTTGTACAAAATGCCCATCTGCCACATCTATATGAATACCGTCGACTCCAGCCGCCTCAAGTCTCTCTATTTCCTCGCCCAGCTTAAGAGGGTTAGCTGCAACTATAGACGCTGTGATTCTCATAGAACCAACGTCACATATTAAGTCATAGAACAAGTTGTGGGGAAGCAGCTATTCACAGCGAGTCAGCTTGAAGTTGCGGTCGACACTATTCAAGAATTTAACCAGCAATTCCTGGGTCAACTTTAGATCTTCTATAGAGACCACTTCGTTTGCATAGTGTAGGTATCGGCAGGGTATTCCTAGATCAACGCATGGAATACCTCCATGCTCCCATTGTATGTAAGCGCTCTCCAAGATCGCTCCCCTTGCGACTTCCCTCTGAAATGGTATATTGGACTCTTCTGCGGTTTTCTCCACAAGCTTTACTAGCTGGGGATGAGGTATGTTTCCAGACAACGTTCCCCTCCCATGGAACGAAAAACGATATATCGCAGGACCCTTCCCAAGGCGTACATCAGCAGCAACGCCTGTTAAATCTGGAGTATCGGTAGCAATGGCGACTTCTATGTTGATCGTGGCTATCGGCTTGAGTTTGTAAAATACGGGAACGATGCCTCTGATGCTAAATTCTTCTTGAACAGACGCCACGAAGTAAACCGTAGCTTTAGGGCGCTCTTTATTTAAACGGGCCAATGTTTCAAAGACTGTAAAGACCCCCGCTCTATCATCCATGGTTTTACTAGAAACAAGACGGTTGTTCAGCACTCTGAAGTTCGGCATATACGTTATCATATCGCCAACCTTGATACCAAGGTCCGTGGCTTCCTTGAAGCTACTGGCTCCGACATCCAAATACAGTTTTTCATACGGAGGTACCACGAATTTTTCTTCACTTGGCATTACGTGGTGGGACATCACCCCCACGACTCCGTCAACGATTCCGTTGTCCGTGATAATTCTCACTTCCCTCGACATAAGACCCTTCGTATCTATGCCGCCTATTCTCTCAACTCGTAGAAAGCCGTTCTCTTCAATCCGTCTTACCATCAGCCCAATTTCATCCATGTGAGCATAAACCAATAGTTCCGGGGCTTCTTCATCAGTTCCCTTTAAAACACCTACCACATTCCCTAGATCATCGACAGAAACCTCATCAGCATATTTCTCCATGTACTCTTTCGAAAACTTGATAAGTTTACCTTCGTTTCCAGAAACCGCTGGTATCTCCGCAAGTTCTTTCAATAAATCGAGATTTACCATATTCTTACTTCCTCAACTTTTTGACAGTCTTCATAAATTCCGATACGCGTACTTCTTCAACTGGGTTCCAAGTCACTCCATCCCTTTTGAGGGCTGTTCCCACGATTACTCCATCGGCATGGGGCAAGAAATCTGAAATGTTTTCCTTCCTTGCTCCAGTATTTATGAACACAGGTAATTGAGGAGCCCCTTTCTTTGCTAGTTTTAGATCTTCTACTCTCAATGGGAGGCCAGTGACAGGACCAGATACGCAGAGTGCGTCAGCTATAGACATGAAGTCCACAGTTCTAGCAACCGATTCGATTGGTCTATCGGCCAGAGAAGTCCCAAACTCGGGATTCAGATAAGCGAACCTCTTGATGCCCTCTGCCTTTATGTACTTAGCGTATTTCAAAACCTCGGCAGAATTTATGTTGATGAGCCCAATGTCACTAGCAATGGAGCCGACTAAAAGAGTTCTGACGAATTTTGCGTTGGTAGCTTTTGCTACAGCAAAAGTTGCAAATGGATCCCATAAGATGTCTACCCCATATGGTATAGAAAGTTCCTCCGAAACTTTGGTAACAAGAGAGGCTGCTGAAGCCACGGTTTCTGCGCCTACTTTAAATGAGTATGGTCTATCCCCCTCATTAGAGAATAAGGCACCATCGACTCCGCCTCTTTGAAGTGCTCTTGCATCGGCAACCGCTCTTTCGAGCGTTTTTTCAAGATCTTGGTCGTAAAAAGGAGATCCCGGAAGTGGACCAAAGTGAATCATCGCTATAACAGGCTTATCTACACCGAACAGATCTTTCAACCACATAAAATCACCTGACTATAGTCCAACCTTATTAATAATAAAATTATCGGTGGCCCATAGCGTTGCCTGTTATCGGAAACTGCGCTATGACTTATCAAACTGTCTCCTAGTTTATTAGAGGCTCTTCCGAGTAGATTTTAAAAGGGCGCTACCAGCGGTAGATTACGGGGTCTCCCCTAGTCGGGGGCAGGGACTTCTGTGCTATCTAGTATGTTTCTAGCATTTCTATAAAACACCTTATCAACATCGTTCTTGCTGATGTTTAATTCTATAATCGCTTTTTTGAAAGCGAGTACGCTTTCATATACCATGGGTATAAGATTTCCAAGCTCCTTCTCATACAGCTTTCTATCCTCATCTTTGACCCAAGGGTATTTTTCTCTCACCGCCCATATTCGCTTTTCGCCTGCACAAATTATCTTGCCTCTGACGAGACTGGCTGGCAAGTCCGTTCCAAAGATCAACCTTTCAGGGCCTGCTGTCTCTAAAACAAGTTTAAAGGCATCGGGATTAGTTGCCAATGAAGTTTCGAAGAAAATATTCTGCAAGTCAGCTACACCACTAATCCCAGTCTCTATCAAGGGAGGGCAATGAAGTCTTCCGATGTGGGCCAATACAACTGTAACGTCTGGAAACTTCGTTGAAATTTCTCTTATCTCCCTGATTGTTTCTGGAGAAGCAAGCCTTGCGTCCTGTGGGACATGTAAAAAAATCGGCAGCTTGTACTCGTCTGCTATTTTCAACATAGCAGGCGTGATGCAGTCGTAAACATTTATATCATTCCAAGCTTTTCCAACCACTCGGTCTGGATAAGGCTTTAGACCCTTGAATCCGCCCTCCAGTAGTGAACTCCTCATTTCCTCCTCGGTAGATTCGGGGTCTACTAGAAGAAAGCCTTCGACATTCTTATACTCCCGTGTCGTTTTGCTGACATATTCATTTGCTTCTGCGGCTTTACACTCCTTAAACGGAAACGGGCAGACAACAGACTCAACAAATTTTCCCTTAAATATTTTCTCATAAATTAGGAGAAGATCTTCAATAGGTAAGTAATGCGCAATACCTACTCCAATGTTTTCCATCTTTCTCTGTTCACTTACTACACGAAAATTCTCACGTAGACCTGCATGGGCATGGAAATCCATTATTTTAGATGGCAGCAGAGGGTTGATTTGAACATCATAGATTTCCTGTTCTTTCTTTTCTAGGGCTCCAATGATAGGTAGAGACCTCATAGAAGATGCACTCACCCTAACGCTATCTTATGAATAGCTCAACAATTATGAGGCATTGATATATTAAATTTTATCGCACTCATAATTGGGCATCGGTCGATAGGGCCTAGAATTCGCTTCTTCTTCTATTCCCCTGTTACTTGCACGCAGATTTTGCGTTTCCTTTTTCGTATGTCTTCCAACTCAAGAAAAATGATCCTCTGATATGTTCCAAGGAGAAGTTTTCCGTCAATGATTGGTATAGTTTGCGATTGGCCCATTATGCTACAACGTAGGTGAGAGTGGGCGTTCAGAAAACTATCGACGTGATGCGGGTCTGGATGGTGATACTGACCCGTTCTGAGGGCCTTGGGAGTGATCTTTTCAAGAACATCAAATAGGTCTAAATAGAGAAACTTGTCATTCTCGTTCAATATGATTGCGGATGTCGCGCTCGGCGTAAACACCGTAGCCAAGCCATTCTTAATCTTAGACTTTGAGACTATGGACTGGGCTTCTTCTGTAATGTCAAAGAACTCGGGCTTCCCCATAACGGTCTCTTTTGTGATGAAATCAGTATACACAGTCATTTCTAAAACCGTTATAAATTATGCTATTACGTTTGACAGCAATCCACATAAAAGTTTCTTTTCACCTTCTTTAAGTTCTGGCACCGCGCTAGCGGTTACCAGAAATCTGCGCATTTGCCTTTAAGCAATGATGCTTGGAGTAAAATATTTTTAAGGTATGGAAGTTAAGTTTCCTCTTGATCTCTTTAAGGAGAGGGTTTGAGCATGAAGATGAAGGCTACCATGATATATGGTTTTAATGATATCCGTTTAGAGACTGTTGATAGGCCAGAGCCGGGCCCCGGGGATGTGTTGATTAAAGTGAAGGTGGCTACTACTTGTGGGACGGACGTGAAGAGCATTGTCAGGGGTAGGCCTGGAGACACGTTTCCTAGGCTTCTAGGCCACGGCGAGGTTTCAGGAGTCGTTGAAGAGGTTGGCGAAGGGGTTACGAGGTTCCAAGTTGGGCAGAGGGTTGTTGCTCACAATAGCGCTCCGTGCTTCACATGCAGAATGTGCTTGAAAGGCTTACACTCGCTCTGCGAAGACTTTTTTTACGTAAGGGGAGCGTATCAAGACTACCTCTTGATCCCTAGCAAGATAGTAGAAGTCAACATGTTCGAAATTCCAGACAACATAACTTTTGAGGAGGCCGCGCAGCTTGAACCCTTCTCATGCGCCGTTTATGGGGCTGCCGCCTCGAACATAAAGCTCGGTGACAATGTGGCGATCATTGGAGACGGAGCTCAGGGGCTGTATTTCGTAAAACTAGCCAAACTATATGGGGCTGGCAAAGTGATTGTGTGCGGTCACCATGACTTTAGGCTTAACATAGCGAAGAAGTTTGGTGCAGACGAGCTGATCAACGAACACAAGGAAAACGCGGAGGAAAAAGTAAAAGAGTTGACGGGTGGATATGGGGCAGACGTCGTGATCACGGCTGCGGGTACACCAGCCGCTTGGGAACAAGCCGTAAGGATGGCTGCGAAAGGTGCAATCATTAATCAGTATGGTGGGTGTGCTCCAGAGACAACTTTTACTGTTCCAACCGGCCGAGTCCACTACGATATGATCACTGTTTTTGGGACCTTCCACACAACTCCTTACTACGTCCATAGGGCTTGGGAGTTGATAAAGTCAAGGACGGTTGACCTTAGACCCATAGTCACTCATAGAATACCTCTTGACGATGTGAAAGAGGCATTTGACCTACTGATGACATCGAAGGAGGCTCTAAAAATCGCGATCACGCCATAGAATTACTCTTTTTCTAAAATCATTAGTTTTGGATTCATTACTGGCAAAATTTGGCCAAAGAATTTTAGTAATCAAATATCTATCTTTTAAGCTCGTCTCGTGCGCTAGTGATAGATATTAGTGATTTTGGCTTTTAGCAACTTCGACAGATTGAACAGCTCCCTCCCTGCTGCCGCGTCTTTTGAACGTATGCTAACCATCCAAGATACTTCATATTTTATCTTCACCGTTCTCTCTCTTGCGTTAGAGCCTATACTGATCGTGAAGGTCTTCAGTGCTTTTTCCCATCTGATCGTCGCTAGCGCGTAGGTCCAAAAGTGGCTTCCACCTCTGAATGTGAGCATGGTGTATGGTTTTTCCTCGATTAGTTTACAGTTCTGTTTGAGGAAGTAGTCTTTGCAGAGACTGTAGATTCTCTTGTCAGACAGTCTGGATTTGAGTGTGACTTCGAGTGTGCGGCCCATGCTGGTCGTCCACAAAAAAAGATTGGGGGATTCAGCTCGCTACTAGCGAAGCTCCTTGGCCACCTTCGCGGGCATCTCTTTGGCGAAGAAATAGCATCCAACATAAAGTACTCCAACAACCACTGCGATCATTAGGGTCGTCATGTCTCCGGTTCCGGCGGACATGAATATCGTCATCACTATCCATGGAAATATGTGTCCTCCGGCGTCGAGGCTTGAAACCCATAGAATGCCGGCTGGTATCGCAAATCCTGCGACAGCAGCCGCGGCTGTCAGTGGAGCAGCAAACGCGTTAGTGAAGTACATTACTAATGCTGCTGATACAGCTCCGCCTAGAACTCCTCTGACTATGTCCCCTCCAGCAGCCGCGCAGCTCCACATGCCGAATATCGGAACGATCGATAGATCTCCAGCTGGGAGTATCAGGTTTCCTGGAACTAGTGCTAAGCCAATGTATAAGGGTATCAGTATCAGACCCACGGCTATAGACGATGGGTCAGATAAGCCTATTGGGCCTGCGTCTATCCCGATATACAACTCTCTGCCCTTAAAGGTCTTGCTCTTTGCGAAGTAGTCTCTGATGCCGTCCGCTAGCGGCATAAGACCTTCCATCAGAATGCCTATCATTCTGCCTTCCAATAGTAACAGTGCACCCATGTGCATGGCTAATGAGACTATAGAAGGAGAGGGTGGGATCGCTACTGGAGGCAACCCGGCTAGTATGCCTAAGAATATACCGACATAAACGCCTATCATCACTGGCTCGCCCAAGAAGCCGACCTTGTCCCTGATTACGTCGGGGCTTGTCCTGCTTTTTCTTAACCCCGGTATCATTCTGAAGATCTTCTCTAAGGCCATGGCTACAGGGGCCCAGTTCACGGTCTCTGTGTGAGGTTGCGAACAACCCGGCACTTTGAAGTACGTGTGTGACAATGGAGCGGTCCAGTCACCTAGGAACAGGATACCGACCTCAGCTATTACGCCTGCGAGTAATCCCAGCCACATGCTTCCGGTGGCCATCTCAACCATGACAGCTGTGAAGGCCCAGTGCCAGTAGTTCCATATGTCAGCATCAAATGTTTTGGTCAAACCAGCGACCAACAGTGCAATGTTGACTACAAATCCGATCGGAAGAATGAGAGCAGCTGTTGGAACAGCCCAGGTGATCGCTGCTGTTAGTGGCCAACCCACATCCAGTCCCTTTAATGTTACGCCTGTTCTCGCAACGAAGGCCCCTACGGCGGGTCCCAAAACGCCGAACACAGCGCCTAACACGGCGTTTATACCGATGAACGCAACGCCCACTATCACTGCTGACCTAAGGCTCTTCCCTATGGGCTGCCGGAATATCATTGCTAAGATAAAGAGAACCAAAGGCATCATAACTACCACGCCAAGGTCGAGAATGTACCGCACTATTGCGTATATCGATTCCAACTGCAATTTCCTTATCTCCCCTTATTTCCTCTTTTCAGTCTAGTAGTGCTGATGCACTACTACTGCACAAAAATATATATGAGCCAATAATATAAGTTTTTCCACAACAAACTCCTGTCGGAGGTGGAGGTATGGCTAAGCCCTTTATCTATCTAGCTTGCGGTTCAGCCGCTATGTCAGCGATGTTGTGCAAAAGCAGATTGGAGGACGCGTTGAGACAGAGGGGGATCAAGGACTACGACCTCAGAATCTGCAGGGTAGCTGAATTGTATGAAAACGTGAGGAGACTAAAGCCGGACGTCGCGATAGTGACCGCCGGTAGCTTCGCAGAGAAGGACATCGAATGCCCCGTCTTCAGCGGAGTTCCCCTCATGATGGGCGTCGGAATAGACGCCTTGATGGACAAAGTAGTGGCCGTGTTAAAAGAGAAGGGGAAGGTCCCCTGAGCTTGCAACAAACTATCGATATAAAGATATTAAATGTTAGATCAGAAGAGCAGACAGAAATCCTTGAGGAAATGGGCAATTATCTGTACAACAACGGATATGTGAAGGAAACCTTCACAAACGCTGTCATTGAACGAGAGAAAAAATATCCCACGGGCCTTGAGATTCCGACCGCAGTAAACGTTGCCCTCCCCCATGCCGATATTGAGCATGTTAAGAAAGAAGCCCTAGTGATTGCGGCTCCGAAGAGGACGGTAAAGTTCAAAAGGATGGATGCGCCTGACAAAGACGTAGACGTAGGAATAATTCTAATGCCAGTAATAAACGATCCAGAGGGATACGTCAGGTTTTTATCCAAATTGACTTTACTCATCCAAAAGAAGGAGTTTGTGGAACTAGTGAAGGGCAAAAAGTGCAGTGAGATCGCTGCGTCCATTAGCGAACAGTATTCAAAGTAGATATTGCGGTAGACCGATCTTACTATCTTGATGATTGCTAGGAAAGAGTCAACTGAATATTCTTTGAGATAAATAGGATTACTAAATCAGCTTAGATATTCTATCAGCTTCAGAGGAAGGTGGCAAAATGAGGTCCCTAGTCGTTGCATACGTTATGGCTGTAACTGAGGTTGGAAAGGAGCATGATGTCGTTGGGGAATTGTCAAAGATTGAAGGTGTTTCTGAAGCCAGGGAGGTGTACGGTGAATTCGATGTAGTCTGCATAGTAGAAGGAAAGGAACTCAGGTCAATAAACAAATCCGTTACAGAAATACGAAGAACAAAGGGCGTCCTAAGGACAGTCACCCTAATCTCATCTGGGTAGAAATGCATTTCAGCCAGCCGGCAAGTGTAGAGAAACAACCAAACTTACGGTGAGCGCAATCGAAAAATTCATTGACACATTATTCTTCCAGTAAATGGGGATTTTCCAAAAAGCGTTTAACTTCCTGCAGGAACGCAGCGGCCGGTGCTCCATCAACAACCCTGTGATCGAACACCAGTGATACTGTCACCAGCGGCTTGACTACAATTTTATCACCTACCGCAACGGGTTTCAAGTAAGTCTTACCCACTCCAATAATCGCGGTTTGAGGTGGGTTTACAAGCGGTATGAAAGCTTCAATTCCAAAGGCACCTAAGTTCGTGATAGTGAAAGTCCCTCCTACTAGTTCAGCTATCGCTAGTTCACCTCTACTGGCATTCTTAACCAACCTTTCGATTTCATTCGAGATTTTCGGAATGCTTTTCTTGTCAACATTGAAGATGGCTGGTGCCATGAGTCCCTTAGGGGTATCGATTGCAATCGATATGTTTATGTCCTCGTAAACATTCACCTTGTCGTCCTCAACAGAAGAGTTTAGGATCAGATTATTTCTCAGGGCCTTGGCCACCGCTTTTCCCAAGAAAGCCGTAAATGACACTTTTTGACCGGTTTTTTTACTGAGTTCATCTCTGAACGCTAACAACGTCTCCATGTCTACTTCAAGCATTAGTGTTGCAGAGGGGATTGTTCTATGGCTGTACGAAAGGCGCTCAGCAACAGTCTTCCTGATTCCAGTTAATTGAAAAACCCTAGCTATTTTCGGCTTCTCTATAGGCTTATCTAGGCTTATTGACTCCCTTTTCCTCTTCAACGACCTCACCTGGCTCTCTTATTATTCCTATAACTTCACCTACAGGCACCTCTGAACCACTTGGATAGAGTATTTTATGCAGCACGCCTTCAATTGGTGATTCTACATCGAAAGTCGTCTTTTCACCCTCCACCGTCAGTATAGGCTCCCCCTTCTTCACTCGGTCGCCCTCATCTTTGATCCATACAACTCGCGCAGTCTCTATGGCAGGATCGATTCTTGGGACATATATCTTTTGCAAACTCGTCCTCCTCTCATAGGATATCTGTTATCGCCTTTACGATGTCGTCTTTGTCTGGTATGTACAACTTCTCAAGCTCGCGGGAGGAAGGTACAGACATATCGGGTGCCGCCACCCTCTTTATAGGCGCGTCTAGATAGCTGAACCCCTCTTCATTTATTACAGACAGTATCTCTGCACATGCTCCTCCGGTCTTTGTGTCGTCTGAGGCCACTACAACATGGCCAGTTTTTTTGACAGAGTCAGTTATGGTCTTCTTGTCCAAAGGGTTTAAAGTTCTAGGATCAACGACTTCTACGCTTATCTTCCTTTTCTCCAGCTCGTCTGCTGCTGCGAGAGCCTCATACACAATTCGTGAGATCGCGACAACAGTTACATCTGTTCCAGCTCTTTTGATGTCTGCCTTACCAAAGGGGATTGTGTACTCTTCCTCTGGAACAGGGCCTTTAAGCTTGAAATAGAGGTCACGACACTCAATAAAAACTGTCGGATCGTCTGCTCTTATCGCTGATTTGAGCAGCCCCTTCGCGTCATGGGGCGTCGAAGGCAAAGCGAGAAGAATTCCAGGTATATTCATGAACCATGACGGGATGAACTGAGAATGCTGGGGGCCGTAGGCCCTACCTAGACTGTACTGGGTCCTAATTGTGAGAGGAAGCCTCAGTTGCCCTCCGCTCATGAAGTACGCCTTTGCCATGTGGTTTAGAATCTGTTCTGAACACAATGGCAGAAAGTCTACATACATTATTTCTGCAACCGGTCTTAGCCCCATAAGCGCCGCTCCTATGCCCACCCCAGCGATCGCCGTTTCTGAAATCGGTGCGTCTATCACCCTTTCTGGACCAAATTCTTCAAGAAGCCCCAAAGTGACTTTGTTGATTCCACCGTACAGTCCGATGTCCTCACCGATGAGGAAGACCGCAGGATCTTTGAGCATCTCTTCTCTTAGCGCCTCTCTTAGCGCCTCAGCGTAAGTTAGCTCCCTCATGTTTTTCCTCCTCCAGCGTAGACATACTTCTCAAGCTCCTCAAAGGGCAAAATCGGACTCTTCATAGCAAAATCAACCGCGCGCTCAATCTCTCCGTCGATCTCTTTCTCTATAGCCTCAATCTCGCTCTCAGTTGTTATACCCGCGCTTAGAAGTTTACTGCGAAACATGACTATGGGGTCTCTCTTCTTCCACGCCTCCACCTCATCTGGGGATCTGTACTTGAGCATGTCATGAACGCTGTGCCCCTTCACTCTGTAGGTTCTACATTCTATGAATGCTGGTTCCTTCTTCTCTCGCGCGTTTTCAACAGCTTTCAATGTGGCCTTGTACACGGCCAGTACATCGTTTCCGTCAGCTACAAAAGTAGGCAGATCGTAAGCGAAGGCCACTCTCTCAGCAATACTTCTAGCACCGACACTCTTACTGGCTTTCATAGATATAGCGTATTGGTTATTCTCACAGACAAAAATCACGGGCACCTTCAAGACGGACGCCATGTTGAGGGCCTCGTGGAACGCTCCCGTGTTCACGGCCCCGTCACCGAAGAAACAAACCACAATGTTGTCCTGTTTCTTATACTTTAGGGCAAGCCCGGCTCCCACTGCTATTGGAATTTGGCTACCGACAATTGCTGACGCGTATAGTCCGCCTTTTTTCATATAAATACCTACATGCATTGAGCCACCTAGCCCTTTGCACACTCCAGTAGCCTTACCAAAAAGTTCTGCCATAATTAAATCGGTGGGAATGCCTTTTGCAATCGCGTGGCCATGTCCTCTATGAGTGCTCAGTATCGCATCCTCAGTTTTTAGATCAGAAATCACACCTGTTGCTATCGCTTCTTCACCGAGATAGAGGTGAGCTGCTCCGATGAGCAAGCCTCGAACGATATGCAACTCCTCCACCTTCTCCTCGAAGCGTCGTATTCTGACAAGAGTCTCAAGCATCTGCAGAAGTTTTTTCTTGGAAAGGCCGAATTTTTGAAACTCAGCTGGTTCGATGCCTTCTAGTTCTGTCACCCTATCGTTAATGGGCATGGTTCTTCCCTACGGTTAGACAAATTGCTGGTTTAATATTGCTATGATCTTTATAATACATTCGCTAACCAGATACCGAGTAAAGAAGCATCAGAGGGGGTGCGCTTTGGTCCATTTTTCGTCAAAAGCCTTTTCTAAGGCCTCCTTTTCCTTCCGGTCTCTGACTTGAACAAGGGTGTGCCACTCTTTCTTTTCAGCACGCCATGCAGTCTTCCTTGTGATGACGACTCTATTGTTTAGGTTGTTAAGGTCGCACGATAGGAGACTGATGTTGCCTGCCGTTTTTTCCTCTACGGTCTTCCAAGTCCTTTGGAAGCGCTTGTTTTCACCTATCTCGTCTGGAATGAGAGCTTTGATCTTCACTTTAGGGTTGACTTTGAAGAGTACTTCGAACGCTTCCTTCTCAGTCGCCCAAGGATCAACGACCTTAATATAATGTTTTGCTTTGGAAACTATCGCGCCAATGATAGATGGAACAGCAGTGTAGTATTCCGACGCAAGAAGTCCTGGTTTTCCTACGACAGTAATCCCTTGATAATCTGGGTCACTTAGCTGTATTTTGAATTTCTTAGGATCCTTTTCCTGTATCCTTGTTTTCTCACAGAGATAGAAAATCAGATCCTGTATTACGCCCTTCACTTTCTGTAGCTTTTTGGCGTATGTTCCGCTTTTTTCCCTGATCTCCTTTATTGTTTTGTACCTGACAATTGGATACAGGAATGTTACGGCCAAAACAGCTATCAAGAACAGGGGATTGAAGATCAGCATCATAAGTATCTGAATCTTAAAAAGCATAGCTATAACGTAGGTCCCAAAATAGACATACATGACTGAGTCAGAGATCCTCTTAAGTATTCCCGAGGTCCTTGATAGGCGCCCTTGCTGAGCGTAAATCATCTCCACATCTTCACGGACTCTTTTCCAGCCTCTACTCAAGTATTCTAGGTCGGCCGATTTGACGGCTTCATCGATCTTCGTCGGATCTTTGAAATCGTGTCCTGCGTATCCTTCAAGCCAAGAGATTACTGAGACAATCTTATTTAGGTCCGCTTCAGAAACCATCTGATGAAAACCCCTTTATCCAATCTGCCCTTATTCTTTCTATACCTTATTGCATACCAACTACAAACTATAAATATACCTCGACGCATCCACCGTTAACTATAAAAGTGCTAATAATTGAAAGAGGACAAGAGATTGCGCGTGAGTAATGTCCTTTAGAGGAGGGGGTAAGCGTGCCAGAGATCGAGTTTGAAGGTGAAAAGTATAGGACAGATGAGGCGGGTTTCATACAGGATCCAGAAAAATGGTTTCCTAAGTTGGCGGAGTTTCTTGCAAAGAAAGAAGGCATAGGTGGGCTTACATCAGACCACTGGAAAGTGATCAACTGCATCAGGGACCATTACCTAAAGTTTGGAGTTGCGCCCCTAATAGAGAAATTACGCAAGGAAACAGGCTTTACGCTCAGACAAATACATAAACTCTTCCCACAAGGACCCGCAAAAAGCGCTTGCAAAATAGCAGGGCTTACGTATGAGCGCTGCACTGTAGCCTGTATGCCGTAATTAGAGGAGGATGAAGGATTGTATGTGGTTAATGTTGAAGACGTGACGGAATTTGATTTGGATAAGCTTGATAAGGGCTCACACCAACTCAAGGTGAAGTACCTGTTGCATGCGGGTGTGGGAGCATTAAGAATAGAATTCAGGCTTTTCACAATAGGCGTAGGAGGGTACAGCCCTCTGGAGAAGCATGGCCATGAGCATGAGATTTATATGCTCAGAGGTAAAGCCCTCTTCAAGGGTGGAGACAAGGAGGTCGTGTGTGGCCCAGGGGACATCGTATTCATACCATCCAACGAGATTCATCAGATAAAGAACGTGGGCGACGAACCGGTCCAGTTCCTCTGCACAAAAGAGACCCACGAACCTCCCGAACTCCTAAGACAACTAGAAAAGCAAAAATAGATAGATGCGTCTCTAAGCGTACCTATTCGCAGTCATTGAGGCGCGGGCACATATCCATAGTTATGCGCAGCTCGGGTTACAGATAACTGACATTTTTACACATCAGGTTTTTGCCCAAACTATATTCAATCGATATACATTGATGCTACGAACAATGGGACAAAAAATCTTGGATCGATCAACTATTAGTCTTTTTTCTCAATTTTAAGTCGATTCTCTCTCTGGCAGCGAAGTCTTCAAGAAAGCTTTTGAGAGTTTTGGTTCTACCTCTGATGTCATCTTGCTTAATCTTATCTAATCTTGTTTTTTCTTTGGCTTTGTTCAATGACGTTTCTAAATCTACTATGGGAAGAAGAGTTGAAGCAATGCAATAGAAGCTTTTGGACCTGCCATCGTCAAATTCTTTCAGCATTGTCTCAAGGAGTCTAATTCGCTTTCTCTGTTCTTCTATGAATTTCTCAATTCCATGTTTTCTTATAGAAATCAAGTTCGGATAGGCTTTTTTATGAGACAAAAATGAGTTGTACTCGCCACCACCTACTAGCCAAGGCTCAAACTTTGAGCATGAAAATTCTTCACATAGCGCACAAACTTCAAGATTCTTTTTCTTTACGCAGCAGGTTATGTAAGAGCAGGATGGGTGCTTATTGGAGAAATCGGGGCCACAACATCCAGGACACCTTGAAGTGCCCACCGTGTAGTATCTTGGGCACAATCCGCAATCAAGACCGCAGCAGCCGACGGTTGGATAAATCTTGATTGGATGACCACTCATTTCATCGCTCTTCCTTTACAGTTAGGCCCATTCCGATTTCGCGCACGCGATTTGATTCGTCAAGTGATTGGATATATGCCCCACTTCTTCGCTGCATCATACATCGCTACAATGTTTTCTGGTGGCACATCGGGTTGTATGTTGTGGACAGCGCACAGAACATAGCTCCCATTTGTTGCCAAGTCCCTGATTCTCCTCTTAACTTCCTCTTCGACATCCTTTGTTGTCCCATAAGGCAGTACTCTCTGGGTGTCTATCGCCCCCCAGAAACACAGCTCATCGCCAAACTTCTCCTTCAACATTTTCGTGTCCATATTCTCAGCCGAAACCTGAACAGGGTTAACTATATCAACTCCGATTTCAGCTAGGTCGTCAAAGAAGTAGGAGGCGCTACCGCAACAGTGATAAAAAATCTTCGCATCTGTTTTACTTTTTACAAATTGAAGCGCTCTTCTCTGCCTAGGCTTGATATACTTCCTATACATCTCCAACGAAAGCAATGGACCGCTTTGCATAGCTAAGTCATCGCTAAATCTCACGATGTCGATGTAGTCGCCTATCTCTGGAAGCACTTCGCTCTCAAACTTCAATCCACAGTCAGCTACTTTATCCATAACTCTACACACGAAGGTTGGGTCTCTTATCAAGTCGGTGAAAAACCTCTGGAACCCCGTTAGATACCATGATTTTTCAAAGAAGCTTCCTGAAGAGCTGTAGACAACAGCGTAGTCTGTCTCCTCATGCAGATACTTCACCCTCTTTCCCATGTATTCAATCGCTTTTTCAGCGCCTTCATGCGGGTCCGGCCAAGGATAATCATCGACCTCGTCAACCGACGCGTCTCTCAGAGGATGCCCGTCGCTCGGCATATCATAGTAGTAACCAGCCTTTACTCTTTTGACCCCCCAAGAATCAATATAGGAACCGTCTGGCAACGTCTTCTTCGGTGCCTTAGCGAGAGGGGAAGAACGAACGTGTCTCGTATCGACGTCAAATCTCTTAAGCACAGACTCATCAACCAACGCAATCTGCTGCATCATATCATACAAAACAGTCTCTGACTTGAAACCAAGGTGTCTCTTCAGGCCCTCATAAGCCCCTTTATGGATGCCAGCGACAGTGCCTCCCAAATCGACCGGAACCCTGTCCGGCTCCTCATGTTCAACAGCGGCTAAAACCCTTTCTCTATGATTCATGCTCAGCTCTCGCCACCTACTAGATCCTTTGCTTTCCTCACAGCATCCATAGCATCTTTGCCATAGGCATCAGCACCTATTCTTCTAGCGAAATCCTCTTCGATCGGCGCCCCTCCGATCAATATCTTCAGACCTTTTCTCAGGCCCTCTCTTTTCAGTTCATCAACAACTTCCTTCATTCCATCCATCGTGCTGGTTAGAAGGGCGGACATACCAACTATCTTCGGTTGCTCTTTTCTGATACTTTCAACAAACCTTTTCGCTGAGACATCAGCTCCCAAGTCAACAACCTCAAACCCAGCACTGGTCAACATGGTTTTAACAATATTCTTTCCTATATCATGTAGGTCTCCTTCAACAGTCCCCAAAACTACTTTTCCCATCCGCTGAACCCTTTCAGATCTCCTTAAAAAGGGGGTGATAATGGCCATCGCCCCTTTCATAATCTCACCAGCCATCATCAGTTCTGGCAGAAAAAATTCTCCCGCCTCATATCTCTCACCCACCATTCTCATGCCATCGGCTAAAGAGTCCACTATTTTAAGAGGCTCTGTCCCCTTCCTAAGGGCAGAATTCACATCTTCCTTGACTTTTTCAGAATCTAGACTCACTAAAGAGTCCCGAAGCCCACATATTCTCTCATCCACGTTCCGTCACCATTTCTACTTTCACGATCTTTGACCTCGGCAATGATTTATAGTGTCAATTATATACTAAAGATAGACCTTTCAATGGTGGCTTATTTTGAAGCTGATCGTGGGTGTAAGCGGAGCAAGCGGGGCCGTGTACGGTGTCAGACTACTCGAGGAATTAGAAGAGATGAAGATCGAAACTCACTTAATAGTTTCCCCCGCGGCTGAGCAAACAATCAAGATCGAGGTTGGGATGACAGTCAACCAGCTCGAGGATTTAGCAACCGTCCACTACGATATCAACGACCTGCAGGCCCCCATCGCGAGCGGTGACTTCAAAGCAGATGGAATGATCATTATACCGTGCTCCATGAAAACCCTCGCTGGAATAGCCAATGGGTACTCAGATAACCTCTTGTTGAGGGCTGCTGACGTAACATTGAAGGAAGGTCGAAAACTAGTTCTGGTTCCTAGAGAGACACCTCTGAGTCCCATTCACCTCGAGAACATGCTCAAGCTCTCCAAAATCGGCGTGGTCGTACTGGTGGCGGCCCCCGCCTTCTATCACAAACCGAAGGACATTAAAGATCTAGTCCATTACATCGTAGGAAAAGTTCTAGACTCATTCAACATTGCGCACAAACTGTACGACAAGTGGAGAGCCTAATTCAAGGTCAATTTCGCACGCGAAAGACATTTTAGGTTTTCGAGGCCCTTTGAATTCAAGATAAGGAAGTAATCATAGACGATTTTATAGAAAACCACTGGTTTTAACCAGAGGATGAAATACAACATATTGAAATATTGGTGTAGAACCTTTTCAAAACTGAGGTGTGTGGCTTTGAAGGCTAAAAAGACAATTAGGGCTAAGGTTATCGCCTTAACTAATGTCAAGCGCCGACTTTTAGAGGAAGAATACAGTAACCTTCAAAGTTTCCTGCAAGGCGAAGATGTGGAACTTTACTCGGCAAATAAGCAACAAGCTAAACGCTTCTACAAGAAAATCAATCCTAACAAGGAGTACCCCATTTCCATCAGAAAAGACCTAATCAAAGTTGAGAGGCAGCCTACGAAGATAGCGAAGTATTGGACTATGATGCCTGTTAAAGGCAGAAGAGGCGGGGTTTGGGTGGCCATCAAGCCACACTGTAACATAGAGCCAGATATGGAGATATGTGAGTCTAAGTTGCTTAAGCGTAATGGAGACTTCTATCTCCATATTGTGGTTAAGAAAGACGTTGAAGAGAGGGTGAACTGTAAGTCTGTTTTAGCGGTAGATTTAGGCATACGTAATTCCGCCGTCACAGTCAACTCTAAAACGCGTGAGACTCATTTCTATGGGAAGTGGCTTAGAGCTATTCGAGGGCACTATTTCCATCTACGGAGGAGCCTTCCAAATAGAAGAGCTATCAAGAAGGTGGGGGGCCATGAGAAACGCATAATTAACCACGAGTTGCATAAGATTTCTAAAGCCATTGTCAAAGAGGCGAAGCGAACCAATTCAACGATTGTGTTTGGGGAACTGAAGGGCATAAGACGAAACTACAAAGGCAGGAAATTTAACCGCAAACTGAATACCTTTCCATTCTACAAACTCTCAAAATATATTAAGTATAAGGCTGAATGGCTTGGAATTCCCGTGATGAAAGTAAGCGAGGCCTACACAAGCCAGACCTGCTCTATCTGCGGCAGAAAAAGCATAAGGCATAATGGACTGTTCAAATGCTCCTGTGGAGCTAAATTGAACGCCGACTACAACGGAGCAAGAAACATAATGAAACGAGCACTTGGGCTTGTCTCAAGTGCAGGGGCAACTGTGGACTTGCCCAGAACCAACCCGACAGAAGGTTGGAATCCACTCAATGAATTGGGTGGTAGTTCACTCTGGCTCACGAACAAACAATGCAATTAGAATCAGCGTTATAATCACCCCGATGGCTCCCGTCAATATCGGGGCTTTGAACCCCATTGCCTCATACAGCAAACCTCCGATGAATGGAGCCGGAAAACCAATCATAGTTCTGAAGGCGGACAGCTTACCTATCGATTCGGCTCTCTCTTCCCTACCCACACTGTTGGAAAGGAGAGTTCTTGAGGCTGGCACCCATGTCGAAGCAACCAGACCGTAGAGGAGCGCTGCGATCGCAAACGCCTCAAAACTGTTGAATGTTAGCCAGCCAATCATCATCGCGATTCCTATCATCTCTGAAACGATCAACGACTTTTTACACCCGTACTTCTCTATGAGCTTTCCTATGGGCAACTGAGAAGCGGCCCACATCAAGGATGTAAGGCTCGATAGGATTCCCAGTTGAAGATTCGAGAAATTGTACGTTCTCTTGAGAAGACCAAAAAGAATCGCTGCCCCGAGACCCCACGAGAAAGCGTCTGCAGCCATGCCTATGTAAAAGCCCCTCAATTCACTCGGTGGAATAAAAATCGTTCTTAAGGGAGTTTCCCTAACGTTTTTCTGCCTACTCTTCTCATACAATGTCTCCCTGAGAAAAAACACTAACAAACTCAGGCTTAAGCCCTCAAGAACTAAGCTCATCAGGAACAATATCTCGTAGCCAAAGAGATCAGCGATCCAACCCCCAACGGCACACGTTAAGGCGCTCGGAAATATAAAGGAAAACATGGTGACGCTATATGCAGTCCCTCTCTTCTCAACTTCCACGGATTCAGCCGTCAGGGCTGACGAGGCTGGAACGCTGAGCGCTGTCAGGCCGAGAGTGAGTGTTGCCGGAACTAGAAATCGCCAGTCCCAAGTATAACCCGCTAACGCATAGAACGCTAGGGTCGTTAAGGTTAGGATCCCACCGAGAACTATAAACAGTTTTCTACCAATCCTATCTGAAAGCCTTCCGGAAACTAGTTGAATGAGTCCAGTGATGATGCCGTCCCTTCCTCCAAGACCTTCGAGAAACCCTAAAAGAACCATCGAAACCCCCAGGCTCAGAGTGAAAGGTTGCCAAATAACATGTATCATACCCCAATATGCTCCGCCAATTGCGGAAGTTATGGACAAAACCCAGATGTTCTTATTAATGGTTGAAACTTTTCCAGCTCTACTCAAAAGCCTCGTCTCCATTGCATCACGCGCACAATTACCATTCCAATTTCCTTAACTTACTTGCACATGACTCCTTTTTTCCTTCTGACGTTCATTAGCGCCACTTCGTGCTTGCGCTTTTTAATAGAATTAAGTATTAAAAAACATTAGTCTTATATCGTATGGGATAGTCAAATGATCGATTCCTACAGTTTTGGAAAGATCTCCATAGATGGAAAGGAGTATAGAACCGATGTAATCGTCTTCCAAGACCGCGTTGAAGACGGATGGTGGAGGAAAGAGGGGCATCAGTTGCACATCGAAGACGTTGAGCACATTATTCAACAAAGGTTTGATGTGCTAGTGATCGGAACCGGAGCCCATGCCCTGATGAAGGTTCTACCTGAAACAAAAAGATTCTTTGAATCAAGAGGCGTCGAAGTGATCACAGAAAAGACCGCCGAGGCTTGCAAGATTTATAATAAGCTAAGCGAGTCCAAGAGTGTTATCGCTGCCCTCCACCTGACCTGTTAGATCAAATCTTCGATCACTTTAAATCTCTCTTAATGCGTTGGGTTATTGATGTTTGAGTATAACTGACTCTAAGAAACACTGTGAGATGACAGGAACGCAAATTTAAAAGTTTAAGAACAATCAAAAAGGTGAAGAGAAAGGATGTTAAGGAGTGGTAAAGATGAATGGAAAAGCTTCGGATATTTCAGGATTCCAACTTGGCTTAAACTCACTGTTGTCGCATCTATACTATTCCTGAGCGTGCTTTTCCTCATCAATTGGTGGGTACAAATAGACATCGCCCAGACAACGTACCTGCGCAAAGCAGGAGTAGACTGGTGGAACGACATATTCCTTCTTAAAGGAGACTTCATTTTTCTCTGTCTTCTCGTCCCGCTTCTCGCTATCGATCCAAGAATTAGGCACAGCAAGATCTTGGGTTTGATGAGGCAACTCACTTGGACTTTTGCCTGGGCAAGGTTGCGCGAGCGTTGGCATAAGGTTACTGAGGGACCAATATTTGACGACAGATTTTCATGGAGGACCGGACTTGCCTGGCAGGCCACTACGTATCTTTTCTTTTTCCTCCTATGCTGGATCACAGGGGCCTTTAACCTGGCTTTCTTATTTCACATGGCAAGAAGCGGAGTTGGAAATCTTGACCCAACCACCCTCCTAAGAATCTTCCTATTTCCAGTGAATCCTCCCGGGTCAGATGAACTCGTCGCCTTAACTCCCACTATTGAAACTTGGTATCAAATCATCATAACATGTCTGTCAATCATAATCTTCGTCTGGGTTGTTCGGCTGGTTTTAGGCGGGATAGGCAACCTAGTCGCAGGGGGCGTTGGAAGAGGGATGAGAAACTTCGTTGCTGCGGCATCCTTATTCGTCTCCTGGCTTCTTTTGAGAGCCCCATTCTCAGAGTTTGACATTACCTCACCGCACAGCTGGTACATTCTCCTAGCCTTAGAACTAACGGGAATTACAGCAACTACAATCCTGCATTTACATCGCGAAGAACTATTGTTTAACAGGAAACAGGTTATCACATATTCGGTCGTGTTCGGTATAGTTCTGATCGTTCTAGTAGCTAACATAGGGGCCATCCTGATTTACCGATTGCAATGGGATCGGTCTTGGCTTCAGTACGAGTGGTATCCAAAAACAGTGAAGGAGATCGAGTACACTAGGTGGGCGGCAGGTATAACGCAATGGCAACGCAAGTCTCTCTCAGAAGCCGGCGCAGAAAACAACACAGCCATACTATCGCGGGTTCGTCAGTGGGACTACGACGCTAGCCTAACGAAGATGCAAAGTCAGATCGGAGTAAACTGGTTGACTCTAGCAGACAGCGACATCATATACCTAAACAATCGAGAATACTGGGTCTGTCCAACGACGATAAACTATGAGATCGCAAGAGACTGGATCAGTCGACATTTTACCTATACTCACGCACCTCGCGTTGTCGTAATCGATAGCCATAATGGAAGTTTTGTTCAGCCTGAGTCCGCGTTCAACCTTTCTGAAATGCCCAAAATCTACTATGGGGAAGGACTTGACTTAGCTTATGTTCGAGTACCAGGGTTCACAGAAATCGGAAACACAACCTATCAAGGCGATTCAGACTACGTTCTAAGAGGTTGGATTCGAGCATGGTGGTTCTCACTACAGGGACAGTTTGGCTTCGTTTTCAACCCTCCGACGGATGAGGTCCAGATGCTTTGGAACAGGGATGTCATGAGCAGGGTTGAAAAAATGCTGATCAAAAACCTAAGAGTTGATGATGATGTTTACCTTGTAACAGACGGCGAAAGACTCTACTATTGCGTGCAAGTACTTGTTGACTATCCGCTTTCGAGTCAATTTGCTTTTGGCGATTACCTCAGATTCTTGGGCATGGTCCTCGTTGATGTTGAAAACGGCCAAATGAAAGGATACTCAGTCGAGGGGTCCGACGGCTTTCTACTAGACTTCTACAAAAGTTTCTATGGCTGGCAGCCTATGCCATCATGGTTGAAATCTCAGATTAGGGTGCCAGAGAGCCTTTATGAGAGACAGATGGAGATAGACTATCGCTATCACGTTCAGGACCCGACCATTTGGAGGAGTCGATCAGACGACTTTGAAAGACCATCTGAGACAGATGTGTACTATATTCTAACAACGATAAACGGGAGAACTTCGTTCGCAGCAGTTCAGGTTGTGGAGTTCAAGCAGGCAGCTGGCAAAAACCTAGCGGGTTTGTATATTTCCCCCTGCGGGGCCGATTATGGCTCGACATCGCTGTATAGGGTTCCATCTGAACAGAAAATCATCGGGCCATCTGTCGCCCTACAGGCTTTGGAAACAGATAATACTGTTCGATCCCGGTTAAGTCTTCTTCAGACTTACAGGTTTGGAAACATCCTTCTCTACAACATCCGTGGTAGACTTTACTATTTTACTCCGGTCTACACTGAGGTTGCCGTAGGGCAAGCCGTTATCGCCAAGATAGCCTTCATTTGCTGTGTCGACGCCTCAACAGGGGAAAATGTAGCCATGGGGGAGGATGCGTTTTCTGCCTACAATAGCCTTGTTCAAGCGCCTTCCGTTGGAGAGGAAGAGCGACTAGAAAAAATGGACAGCTTATTCACGAGTGTTGGGATAGACGTAAACAGTAAGGTAACGAGCATACATGGGAACATCGAAATCTGTGAGGGCATGTCCACGTATGTTACCGAAGATCAGTGGGGGAATGTTCAAGCGTCGATCCAAGCATTCGTTGAAGGTTTCTGCGTGCCAAATGGTGTAACCACTGTTTATCGATGGGCTACTATAGAAAATAGCATGAAATACGCAAACTACGGGTTTCTGGTGAACGACCGAGGCACGGTCACACTCCATTACGTCAGAATCGAATATGGCTAATCTACAACATTGCGCGACCGTTCTTACATCAGAGTGTTCTTACGCTCTGAACGACTTCTCTAAAGTTGAGTATGCGTTGGACCCCGCGTGACAGAGTATCTTAGCTTTATCAGTGTCCCAAAAACCATCCACGAACATACCATCATCAGCATAAGCCGTTGAGACCTCCCCAACAAAGACTGTGTGATCGCCCGCCGAAAACTTGTTTACAACACGGCATTCCAGATGTCCAACGCATTCCTCAATTATTGGGGCACTCACTGTCTTCGCTGGTTTAGCCGTCAACCCAGAGATCTCAAACTTGTCTAAATCCTTTCCAGACCTTCTACCGCATAGCTCAACTTGTCCTACTAAATCTTCAGTAGGGATGTTTACTACAAATTCGCCAGTCTCTTCTATTAATCTGTGGGAGTACCGCGTCTTGCCTATACTCATGGCGATCAAAGGCGGATTCTTGGAAACTGGAGTGATCCAAGCCACGCTCATGATGTTGGGTCTCCCGTTCTTCCCAACGGAGGTTATGAGAACGACTGGCCTTGGGTGTAGTAAACAATGAAACTCGCTCATAAAAGCCTTCTTAACCAACTCTTCTCCTCCTGAGCCTTCGCATTCATAAGGTTCTTTCTTTAGATGGTTAAATAAGCTCTCGCCTAATGGATGCCTATTAGAATCCTTCATTAACTATGCGAGCTCTGTATTTCTTAAGTAGCTCCTTTGCCCAATCGACCCTTATTCTTCGTTCTCGAACCATCTCGTCCGCTATCTTCTCGATTAGGGGTCCCGTAGCGCCAGCTGCTATGGCGATATTCCGTGCATGCAGTTCCATGTGTCCTC
>Ga0315314_1000336_pt1 | contig 56388 bp, 44 predicted proteins | sample TDP9_MG_FD_203631 | JGI IMG/M metagenome (GOLD analysis project Ga0315314, IMG submission 203631) | Freshwater sediment microbial communities from Lake Towuti, South Sulawesi, Indonesia - TDP9 | ecosystem: Environmental > Aquatic > Freshwater > Lake > Sediment | place: Indonesia: South Sulawesi... | reverse complement strand
TAATCTGTGTTTTTCATGGCGGTTCCTTTCAATAAAAAGTTGATTGTTTTTGCCAAATCATACCGGATTTGGCTTTTAGGAGCCGCCACTTTTTTCTAACCTTCAACTATAAATGGGACATCCCCCTATTACCTGGAGATATTGTTTTAATACCTTATGCTCCCTTCACAAACTATCTGTCAACAAAACCTCGGCCATGCCTTGTTATTTCCGGTTTACAATTTAACCAAAGTGGCTCTGATATCATCTTGGCTCCAATATCTTCAAACGTCCGATTTAGAGACCCTAAACAGGTGATAATAAAAAGCGGCGATGCTTCCTTTGCAGAGACTGGACTTAAACAAACATCTGTAGTTAAGTGCGGAGCTATTTTTGCATATAGCAAAGCCCAAGTGCGCAGAAAACTTGGCTTTGTACATCAGCAAATACTTGAACAAGTTAGAAAAGAAGTGATAAACATTCTGACAGCTGATTAAATCAATGTGATAAGCCAATATATTCACTCCTCAAAGTCAAATATATCCCTAATTTCTCCACTGTCAACTACAACATGGGCATAAACGTTTATTGTGTTTACACCGGTGCCTGTCCACTCAGGCGTGCAGACCCGCCAAATCGTTGCACAGATGAAAGCGTGATTGAAGACTGAATTCTTGGTGCTCATCCACGAGCAACGAGATTCAAATTAAACAGAGAAGCATTGACGCCGACAAATTATTCTGCTATTCTGCGTTCATAATAAGAATCGAATCTTTCAAAGAGACGGCTTTATGAATTTCAAGATTTCTCTGGCTCAGTGGTCTCTTCACAGAAGGCTTTTCGGCCAGCAGAAGCCGAGACTGGATAATCTCGACTTTGCAAAAGAAGCCCACAGTTTTGGCATCAACGCAGTCGAGTACGTGAACATATTCTTCAAGGACAAGGCCAACAATACCAGGTACCTGTCTGAGATGAAAAAACGTGCAGAGGACCTCGGTGTCAAATCGCTGCTGATTATGTGTGACGACGAAGGCGGCCTCGGCGACCCGGACCGACGCCGCCGTGCCCAGGCCGTCCGCAACCATCATAAATGGGTCAGAGCCGCTGAATACTTAGGCTGCCGCTCAATCCGCGTCAACGCCTACTCGAAAGGCTCATACGATGAACAGCTCAAATTGGCCGCCGATGGTTTACGAGGCCTCAGCGAATATGCCGCTGAACATAAGCTCAATGTAATTGTCGAGAACCACGGCGGATTATCCTCCAATGGCCAGTGGCTTACCAGCGTTATCAAAAAAGTTGACCTGCCCAATTGCGGAACGCTGCCCGACTTCGGCAACTTTCCGCCGGCGGTCAATCCCTACGACACAGTCGAGATGCTGATGCCACACGCCAAAGCGGTCAGTGCCAAGAGCTATGACTTTGACGAAAAAGGTGATGAGACAAAGATTGATTATTACCGAATGATGAAGATTGTTCTTGATGCCGGCTATCACGGCTATGTCGGCATTGAGTACGAAGGCACAAAGCTCAGCGAAAATGACGGTGTCTTGGCTACTAAACGGCTGCTGGAAAAGATTCAAAAGCAGCCTATAATTGTTTGAAATTATCATCGAGTATGATTGTCGGTGTACTAACAGCTCATTTATCTATGCAAGGGATAGCTTCGCTCAAGGGCAAAAGAAGTATTGTCAAGAGCGTAATTGGCCGACTCAAAAGCAGATTCAATATCTCAATTGCCGAAGTTGACCGCCAGGACAGCAAAACAAGTGCTGTCATCGGTATATCAATAGTCAGCAACGACACTCAATTCATAGAGCAGCAGTTTGACGCCATTATAAATTTTATGCGCAACGATGGCCGATTCTATCTGGGCCAAATCGAACGTGAAACATTTTCATAACTCGAACATCGAGTATCGATTCAAAGAATCTTATCGACGATAAATCTTGCGCCGAGAAATATATCCACCGCCATTGCTGTATAAAGAACGACCTGCCGCAACTGCCGCATTCGTAACTTTGCACGTGTCATAAAGAAAATAATCGCAGCCACAATCGCGCCGAGCACATACATTTTCCCGGCCTCGGTCAGGAGTTTTGCGTATCCTGCCCCCAGTCCCAAAAATGTCTGAAAATATTTTGTTGCCAGCAGTAATGTTACGATAGCAAGAGTGCACATAATCGCTGTGGCAGCCAAGACCCATCTGCGGTCGGCAAAGCCGGCACAGATAAGTCCCTGCATACCTTCCCCGATTAGCACCGAGCAACATAATACAGGTATGGTGAACCAGATAATCGGGCCGACCTCAAAGAAAGATTCGCAAAAGGCTAAAGTCATCCCGATAGCAAAAATTACTATTACGCCAAACCGCCGAGCAATCACCAGCATAGAGAAACCCACAATCAACGCCGCTATTGGAATGTGATAAAAGCCGATTAGAGTTGTATTTTGCTGAGCTGTGATTAGCGGAGCTAACAAGCCGAACAAATCAGCCGGATGCAATCTGGCCTGGATTGAAACCGGAAATAACCGGTAGTAAGCGGATGCCTGAAAGAACAACATTATCGCCAAAAACGGCAATACGGCAAACGGTATCCTTAACCACTGCCACTTGGTTTTGAAACCAAACACTGCAGGACAAAACAACCACGGTATAGCCGCTGCTAAAAGACCAGCCGTAGGGTGAAATTTAGCCAGCCCTGTTGTAAATGGTCCAAAACCATAAACGACTCCTGCAAAAAACGACTCGCCAAATCCAGCCATCCATCGCCGGCTTAGAGCATAACAGCCCAGAGAAGCCAGAGGAGCATTCACAACCAAAAGGTATTGCCATCTGTCGAAGTTTTTGAAATATGGCTGATACAGATACCCGGCAAAGGCAGCATACATCATCGCTGCTACGGTAAACTTGGTATATTTCGTTTTGCGCATTTTCTGCTTTGTCAGCCGTGACTTGTGAACCGTATCACGGATGATGAGCGACAGCTTATTTCAGGACCACTTTGCCGGTTCCGGTAGTGATTCTGCCAATCTTATAGACCCGCTCGCCAAATTTTGTCAATTGTTTAGATATTGAATCAGCGAAATCTTCAGCCACTATCAGCACAAACCCTATCCCCATATTAAAGACTCTGAACATCTCCTCTTCTTCGACCGGTCCGGTCTTCTGCAAAAAAGTAAATATCTTATGTTTCGGCCAGCTCGATTTTTTTATAGTCGCATTGCAGTCTTTCGGCAGCACTCGTGGAATATTTCCCACCAGACCGCCGCCGGTAATATGTGCCATTCCGTGTACAATCCGTTTGACCTTATATTGCGACAGCAGTTTGATTATCGACCGAACATAAATTCGCGTCGGCTCCAGCAGCACATCACCCAGCACAGCACCGTCAAGTTCGTCCACGACATCGGTCATTTGGAGCTTCTCTTTTTTGAAACAGATATTGCGAACCAGCGTATAGCCGTTACTGTGCAGTCCATTTGAAGCAAGGCCCAGAATCACATCACCTTTTCTTATTATTTGGCCTGTGATTATTCTCTTGCGTTCGACAACCCCGACCGCGAACCCGGCCATATCGAAATCGCCCTCTGAATAGGTGTCCGGCATTTCAGCGGTTTCTCCGCCGATTAGTGCGCAGTTAGCTTCCCGGCAGCCGGCCGCAACGCCTTTGACAAGCTCTGTTGCTATTTTCGGCTCCAGCTTGTGAACCGCCAGATAATCAAGAAAGAACAGCGGCTCCGCACCCTGCACGAGCATATCATTAACGTTCATCGCAACCAGGTCGATGCCTACGGTGTCGAATTTTTTTATCTTGCTGGCTAACTGTACCTTGCTGCCCACGCCGTCCGTGCAGGCCACAAGGACAGGATTCTTGTAATTTTTTTTGAACAATCGCTCGTCGTAATCCAGCCGAAACATCCCTGCGAAGGCATTGCGTGAATCGATAACACGTGGCCCGTATGTGCTGGCAACAACCGAGGAAATCTCCCGAACCATCTCCTCCCCGGCATCAATACTCACGCCCGACTGTTCATAGCTAATGTACTTACTCATCTTCTTAAAAATCCAAAATTGAATTCAAAGATTCTATTTTTTCTAAACGGAATCACACTTTGTTTTTACAACTAATATTGTCAACACCAGTTATTAGGTCTTTCAATCGTAGTACCGCCAATTTTAATTTTATCAGGAAATTGACAACGTTTAAGCATTTTCTCCCGCATAGTCATTGCAAAATCCGCAGCTTTTTCCAAAGAGTTATTGTAACGGCGAAGTGGAAACATCACACCGATTTCTTTGTCTGGTGCAACTTTGTGAACAGCCTCAATTGCAGGAATCAAGTCCGTATCGCCGGAAATAATTATCGTCCGATCATAAAGGTCGTTTATTCCGTCACAAATAATATGTAGCGCGATATTAACATCTGTTTGTTTCTCTTCACGCGTTTTGTAATATCTGCCACAAATATGACATCTTACTTTCTTCTGCATAAAACGACCGAATACGGAATCAACTCCTACCGAGCGAAGAGCCTTTATATATTGTTTATGGCGGGCTGCAGCATCGGGTTTCCAATCTACAAAGGTAGTGAAATAGAAAATCCCGGCGATATTATCTTCTGCTTTTACTGTGCTTTCCGCCACTTTTCGATAATTAAGCCATTTATACTTTTTAAATCGTCTTGTGTTCAATGAGTAATAAACGTTAAAACCATCTATGTAAAAGCAGTATCGGCTCATTTAGTTCGACTCGGAATGCGCAAAAGAAAAGCCCGGACAAGTCTCCCTGTCCGGGGGCCTGATGGTTCTCCCATCAGGGATGTAATTGTATTATCGTCTGCAATATTCATTTTGTCAAGTGTAATTATATAATTATTATAGAATTTCAAAGAAAATATGCCCATCCTTTCAGAATCCACTTCTCCCCGGCATCAATACTTACGCCCGACTGTTCATAGCTAATGTATTTACTCATTTTCTTTGGCCCATTACTGAATGGCGGTTATTGTTCGTACTCGAACATTTGAAGTTGATAGTGTTCAAGAGCAAATTTGTTGACTGCGATATCTACCGGTATTTTATATTTCCCATTCCAGCATGCGGTACAGTAGTGGTCTTGCGGCAGCGTTGCACAGCCGAGCAGCCCTTCCAGCGACATATAACCGACGCTGTCAACCTCAAGGAATTCTTTGATTTGTTCCAAATTGCGATTATTTGCCAGCAGCTCTTCTTTGGTCGGAAAATCAACGCCATAGAAACATGGAAACCTGATAGGCGGACAGCTTACTCGCATGTGAATTTGTTTAGCACCAGCCTGGCGCAACGTCCTGATTTTGCCTCTTGTTGTTGTGCCGCGCACGATAGAGTCGTCCACTACCACAATGCGCCTTCCATTAACAACTTCTTTGATAACCGCTAATTTGAGTTTAACCTCCAATTCTCTTAATCTCTGGTCCGGGGAGATAAATGTCCTGCCTATGTAATGGCTCCTGACCAGTCCCATATCGAAGGGTATTTTGCTTTGCTCTGCGTATCCTACCGCCGCTGATGTCCCTGAGTCGGGTACCGGTATCACCACATCCGCTTCGACAGGGTGCTCTATCGCTAATCGCCTTCCGAGTTTTTTTCTGAACTCGTGCACATTTTCACCGAAAATGGTGCTGTTTTGCTTGGCGAAATAGATGTGCTCGAAGATACAATGAGAAGGCGTAACAATTCCAGGCGTAACGAAAAATCTGCTGTGCAGGCCTTCTTTATCCAGCCGAACAATTTCTCCAGGCTCAACTTCGCGAACCAGCTTTGCGTCAATGGCATCAAAGGCACACGTCTCACTGGCAACCACATAAGCTCCTTTTTCCGTCTGGCCTATGCACAAAGGCCTGATGCCGTAAGGGTCGCGGGCCGCTTCAATGTGGTCGGCAAACAAAAACAGCAGACTATATGCTCCCTGGAGATGATTTAGCACATGTGCCAAAGGGTCGGGATTGCTCACATGGGTCGGCTTTGCGAGCAAATGAGTAATTATCTCAGTATCACTTGTAGTGTTGAAGATACTTCCGTACGCCTCATATTCGTCCCGCAGCAGCGTTGCGTTTATAAGGTTGCCGTTATGTGCCACCGCCACCTGAGCTCGTGAGTACTCAGCCAAAAGCGGCTGGCTGTTTACAGCCCTGCTGGCACCCGTTGTAGAATACCGAACGTGGCCGATTGCTATCGGATTAGATAATCTTTTTAAAATATCTCTGCCGGAGCGGAAAACCCTCCTGACCATACCCATACCTGTATAGCATTGAAGTAATTCACCGTCGCTGGAGGCAATCCCCGCCGATTCCTGGCCCCGGTGCTGAAGACTGTGCAGGCCGAAATAGGTCTTATGTACCGCTTCGGCGTCACCAAAAATACCGAAAAGACCGCAGTTTTCTTTTTTTTCTGAAGTCATAAAGAAATTGTCAATTGTCAAACGTTAATTGTCAATTGAAAACCGCCAGATGAATTGCTTTTTCTGACTATCTCAGTTAAAAATTTTCGCTTTTTGTGCGGTATCACCCTCTATAGAATTCCTAATCTGCTTCGGGATACATAAATTCAGGTACTCGCCGAACTTTGCCCTCGGCATTGACACAGGCCAGCACGCTCGAACCCTCTGCCAAGATTACCCCGTCACAGCAGCGCATAAGTTTATAGCTATGCTCAACCTTGCCGGCCGTAACCGCTGAGCAACGCGTCTCTAATTGCAACTTTTCATCATACATTGCAGGCCAGCGATATTTTATACGCAACTCGGCGACAACAAAGAAAATACCTGCCTGCTCAAGGTTTTTGTATGCCAGGCCATTGGCACGCAAAAGCTCCGTGCGTCCCATTTCAAACCACACCGGATAAACGCTGTGATGGACTACCCCGCCTTTGTCGGTCTCTGCGTATCGCGGCACAATAGTTATTGTATGGCTTTGAATAGTGATTCGTTCGGGAAAATCCATCTTACACTCAACTGTGCTAAGAGTATCATAGCAGCAAGCATTTGCAATGCGCCTCTTAGAGGTCCGCCTATGGCGTATATCCATATCAAGCCGGTAAAAAAGCTCATAGTCTTTTCGATTAATCAAAAGGACTATAAACCTCTTACAACCCAAATTGCACTGCACGTAAGAAAACTGTGTTTCACGCGGCTGCAGGCACTCTCAATCTGCACCTATCCAGTATTTCTCTATTTCTTCCAGTGTTTTGCCCTTGGTCTCCGGCACCAACCGCCAGACAAAGCTTAGCAGCATAACGCAAAAAATACCATATAACCAGAACGGGAAAGCACGATGAAATTTTTCGAGAAGCCAGTTATTTTCGTCCATCATAGGAAATGTTTGTGAAACAATGTAATTTGCCACCCACAGACACACCGTCGCAATCGCCATTGCTCGACCGCGAATCCGCGTCGGGAAAATCTCCGACAGAATCACCCACGTTACCGGACCAACAGAAAGGGCAAAACAGGCAATATAGCCAAGGATAAACAGCAGCAGCCAGAGTTCGGTTCTGCCGAAGTAGGACGCCAGGCCCATCGCCAGCAGTGAAATACCCATACCGGCTGAGCCTATCATCATCAAAGGTTTTCGCCCCAGCCGGTCCACCGTCCAGATGGCGACAATAGTAAAAGTCAGATTTACTGTGCCTACCACGACCGTTTGAAGAAGAGCGGCGTTGGTCTCGGAACCCATCTTCTTGAAAATCTCGGTCCCGAAGTAAAGGAAAACATTGATGCCCGTAACCTGCTGCAAAACAGCTAATACGATTCCGATGACCAGGACAATCTTCATCCCCGGCCCAAACAACTGTTTCAGCGACCCGCTCTCGTGGGCGATTGCATCCTTGATTTCCAACAGTTCAGTTTTTGCATATTCAGCTCCATCAACGCGGGTAAGAATTTCCAATGCCTCGTTACTGCGATTTTGTTTGGTCAGCCAGCGGGGACTCTCCGGCACGAAGAACAGCAGCACTAATAACAGTAAAGCCGGCAGCGCCTCTGAGCCGAACATCCACCGCCAGCCGGATTCCTGGTTCCACATCTGGTCACCCTGAAGGGCGATAAAGTAGTTCACAAAATAGACAACTAAAAAACCGGTTACAATCGCAAACTGATTGACCGAGACCATTCGCCCGCGAATCCTCGCTGGCGTTATCTCCGCGATATACATCGGCGAGGACATCGACGCCGCCCCCACACCCAAACCGCCGATTATCCGGTAAATAATGAAAGTGGTAATGTCCTTCGGCAGGGCGGTTCCAACCGCCGAGACAAAGAACAAAATCGCAGAAAGAATAAGCACCTTCTTCCGTCCCAGCCGGTCACTGAGTACCCCTGCAACAGCCGCCCCGACAGCACATCCGACCAGCGCGCAACCCATCGCCCAGCCTTCCCAGTTCGCATCAAGGACAAAGTACGCTTTAAGAGGGCCTATCGCACCATTGATTACCCCTGTATCATAGCCGAACAAAAGCCCTCCCAAAGCGGCTACCATACATACGAGTATCACATACACAATGCTGCCTTTTCCTTCTGCAAGCGTGCTGTCCATAGTATTACTCATTTTGATAATGTTCCGATTTGATTATTCTCCACAATTCTCAAGGGCGTATTTGAGAGCCCAGTTGATAAACGTTGCGTGATTATTATTTTTGTATGTCCCATCAGGATTTTTGCACCGCACCTGGGCTTCTCTTATTTGTTGGACAATCGGGCGTGCTTTATTCCCAAGAAACTGTATCTCGCGGGCAGCGTAAAGGACCGTTTCTTCTCGCCCATCTTCCAGACCTTTAGCCAGTACCGGCAAAGCATTTTCACATAGACCTAACTTGCACAACACTCCTGCTGCTGCGAACCGCACATTTGGGCTCGAATCTGCCAGCCGTTCGGTCAGTGCCTCAACGGCAGGCGAAGCATCAGGTCCGAGGACACTTAGAGCTACAACGGCCCAATAGCGAACCGCACTGTCCGAGTCACTTAACAATCGGAGTAGTTTCGGGATATTATTTGGCCCTTTCCCTACCAAATCAGCCGCATCGAGAATGCGTCGTTGAGGATATTTACTGATTTGTCGTGCAATTTCATAAGGCGTCGAACCTTCGGCGCGTATGTGCATTTCAGCTTCCGGTAATAAGCCTATATCATGCGTCTCGACCATCCATTGAAGGTGCACTTTACGCAGCCGCCTGATAATCCTCCCAAGTGAAGGCGAATCCGCCAGATTGTTTACTTCGTATGGGTCGGCCGAGGTGTCGTAAAGCTCCTCCCTCGGTTTGGTCGGCGCCCAATGTAATTTTTGTATCTTTGACAGTTTCTCTTCTGCGACCGCCCTTCGCAGCTCCTGCATAATCTCGGCCCTGTCCGGATATTCGCTTGGCTGTATATACGGCAAATGCGGCAGATAATTGCGAATGTACTTGTAACGCTTATCACGCACGCAGCGTGACATCTCATAGGCCTCGTCAACTCGGCTGGATGCTCCAAAGACATATTCCCGCGGCGGCCCAGCGAGGGTGCCAAGAAACGCCCGGCCCTGCATATAAGCTGGTATCGACAGTCCAGCTAAGCTCAAAACCGTCGGTGCAAAATCAACGAAACTGACTAATCTGTCGGTTTTCCTGCCTGCTCTGAGCGGTGAAAGGTGCCGATACCGTTCAGGAAAACGAATGATTAACGGGACATTAAGACCGGAATCATAAAGTGTTCTTTTGAATCGAGGAATACCCATACCGTGGTCTGAAAAAAAGAACACTATTGTATTATCAGCCAGGCCGTCGGCTTCAAGCTGGCTGAGCAAATCGCCGACCTGCTTGTCCATAAAAGTAATCAGGTTGTAATAACGGCTCCAGATTTTCCGCACAAATCCAGTAACAGGATAGTATGGCGGAAGAGGAATTTGCTTGCCGTCATGACGTTCTTCGGGTTTAAGCTTCGATGTGTACTTATCAAAAAACTCCTCATCGGAACCGTTAATCTGCCCCTGGTGCGTGGAGGTGAAATTAAACACACTGAAAAACGGCTGACCCGGCTTACGTTTGCGCCAGTGAGCCATCTCGCTTGACTCATCCCAGACATTTACATCGATAAAGTTATAATCCTTTTTGTAGTTGTTTGAGCAGTAGTATCCGGCGGCACGTAAATATTCCGGGAAACACCTGATTTGACTCGGCAGTTTTACCTCGGAACGCAGATGCTGGGTGCCCAGTGAAGTTGCATGCACCCCTGTTATCAAACATGAACGGGCCGGCGCACATACAGGAGCAGTTGCAAATGCCTTTGTATATCTCACGCCTTTTCTGGCCAGCTTATCTATATTCGGCGTTTTCGCGTAACTGTCACCATAGCAGCCTAAGTAAGGACTGATGTCCTCGCACGTAATCCAGAGGATGTTGGGTTTGTCTTCGGATGTGCTGTATGCTGGTTGTCTCACAGAAACAGTGCACCCTGAAACGGTAAAGCCTGATGCGCATAATCCCATCGCTTTAAGAAAAGCGCGACGTGTGCTCTTGTTCGTGTCCATTTTTAGTTCTCCAAAGTTACACTAACAAATTCAAAACTATTTATTGTTTGCAGGCACAACCTTGAAATCCCGCAGGCTGTGAACCACGTTACCATCTGCTGTAACCAATTCCCCGACAAGCTGATATTCTCCACTCTGTTCCGGAAACTTTTGTTCAAATGTCATTATCTCTTTTCCCAGGGAACGAATGGTGCAATCCTTCTTTTGCTCAGCAATGGTATCGTTACCGCGCACAATGCACAGGCGAATAGTCCCCTTCCAGTCCTGATAGAGGTCGTTTATCACAAAGACCTTGACCTGACGTTCTAATCCGGCGGCAAGCTCCTCTTCCCAGAAATCAATCATCAATCCCACCGGAGAAAAAGCATCTCGCACATACTGCTCGAAGTTCGGCTCGAATGTGAGTCTTTCCAGGTCGATGAAATGGTCACTTGTCGCACCGCCTTGAGGCCTGGGCTTGTCACCTGCTCGCGAATACCCTAAACCGCAAAAGTGCAGCACCCCGGCACATTCGCGATGACACCGCCAGAATTCGGTAAGGGCCGCTAAATAACGAGCGTAAAGTAACCGCCGCTCAGTCACAGTCGAGTCAGGACCAAGCAGTTTTTCATAGACACTTCCGGTCAGACAGGTCGTGCTTCCATCGCGATTGAGCCATAACCAAGCATACTCATTAATAATAATGGGCAGATGATATTTTTCCTGTTCTTTTCTGACTGAGGGTCGGCCGGATATCTTCGCCATATCTGACAGGGCGAATTTGCGGTCATCCGCCCAATACCCGTTCCATAACTTGGAAAATAAATAAGGATGGGCCTCAACACAATCGGCCTCGGACTGTGGCTCGGCCCAGCCGTTATCCCACGGCCGCTCGGACAAATCCAGTTGCCGAATCGCGCTCAGAGCTTTGCCTGTCTCTTCGGTAACGCTCTCATTCTGTGCATCCCAGATTACAACGCAGGGATGATTCCACCTCTCACGCATCCACTCGGTGTATTCCGGGATTATCTTTTCACTTTTCGGATTTTCCGGCGCTTTGCTGAGCAGCCAGATAGGAAACTCATCCTGAATTAAAAAGCCCTCTTCGTCGGCGATTTCATACCAAAGCTCCGGCGGAAAACCGATACAGTAGCGAATCGAATTCCAGTGCATACTCTTGAATTTGCGATGAAGCCGGCGAACCCATTCGGCCCGCCAGGGCTTGTCTCCTCGTTCGGCGTCCTCAAAAAACCGATATGCACAAACATTAGTCCCACGCATAAAGTAGGGCTTGCCGTTTAGAACAGCCCGACCACTTTCCTTATCAAACCGAAACGACCTCATCCCGAACCGAGTCTTTACGGTATCCGTGCCGATATCCAGCTCCACCTCATACAGGAACGGCTCCTCCGGCGACCAGAGCTTGTAGCCGTCCATCGGAATTTTCGTATCGAAAGGAAACGCCTTGTCATCTCCGACTTTCGTCATTATAGCTATGTCGGAGCTACACAGTTTTCCACTCTTGAATTCTCGCACTTTACAAACGATTTGAACCTCGTCTTTAAGCGTTGGATTGTGAATGTACGTGTCCACTCGAACCGAATTGTCTTCAAGCCGCGGAGCTACCTGCACATGCGAAATATAAGGCGCACCGGTAAGAATCAGCTCAACCGAATCATATATACCGGGGATATACAGATATTTCTCGAAGTCCCAGCCGGTCGGCATACCCTCCGGCAAACATTCACGGTCGGCTCCAACCCGTACAATCAATTCATTTCGCTCACCTGAACCTTTAAGAAATTTCTTGACATCCAGCAGAGCCGGAGTAAAGCACGGCAGATGCTCGCCCACCAGTTTGCCGTTGAGAAACACTTTCGTACCATATTTTGCTTTGTTAATCTTCAAAATCGCAACGGCTGGAATCTGCTCTTCGACGATAAATATACGCCGATACCAGAACGCCTGTCGCTTTTCGCTCTTTTTCCCAACTTCATCAAAGGCAGGTTCTGCCATATCCACAAGCCCCGGCACCGGAACCTTATGTTCGAAACTTTTAGGAACAGAATCCATACTCCCTTCAGCAATTTCCCATCTCCCATCCAGGCTGATTATCCGCCTTGAGCTTGAATTACCTGCGCAAAACGCGATATGAGAACCCAAAAGCAGAATCAAAGCGATTAACAACAATATTATGTTTATTCTGTGCGACATTTTTGTATTTTTCATATCATTTTCCTTCCTCTCACCTTTCTGCCCAGTGCCTCAAACATTGCTAATACGTTTTCAACCGGCGTGTTACATTGGATATTATGAACAGTGCTAAATACAAAACCTTTCTTTACATTGAATACCTTTACTCGCTCGATAACCTGCTGGCGTACCTGCTTGGGCTTACCAAACGGCAAGGTATGTTGCGTATCCACACCGCCGCCCCAGAAAACTATCCTGCCGCCGTATTTATCAACTAAGTGTTGCGGGTCCATACCTTTAGCTGAGGTTTGGATAGGATTTAGAATATCAAAGCCGGCCTCTATAAATCCCTCAATCAACGGCTCACACCCTCCGCAGCAGTGCTTCATTGTTTTCCATTTGGTATGGGCGTGAATCCAGTCATTAAGCTTCCTGCTGAACGGTAGATAAAGTTCCTTATAAGTATCCGGTCCGCAGAATAATGTATTTTGAGCCGCCAGGTCTGTCCCATCCAGCCACACAGCATGCACTCTGTTGCCCACAGCCTGGTAAATCCGCTCAAGATTCTTGACCGCGATTTCCGTCTGACGGGCAAAGACCTCTTTTACATATTCTCTTCGCGAGATGGTGCTGATATACCACTCTTCAATATCACGAATTCCTTTTGGATGTTTCAGAAAAGCCGCCGGCACCAACGCTATATCCCCAAAGGCCGTTCCTGGAAATCCCGCTGTAATTGCAAGGTCGGTATTGTCAAAAAGCTCACGTGCACGCTGCTCATAAATTTTCAAATCCTCCTCGCCGACAATTGCAAAGTCCTCAAGATTATCAGCCGGGTCGAGCTCATCCTCGTCAATCGGCTCCTGGCGAATAATATCATCAAAATAAAACCCCCCTTTGGGCATCCGTCCCGACGGCGGCACGGATTTATCACCTTGTGGATACTGGAGAATATCACCATTAGCTTCCGGCTCTGTATTGAACTTGCCCGGAACCAGCACATCCGTACCGTCAAAGGTCCTCCACGGCTTCCAGTCCGTATTCGCAAAGCCAAAATGATTTTTTGGCCCCGGCAGATTCACCGTGTCAACGGCTAACATCTCCCGCAAATCAGCCGCAACTTCACCAAGCATTTGATAAGGCTCAACAATTTTTACCGGCGTCCCCGGCTTATCCAGACCGAGTGCCTGGCGCAGATTAGCTATGACACTTACGTGCGCTCCTGTCCCCAGCGTCCCGCCTAAATCCACAGGAACACGGTCCACAGGTTCATAACATAGCGCCTTGAGTAGTCGTTCTCTGCCGGTTATGACTGTTTTGTTGTCGGAATTTGTACTCATAAAGAATCTCCCATAGCTGACAGTATCCGTTTGTTCAACTATCAACCGGCAATTTCTTGCCGACCTGCCGACGCGTAGCTCTGGCACGGCTGGTATTTTATCACGTTATTAGCTCTATTACAAAAAATTAGGCACATAAGCTGACATTGACAATTGAAATCTCGAGCTTTAATGGGATGTCCAGGAGGCGCCGTTTTGCGCAATATACCGTAACTGATTACGAACAAACCTATGCCGGCAACGTAATGTTAGGTAGCACTTCTCCTCCTTCAAAAATAAAGGGGGGCAATCAAAAAGCCCTCCCTTTATTTTGTTTTCGCTGAAAAGCCCCCTCCAAACGCCGGGTTTTTGGTGGATAGTTTTTTCTTTTCGCAATATACGAAGCAGCGTGTTTTCATCGTAAGGTTTCCTCCTTACGGTGAAGCGTCCGCCTATCTCGTAAGAGATACTGTGTATGGCGGGTTCGAGTTTTGGATTTATGAGCAATACCGGATACGAAATTTATTTGCTTGGCAGACAAATTGTTACGGTCGTTCCTCTGTCGGGCTCACTTGCAATGTTCAGCGAGCCTTTGTTTAATTGAATGAACCTGACCGCGTAGGCGAGCCCCATTCCGCGTTTTCGGCCTGCTGCCTTTGCTGAGAAAAACGGCTGAATTGCTTTCTGGACGGTTTCCGCGTCCATACCGCAGCCGGCGTCGCTGATTTGTAATTTTACAAAATCGCCGGACTCCACGGCATCAGCGGTAATTTTTATTGGCCCGGGTTTATCGCCGTAGGATTCAACAGCGTTGGAAATAACATTCGCAATTGCTGATACAACCTGTGCTGAATCCACAAAAACACTCTCGACATCCTCGGCAACCTGAATTTGAACATCGATTTTTTCTGTATTTGTCTTTTGGCTGGCCAATTGTATAGCTTCATCAATTATCTGTTTTGTATCTGTCAATGTTGGTCTGGGTTGAGGCGGCTCGGCAAAACTCATAAGCTCCTCGATAATAGCAGATGTCTCCCTGGCGTTCTCATAAATCTGTTCCAAGATTTTTTTCTTTTCCTGGTCGCTCTCGGTTTCAGCGAGCAACTGCGCTCTGCCAGATATCACCGCCAGAGGATTATTTAATTCGTGCGCCGCACCCGCTGCCATCTCGGCTAAAGCCTTCAACGAGCTTTCTGCCGGAGTAGCACCAGTCCTGTCCGGCGGCCAGACGGGTCGGGTATCCTTAGGTTTTGAAATAAGCCGAACAAAACGCTCGGCAAAGTGCTGCTGTCTCTCTTGCGCCAGAGCCATCCCTAAAACAGTCCCCCCAATCGAGGCGGATGTCCTGAACTTCTCCTCGAATAGCTCCAGGTCGCCAGGATAATGAAGCTCGAAAGCAATTGCTCCGACCGCTTTACGGTCTGAAAGTAACGGCATCAATTTGGTTCGATTCACATCGAAGTTAACGTCTAATTGCTCAAACAGCCAGTCGATATGGTCGTACGCATTCAAAATCGCAAAGTTATTTGCTATCGTTTTTGGTATGGCGGGTGTTTCAACCGGAGCGTTTAAGCAAACCGTACTGCTTTGCGAAAGATTTTCTACAACGACAGCTTCAAGGGTTTGCGAGCCGGCCGAAGGCGCTAAATACAGACAAACCATACCTGTTTGATAAAACTTCTGCCAGCGGGTCGCAAAGTTTTCTGCTATATCAGCCGCCCCGCTAATCGAATTTATACCGAGAAGGAAATCTGTTATAAAATCGAAATGGCTCGAATCGCTTTGCAGCCGATAATTTTCGCCGGACAATTCTGTATTCTGTCGGGCTAATTGGGCGGCGGCAGCGTGAACAATCTCGCAATAATTTGCCTCGGCCTTTGGTAAATCCAGACCCAAAATGTTGGTTTTTTGGCCGACTGCTTCAGGCAGTTTCCGGCGAATCTGTTGCAGTTGCTCAGGGTTTATTGAAAGCCACTGTGCTATGGATTCTGCCGATTCGGGCAATTCAAAACTGCCCGACCAGCCGATGCCGGCCTGATGCGCAATAGAATCAGCCAACTGCACAACTGCAGCTATCCTTGCTTCAGGCATATCCTCAGCAATTGTTACGGTCTGATTGTGGTGAAGCCAGATGGCAAGGACAATTAGATTCGGCAGCCGCCACTTTTGAGCAAGACGTTTGCCTATGATTGTATGGTCGGTGCCAAGATGTTTTTGCTCGATGGCACGGGAACATTTCTTTTTTGATTTTGCTTCTTCGACTATACGGGCAAAACTTTTCGGCATCACTTCTTCGAGTGCGAGTTTCCCAATATCATGCAGCAGTCCGGCAGAGTAGGCTAACTGAGAATCCATTTGAGGTGATGCCATCTCGGCGATATCTTTAGCACAACAGGCGACCGCAATGCTGTGAAGTAAAAGTTCTTTTTTAGCCGTAACCCTGTCTCTGTCGGTGCCATCGTCCAGGCCGACGGCACACAAAACCTTAACGGACAAAACAGCATCGCGAACATCGTGCCCAGTCAGTTTGTCAAGTGCCTGGCGAAGTGAGAATCTCCCGTCAGGCAGGCTTATCCCACGCTGCTCAAGGAGCGAAAGAATCCTTGCGGTAAGTGCCGGCTCTGTTTCAATAATATCAGCCGCCGCCGAAGGTGAAAATTGGCCTTGAAGAAGCTTGGAAAAAAATTGCATCGCTATGCAGGGCAGGGTCGAGAGAGAATCGAGCCTGCCGACGGCAAGCTCTATCTGCTGGGTAACTGTCATATTAGCAGATTCGTCCGGCATATAGTCATCCCTGTCATCCATTGAATTTGGTGTTGTTAAATTGCTAAATGGTAACTGGTTAATTGGTGAGTTGACTGCTCACTACTCACCATATTTTATTTCATCTGGAGAATAGCGGTGATTTTGTTGGTAAGTTCGGCGATGTTAAACGGCTTTCTTATGAAATCTTCAGCGCCGGATTTGAGTAGCTGGGCGATTTCATCCTCTTTTATGACGCCGCTTACAATAATAATTTTAATGTTCTCGAATTCTGGATTTCTTCTTATAGTCTGGCAGACCACGTTCCCATTGACATCGGGCAGCATATAATCCAGCAGTATCAAATCCGGTCGATACCGCTCCGTTGCCATCCCTGCCTCATAGCCGCTTGATGCAGCTTTTACCTCGAATCTGCCGTCACGCTCAAGGACTTCGACTATAAGCTCGACGATTTCGGCATCGTCATCCACGACAAGGACTTTTCTTTTGCCGGACTCAATGGCATCCAGAGGGATACCATTGTCCTTCATAAACTTGATTAGATTCGGGCGAGGAATCCTCCGAAATTTTGAGCCTGGAACGCGGAATCCCTCCAGCCGCCCGGCATCGAAGCAACGGATAATTGTTTGTTGGCTTACTCTGCAAATTTCCGCGGCTTCGCCGGTGGTAAACAAATCCTTCATTTTATCCATTCCTCTTCTTTAACCAAATCCTTTTGATATAAGCCCCCGCCAAATTACCTTTTTGACCTAATTTAACTATTGGACTTTAACCTTGTCAAGGATAAAAAATATTAGCTGACCCAATTTTATTTATAAGATATTAGTTTTTTTCAGTTCTTAGGGACATTCGAGGATAGATTAAGGTTTTGGCAGTAACTGTTCTTGGACGATAACAGCGATGCCTTGAACTGCTAACTTCTTTCTGCCAATATTCTTAGGAATTAAGACTACAGCATTATTGCAGAGAAGATGATGGGTATATGGTGCACAAACACACCGACCCTGATAAAGATGATGACAGATGGCTTTATCTGCCTGCTCTTGACCCTGGGAGCAGGGGATTTATTTTTTTGTAACGACCTGTTTCCCAAAGAACAGAGGCAGACATATGGGCCTGTTGCCAAAGTTCAAAAGGAACGTTTTGAGATTGCCGCGCGATTCTTCGAATCGCTCGCAATGACCTGAAAACGCACTTTGCGTCATTGCGAGGAGTGTAGCGACGAAGCAATCTCGACTTTTTCAACAAGCCCCATATGATAACGTTGCGTCTGACAAAGCTTTTGATGAATCAGAATCTGCGATGTTCCCTGTTTACCTACTATTGCCCATCGGACCGGGATGTTCTTATGCGCCCGAACGTCAACTATAAGGTCAATGACAGCCTGGTCTTGGAGATTAGTGGTTATATATTCTTCGGCGACTACCCGAATACGTTCTTTGGGCAGTTCCAGAATAATACAAATGTGTATTTAGGTGTGCGCTATAGTTTCTAAGTCCCATCTGTTTCCAGAGTGTTTTCCTGTTGTTCGGGCACGACTATAACATTAATAGTAACGGTCAAATCATCAGCGAACTTAAGTGTCACGGCATGTGTTCCGACCTGTTTTATATGTTCAGGCAATTGCACAACTTCATCGGCAACTTCAAATCCCTGCTCCCGCAGATTAGCTGCTATCTGCCGTTCGGTAACTGAGCCGAACAAATACCCTTGCTCGTTTGCTTTGGCAGCCACGACAGCCTCTGCTCCTTCCAACGTCTTGGCTGCATCTTCGAGTCGTTTGCTATCCTTTATCCGTTGCTCTGCACGCCTGGCCTTTTCCTGGGCTATCGCTCTAATGCTGGCCTCGGTTGCAACCTTTGCCAGACCTTGCGGCAGCAAATAATTTCTTGCGTACCCGACGTTGACTTCAACAACATCTCCAAGCCAGCCAAGTTTCTGAATATCCTCACAGAGCAAAACCTTCATCTTGTTAGACATTTTGTCCCCTTATACATTTCATACGGTAAACGGCAGCAACGCCATGTACCTGGCACGTTTGATTGCCTTTTTCGCCTTTCTTTGACAGCCGGCGCAATTGCCGCTGCGCTTACGCGAGTATATTTTACCGCGGTTGGTTAAGAGCTTTTGCAGTGTCCCAATATCTTTGTAGTCAACGTATGTTATGCCTCTTCTGCAAAAACGACATTGTGTTTGTTCGCGGGCTCCTGCAAAGCCTGGTTTTCTTCTGTTATTATTTCTTCTTGTATTATTTCTTTCAATCATCTTTTACCTCAATCAATTGACTATTTTCTATTGTCTATTTTCTATTGTCTATTTACTATTGTTACGAGCTTGAGAGTTCAGCTTCTTGCTTTTCAATAATCAATAGTAAATAGTCAATTTAAAACGGTATATCGTCTTCAGCCATCTGCGGCTTTGCCTCTGAGTCTGTGCCTGTACTTTGTACATCCTTGTTGCTGTCGGCTGCACCGGTGCCAGGCATAAACTGGATGTTTTCAACTGTTACTCTGTGCCTGCTGCGCTTCGTACCGTCCTGAGCCGTCCATGTATCGAATGTCAGTCTTCCTTCTACGAACGCCAGCCTACCTTTGCTCAGGTACTTGTTTATATTCTCTGCCTGCCGACCGAACGCCCTGCAATCCACAAAACACGTTTCTTCTCGTTGACTACCATCCTGCCCCGTCCACCTGCGATTCGTTGCCATCCCGAAATCAACCACCGCCGTCTGGTTGGGTGTATATGACAACTGCGGGTCACGGGTTAAATTGCCCATCAGCAAAATTTTGTTAAAATTAGCCATACTTAATCTCTTCTTTCTTCTTTAACCTTATACCTTTTTATTCGACTCCACACCTGCCCAACTTGACCATATAACTTAAAGCTATTGTTGCTCTTGTTCTTCGCCTTGTTCGGAACCTTCAATATAGTTATACTCCGGGTGCTTTTCCCTTAAATCATACCCTACATTGTTTACCTCTGACTCCTGTGAGTCCTCAGTTTTTTCCTCCGCAGAATGCTCGGTTTCTTCCGTTTGCTCAACTCCTTCTGCTTTCTCAGCTTCCCACGCCTCTTCATGGTTGCCTACATGCTCCGCTTCAGCTTCGTATGTTGTTTCTTGGGCACCTGCTTGTTTTTCCTTTTCCAGCTTCATAGCAGGAGTATCTTTCTCGATGTCCTCTGGCCTTATCCGCTCGGCGCTGAGAATCAGAACACGCATGATTTTCTCTGAGAGCCTGACTGACTTTTCGATATCCTGTATCCTTCCGCCGTCGGCCCTGAAATAACTGAGGATATACGTCCCTCTGCTTTTACCTTTAATCTCATAAGCCAGCCTCCTGTCATCCCATTTTCTTATCGACTCAATCTCAGCCCCGGCTTTTTCAAGTATCGTTCTGATGGTTGCGATAATCCCGTCCCAATCTGTCCCGGCCTGGGACGAATCAACAAGAAACATCCCTTCGTATAATTTGTTCTTCGCTACGGTTTCCAAGCTAATTACCTCCCGCTTAAATTTATTCTATGTCAAATTATCTGTTTTGCTTTATTCAAAAAAACTTCTGCCTAATCTCAATTTTGCATCACTTTATTACTCCAGACGCACAAGGCACAATGGTTATTCATCGAACCTGTTAAATTTGTTCATCGTTTTTTCGGTGCCGTATTCTATCCAGCAAAGCACCGCCTCTCGTGCCCTCTCAATCGCCCCGGCCAGCAGCGGCTCCTCTGCCTGTGTGGGCTTTTCGAGAACATAATCCACAGCATCTTGTTCACCGCTGTGACCGATGCCGATTCGGCAGCGAGCAAACTCGTTCGTGCCGAGCTTATCGATAATATCAGCCAGACCATTATGACCGCCGGCTGAGCCTTTCGCCCTAATTCGCATCCTGCCCGGCTCAAGGTCCATATCGTCTGTTACTACCAGCAAGTCTCCGACGTTGAGCTTGTAAAAACCCACCGCCGTTGCAACAGCCTGCCCGCTGCGGTTCATAAACCTCCACGGCTTTAACAATATTAACTTCTTATCTGCAAATTCGCCCAGCCCGAAACGAGCGCCGAATTTTCTTTTTCTTATCTCTATCTCTAACGCCTTAGCCAGCGAATCAATTACCTTAAATCCCATATTGTGTCGTGTATCAATATATTCATCGCCGGGGTTACCCAGGCCGACGACAATTTTCATATTGCCCATAATTCACTTGTGAACAAACAGCCTCATTTTTTGCCTTCTTAAGATTCTTTCTCATCTTCCTCAGGCTCCTTAGCTTCGCTGATAACCTCAGGAGCAGCCGGCATTTCCTCTTCAATCTGCTCGGTGGTCTTGGCAGCGGTAACCAAATGGCACGTAACAACAAGTGTCTCCGGCGAGCTTACCAGTTTCACACCATCTGGAAGCTCAATGTCACCGGCATGCAGGACATCGCCGACACCCATCTCTTTCACCCATACAACTATCGTTTCTGGAATATCAGTTGCCTTGCACTCAATTTCCAGATGGTCTGCACGTTCTTCAATAATACCTCCTTCGTGTGTACCTTTGGCTGTGCCCTTAAGCTCGATAGGAACCGTTACTTTAACTGTTTCGCTAACATCAACACGCATCAGGTCTGCGTGAATGATGTTTTTACCTAAATGGTCATATTGAATGTCCTTAACTATCATCTTTTCCTTCTTTTGACCTATTTGCACATCCATCAGCCGGTGCTTGTGATGCAGTCCTTCCACAAAGCTGTGTGCGTCTAAAGAAATAGCCACCGGTTCCTGCTTATGCCCGTACACAATAGCAGGGATTCTGCCTTGCTTACGCACCTTTGCTGCGTGTTTTGACCCGGCGCGTTCCCGCAAGTCTGCTTTTAGATGTAATGTTTTTTCCATAATTCCCTCGCTTTAGTCGAGTCATCAATTTTTGCATTATTGCCAAATGGGGTTCCGTTATTGGTTCCCAATTAAATATTGTTGAACAAGTTACTAACCGATTCATTTCTGTGAATTCGTTTTATCGCTTCGCCCAGCATGGCGGCTACACTTAAAATCTTAACCCTGTCAATCTTTTGGGTCTGCTCACTCACTGGTATAGTGTCGGTAACTACCACTTCAGTAATCGGTGCTTCGGCCAGCCGTCTTAATGACTGCGATGCGAATACGCCGTGTGTGGCACCGACATATATTTTTTCTGCTCCACGTTCTTTAAGTAGAGAAGCGGCACGGCATACTGTCCCAGCGGTGGCTATAATATCGTCGCACATCAGGATATTTCTGCCTTTGACTTCGCCTATCATCTCAACGGCCTCTACCTCGCTCCCGCTGACTCGTCTTTTGTGCACAATCGCCAGCTCTCCCCCAAGGTTCGCCGCATATCTGGCTGCAATCTTCATATTACCAACATCTGGCGAAACCACCGTCAGATTATGAATCTTCTTATCTCTAAAGTACTTGTTTAACACCAGCTCGCCTGTCAGATGGTCAACAGGTATATCAAAAAAACCCTGCAACTGATTGGCGTGCAGGTCTATCGCTAATACTCTGTTGGCCCCGGCGGTCGTGATAAGATTAGCCACCAGTTTTGCCGTGATGGGCACACGTCCTTCGTCTTTCCTGTCCTGCCGGGCATAGCCGAAATAAGGAATAACCGCAGTAATACGACTGGCACTGGCCCTTCGTAAACAGTCCAAATAAATTAACAGCTCCATCAAATGCTCGTCAACAGGATTGCACGTTGACTGCACGACAAAGCAATCTCTGCCGCGAACATCATCCTCAACTCTGATGACCTTTTCCCCGTCTGGAAACCTGTCTATCTGCACACCCCCCATCGGTATCTCCAGATACTTGCAAACATCACTCGCTAATGCCGGATTACTGCTGCCGGAAAATATCTTCAGGTTATCCTTTAAAAGCATCTTTCTTAACCTTTCCACCCAATTCATTTACATTTTCTTGTGAAACAACGGTTCCCGCATTTATATGCGAGCCGTCTTTCAGCTCAAGCGGTGCTATCAGTACTGTACCGGAACCGATATAGCAGTTATTACCTATATTTGTACGGCAGACCTTTTGGCCGTCGAAATTAGCCGTTATCGAGCCGGCCCCTACGTTAACGTTTTCTCCCACAGTAGCATCGCCGATATAGCTGTGATGCCGAGCTCGAACGCCGTCAGCCAGGGTCGAATTTTTAACTTCCGTATAAACGCCTAACACAACATCATTTTTCAAAACCGTTCCGTGCCTCAAATAAGCGAACGGCCCGATTCGACAGCCCTGACCTATTTTAACCTCGCCGTGAATATATGTAAACGGCTCAATCACAGTATCCTGTCCGATTTGCGCTCTTGCATCAATCCAGGTATTATCAGGGTCAACTATTGTTACGCCGTTTTCCATTAACTCCCGCTGAATCCGCCGCTGCATAATCTTGCTCGCTGCGCTGAGCTGTGCCCTGCTGTTGATACCCACCGCCTCCTCAGGCGATACCGTTGTAATCGCTTCAACCTTATGACCGGTCCTGATGATACCGGAAACCGCGTCTGTCAGATAATACTCTTTTTTAACGTTATCAGGCCTAACCTTCTCCAGCGCTTCAAAAAGGACTTTATTGTTGAACAGATAATAGCTTGGGTTAATTTCTTTGATAGCTAACTGTGCGGGCGTGCAGTCGCTGTCTTCAACGATACCCTGCATATTGCCGTATGCATCACGGATTATTCGCCCGTACCCGCTCGGGTCATCCAGAACCGCCGTTGCCAATGTCGCCGCCGACTGCCCAGATTCGTGCTTTTCTATAAGTGTCTTTAATGTTTCCGCTCGAATCAAAGGCCCATCGCCGCAAAGTACCAGTGTCTGGCCATCGAAATCTTTAAGATGTTCCTTACAGCATAAAACCGCATGAGCCGTTCCCAATTGCTCGTCTTGTTCCACCCATACAACATTCTTGACCTCGCCGAATCGTTCTTTCACGTGCTCTGCTGAGAAGCCAACAACGACATATATCTTCGACATACCGATTTCACGGCAGGCATCGAGCACGTATGCCAGCATAGGCCGTCCGCATACCTCGTGCAGCACCTTTGCTAACTGGGTGTTCATCCTCTTGCTGACACCTGCTGCCAGAATTATCGCTACTCTTTCAGCCATAAAATCTCATATCCAGTAAAGCATAATCCGTGTTACGCCTAAATCTGAAACTCGAATATCGAAATTCGAAACAATATCAAATTACCAAAGCACAAATGACCAAAACGTCTGTTTTGAAAATTCGAGCATTTGAAATTCGAATTTGTTTCCACCACAAGGTGTCCTGTGGAGTATTTCGAATTTCGTGCTTCGAATTTCGCATTTCGTTTCACCTACCCGGCCAGGACTCGAACCTGGAATGGGAGGACCAAAACCTCCTGTGTTACCATTACACCACCGGGTAAGACAATTGATTATTGATAAATGATTATTGATTATTTCTGCCTTAAATATCAACAACCAATTGCCGTTGGTTCGTCACGGAGGCCGTCTTGCATTGGCCCGGCTGGGCCCCGTCGGAGGCTTGAGTCAACCACGCCGTGATACTGTTGACCCCCAAAACTTTTCGACCCCGTGCGACAGAGCGATATTTTTAACTGTGAGACTATAGCTGATTCGCAGCAGCAAATCAACACTTTTCAGTAAAAAATTCGCCTTTCTGTAAAAAAGCTGTTTTTTCAGCCTAAAATAGGGACAAGCTTAACGAAAAAACCAGTATAGTGTCTAAAGCTAAAGGTGCCTAAATTATGGATATAGCGGACCTGGGAATCAGGATGCAGATTACCAGTATATCAGAGTATCAGGAATAAGCTGCCTGATGTCCTGATAACCTGATGTCCACTACCTGATATCCTGATGCGCTGGTAGCCTGAATCTTTTGCTCACTTTAGCTCACTAATTTTGAAGGCTTGGTCTATAAGGCGTTTCTTCAGCTTGACTATCCAATTTTTTGCCCACCTTGGGGTCAAGTTCGGCTTTGATTATCTGTTTGGACCAGGCTGCTTTTATCAATTTTTGTGGCCGAATCTTGACCGGGCCTTTCACAAATTCCGGGACATTATAGACAATGACACGCGATTGGTGATATTCCGGGTCTTTTTGGGGTAATAAAAACGGTTTGCTGAAATCATCATTCGTATCAAAATAGCTAAAATAAAGATGCGTGCATATTCCATCTTGACGTTTACTGCTAAAAACTACCCAACGGCCGTTGCTTGACCAACAGTGGTAACTTTCCGCCCGGTTGCTGTTTATGTTCTCTGCTTTATGAAATTCTTTTGTTTCGGTATCAAGCAAATACAAGTCTGAATCCGGCATATAGAGCGGGAAATAGCTATATTCTGACATACAGAACAGGATATATTTCCCATCGGGTGAGGGTTTGGGGTGAGCAACGCTCGAACCCATTTCGCTTGCCAGCAGGACAGGTTCAATGTCGCCCCATAAATCTTTTTCCATATCGTATGAAATGCGCATCAAATCGTATTTCATCTTTTTTAGGGGATATTCATCTTTGTCATAAATGTCCAGCCCAGGTGAGCTGCAAAAGTAGAGGTATTTGCCGTCGGCAGACCATTCGGGATACGTCTCCATACGCTCGGAAGTCGATATCTTGGGTGATGTTGTGATTGTATTGGTTTTGACGTTATAAAGGAGAAGGTCGGAGACTCTGTCATAGACATCGAGGTTTTTACCTACGGCATGAAAAATCTGCTTCACAGTATTAAAAGCAAACGCAATGACTTTTTCGTTCGGATGCCATGACCTATACGATGTGGCATGATTAAAGGCTGTTGAAGTATCTACTTTGTCAACTTCATTATCATACGCCAGTATCATTGAGGTACCAACTGCCCCGGCCCGTGTATGAATTATCATCCTGTCCGGATTGTAGTTAGCAAAAGAATGACAGTTGACACAATTTTTCCCCATCGTTCTGTTCAAGACAATGGGGCGCTCATCATAAGTGCTTAAATCACGTTGATATATGCCCAGCTTATCCCAGTATTGATACAGCGGTTTCATTAGCCGATAAACCAAATGCGTATCGATATCTTCTTTAGCAATCTGGTTCTTAATGGGGGCGAAGCGAGTCCATTTGCCATTTTTATCTTTAACAAAAATGGTAATTAGCAACGACTTTTCACGATTCCGGTTTAACAATTCTTTCCATGGTTTTATAGGTATCCTGATGTTGGGGCTTCGGCTGAATATTTCGATGTCCTTGCCCTTTTTTAGACCAGATGAGATGCGAACATAATATGCGTTGCCTTTTTCTTTGATAATAAAATTGGTCGGTGCAATATTGGGAGGGAGGGTTATTTCGGTATAATCCGGAGTTATGGTCGGCTGTCTCTCGATTGATGCACAACCTTTAAGATTCGGCTTCTTGCTTGTGCACGCATGGCATACTATCACTAATATAATGCAGACAAAAAGTAAAATAACGAAATCCTTTAATCGGGACATATCGTTACTCCTTGGGCTTATAATAGTATAATCCGTAAAACCAGTAAGTATCTCTATATTTTTCAAGCTCTTCGCGTGCTGCTTTTTTGTTCTTTTTATGCTTTGCCATAATTTTGTTGAAATCATCGAACTTACGAATTGTTTCTTCTGAAATGTCTTTACCCGGCAAAGCAACACCCTTACCACCTGTTAGCTGATTATAGACAAGCATAGCTTCTTCGAAATGACGTGGAATTTTGGAATAATTAAAATCATTCAAACGGTAAAGATAATTAGTAAAACGACCAATCTGTCCTTCCAGCAGGCAGTATGCCATAAAATATTCGAATGCCATTTTATTCTTTGTATTTTTTAATAGCTCCTTCAGACATAGCTCTGGTTCGGCAGGTGAGACGAGAAAATCAGATTCCGGCATAGCGCTTTTTAGCTCTCGAAATTGCGGATTTGACCAAAAATCATTACTGTCCCAGAGGTACTTTTGATATTCTGCAGCCCAGGTTTTATGCCACATTGTTTTCTTTAACATTTCCAAATACTTTGCCGCAATGTCTTGCTTTTCTTTCACCAGATTCACCAGCACAAGACGCTGAAGGTTCCAGGGAGTATCTCCTTTAGCAGCTATGGCTTCGTACGCCCACTGTTCGGATGTATTTATCAGGCCGAGGTCAAGAAATACGTCGCTGTGCTGAAGCGCAAAAGGGCTGCGCAGGTTTTCACAAATGAAAAGACCATCACTCCCGAAAAGCTGTGTCATACTGAACATTTTGTCGCATAAAAGGCCGGTATGGTATAATGCCCTGTTGACCTGACATTGAACAAGGTTACTAATTGGAAGGCCCTTTTGTGCAATATCGAGCAATTTTTCCCATTCTCCAAATCGTGCATAATGGTCAACCAGAAAAAAAGCTTTTCCGTTTTTGTCGTATGAATAAATGGCTGCTGTGACAGCGAGAAAGATGATAACGGCACCTTGAATCAGCCTTGCCGGGATGGAACGGCCGGACAAAAACTTGCCCCAAAAATTGTTTGCCTTCTTTTGACTAATCCTGATGTATCTCTGCTCAAATGTCATCACAAGAAGAATTAGGGGGAAAAATGCGTACAGCGCCCACAACAGCCAGGTCAACCTGTACGTATCGTATGACGTTAGGTGCATTAAATAAGCGTCTTGCGTATGTACAAGAAACAAAGTAGAAGCGCCAATATAAGGCAGCGAGCCTGCAAATATGATATAAAGTAAAGGCAGTACAATCCGGCGCTGATGTAAAGCTTCATAGGGTATGATTACGACTGAAAAGATAAAAGCCTGGCCGGCAGTTACATAATATAAAATTGTCTGGATGATAATATAGAGCAAAAATCGTAAAGAGTTATTTGAAGGAGCAAAGTGGATATAGATATTGACACCGAGTAAAGCCCAGAGTAGTCCCAGCGTCAGAACAAGCGGAAATCTGTAGTTACTATGCAAAGCCAGAAGAAAAATCGTTGGTATCCAGTGCAGATAAAGAATCGGCTGATTTACACCAATTGACCGGATGAGCAGCTTTGTGCTCCAGGCGACAAATGCGAAAACAAGAGCAAGCAGCAATGCTCCTGTCCACGAATAATAAAAAAACTGCGAAAAGAACCTGGAGGTTAGCTCGTTTACTCCTCCGGGATAGCTGAAAAATTCATTGATGAAATATTTGTCAAAGAAGAAAACAGGTTCCTGAGACTGATAGACCAGTTTAGGGTCTATTCGCAAAAGTAAGTAAACAAAATAAACAGACAGGAGAATAGTTGTAAACAGCAGGGACATGATTTTATCCTGATATTTCCTGTTTGGCACTTTCTTAAAAACTCTTCCTTCTTTTGATTCTGCCATATCAAAATCCTGCATAATTGTAACCGGCTAACTGGGAAATCCAGGCTGATATTCTTTTCACATCTGCCCGACCTTCACTTTTATTTTGCTTTGCACATCCATCCAGGACATTTTATCTGACCAGCCCCACGCCCTTGCTGTAGCAACCTGTATCGCCATCCTTAGAGCAGAACCGACATCAGATTTATCTTTAAGGCCTTTTAAAAATCCGCCCAATAAATAATCACCACAGCCAACTGTTGATAACACCCTTCCGCACCCAACGCATCGACTCTGCCAGGCGCCATTCCTCGTAACGACTACGCTGCCCTTTCGACCGCGACTTATCATAACAATCTCGACTTGGTCCAGTAGCTTACGACCGGCCTCGACCAGACCCGAGGGACTATCTGTTACCTGCTCACCCAACAGCTCCCGCAATTCCTCCACGTTCGGCTTTATCAGCCAGACGGCGCCGGTCTCAAGAATCTGTTTCAAAGCATCCCCGTATGTATCCACCACAATTTTGGCACCACCCTCTCTGCACGATTTTATAATCCTAACTACATCACCAGCAAATTCGTCTTCCGGCATCACCCCGGCAAAAACACAAACACTGCCCTTGTGCACTATCGCTCTTAAATCGGCCTCCAATTTCCTCAATGCTTTTCTCGAAGCTAATTCACTTCTATTGCGCAGATGCATCTCCCTATCGCTGGCCGTATCGACAATGGTTATATTTCGGCGGGTACCGCCGTCAACTGCAGTCATTTTAACCTTAACGAACCCTCTCAACGACCGCATAGCTTTTAGCATTTGTTCGTAATCGTCTCGGCCCCACAAGCCCGCTGCAATGCTTTTTTCTCCCATCCACGCCAGAGCTCGCGAGATGTTCATTGCCTTGCCCGCCGGTCGAAATGTAGTTGTTTCGACTTCCCTGTGCAGCCCCCATCCCAATCCTTCTCCATAGCAGAGAATATCCCACGCCGGACACAAACCCACAGTTATTATCGTATAATTCCTATTCATCTCGTATGCTATCCGCTGCACGCAATATGTTATTGGAGTTTGCTCCCAACTGCCCACAGGCCGCGTGAATATTGCTGCCCTTTTTTAATCGTATCGTAGTCTCGATGCCGGCCTCTTCGATAACTTTAGTAAACTTCGACATCTTTTCTCTGCTGCTGCCCGTGAATTCACAGCCGGCGTGAGGATTATATTCGATAAGGTTCACATTACACCTGATACCCCGCAGCAATTTGACAAGCAGCTCGGCATGCAGTGTCGAATCGTTCAGTCCCTTTATCATAACATACTCAAACGTAACACGCTCTTCTGTTTTCTGCTGATATGCTTTCACAGCCCTGAGCATTTGTGCTATCGGATATTTCTTGTTGATGGGCATCAGCCTGCTTCGTAAATCATCCGTTGGAGCATTCAGTGATATTGACAGGCGGGGATGTAAATCTTCGTCGGCCAGCTTTCTTATAGCCCCAGCTATGCCGCACGTGCTGATAGTCAAATGTCTTATGCCGATGTTTTTACCTGCCGACTCGTTCAGTATCCGCACCGAATTGACTACCGCCTCGTAATTCTCAAGTGGTTCGCCCATTCCCATATACACGACGTTGCTGATTCTACCTGCGTCCTTCTGGACGGTGTTTACCTGGTCAACGATTTCACCTGCCGTAAGGTTTCGCCGAAACATTATCTTTCCGGTGGCACAGAACACGCATTTCATCGCACAGCCGACTTGGGTCGAAATGCAAAGCGTCTTTCGACTGTCATCGGACAATAGCACAGTCTCAATCCTGTTGCCGTTCCCAAGGCCAAACACGTACTTGACCGTTCCATCTTTGTCGGTCAGTTTGTTGTGGATTTCAAGATGGGAGATATAGTATTTTTGCTCGGCAAGTTGCTCTCTGAAGGTCTTGCTCAGAGGGGTAATTTGAGAAATCTGCGTAGCATTTCCTACGTGGATAAAATGAAAAATATAGCCTCCCAGGTACTTTTTCTGCTTCATCCCCACAACTATCTGCTCAAGCTCGTTGAGTGTTTTTTCTTTGAGGTCTATGTTCATAATGAGGAAAGTTTACCAGATTTGAACCCGCTTGTCGAATTTGCAGACGTCTGATGAAACAAAGTGTTGGATGGTACTTTCGTGGCAATCTTGGCTCCGTCCCAACTCCGGGATGCGAAAAATCACTCATCCGCATTATCTCTGGAGACGTACCCTCGCTGCCCCTCGCTTACGCTTGTGGTGAGCTTGCCTGCCCTGAGCGCAGTCGAATGGTCGAATCCATAAGCAGGTTCTGATGAGCTCTCACTTTCCGATTCTTCCTGCCGATTCTCCGCCTCCATCTGCTCGCGGACACGCTCATACTCCTCTAAGGTCATCGTAACTTCACGTGCCTGACTGCCTTTATATTCGCCGAGTATTCCTGAAGCGGCCATCATCTCGATTATGCGTGAAGCTCTGGCATAGCCGATGCTAAGCCTTCGCTGAAGCAGAGACACGCTACCACGTCCCGTCTCCAGAATAATCCGAACCGCATCGTCGAACAGCTCGTCTTTTATCATTTCAGAAGCATCCAGCTTCTTCATTTGAGTCAGCTCAGGATGGAATTGCGGCTCGGCAACATCCTTAAGATATTTAACAATTCGCTTTATCTCCGTCTCATCGACGAAAGTCCCCTGAGCGCGAATCAAATCGCTCGTGCCGGGTTTTAGAAACAGCATATCTCCCTCACCGAGCAGCGTCTCCGCTCCGTTCTGGTCGAGGATAATTCGGCTGTCCATCTTCGCTGCAACGCGGAAGCCAATCCTTGTCGGCATATTTGATTTTATCAGCCCCGTAACAACGGTCGCCTGAGGCCGCTGAGTAGCCAAAACGATATGAATGCCCACCGCCCGGCTCTTCTGTGCAAGGCGCACGATATAGGCTTCTATCTCCTTCGCTGCCGTCATCATTAAATCTGCAAGCTCGTCGATTACTATCACAATATACGTCATTCTCTTTGGAATCTTTGCTTCTTCCTCGGCACTGCTTGGATTAAACCGCTTAACAATTTCTTCGGCACCGAGTCCGTTATACTCGGCAACATTCTTGACCCTCGCCTCGGCCAGCAGAGAGTAACGCTCATCCATCTTCACCGTGGCCCACTCAAGTATCTGAACTGCCGTCTGAGTCTCGGTAACTATCGGACACATCAGGTGCGGAATAGTATTGAACGCCGTCATCTCGACCATCTTAGGGTCAATTAGAATCGTTTTTACTTCGTCAGGCCGTTTCGTAAGTAATATGCCTGTGATGATACTGTTTATACACACACTTTTGCCGGAGCCGGTCGTGCCGGCGATAAGCAAATGCGGCATCTTGGTAAGGTCGCAAACCAGTGCTTCTCCGGAAGAATCCTTGCCCAGAAACAGTGGTATCTGCATATTCTCCGGCTTGCTGCCAGCTAATTCCATCATACTCTTCATACGAACCTTTTCTTTTTCGCTGTTTGGTACTTCAATGCCTATCGTATGCTTACCCGGCAGGGGAGCCACGACACGAACCGCACCCACACCCAGCGCACGTGCCATATCGTTTGACAGCGCAGCTATCTGGCTGACCTTCACCCCGGCCGCAAGCTCCAGTTCAAACATCGTTATGACCGGGCCGGTATCAGCCGCAACAACCCGCGCATTGATATTGAACTCCGACAGAAGCCTCTCCAAAGACACCGCCTTGGACTCGATGACCTTCTCCTGCACCGCTGCAAAACTATACTCCGGCTCAGCCAGCAATTCCAACGGCGGCAGGATATAATCTTTGTAGGATGGCTGAACGACCGAACTTTTGGCTATAGGGGCGATTGGACGTATAACTTTTTCGCTGACGGGTTGTTTTACAGGAATGTTCTCTATCGGTTTAGCCGTGCTAACGTCTGAAAGACTCGGCGTTTTACTATTAACAATCAACGGCTTTTGCCTGACACTTAGTTTCTGCCATATATCGTTTAGCCCCTGTCCGACTATGGTGGATTGTTTTGCTGCCGACCACGCCGGTACGACAGCACCAAATGCCCTTCTTGCCCCAAAATCAAACCATCTCAATAGCTTCAGAATAAAATTATCCGCTAATAAAAGAATTCCAACCACCCAGATAGCTGCCGCTAATATAAACGTTCCCAACGATGCAAAATGGCTTCGCAGAAACTGGGCCGCACCCACCCCCAACACACCGCCTGAACCCATTGGGAAGGCAAGGAACCGGTAAGGCCATAAGAACTGGATGCTCATCGAAGCCGCCACTGTCATCAGTCCTAAGCCTGTTGCTCGCAAAATCGGCTGACTTGTCGGCTTATTTAAAAGCTTGGCAACTAAAAAACAAATGCCCGAAACGACTATCACAAACACCCCAGGCCCAATATAATACAGAAGATAGTACGCACAAAATGCTCCTGCTGTCCCGCACCAGTTAGCAGCGGGGCTGTTATGAGGATACACAAATCTGCTCGGCCAATCACCAATATTAAAACTAAGACAACTGCACAAAACAACCAGACACACCCCCATCCCAAGGCATATCAGCGCTGTCCGGGCCCCGGAATGCGTTCTTTTGTCTTCTGGCACTTTTTTATATGATTTATTTCTTTTCACAGCTATTGTTCTTATTCGAGTCCGATAAAAAAAGCATACCTTGTACAATTAAACCTGCCGTCCGACATTGGACGTAATCTATATCGGCAGCACTTCCCCTTTTTCTGCACAATTACCCCGGCTCCACGAATGTAATAACAGTTGCTTTCACCCCCCATATTTGTTATTCAATAAAAAGCGGCCTTATATGCCGTTCGTAGATATTCTCTGTTACGTTCTCTGCGATAATACCCTCATATTTCTCAAGCGCATTCGTAAAGCGTGTCCCCATCTCAGCGGCAATCTTATATCCCACATGGAGGAGCTGCCGGAAGTTGGAGTTGTAATGTTCACAGGATTGGTCGTGTCGAAGCGCCGAGGCAAATCTTTCACCGTCCCATTTGTCAACCTCTTGTGCAGTGGGTAATTTCGCTCTGTCAATATCAATAACTTCTTTGTATGGTCCACAAAGCTCATCCATCCGCAACATCGTCTTGGCGTAAACCTCTTTTGTAATTGATAATCCGTCTCTGCCGGCCATCGCCAAGCCGCTCAGCTCCTCCAGCCACGTTGTGCCCGCTGTCTTAATATGCAGCCCTGCATCGTATCTCTTCAGCACCTTAGCTATCGGTCCGTAAATTGAGAACTTGTCACTGCCGGAATGAATGCTGAGTTTCAGATTCTCAGGCAAGCCGAATTCTTTGACCGCAAAAGCAATCACCGCCACGTCCTCTTCAAACTCTTTTGCAAAATCTCTGACGTTACCGACGTAATCCACTCCTTTGTTGAATCGACCTGTGAATTTCGGCGCAATCGTCTGGGCCGGAATCCCTTCATCGGCAATCGCAGCTAAGATAAAGAACATCTCCACCGGCGTTTGCGGCTGGTCAGTCTCATCCATTGAGACTTCCGTAACAAAGTTATCCGCACCTTTAGCCGTTTCAATATGACGGCGGATTTTGCCCGCTTGCTTAACCGCCAGCAGAAACTTATCTGCTATAGCTTTGATTTGCTCTTCGGTGACATTAACACTCTCATCAATACCGTCAATTGAAAGCGAACCGATATATTTTTTATATCTTTTAACAAATGAATTCACACTGGCTTTATCCGCTGGCTTACCAATGTAATCGGCAACGTCAAGCGTGAAAAAATCGCTGGACTCGATGAATCCATCAACGTTATTCAGCCTGATATGGTCGGCATCCACAAAATATGGTCTGTCCCAGCCATAGGCCGTTACCGCATCGTCGGCCTCTTTACGCGTATCTGCCGGGCTTGTTCCTATGATAGTATGCTCTCTGTGCGACTTGTTCCAAACAGGTGTAATGTCAAGACCCCGTTCTTTCGCTTTTATCAGAGCAGCAAGCTGTGGCCTGCCCTGATGGCAGAACCTGTCACCGATTCCGAAAGAATACTTCCCTAAAATCATAAGTTCATTCTTTGTCACTCAACCAGTGCACAATTACTCATTTGTCATTGCCGCGAATGAAAACCTTTTTGACATCGCTCATACGAACTATCGAATCGGTCTCCGACGAGCGCGGACCATCCAGGCCGTCTATCAAAGCATCTTCAACATCTTCCAATATAACTCCGTGACGCTGGTCGCTCTTTGCTAATTGAAGCTGCACGTTGAGCAGCTTTAAGCCCTTAACGTGGCGGCAGTAAAGTCCGTAAGCCGGCAGCCTGCCGAACATCGAATACTCCGGATAGTCTTCAGCCTTCTCAGGGACAGAACGGTCGGCATCCTCTTTAGTTCCTCCGCCGGCGAACGAAAGCCGGATGTTACTGAAAGTAACGTTCTCTATCTTTGCATCTGGCAGTCCGGAAATCGCACAGCCTGTCGCATTTCCGCCGGTCGCTTCAATATTGCTTATCGTAATGTTGCGCATTATGCCGATGCCGGGTTTGCCCATATCTTTTTTGAAAGGCCGGGCGCGATTACCCAACCGCAAAAAGATTGGTGCTCCGATTTTGTTCATCGTGATATTTGAAACAACTACTCGGTCCATAACCCCGCCGTCCACTATCTCAAGCGCCACGCCGGCCAGACCGGTATCATAAATCGAGCAGCCGTTAATAACAATATTCTCAAAACCACCGTTGGATTCCGTGCCCATCTTCAGCGCATTACATCGGCTGCTCAAAACGCAGTTACTGACCACCACGTTTCTGCACAGCCGGGCCGAAGTGCTCTTGAGCACGATAGAATCATCTCCTGAGCCGATATTACAGTCCGAAATGATGACCCTTTCGCAGGAGTCGATATTGATACCGTCGTTGTTGGCATTGACAAGACTTCTGACCGTGATTCCGCTGATACGAACGTCGTCGCAGGCCAAATAATGCTGCACCCACATCGGCGAGTTTTTAATGGTCACATCCTTTACCGTGACATTTCGGCATTGAATAAATCGAATTATGTATGGGCGCACCTTATATGACCCCTTGAACGAACCTCCCTGCCCATCAATAATACCTCCGCCAATGATGGCTATCCTCTCCAGGTTCTCTCCGTAAATTAAACTTTTATCTGTATAGTTGTCTGTGTACGACCTAAAAGCCTGTATGGTAGGGGGGTAGTCTTTCAGGTCTTCACTACCTAAAAGTGTGCTGCCAGCATCAAGTTGTAGCGTCACTGCACTTCTCATATAGACCGTGCCGGACAAAAATTTCCCAGGCGGGAAATACACCACCCCTCCGCCCGCATTAGCACATTCATCTATCGCCTTTTGAATGGCCGCAGTGCATAAAGTTTTACCATTCCCCTTTGCACCATAGTCACGCACATTGTAGAGCTTCTCGGCACCGAGCAAATCTCGGCTTGACAGGAATAGTATCCATAAAAGTCCTGCTAAAATCCACCATCTTGTCCCTTTCATAATTTCACCTTCCAAAAAAATAACTATTGCAGTCCGAATCTATGCCTTCACAATGAGATAGAATGACCAGATAATCAACACCACACACCCCCACGCCGCCAAAAATCCGACAACCGACACACCTGACGGAACCTGTATTTCAAAACTCGTGCCCGGCAAAATGCTCCGCTTGGGCGGCACCACAGCACCTGTTGGCAAGGTGCACGGTGCCAGCACCTTCTCGCCCAGTATCACAGGCGTTCGCACCAGCGTATAAAACTTCTCGAGTTTGGACTCGGCAACCGACCTGGTAAGCAAACTTACCACAACTCCCACAACTAATCCCGCCAAGAGATAAAAAACCATCTGCCACGGCAAGTAAACCTCCGCCACGTCGTCCCTGATAAAGATAAACCGTAGCGGCTCGGCCACAGATAAACTGCCCAGCCACAAGATAAAAAATTTCTTCGTCGTCAACCACCACACCCCGAACGCAACCATCGTTGATGCCCATGCACCTGCCGTCGTCGTTCGCCGCCAGAAGAAACCCAGCCAAAATGCAATCGCCATCATAGATGAAATCTTCCAGAACACCTCAAGTCCCCTGACAACGCTGGGCAGCCAGTAGGCAAAAGCTGCGCCACTGGCAACAACCGCAAGTGATGCAACCCGAGCCACAAAAAGATAGTGCCTCTGGCCCTTATCGGGCAGCACTCGCTTATAAATGTTTTCAGTAAATAGCCCCGAAGACGCAATCATAAACGAATCACATGAGCCTACCGCCGAAGTCAAAAGCGACGCCAGAAACAGCCCTAAAATTCCGTGCGAAACCTTCGGTAAAAACTCTGCCGCCACCAGCCCAAATATGTGGTCCGGATTAATGTCACGACCGCCAAAATAAACCACCGCAGCAATCCCCGTTAAACACCACGCTATCGTGCATAACCTCTTTACAAAATTCCCGCACATCATCCCCACTCTGCCCTCTATCTCCGTCCTGCACGCAGCACAGGTGCCCATACTGTGTGGCTGCGTCACAATACCTATCAGCGAAGTAAAGGCAATTATCGCTATGTAGAAAAATCCTATCTCTTCCGGAGCCACCAGCGATAGCATCCCGGGGTCCTTTATCGACGCACGAACGCCGGCTATCCCGCCTACCGCACCTAAAATAAACGGAAGCAGCATAAATGAAAAGACGATAGTCAGCCAGCCCTGGACAAAGTCTGCCAAAATCACTGCCGAAAGCCCTCCCGCCATCCCGTATATCACGATTACTACCGTCATCAGCCCGATAGCAACGTTGGCTGGAACGCTGCCAGCCGTACTGGCATGCACAACCGCACCCGAACCTTTGAGCATCACGCCAATATTAACCACAAGATTCAGCGTCCCAACAATAGCAAACAGTATTCCCACACTTGGACCGAACCTCGCCTCAAAAACATCCGCCGTCGTAATAGCCCTGAACCTTCTCATCACCGCTGCAATCAACCAGTAGAACGGTGTCGGGAACAGCCAGCACCACTGATACCATATACCCGATAGACCGTTTGTATAGGTCTTCGAAGCCACGCCTACCGCCTGGTCTGCGTGGGTGCCGCTCCCGAAAGCGTGCATCACCATTAGCCACCAGCTCGCCTTGCGTGGCATAAAAAAATCCCCTAAACCCCCTATCCCCCTTGCCGCCTTAAACCCAATGACCGTCATTGCGACAAAATACAGCCCCAGCACAAAAACGTCAGCAATATGCAATCCAAACATAATCTCTGCCCTGACATATCACCGTCGAAGCCAATAATAATAGACCCGAAAATAGTAAATTGAAAATTGCTAATAGTAAATTAAAAAACCCCGCAGCGCATCCCTTCGCTACGGGGCAATGAAAAAGAACAAAATTTCTATCCCTTACCTGTTAGATACAAGCTAATGCTCAATAGCTGCCCCAGAGTGTCCCCAAATACGCCATTACGACCTGGCGTTGAATGCCGTCATTTTCCTTTCTCTTCTTTGCGTGACTCTTTGGCTATCTTCTCCAGCTTCTTCGTGCCCTTCTCGGCCTTACGCGGTATTCTTATTTCCACGCCCAGCCGCCCTAATTCACCGGCCACCTCCGGCTGCAGAGGGTCGAGCTGAAAACTACGCTTTAAATACTCCTCTGCCCGGACCTTATCGTTCTTGCTCAAATAATAGTAGCCGAGCTGCCTGTGAACCGGCGCCGAATTCGGCGACAACTGAAGCGACTGCTGATAACAATCAAATGCGTACTCATCAAGATGCTGCTTCTGAAATGCTAATCCAAGTCGAAACGACCCGCTCGCTGAACCAACAACCTGGTTCATATAAATATCGGCATAAGTTTTAGCCTTGGCAGTATCACCCCTATCGAAAAATAACTTTACCATTGCTGCTTGAGCCTCTCTGTGAGTAGGGTCAAAACCCAAAGCTACATTATAATGATACTCTGCCTTTAGCCACGACCTCTCTGCCTGATACAATTGACCTAATTCGAAATGCGCATCAGGATTTTCAAATTTGCGGTCGAGCATCCTCAGTAAAGTGGCCTTCCTCTGCTCGGAAGGTGTTTTCTCGACCTGGCCGGTTCCAGCAACCTCGGCTTTTTGACTGTTGCATCCGACAAGTAACATTGTGCAAAGGAAAAGAAGGGCGAAAACAAAAAGAGAAACCAAATCAAGCCGAAAGACAAAGCTTACTGCCTTTAATTTCTTGCTTCTGTCCTTTCCTGTCATTATGACCTCCCTCAAAAAGTTTTCACCCGTCAAAAACACTCCTCCAATGTCATTGAATACTACAATTTTGCCAAGCCACCTAAAGCTTTGCAAGAAAAAATTTCAGCAAATCAAATAAAAAATATTTTTTATCGATACTTGATGCCGGACTAAAGCGCAAGTCCTCCTATGGCGGGTTTGCTCCGAAAGGAAGAACCGGGCATCGAGAATTTCTGTAATAAAATAGATAGATCCAGCGACTAATATAACAACGGCACGTCACGGACGGGCTTAAAAGGAGCTTCGCTTGCAAGTGATTGACTGGCAGATAATTATCGAAAAAAACGGTCCGGCTGTTTGGCAAACCGCTTACAGATTGCTGGGCAATTGTACCGACGCCGCAGACTGTTTCCAGGAGACCTTTGTTTCCGCTCTGGAACTATCACAGCGTCAGCGTGTGCGAAATTTCTCCGCCCTGTTGATACGGCTGGCCACCACACGGGCAATAGACCAGTTACGCCGGCGATTTCGCCAGTCAAAATCTTGCGTTAGAGATGAATTGGCTGCTATGTCGAGTACAAATCCGGGCCCGCTGCAAATGGTACAGCAGCAGGAGTTGGCCGCTAGGCTGCGGGAGTCGCTGACTCATCTGCCGCCGCAGGAAGCCCAGGTATTTTGCCTGCGATACCTCAATGATATGAGTTATCGGCAAATCGCAAAAGCCCTTGGCATTAAAACAAACGCCGCCGGCGTGCTGCTGCACCGCGCCAGAACAAAACTAAGACAGTTTTTCGAGCTGTCACCGAATGAGCAAAAGTGAGGTTGTATTATGGAAAGAGAAAGTGAAAATATTTTAGAAAAAGCTGTTAAAGCCCTCAATAATGAGCAGGTTCTGCCCGGCCCACCCCAGGAACTGAAAGATGCGACCATTGCAAAGCTTACCGAAGCCTCCGGACAATCAAAAACGCTAACAGCCGGCAAGCGAATCCGGTTTATAGAACGGCTTAAACCCGCAAACAGCTTCACGAAAGTCGCCGCCGCAGCCGTACTGCTGATTATCACCGGTTACGCTGCAGGCCGACTAACATCTCCCCGACCTCCGGATATAGAACAGCTCCAGGCTGCTCTCGAACCGGCTATTCGCCAAAATCTCCTTAATGAGATGAAGCAATATTTACAGTTAGGCCTGACAAACTCTTATGTTCGGCTCAAAGACGACCTCACTCAGCAATATCGCCGCGATTTAAGCCAGTTCGCGGCACAGACCGTACTTGCTTCTGGTGCCGTGACAAATCAATTGCTGGAAGAACTCATAGAGTCCATAAATGCAGCACAAACGCAGGACAGGCAATGGTTCACAGCGGCCATCGAGCAAATAGAGTTAAATCGACTACGGGACAATGCCCAGTTGAGCAATGCTTTTGCGACCTTCGCCGTCCAGACCGAAGATGAGCTGCAGCGCACCAAGCAGAATATGGCACAACTCTTGTCCTATACTCAACCCCTTGGTTTAGTTCCAAACAAATTCGAATTTCCAAACAATCCAAACGAAAGGAGCAAAAAATGAAAAAGACTTTTATCCAGACAATTATTATTGTATTTGTCGTTGTCAATCTAATAACGGCAGGTTTCGCACTTGCCCAAAATGTCACCGAGGAAAAAAGCCAGCCAGCCTCAAAAGAAGACGTAGCTGCCCAAAAGCAAGCCCAGACCGAAGCGAAGGTGGCACAAGAGAAAGCTAAGGTCGAGGCAAAAGTAGAGCAAGTCGAAGATGAGTTGGCACAAACTCAGATGGAAGCTGCACAAAGGCAGATGGAAGCCGAACAAAAGTTGATGTCTATTGCTCAAGAACAAATGGAAAGGAATAGGTACATAGATTATTACGGCGTCCCCCGAGTTAGTATCCCAGTGTGGCAGCAAAGAGATGGCGGCAAGGTTCTTGTAATTCCCGCCGCACAGATGAAAACAGAAGACCTCGCAGCGATAACTGAGGATATTAGTGTGATGTCGCGTATCTTTGCCAACAAGCTTACCCAGGTTCGTCTGACCGCAGCAAGAGGAACAACCTATGTCATTCCATTTTTTGGGCTCGAAGGCACAACAGAAGCCGTTTATCTCGAAGGCTACGCGGCTCTGTTTTTGATGAACGTGAATTTTCCCCTTTCACCAACACCCGAAGCACAACAGGAGAAGAAAACTGAAGAAAAAGATACCGACCCACTCTGGACACAGACCAGACAGGAAATGTATGCGCCCGAAGAGGTCGGCAGAGAGCGCAGTTCTGAACGCCAGGAAGAAAAATACGATGCCCAGAAGGTCGCAAAGCTGAAAGAAACACTCATCAAAACATTGAAGCACGCTGCGAACATCCGGGCCTTAAAACCCGACCAGTCCGTGATTCTCACGGTCATTAGTGGCCAAAGCCGCTCTGGTATGACAACCACAACAAGGTCGTATGCGTATAGCTACCCAGGCAGTAGAAGCAATAGAAGGCTTGTCCGGACGGAACCGGGAGCCGAAACAGTTGCTTTACCACCCGCTATGCTGACTATTTGCGCAAAAAAGTCAGACATTGACGCCTTTGCAAAGGGCGAGCTTAGCCTTGACCAATTTCGGGAACGAACCAGGTTCTTCACATCTTACGCAAAGTTTGGCAGCCAAGACCTTCCCAGCGTCGAAGTAATAGGCGAGGTTCAGCAGCCCGTATTTTAACCGATTTCATCAACAAACTAACATTCTCAAATGGTAATTAACAGATTACAGGTTATATATTTAGAGGAGTAAAAAAATGAAATCTTTTATCAGAGCCGTTGCTTTTACCGTCGTTCTAACTTTAATCCCGGCAGGTTCCACTGGAACCCAAACGCCCCCGAGTGATGTAGGCCAGCAACTAACCCAGGTAGCCGGTGAAGTTGACAAAACTCTGCCGCTTTTGAAGGATTTGAATGTTGAAAAAATATCGCCGCTTTTGAAGGATTTGGAGGATTTGAATAAAGCTTACGTCGAGCTAAATATTGCCAGGACGGGGCAGTTCGATAGTGGTGGAATCCTCGTAATCCCCACCGCAGAGATTAAACCGCAGGATGTGGTCACTTTAATTGAAGATATGAATGTTATGTGTCGCATCTTTGATAAAAAATTAGCAGATTCGCAACTGATTCCAGGACAGTTTCTTAGTAGCAGTATGAGGCTGTCGATGGCTTTGTCGCAAGGCGGTCGTTCCATAGAGGCTATGTACATACAGGGCTATGGAGCGCTCTTTTTTACAAAAATTGATTTTCCGCTCTCGCCGCCGCCCCGGGCGCAGGAGGAAAAGCAAACCAAAGAAGAAGTTGTTGACCCGGTTTGGGAGCAGATGAAACGGGAAATGTACACGCCCCGGGATGCCGCAGGACGCAGCACTGACGACCGCCCGGAAGAAAAATATGACCCTGAGAAGGTCAAAGAGCTGAAAGAAACGCTTATCAAAACCCTAAAACACGCGACAAACATTCGAGGTCTGAAGCCGGATGAGTCCGTAATCCTTTCGGTTACCGGAAGCGCTGTCTCTACCAATGTCGTTATTCAGGCAATCTCTGGAACAAATAACTTCATTGTATTCGACAAAGATGAGAACATCACAAGGGTATATAAAGATGGTTTGCCGGACGAATTAGCGTATTCTTCACCAACGGTTCTTGTCATTCGCGCGAAAAAATCGGACATCGATGCCTTCGCGAATGGGACACTCAGTTTTGACCAGTTTAGCCAAAAGACCCAGCTCATTTCATATCCCTATCTGGGCGGAGGTCTTACACGTGAGCCTTCTCGTATTTCTTGGCCGGATATCAGCAGTAGTGATAGAAGAGCAATACGTTGACATATTCCACTCGCCGGCGCAACGAGGAATCTCAAAAAAATTAACCCGCCGGTTTACTCGGCGGGTTTTCATTTGTACGCAATACGTCATACGAATCAAATGTCGAGGTTCTGGACCTCAAGCGCGTGGTCGCGGATGAAGTTTCGACGTTTCTCTACGTCGTTGCCCATTAATATGCTGAACAGCCGGTCGGCTTCACCGGCATCATCGAGTTTGACGCTCAGCAAAGTGCGCGTCTTTGGATTCATTGTCGTCTCCCATAGCTGCTCGGCGTTCATCTCGCCCAAACCTTTGAAGCGCTTTATCTCAATCCCTTTGCCGCCTATCTGCCTTATGCTTGCGCAGATGTCCCCTAAAGATGCGACCTCATATTTATCTTCGCCGCTGACCAGCTCGAATTTCGTCGCTGCTGCTTCACCTGAAAGCTCTTTGGTAGATTTTAGCAGAAAATCCTTGATATCTAAGCCAAACTGTTTTTTAAGTTGTTTGTTTATCTGATTGATGCGGTCAACCTCATGAAGCTCCTCGGTAGCAATTGATTCTTCCTCCTCGCCTTCGGCTAAACCTTTAGTCCGCTTTTTGAGCTCATCTATACGTTTTTCGTACTCCTGCCTTGTATAATAAATCTCCTCCTGCCCTTCGGTGCAGATACGAAACTGAGGCAGCCCTCCTTTAGACGGACTGTAATAGGCCTGGATAAAATCGGTGAAGTTAATACCACGTCTGCTCAAAACCTTTATGATGCGTTCGGCCTCGGCTAAGGTCTTCACAAGCTCTGTCAGCTCTTTGTCGCGAACTTCACGGGCCCCGTTAGAGCTCGTCTTCTTGCTTTTAACGGAGCGGCCTTGCCCTGCCTGTCCCTTTGTAGCTTTTTTACCGTCTCTGATGATAAGCTCCGTACCTTCCAGCCCTCTGGCTATCATCTGCTTGTGCATTTGACTTTCGCTGAGAATATATTCAGATTTCTTCTGACCCTTGACTTTAATCTCATACAAGGGCGGCTGGGCAATGTAAATCTTGTTCTCCGAAAACAACTGCTGCATCTGCCTGAAGAAAAATGTCAGCAGCAGAGTTCGAATATGTGCACCATCAATGTCTGCGTCCGTCATCAGTATTATCTTGTCGTATCTGCACCTGCTCAAATTGAAATCATCCGTGCCGATACCGGTCCCCAAAGCGCTGATAATGGTTCGGATTTCATCGTGGGCTAACATCTTTTCGATACGGGCCTTTTCAACGTTTAGGATTTTTCCCTTCAACGGCAGAATTGCCTGGATATTTCTGTCTCGCCCCGCCTTTGCCGAACCCCCGGCTGAATCACCTTCTACAATAAATATCTCCGTACTGGCTTTTTCCTTACTCGCACAATCCCACAGCTTGCCCGGAAGGTTGGCGGTGCTCAACGCACCTTTGCGCCTGGTCAGCTCCCGTGCCTTCCTTGCCGCTTCCCGGGCCGCCGCTGCCTGGATGGCCTTGTTCAATATCCGTTTCGCCTCCGCCGGATGCTCCTCCAAATAATGCCCTAATTGCTCATTGACGGTTGACTCAACGAAACCTCCAACCTCAGGATTGGTCAGCCGAACTTTCGTCTGGGCCTCAAAGTGTGGTTCCGAAAGTTTCACCGCCACCACCGCCGTTAATCCTTCACGCAGGTCATCACCCGTTGTCGCCTGACCGTTCTTCAGCAGGTTATTGTTTTTGGCGTAGTAGTTCATCGTCCGCGTAAGCGCCGTTCTAAAACCTGACAGATGTGTCCCGCCATCGACATTGCGGATGTTGTTGGCAAAGACCAGCACGTTTTCAGTGTACCCGTCGTTGTACTGCATAGCCACTTCGCAGCTCATCATAGCCTTCGGGTCCTCCCTGGCTAAGTAAATGACATCATTATGAAGGGTCTCTTTGCCCTCGTTAAGATGTTTGATGAAAGCCCTAAGCCCGTCCTGAAATTTGAATACCTCTTTTTTCTTATTTCTGTCGTCCCTTAAGCTAATCTGCAGCCCGCCGTTCAAATAAGCTAACTCTCGTACTCGTTTCAGCAGTGTGTCGTATGCAAACTCCGTATCGCCGAATATCTCTTCGTCAGGCTTGAAGGTGATTGTTGTTCCCTGTTTATTGGTCGGGCCGATTTCCTTCACCCCACCCTTGGCAACTCCTCGGGCGCACTCGAAATGGTAGTGTCTTCCATCGCGATACACATCGGCTTCCAGCCATTCGCTCAGGGCATTGACAACACTCACTCCAACACCGTGCAGCCCGCCGGCCACCTTGTAGCTGTCGCTGTCAAACTTCCCCCCCGCGTGCAGCTTCGTCAGCACAACCTCCAGAGCGCTGGTCTTGGTCTCTTTGTGCTTTTCGATGGGTATGCCTCGGCCGTTGTCCTCCACCATGCAACTGCCGTCAGGATAGATACGTACGCTTATGTTGTCGCAGAACCCCGCCAATGCCTCGTCAATGGAGTTATCTAATACCTCATAGGCCAGATGGTGTAGCCCTCCGCTGCCGCGGTCGCCGATATACATATCAGGCCGTTTACGCACCGCCTCCACCCCCCCAAGAATCTTTATATTACTTGCATCGTATTTATGGTCCTGCATATCGGCTCTCTGCCTTTATCTTGTATATCGTCTTTGTTGACTGATAAACTTAAACTGTCGAAATTTTTTCGCCTCTCGCTCCGGGGACTCTAATTTTAAGCGACAATGAGTTTTATTTTTGTTAAGCGGGCCCTCGGACATCGCCGTTGCAGCTCTTCAAGAAGCTCCGAGCTGCACAATTGCAGCTCGTACTTATATGCAGGCGAATCCACGCTGACCTTCAACTGGCCGTCGGAAACATCAACAATTTCACAGTGCCGGCGAAGCTCGGCTGGAAGCAGTCGGCTCCACAGTTCAGCCACCGCGCCAAACCTCGCCTGCCGCGGCGAAACCTGCTCGTCCAAAAATTGCTGAATAGCATCGCCAAGTCTGACCGTCCTGTCAGATTTCCATGCTTTTCGTTCCTCGATGGAGTTGTCCAACTGTTCGCCTTCAAACATAATTTCTCTCATATTCCAGGCTAAATGCAATCCACCAGACTGATAAGTCCGATTCTTTCCGGGAGACAAGAATTATCCCAGGTTGATAGGCATCAGGACGTAAAGAAAATTTGCCCCGCTTTTTATCAGGCCCGGTCTGTCCGGCTGGCCTAAGTCGAATTCGAACTCCGGCGTCTTGATAACTCGCAGAGCATCTATCAAAAACTGCGGATTAAAGCCGATTTCAATCGGCTCGCCTTTATAATCGATTGGCATATCGACCTGTGCGTCGCCCGTCTCCGGTGCTCTGCCGGAAAACACCAGCTTGTCTTTTCCAACCGACAGCTTAATCCCCCTCGACTCCTCGCTCGTCAGCAGTGATGCACGACGAACGGCACTCAGCACCCCCTCGGTCGATAGTGTCAGCTTCTTGTCGTAATCGGTCGGGATTATGTCCTCGTACTTCGGAAAGTTGCCTTCCACAAGATTTGAGCTTATAACAACGTTTGCACAGCTAATTAGAATCTGGTTATCGACGAGTTTAATTGTAACGGTGTCTTTCTCATTGATGCCGACTTTATCTAATAGTCCCATCGCCTTGGCTGGCACTATTATATTTGCCGGTGCTTTGTCTTTCGCCGGAGCAGAGGTTAAGTTGACTCTGCACCTTGCCAATCTTCTGCCGTCCGTGGCGACCAGCATCAGCTTCTTGTCCTTAATCTCCCACAGCACACCGTTAATAGCATAGCGGCTGCTTTCCCTGGCCGTCGCGAACAGACACTGCTCGATACCAGCCTGAAGATTACCAAGAGCAATCTTTATCTCACCGCTACCGTCGAAACCCGGCACCACTGGATACTGCCCCGGCTCCTGCCCGTATATCGTAAAGTGACTGTCGGCACCTTTGATTTCGCAGGTGCCCTTTGAGGCTTCTAATAGCAGCACCTCGTCAACGCTTTCGTGAACAATCGCCGCCAGATGGTCCGCCGGAACGATTACCTCGCCCGTCTTTTCGACCTGCACTTCAGAGACCTGATAGTTGATACCGACCTCTAAGTCCGTCGCGCATATTCTGACCGCTTTCTCCTCAGCAGTGATTTGCACGCATCGAAGTATCGGCTTGGGTGTTCGGCTTGGCACGACAGACGTCAGCAAACCTAAGGCCTCGCTTAGGGCAGTTCTATTGAAATTTACTTTCATAATAAACCTCTCATCAAAATACTAAAAATGGTCAAAATATTAAGTTTTCACGCCGAAAAAATATCAACATAGTTTACACCAGAACGCACACCTTCACAACCTTTTTTCACAAAAAAGATGAGCTTTCTCGAATATGCTTTAACCTTACGGCTGCAGAGGTTTATAAGAAGCCCAAATGGGGTTTACATACCGTTAGAAATAAAAATAATACCGGCATCAGCCGCATTAAGGATATAGACCAGGAAGGATTTCTTGTTACCGAAGGAGGGCATTTTCACAGGAAGGAATTATTTGATTTGTTTGCCCCTGCCTGGTTAGTGGTTTTTCCGATGTACATTGACTTCAAGGTACTTAACGCCCCATTCCAGGGCCTCTTCGTGAGAGTCGAAGAACACATCAAGCCGGTTTCCTTTTATGGCCCCGCCTCTGTCTAAAACTCGTACAGGTTGGTTGTTGCTGTAGCCGGGGATGAGCATTTCAGTCCCGAAAGGGTATCGTCCATCTGCCGCCACAAAGGTATCACCCCTCCGTATTTTGTGCCCGCAGGCCGTTACCCCGTCGCAATATTTACCGCAGCATTTCGGGCACGGACAATAGGCTGTTACACGCATTCGTATGCTTTCCCATTCACCCCGTCCTATCTTTGCCGCAAGCCGGCGATTCTGCCGGACTGCGGGCGATGGGTGGGGTTCACCCCCCGCTCTTGCTTTAGCAACGAAATGCGTAGGCTCAGCGCTACCCTCAAAATTATCGGCTGGTTTGTTTGTGGTGTTCTCTGGCCTTTGTGGTTCGAGCGAGGGTTTTACTATGGATTCATTCAAAATAGAGCCATCTGTGGTCTCTGTATCGGTTATAGTGGCGTTGAGTAATGTTATCGGACTGTCGGTTTTTGTGCGGGCTATATCGGCTGTTAAACTCACGATGAAAATGGCGACAGCCAGAGTTATCAGCCTTAAAAATACGCCGCTAAAACGGTTGACCCTTCCTTTTTCCAATGAACGCCCTCCTCACAATCAGGCCGTTTGGATTCGCACCTGTGCCTGTTTTTCCCCCATTCTTGCTTTCGCCGGAAAGCATGGGGGCTGCAGGCTATAGTTCAGTTTAATCGTGCTGTCTTATTTAAGACCCTCGTTCCCGGAATGTTGCTAATATTGTACCGTAAAGCCCGCCTCAATTCAATCCAAATAGTCGCGAAACGGCCTTTGTTGAGCCAATTGCGGGCGTATAAGAGAGAGCATGAGCCTTTTATAGGTCCATAGCGAAAAGTTTTTCTATGTGCAGACCGGCTGTGGGCAGACAAAGTATCGCAGCTCCGCCTATGCCGAAATCGATTGAAAAGTCTTCTGTCTCCCTACCTCACCATTTACCAATGAAAAAAGGGCTTATGCCGAATCAATCGGCATAAGCCCCGAATCGATAATAAGCCGTTCCACTATCGTCTGTCAAAGCAAACGAGCAATTGCCACTTATAGCTTCCGGTGCTTTTGGTTATGGAGCTGGCAGATACAAACGAATATCGTCAAAATACATCGTACCTGAACCGCCGACCCGCGGAGCTTTCTTATTGCCTAATCCAAGAGCGAGCGTATCAACATTGGCAAGGTTCACGCCCTGGCCTGCAAATGACTGCAGGTCGATATTCCATTCGGTCCACTCTTCTATCTGGGCTGCATTAGGATTATCATTCGTTACAATCGCACTGCCATTGAGAGCAACATACAACGTCTCGGCAGCATTAGCAGCATCGCCCCTGAACCAAATCGTCAGCATATTGACACCTTTCTCGGTCCAGTCACGCGGATAAGTCAAAGTCTTCTGCGTCTCCGAATACTTCAAGACGCTGTTGTCATAGAATAAAGGCATCGATTGTCTGCCGCCGTGAACGATAGTCTCCTCACAATAAGAACCAGTGCTTTCGTCGCCGACAGCAGAGCCGGTCCCGTTGCCGGCATAGGCCGGTTCCTTACCGTGCGCTGCATAGCCAAGCCCATCCTTCCACGCCCACCATATCTCGTTGTTGCCGACATCGTAGTCCTCGAAATCGTCCACGACAAGGAAATTGGCCGTCGTGAAGCTCCAGAGATTGCCTACCCACGGACTGTCGGGATTGACGTTATTGACTTCGTCAACACGCCAGTAGTAGGTCGTATTCCACAGGAGTTTTCCGGGGTCGTAACTCTCGGAGCCAAGGTTCCGGCTGCCTTTGTATTCAGGCGAACTTGTGGCGGCATTTTTCACGGCATCTCCATCTGTGCCGAAATAGACCTGGTGCGAAGCCGCATTATCTCCCGGCGACCAGCTAAGAACCTGTGTCTGCTTTACATCCACAGCGCCGTTAGACGGCTTCGGCCTGCTGGCCTTCACAGGCAGCGACAGTGCAGCCTGTGGAATAAGTTGCTTTGGCGTGGATGGACTTGACCAGCGCAGCTCTGCAACTGCACTACCACCGTTCTCATAAAACTCCATCACAACGCTATAAGTATTCCCGGCGACAAGGTCGATTTTCCCTCTGTTTTCAGTGGCACCATGGTCGGTCCAGTTGTTAACGAGCTGTTGACCGTCCACCCACAGACGTATGCCGTCATCGCTATTGGTATAGAAGGTGTAGGTCTCGGTAAATGCCGCTTCCACTTCGCCAGTCCATCTGACTGAGAACTGGTCAACTCCGACCGCCGGATCCGGCTCGCCGCCGCCCCAGTTAAAGTTGATTTGAGGGTCTATCCGTGTGAGCACAAGATTCCTCAAGTCCATACCCTTGAAGTAATTTGCTCGCACACCACCGCCAAGACCTGCCGTCGTAAAGCTCCAGACATTGCCTTTATACGTCTTGATTGCATCGAACTCATCGACCCGCCAGTAGTAGGTCTTCTCTAACTCAAGTTTGGGGGGCGTATAGGTTGCAGTCCCCTGCGGGAGTCCCCCTTTAGCATTGTTGACATCATCAAAATTGTCACCGAAATATACAGTATGCAATTTCGCACCGAAACCTGCCGTCCAGCTAAGCTTCACATCGGGTTCTATAAATTTGGCACCGTTACCCGGGATGGGATTATAGGCGGTCTTGGGGGGAATGCTAAAGCTCCAGACAGGACCTTTCCAGGGACTATTCGGCTCGGCTTCATTTACTTCATCGATTCGCCAATAGTATGTAGTACCTGGAACAAGGCCATCCGGATAAGCAAATCCTGGGAAGCCGGCAACAAAAAATGTCGCGGCCTGATTGCCCTGAAATGTGCCCTCGGCACCGGCGTTCACATCGTCAAAATTATCACCCATGTAAACATTGTGAGAAACGGCAAAATATCCCGCCCGCCAGGAAAGGCTCACCCACGTATCTGTATGCAGGGCACCATCTTTCGGGCTGGGACCCGAAGCGAGCGGTTGGTAGCCTAATCCTACCACAGTGTTTACCCAGTTGTTGATAAACTCAGCACAGGTTAAACCTCTGTCGTCTATCCAGCCACCAGGACCGCCAGCAGCTTGGTTTATAAGAGCGACGTAACCGCCGGTCTCTGTGTTATGAAGAACAACAGGGTCAGCCTGTGCTTCTGCGGTTGCGTCATCGGTGCCGCCCGTAGATGCGAATATCGCAGCAACTTCCCAGGGGTCTTCAACAGCGCTGAGAGCAACTGGTCTATCAGTTTTGGCAGGGTCATTGAGACTGGGTAGATATTCCCTACCTGTCGGTGTCACCCTCAACTGAGTACCATCACCGAATACGATAATCCCAGAAGAAAGGTCAAGGATGTTCGCGGCACCAGCTGCCGCGTTATCAGCTGATCGAGTTCCACCTTCATACGACATGTAGCCAAACCAGTCGCTGACATTTATAAACATGTTTCCGCCATCGAGCCACTCTTCAGCAGGCGAGCCATCCGGATTAACGTTTGGAAATTGATAGAGGACACTCGGCATGCATCCGTTAAGCCAGATTATGTCCATTTCACCATCATCCGTATTCGCTTCAACCCATGCACCAAATTCATCAAATTGGTCGTCATTGAACTGCTGGATATCAGCAAACAGATGTCCGGCTTCGGCAATTATCGTGTTAACGTGCTCGAACTGCTCATCACCATACCAGCCGGGATTATATGACCCGATGTAGAACGCTATGTCAGAAGCCATAGCCATCGTGCAAAATGCAAATGCGACTACGAATACAAACACTAAATTTTTCATTTTTTTTCCTCCTAATTTTAACTGAAAACTCATAGAAAATTTCGCTCCGGCCACACACCGAAGCATCAAAAAGACAACCGCTAAGAACTTCCTCCTCTCAGAACATCCTTAATCAATATAACTTTTTGGATTCGACTTTACCTCCTTCCTCCACAGACATATATGGAAATATCAAAATCTCGATTCTGCGGCAAAAATCCTCCGGGCCTACTCTGTACCCTACGCCGTATAACTCTTCTCGTTAGTAAAAAACTGTAAAAGCCCATACCTCAAAAGACCAAAATCAAAAACCTTGCCTAATTTATTTATATCAGAACAGCTACCCGCTTGACACACCGTCGGTGATGCGGGCATTCATAAATGTCTTGAGCTGGTCGGTCCTCCTTCAAAAAATGAATAGTAAAGGATTATGTTTTGGCCACACACCAAAACACGCATTCCCGCAAAGGCGAGATATGAATTATTCGTTGAAATGTGAAAAACCTTTTCTACGAGGCACAAAGTCGCCGTTACAGCTAACTCTGTGTCTTGCATAATAACTCCTCCTCTATCAAAAAACCGCAAGAATTTCGACTGCCTGAAGACCAGAGATTCACATATGCCCGCCCCTTCGACCTTGCTCAGGGTTTCGGCTAATTCGGAACAGGCTCTTTATGCGCATAGTCTTCATTTATTTTATTTATACCAAATCAACCACTTTCCCGTCAAGAGCTAAATATCTGTGTTCCAATAATCTTTAGACTTTTTTCAATTATAATCTGCCTTACCTCATAAATAGGCCCAGCCGCTATTTGCTATGGGCAAAACCAAAACCGCAGATTTTGCGATTGTTACGTATTTTTCAGACTGGAATGCTTCAAAATAGCTTTTGGTGCTGATTTACAGTATTTTCGAAAAAAAAGGTTGCATATTTGAAGTGTACAGGATAAAATAATTAATGTTAAAGCCGGTTTTTTAGTAAGCTAAAAAACCACGGGAGTTATTCTGTTAGCTTGTAGGAGATAGGTAATTATGGCTGGTATGTTTTATTCATTAAAGGAAGCCGCCGAGAGACTTAATAAGACAGAGGCTGAATTAAAACAGATTGTCAAGGAAGGCAAGTTACGTGAGTTTCGCGATGGCTCGAAGTTGCTCTTTAAGGTTGAGGAAGTCGAAGCGTTGATGTCCGAGACGGGTATTATGCCGTCAGAGCAAGCCCCTGAACTCGAAGCACTGGAACCGGAAGCGATGGAATCCGAGGAGCTCTCGCCAGAAGCTCCGTCTCTGGAAACGCCGGAATTCGAAGCACTTGAGACAGAAGCCTTGGCGGAGGAACCACTGGCACCATTGGAACAGGCGGCAGACACAAGTGAGATTTTATTGGCACCGGAAACGGGGGCCTCACTTGCGCCAAGTGAGCTGACAGACGCAGACACCGCGCTAACTGGTGAAGGAATCAGCGTCCTCGGGGAAACCGACAGTGATTACCAGGTAACGGATGATACGATGGCCGAGACCGCCGTACCAACAGGTACAACGCCTGAAGTGCCGCTGGAACAGATAGAAGAAGATGTAAATCTGGATAGTTTCGGAAGCGGCTCAGGTTTGCTGGACCTTTCACTGCAGGCTGATGATACTTCATTAGGTGGTATCCTCGATGAAATCTACATGGCCGAAGGTGAAGGCCAGGAGGCGGCTCCGGCTCCGGCTGAGGTCGGAAGCGGCTCAGCAGCAGCGGCGGCTGCAGAGGCGGAAGAAATAATCGCCGAGGAAGAGCCTGTAGCTCTCCAACCTGCTCCGGATGTCTCGGCATTAGCTCAACCGTATATCGAGCTGGCACCGGATATACAAAGTAATACCTTGGGGATGCTGCTGTTTTTGCCCTTGGTGGTTATTCTTTACACCGCAGTCGTGGCTATTGCAGGTCTAAAAGGTGTAACGCCTTCGATTCTTGCAGGAATACAGGGTCTAATCTGGTATATTATGGGTGGAATCGTTGTGTTAGCTGTTTTGGTAACCGGTGCGGCTTTTATGCTCGGGGGCGGAACTGCTAAAGCGGCCGCGAAGCCCAAAAAGTCTAAACCTAAAAAAGCCCCAAAAGCCGAAAAGGTGCAAAAACCTAAAGAGCCAAAGAAGTCCGAAAAAGAAGAAAAAGATTCAATCTAAATAATCGTTAATTCCAAAGGCACAGGGGAAAAAATCGAAAAGAGCTTGTCTTTGCGATAAAAGAGACAATTTACATCAAAAAAATTCAAAATAAAAAATTACGCGAAATGGGGGGTTTTCAGGTTTTTTTCTGATTTTAGGGGGTAAATCCTTGTTTTTTAAGCTAATAATGGGGGATGGTATGTAAATATGCAGAGCATAGGCAAGATGGGAAAGAAAAAAACGTCAAAAAAAGAGCATAAATTGGCATAAATTGGTCATAAATTCGTAAAAATGCACGCCTTTTGGGTGTAAATTCAACTAAAATTAGCACTTTTTTAAAATTAACATTTTGTTAGTTTAGGTAAGATAGGAAAAGTTAAATATTATCGGACGTTGCGTTTTTGGGGTAGGGAGTGGCTAATAGTTAATAGTATAGTGGGGTGGTGGGATGTATGGCCAGGAGACCTGTAAGGCTTGTAGGGTAGGAAAGAACAAATATTATCGGACGTTGCGGTTGTGGGGGAGACGGAGTTAGTCGTGGGGTGAGTAGATGGGTAGCTTATCAGGGTATCAGGGTATCAGGGTATCAGGGTATCAGAAAATCAGGGTGAAGGATATCAGGGTATCAGGATATCAGAAAATCAGGGTGAAGCGCCGTAAGGCGTCCTGTGGAGTTATCAGGACAGCGGGATATTAGAATTTTAGTGAATTAGGGAATTGGTGGATTAGAGAATTGGTTAATTGGGGATTAAGGCGGAGGAAAAAGATAAAAACGATTAAGAGTGTGAAAAAATCATATACGTAAAGCGCGTACGCGCTTTACGTATGACCATTTTAAAATTTCGTGGTTGGGGAGGGTAATTGGTGTCTTGATGCTCGTAAGATGATGAGTGGGTTAAATATTATCGGACGTTGCGGTTGTAAGGGCTTCGAAGACGGTAAACGGTTATCAGATTATCAGAAAATCAGGGTGAAGGATATCAGGGTATCAGGATATCAGAAAATCAGGGTGAAGGATATCAGGACAGCGGGATATTAGAATTTTAGTGAATTAGGGAATTGGTGGATTAGAAAATTGGTTAATTGGGGATTAAGGCGGAGGAAAAAGATAAAAACGATTAAGAGTATGAAAAAATCATATATGTAAAGCGCGTACGCGCTTTACGTATGACCATTTTATGATTTTGTGGTTAATTGGGGATTAGTTAATTGATGAGTAGTGAGCTAAAGTGAACTAAAGTTGGATGCTGGATTCCGCCTCCGGCGGATAAACCTCGATGCTCGCAAGAGGGTAAAAGATTATCAGGTTATCAGAAAATCAGGGTGAAGGATATCAGGGTATCAGAATATAAGGATATCAGACAGAGGACGAATGTAAACAAGGGCATAAGAACACAAGGGCACAAGAGCATATATGCTGAGGACGTTTTCAATTGATTATTGACTAATGACGATTTATTATTTGTTTTGACGGGAATTGCAGTTTAGGTAATGGAAAGATTTAGCCGTTAAAAAGCCGCAAAATATTTCGATGAAAGACATCTCTATATCTGGTATTCAGCTATCCATTATCAATTTCGGCACATTTATGCCTGATAAGCTTCTGCTCGATGATTTCAAGAGTTTGTCTTTTTCGTATATATCGTATAACTTATGTTTAAACGATCTTGGATTATTCCCATATATTTTCTTAAAGGCTTCACGGTTTCTGCGAATCATTCCCTTAGTATAATAAAACATAAGAGTCAGCTTCAGAGCTCTAAGCAATTTGGTATTCCAGTTAGGAGAGATATACTGCCCGTTCGAATTGTTGATGGAGCGAAAGCGCATCGGATATGCTAATGCGCCCAATTTGTTTATCTCACCAATTCTGTAATAAAAATATTCCGGGGTATCATTCTTATCTTCAGAATTATATAGAACATAAACTCTTATATCTTTAAATCCGTATTTTTGAGCCAATTGTATAGCTTTTTGTATATGACCATCCTCTGAACAATTATCAAACGCAAGTCTCAAGGGTCTGATTTTTATTTGACTTAGGAGCTTTACCTTATTTTCGTCAAGCAATCTACAATCTAATCCCTGGTTAAAATCAATTTGTGTTACACCCACTTTGCGAAATTTCAGTAGTATATTGACATCCTTTTCAAAGTTTGGAGACCAAAGCCAGTTATTATCCCAAAAGATTATTTGTCTTTTAGTAATATCAATATCTTGGGGCCAGTTCTCTTTTACCTTAAATTCAGGTTCATGCTTTTTGACAGCACAAAAAGAGCAATTTCTTGGACAACCTCGCGTGGTAAAACTAATTGAAAAAGGTAAACCTGGATACCATGAATAATCCGGAGGGCAATTTTCGGCACCTCGAAGGAGACCCACGTGTGGTTTGATACCTGTTTTTTCCTTGATGTATTCCGGCATAAGAGTGGCCATAATTCCGCCTACTCTTATGCGGGCATCGGGGAACTTCTTTTTATAATATCTTATCGATTCAAGAACATAGTAAGCCTGATACGTAAATAAGCTGGTGATATATATAATGTCGTAGTGGTCTTTAAGCTTTTTGTAACACAGTTCTTTCTTCTCAAAAAGTTCCAAGGCCTGATTATGAAGAGAGTCCTTAATAAGATGAACATTGTCTCCTTTATGCTTGTGCCATGTCGATATTTTCAATAGGCCTAAAGGGGGATAAGGATTATTATATGCCGGCTCAACAAGAAGAACTTTTTGCATAAATTTATCCTCCTTATAGTTTGTGTTTCAAAACAGCCTCGTGGATTCTATGTAAATAGCTCTTTTGTGAACTGTTCATGGCTTTAATAAAAGCTTCCATAATAGCGTCTCGACTATCACCCATTACCAGAGCACGTCCTTTTTCGATATCATATCTTGCTGTGAATTTGCAAAAGGCCTCTCCTATTAATTCTGCATACATCAATTTAGACTCCTCGCTTTTGAAATCCAAGTTGTCCTCGAAGTATCTTTTAATTCCGGGAAAATTAACAGAAATCCAAATTGTCCCTACTTTTTCATCGTATCTTACTCTTTGTTCGGGTTTTTCATCGCGATCTGCTCTTATCTCTCGGAAATAGCCTCCTTTACTTCCTTTAGGCTCTTCAGTTTTAGGAGGCCGTGTCTTCGGTGGAGCAACTCGCACATTAGCAGTTGCTGTATGCTCACCGAATCTACAAGTTATGGTTGCTTCCTCTTTATCTGTTTTGCCTACGACTCGGAAGTACCCATAGAATAGAGACGGATATTTGCGATGACGTTCCAGCTTTACAACTGGGTTTAAAACCAAAATATGGGGAGCATTACTCGATGTAACTTGCACCTTAAAATCTCCTGTTTCTTTGCCAAGAATGAAGATTGGCGCATATACAGAGAGGACTCTTACCTCATTAAGCGGTATGTTTGCATACGCCGGTTTTATAGTTAACTCCTCTATTTTCTCCCCTGGTTCTGGGCCGGGCGGTAAATCAGATAGGTGTTCTTTTGCGAGTTTATTAAGTAAAGAACACAGGTCCCTGTTCAGTTTGCTCACTTTCTCTGGGGTCGTTCTATATAATACTCCCCAAAAACTGGGCGCATAATTAAGGTGGATTTGTCGCCTGAGACGATACAGAATCAGGAGACAAATCATGCAGAACAAGAGGCGTAATCACAGCGCTGCATTCAAGGCAAAGGT
>Ga0315314_1000335_pt1 | contig 56888 bp, 69 predicted proteins | sample TDP9_MG_FD_203631 | JGI IMG/M metagenome (GOLD analysis project Ga0315314, IMG submission 203631) | Freshwater sediment microbial communities from Lake Towuti, South Sulawesi, Indonesia - TDP9 | ecosystem: Environmental > Aquatic > Freshwater > Lake > Sediment | place: Indonesia: South Sulawesi... | reverse complement strand
GAGCAAGGAAACCGATGAGTCGAATCTTGCTTCCACAATTATTGCATAAAATTGTCAGCTCTTGCAGAGATCCGTTTCTAACCTTAGTGTTTACAATCTTGTAAACTGTTTCTGACTCGTCTTCAGGCGATATGACTACTCCACAACTGGGACAAGGGAAATCGCCAGCCCCCTCGATTTTGGTCAGGTCTATTTCGTACACCTCAGGTTGCTTCACCCTTCCTTCTCCCCTTTATGTGGGTACTTCTCTGTGATTTGGGGTTGATAAATAACGTTTATGAACGCCAAGTCTATTTTTCACCTAAATTTCCTCGATACAACTGGGAAGGGCTTAGTGCCATCTCAGGGAAATTTTACGCAACCATCTCCGGGCCTACAAAAGACAAAATTTCACGAACTCTAAATAGAGATGCGCTCACCTTCAACAACGCGTCAGAGCCCAGAGATAAAAAAGCCTTTTAACAGCTACGACAAAATAAAGCGGTGGTGATAGATTGTCAGTGGCTCAAAGGAAATTCTTCGGGGAAATAGCCTCGTTGCTCGATAAGTCAGTTATGGTGGTAACGATGGATGGGAAGGCTTACACCGGAACCCTAGTCGGGATAAACCCGGACACCTTAAGCCTTTGCCTTGCGGAAGCGAAGGATGAAAAGGGTAGAACCCTACACCGTGTGTTCCTCAACGGCAGCATAGTCGCCCAGATCCTCGCCGTGGAAAAGCCCTTTGACCTCAAAGCCTTGGCTGAACGCCTTGAAAAGGTGTTTCCAACCCTAGTTAGGCTTTATGAGGATAAGGGCTTCATCTGGGTTATGGACAAGATCAAGGTTACCGAGAAGGGTGTGGTGGAGGGAACTGGCCCAGCCGCCGAGAGGGTTCAGAAGGTCTATGATCAGTTTCTCAGCGAAATGAAGGCCTAAATAAGCCAGCGAGATCGGGGCTCCTCCCTTGCTTTTTCCTCTGTTGGAGGAGTGGTAAGACCAAAGGACTCCAGTATGTTGCGAGTTGCCTCTGCAGCCGTGTCTAATTTGGCCAAGTCTACCTTTAGTTGCAGTATTTTGCAGACCGCGTTTAAGACTTCACGGGCAGCTGATGCGTCGGGATATCCGGGGGTTTCAGCGAGGAGGCAAAAGCCCTTCATGCCCCTCAGCTTACCCAACCCGACGAGGAGCCCTGCCACACCGAAGACATGTCCTCCAATAATCTTAGCGCCTAAGCTTAATGCCTCACGCAGGGTCTGGAGATCGGATGCTATGCAGTAGAGCTCTGGCGTATCCACCTTTCCTTCACGCTTTAAACCGCCTAGGGTTATGATTTGGCGGCATCCCAGTTCTTCAGCGATGTCTAAGATGCGCCCGCACAGTTCGTATTGCCCAATCGTGGTCAAGGCCTGGGTGTTGCCGTAGAGGAGGATGAGGTCTTTCTGTCCGTCTTTTCCCTTATGGTAGTAGAGTTCGTTAATTGGAGAGCGTATCTTTCCCTTTTCCGCGGTTATGGCAAAATCTTGAAAGGAGGAAGAATGGATTTCCCCGAAGAGTTTTGCTTTTAGCTCCTGAATAAGATGCAACACGGCGATGTTGGCGACAAACCCTATGCCGGGCAGTCCCTCGATCAAGACTGGGTCGTTTAGGACGGGCTTCTTGTATAGTTGAACAACGCAGACCATGATTTGGTTCCCTCGACTCTCTAACCTCTGTAAACCAGCATAATTAAGAGACACGCCTAATATTAAGTATGTCTTGGCGGCGATTGTTCATGTCTTTTGAGATACGGGATAGGGACTTGCTCGCAAGGATAGGTAGGCTTGAAACTAAGAGCGGGACCATCGAGACGCCCCAGTTGATGCCCGTGGTAAACCCCACTGTCCAACCGATCTCGCCTAGAACCATGCGAGAGGAGTTTGATTGCACGATGCTCATAACCAACGCCTACATCGTGAGAAAGCACTTCAGGGAAGAGGCTGTCGAAAAAGGCATACATAGCTTCCTCGACTTTAATGGTGTAGTTGTGACCGACTCCGGCGCCTACCAGATTCTCGTCTATGGAGATGTGGAGGTCACCCCTGCCGAGATCGTGCAATACCAAGAGGAGATCAACACAGATGTTGCCACGATACTGGACGTGCCGACGGGCTGGGGGGTCTCGAAACAATACGCTCGACACACGGTCAAAGAAACCCTAAAGAGGGCGAGGAAGCTGGCAAAGGTGAAGACCCGTGACGACATCGCATGGATCGGACCGGTTCAGGGGGGATGCTACCTCGATCTCGTTGCTCGATCAGCGCGAGAAATGGGGAGTCTTCCTTTTCAGATCCACGCTTTGGGGAGCCCTACTCCGGTGATGGAGCAGTACCTCTTCGATGTCCTCGTGGACATGGTCATGACGGCGAAGATGAACTTGCCGCTGGAGCGTCCTCTTCACCTTTTTGGAGCTGGTCACCCCTTCATGTTCGCGCTGGCCGTAGCCTTGGGATGCGACCTCCTTGACTCCGCTGCCTATGCCCTCTATGCTCGGGAGGATCGCTACATGACGGAGTATGGAACTACTAGGCTGGGCGAGCTCGAGTATTTTCCCTGCTCATGTCCGGTGTGCGTCAAAAACAATCCGCAGAGTGTGACGAAGATGTTGAAGGCAGAGAGGCAGAAGATACTGGCTAGGCACAATCTTTACGCTTGTTTTTCTGAGCTGAGAAGGATAAAGCAGGCGATCGTGGGCGGGCGCCTCTGGGAACACCTAGAGCTGAGGGCACACGGACATCCATCTCTCCTTCAAGCCCTAAAACATCTACGAAAATATGAGGACTATTTGGAAAGCCACAGCCCTATAACAAAGAAGAGCGGCCTCTTTTTCTTCAGCTCCCTTGGACTGATCCGCCCCGAGGTGGTACGCCACAGAAAGAGGCTTTCTGAAAGGTATTCTCCGCCGAAAGAGGCGAAGGTTCTTGTTTTACTGCCGCAGACTCAGATGAAACCGTTTCACAAATCAAAGGACCATCGGAGAGTCTGGAAGAGTATTCAAAGAAAACTGGGCGACAAAGTCAAGGAAATCCACATATGCACATACGCGGCGCCCTTCGGAGCGGTGCCTACGGAACTGGACGAAGTTTACCCCCTCTCCCAACATGAGATCGCGACCCCACCTGACGCTGAAACCATAGACTACACGGCAAAGCAGGTCGCAAACTACGTAACCTCAACGAGTTATGAAAAAGTGGTTTTACTTCAAGATGTTGAACCGTGGACAGGGAAAATAGCAACATCGTGTAGACGAGCTAGCAGGAAAAAGAGGGTTCCAGTGACAGCATTGCAGGTGAAAAAGTCATGGAATGAAAGCGCGTTGAATAGTCTTCTAACAGCGATACAAAAAGCATTGGAATAGAGAATTTGATGATACGAGTAAATCTTTACTTTTCTTCTTTACGCTGAGGTCAGGGACTCTTTGATGTTGATGTAATCCTTCGAACTCAGATAATAACCAGATTTGACTAGGTCATCTAGTAGTTTGATTGCTTGAGCTGGGCTTATTTTGCCTTTTCTCCTCCAGTATATGAGCAAGTAGGCAGTGGACCTGACCCGTAGTCCCCTGAGCCTCGCGGTTGTTAAAGCAACTTTATCATCTAGCAATAGCCAGTCCACTTTTAGTTGCTCCATGAGAGCTATTGCCTCCTTTTCTCCTCTTCCAAGATTACCAGGAAGTCTGGGTTCAAACTTCACGGTTGTAACCTTAATCCATCCGTCAGAAATCCACCCTTCGATCACCGGAACCTCTGGACTTTGAATCTCTCTTCCCTTTAGAACCTCTGTGTAAACCGCTTCTGGAATGTAGATCTTTTCAAAAGTTTCCCTCAGTAAAGACCAGAACCTGGGGACTTTCGCAGGGTGGATGAGGCTAGAGGCGTTTGCGACCGCTTTCAACCCTCTTCGCCGAAGTCTTCCTTCAATGCCTCTTTGATAATATCGGTGTTCACTTGGACTGGAACACCCTCATCGATTAGTATTTTATAGAACTCCGCAATGGATACGTTGGAGTCCTCAGCCGCTTTTCCAATGGATATCCTCCCTCTTCTATAATCCTCAATAGCCCTTCTTTTCATATACTCCTGAAGCCCGATGTCCAACACTTTCCTCAAAGCCGCTGACCGATCAATCTTCTCCTCCCTTGATATTCTCTCTAATACCTCAATTTGTCTTTGAAGCACCCTTCCGGTGAGATGTTTAACCTCAGAGTCCACGGCTTCCACCATAACACAATTTGCCAAATTGTGTTAAAAACTTTACGTTCTATACAAAACCGAAACCCCATGCGGGAAGTGCTATTGGGTTTCCTCGCCTCTAGTCTTCAACTTTTGACCTGGCTTGGCCATCGCTGCTAAGAACTCAGATTTTCGCATTCCAACTTGTTGTCCCAAACTCACCCTTTATATGTAAACCCGCGCACAGAAGAGTGTAAGCCTCGAAGCTGACAGTACGAGAGAACACTATGATACGAATAGACTTGCATATACACACCAAGTACTCTGGAGACGCAATAATCAGCCCCAAGCTTATCGTAGATCAGCTATATGCTCATCCATTCATCAAGGGAGTCGCTATCACCGACCACGACACCCTCGAAGGATACTACCACGTACAAAAACTGGCCACAGCATACAAAGACATCCTCATCATTCCCGGAATAGAAGTGAGCACCACAGAGGGCCACATCACCATTCTGGGAGTTGAAGAAAAACTAGCCTACCCACTGAGGGTCGAGGATGTTGTTGACTTCGCCAAAGAGAGGGCAGGAACCATTGTCATACCACACCCATACCGAAACGTCGGCATAGGCGACCTAGCAAGGAACATGCCAGTAGACGCGATAGAGGTTTTGAACCCCAGATCCACACGTCAGGAAAACAAAATGGCGGAGGAACTGGCGAAGGAAAGAAGCCTCCCGAGCGTGGCGGGAAGCGACGCTCACCGACCGCAACAAATGTGGACGGCATACACGGAAGTGGACAACGAGCTAGATGTTGACGACGTTCTCAGTGCAATAAAAAGTGGGTTAGTATGGGTGAAGGCAGTATCACCAAGACTACAATTTAAATGTTAAAAGGGTCCTAAATTACTTAAGGTGCACATCAGCTGCTCTACAAAGACGGATGGTGAAGACAGTCCCGTTAAAAGTAAAATTCCTCGGAGGCACTAGGGAGGTCGGTAGGTCAGCGATAGCTCTCCAAACGGAGAAGACTCAGCTGCTGCTGGATTATGGTGTCATGGTCGATCACGAACCTGGCTTTCCCATGCATGTTCCGCCTAAGGAGATAGTTGCCGTGATTCTAACGCATAGTCATCTTGATCACACGGGCACGATTCCTATTTTCCATATTCAAGAGAGAAAACCCGTGTATGGAACACGGCCATCCTTCGACCTAACCCAGTTGTTGATTTCAGACTTCATTCACTTGTCAGGTTACTATCTTCCCTTTGAGTACATTGAATTGCGGTCTATGATTCGAAGCTGCGTCCATCTTAACTATAGGGAAAAACAAACCATAGGGGACGTTTCCTTTCAGCTTCTAGACGCTGGTCACATACCCGGGAGCGCCCAGATTTTGGTGGAGGCAGACGAAAAGAGGGTGCTCTACACCAGCGACTATAACACGATAGACACACGCCTTCTTCGTGGCGCGGACAGGGAATACGGAGAGCTTGATGCATTAATCATTGAGAGCACCTACGCTGATGAGGATCATCCGAACAGAGAAGCCCTAGAAAAGGAATTCATTGAGCACGCTAACGAGGTGGTGGAGGACGGAGGAACTGTCCTAATTCCCGCCTTTAGCGTGGGCCGCTCGCAGGAAATCGCTTGCGTACTCGCAACCCATCATTTCGAGCACTCTGTCACCATAGATGGAATGGCCCGAGAGGTTAACCGAATCCTAATGAACCATAGAACTTACCTGCGGGACCCTCGCTTGTTCACGGACGCGATCCATGCCGCGACTTGGGTTGAGGGTCGGAGGGATCGAAGTGAGGCGGTGAAAAAGCCGGGGGTAGTCATATCTCCAGCGGGAATGTTGAAAGGTGGGCCAGCCGCCTTCTACGTACAAAGACTGGGAAAGAAGTCACACAACGCGGTCTTTCTCGTGAGCTATCAGATTCCGGGGACGCCGGGTCGAGAACTGTTGGAGAAGGGGAGATGTGTGATTGATGGTAAGATGCGTAAGGCAAAAGCCCAGGTGGAGCACTTCGATTTTTCGTCTCATTGTGGAGCTAGTCAGCTTCAAGACACGGTAAAGAGGGTGAAGGGAAATCCAACAGTGTATGTGGTGCATGGCGCTGAGGGGAACTGTGAAAGGTTCGCAAGATGGGTAAGAGAAGAAGCAGGGCTTGAGGCTATAGCTCCTAAGGCTGGAGACGTTTACACCCTTTGAGGGAAAAAATGAAGATAGCGATTCTGCGCATTGGACCCCTAGATATGGAGGTTTTGGGGAAGGTTCAAGGCAATTTGTGCAGCGTCTTTCCTGAAACGGCTTGCGTGATCCTCGAGGATGTGATGCCGATTCCTGAAGATGCGTATAACGCGCTTCGACGCCAATACCATTCAAGCCTCCTTTTGGCGAAGATTTATGATTGTGCGAAAGAATCTGGGGTGAACCGTGTTTTGGGAATAACCAACGTGGATCTTTATGTGCCACGTTTAAACTTTGTTTTTGGAGAGGCTCAATGCCCGGGAAGAGTTGCCATCATATCGCTATGCAGGCTTAAACCCGAGTTTTATGGACAACCAGCAAACAAGGAGCTTTTCGTGGAGCGGTCTAAAAAGGAGACGGTTCATGAGATTGGGCACACGCTGGGGCTCGGGCACTGCCACGATCCAGCGTGCATCATGTTCTTCTCCAATAATATACAAATGACCGACACAAAGAAATGCGAGTTCTGCTCGGAGTGTTGGCCTAAGGTTCTGAAGGCTTTGGGGTGAAAGAAATCTTTGCTGTCAAATTTAATGAAGCGGCCAAACCGACACTAAAGTTGGGAGTGTTGGCGGTGTGGCCTCCAGAAGGCGCAAGCGTCATCTAATAAGCCAACGTTTATGTTTTCTCTTCGGCAGAGCACCTTCACGTCTCTTAATGGGTTAGTGTATCTTCTTGATATGACTAGGTTAGTCAAATGTTGCTCGTTGAAATGAACCCTTCCTGCCAGGAACCGAATTTCGTTGGGTTCCAGCCTTCGGCCGGCATACCTGCAGTTTCCGCAAATCCTAAGCTCAGTCGTCTCGCTTTTCAGCGACATCAGACACACCGCCAACACAAACACATCTAATGTATCTTAATATTTAAGACATTAAGTCGGATTTGGCAATATATCAAATCTAGTAGTATTTTCATAACCCAAGGAGAATGGATTCCAAGGATCTTTATAAATGGCTTGTCAATGGGCTAGCAGCTTCTTTATAAACGGTTGCTAGCGGTTTTCCTTCCAAAAGGTGTCCCACACTTGGATGCATTCCGCATACTACATCAGAAACCTTCAGACCTAGTTAGTATACATAAAAAAGGGATACGTATTACGTATATCGCAAACCTTCAGATACCGTCCGTAAGATTAAGGAGATGCCACTTAAGGAGAAATATGACGGACTTTTGGGGACTTCACATTCTTTCTGAATTCAGAGTTTTGATTTAGAGAATGTCTTCCTGGGTCATAAACTATTTTTATACATAGAGCCAATTTTTCTATAAGTGTTACCATAATGGGAATTATTGCAGAAAAAATGAAAAATGAATTGTTCGTATTATTTTTTCGAAGCCGAAATAAAGCTTCCAAACTACATCGTAGCCGTCTCTCGCAACTGCAAAGGGAAAAAGAAGAGCCTATGGTTAAACCACTAGTGGAGGAAGAAAAATTCTTTTCAGGTTGTCTTCATCATTTCGGGTATTTGGCAAATCGTCCTAAGAACGCTCCCATACCGGAAGAATGTATTATCTGCCAAAGATTAGGGGGCTGTATGGTGGCGACAGTAAGAAATGACATAGAGCAAGGAGAACTTTCGGAGGAAGATAAAATGGTTAGGTGCCTTGATTGTGCCAATATGCTTGTTGTTATTGACAACAAAGGCAACCTTAAAGGATACATCTGTGAGGCTCAACCTAAACTTAGCAGTGATTTTCGTTTCTTAGAAATTCCTCGTGATGAACTTTCTAAAAAGAAAATTTATTGCGATTTGTTCGCACCCCTAATTTCAGTGCGTACAATGACAGAAGATGAAGTAGAGACACATGCTGAGCAAATCAGCGATTTTAAACATCAATACAAGAAACAAAAATCTGTGGAAGATAAACTACACTCTATTTTCGATGAACTATCTGATATAAGCAAAAAAGGATTTGTACCAGAAGAGGAGTATTAGGATTAAGAAATTGTCTTAATCAATTCTCCTTAACGTTAGCCTTGGTTAAGATGTTAGGACAACTCATAGGGTTGACTATGTTGTCTAATCAATAGCTTGGGTGGTTAAAACTTAAAGAGTTCCGATAAAGTAGGCAATTATTATGAGAAAAATCCAGAAATCCATCGCTAACCAAATTGTTTGTCCTTCGCAGACGGTCAGCATGAAGGGAAAAGCGTAGGACCATCCGTTCATTAAAGCCATAATGCATTCCCAAATCTGCCACAACGAACCCAAGGTTAGACCTAAACCCGCTATTTTCCTTGCTTTGAAAATAATTTCCCTTGTATCCATTTTACATCAATACTTATGATTATCCTTCTATAGAATTATCCTTTATGATGAACTATTATAGAGGAATCTTCTGCTTGATCTTAGGGAAGCCGTGTGGCCACTGCGCCAAGACGAGTCATGGAGCCAACTATTTCTGCTCGCGGTGCAGGGCTTGGTATTGCCTCTTGTGCGGCATCTACGAGCTGCGTGGAAAACGCCCAAAATGCGGAAACAAACTAAAGTAGATATTTACGTCTAGCACGAATCCACGCGTCTCTATCGCCCATCGCTCATCCCTCACTCGGTCTCTTTTCGCTTGTTTGCACGCGGGGGTTGTCCCAAGCTTTGATGAAAGCCTTAAACACGGAGATTCGCTCGTTGGTTGTGTTCGCTCTGTATAGCTCTCTCTTCCCATAGTCAACGGTGGTAACGAGATCTGCGTCTTTCAAGAGCTTCATGTGTTTTCGTACGGTCACGTAGTTGGATCCAATCTCCTTAGCGATCCTCGACAAGGGGAGAGGCATGTCCCGCTGAATTAGGGTTCGGAGAACAGCCACCGCAACCTTAGAACTTAGGAATGTGTCAACGCTTAGAACCCTCTTTCCCTCAGCCATCTCTATTTACCTCTTTTTTATTGTCCTCTTCTTTTCCCACCCAAAACACCATAGTTCTTTGTTTAGAAACACTCATTCCCGCTGGCTCTCCTTTAAACAGGTTTTTCAGATGTGAAGGTGTCATAGTCTTTGGATGTCGGTAGCGGAAGGTATTCTATGCTGTTTTTGTCATAATCAACCACTACCAGCAAACCATAATAGTTCCTTTCCGCAACCAGCTTTTTCCAAAAATCCAGGTTCTCTTTAGCGTGAGGAAAGACAATCTTCAACTCCAAGAACTGAGCCTCTTCATCTAGCTCAGACCTCTTGCTCTCTGCTTTAGGGCCTCCATACATTGAGGCTAGCCCGTCTTGAATGGTCGCTATTAAAAGCTTCATTTCCCTTGCCCTTCCCCTTCTTTATTATCCCCAGCTTGTCTGGGTGTCGTACATCGGCTTTAGCTTGCCTTTTGTGAGAAGTGTTATCCGCTGGTGGTGAAGCGTTTGCAGACGGTCTGAGGATTTTAAGACTACACCTCGCGAATTTCACATCTCAGCTTTTTGACGATCTCCTCGGCTTTGATGGGGTCAACCTTCAGGGTGTAGAGCCTTTTGGGTGTTCGAAGCTTTAGCTTTACCGTCTTCTTTAACCGTTTTATGGCGCAGTATTCTGCTCGCTCAGAGATTTGAACGAATTTTTCTGAATCGAAAACCTCTTCGGGCATGGTTTGGACCTCGTTAGTCATGAATGTGTAGCGTGGTTTGTTTTATTTGTTTTGCTGATTTGGGAGAATTTTTCAGGCTACCATGCAATATTCATGTGCACAACGGATTGATCAGAGAAGAGGTTAATATTTTGCAAGGCAGAGTAGGCAAATCGATTTTCATGAGACACTACTTTAGCCCAAACATCAAAGACCTCAGAGACAGAGTGCTCAAAGCCGTCAATGAAATGAGCAAAGTGCTCAGTTAGCGCCTCTATTTTTTCTATTTTTCAATTTAACCGGACTAGAAGTGCGAAGCACTGAGATTTCGTTGCCCTAGCATTTATATGTGATTATCACAATAATAGTTCTGAGAGGTGTTTTGGTATGCCTATATTCTTGGTGATTTCTAGGCATTCTCCAGAAAACTGCGCTATGTTCAATGAAAAAGCAAGAAAAGTATCGATGGAATGGTTTAGCAAGCAAGAGGGACGGTTGAAGAAACATGGAGTTAAGATGCTTGGAGGCTGTCATGTTCCTAACGAACATCTATGCGTCTATATGTTTGAAGCCTCAAGTTTAGATGCCTTCCAAAAAATGGCTATGGAGCCAGAGGTTCTAGCATTAAGTGCCTTTGAAACATATGAAGTTAAAGCGGCACTTAGCATAGAAGAAGTAATGAAAATGCTAAAGCAAGCAAAATAAAACCCAAACCCCCCATTTTTTCTATGCGCCCTTTCTCCTAAATTTAGTGGTAGCGTTTTCGTGTTTTGCGCAACCGAAGAGAACGGATCGATGATTTAATATTTGTCTTAGAATGTCTTCCAGAAACGCAAGTTGCTCAAATATTTAATCCAAATCCGGTTAAACATAATGAAGAATTAGATGAAAGTGTGCTTCGTAAACTTTTTGGTGCTATGCTGAATATGAAGATTTTGGACTGGGAAGGCGAAAAAGATCGACGCCTCAAAAAAGAGAGAATACTAAAAACTTGTCACATAATCCTTGAATTCTTAGGCAACCTTGAGCTTGCGCGCAAATTAGCGCCCGATCAATTGATGGTAATTTTGGACAATAAAGAACGCGATGTTATGGTTGCACTTAGATCGATTTATTTGGCAAGACCGTATTAGAATCTTTATTGCGAATCAGACAATTTAAACGATAAGCGCGCAAACGTTTTATGACATATGTACTCCGCAACGTTACGAATTTACATTTTACCGGTCAACATACGTATCGGGCTCGAAGGTCGGTTTGAGGATAAAATTAAAAAGCGTGCGGTTCGCTTGGCTAATGATCATGGATTTTGGTGTGCTTCAAAAAATGTGCGAGCTAATTCCACAAGACAAACAAGCGCGGCTAGGTCTCCTTTCGCCTAATGCGTCACAATTTAAGCCTTAAAGCAGATAGGCAACAGACGCATAAACGAGCGCAATTATGGAGGGTTTTTCTATGAGGGCACCGATTGCACCATAAAACCGCTTACTCCATAGACAAACTCGAAAACACACGATCAAACAAACAAGCCCAACAACCAAAAAAACCACAAAACAAGCCCAATTCTCCAAACAAACCAAAACTCAGATTCCTCGGCATTATGCCGAAAAGTAAGTAGTTAGTGCTTGGAGACTATAAGGTAAATTTCAAAATCGGTCTAACGTATTTGGGGAACCCAACGGCTTGAGAACATGAAAAATTGGGGAAAGTAAAAATCAAAAACGCATCAAATTCTATAGAAGTTTTTAGGAACTTTGGGTTGTTTTTCTGCTTCCTCTTTTGCTTCCTTTCTCGCTTCTTGAAGTAATGCATCAAAGGTCTGATCGAGCTCGGAAACATAATTTTCTAGGGCATCCACGTAATCACTAAAGCTTCTTAGCATTTTTAAGCCAGCGTCTGTATATTGATATATTGTGTTGTCTAAGCGCGCGTCTTCTTCCTTTGTTTTCGGTTTAGATATAAACTCAATATTAATCTCGGTAAGTTTAATCCAAGAGCTAACATCCATGACAACGTTGCGTTTGAGGTTCTTTAACGTTTTCTGGATAGATTTCCGTCCAAGTGACAATTCAGTTCGCCTTCTAATCTAGAGATAGTCTATACACCTTTAATTGTTTCTACCACTCACTGATAAGGGTTTCAACACCTTTTCTGTACGATCACGTTTACGGTTCCGTTCTTTGATAGGCCCACTTCGACAACCTTAAGCCCGTTGGTCAACAGACCATAAAGCTGTTTCGCTTTTTGAGACCCAACGTTGAACTCTAGTTGTTCGTGTGTTTCCCAGAACCGTTCTATGCTTTGTTTGGTTTCTTCATCAACCATTTAACATCACCTCAAAATAACCTATATCTGAGTGCTATTTAACCGTTGCGGTTTAAATCGTGCTTCTTTCACACTTTAAAGCATTTTAAAGCAAATTTATTGCATTGGCTTTTTAAAAACAAAACCGGGAGGCAATATTTTATAGTATTTTGAGATGACTATATTGCTTTTAGCAGAGCCCTTAGTATAATAGATCGTTAAAGATAGATAGCAATCTTCCTCGGGAAAGACGCCTCTTATAAATATTGGGACTTTGAAAGATATGGCATCCTTGCCTTGGATTCTAATCGGTTCTTCCAACTTAATTCTAGCCATACTTTGCTCAGTAATGGTTCTTACTGAAATGCCTTCAACTCTAACTTCAGAAATGGTGGTTGCAAGTTCTCCTATATTTGTTATTCTTGCGTCCGGTCTTATTTGAAACCCTAACTCTTCCTCGGATGGATGACCATGCATAGACTCATCAAGATGTATAGAGAGTTTTGGTTTGCGCTTTTCCTCCTTCATTCGATCAAAGAGAAAGCGAAGCCCTTGTAATATTAACCCCAAAACTGAAAGGATAAAACCTAAAACGCCGAGCCACTCAGCAAGAGATAGAGATTGTAGCACGGAAAAGCTCACTCCAAATTTATTTTCAGTTACAGTTTCAGTTAAAGATTTCTCACCGCAACGCTAAGTTTATAAGCAACTATACACACCTACACGTATAGGTGTGTGAAAATGGGAAAACAGGTTCGCGTGAACCTAACAATAGATGAAGATGTGGTCAAAGAAGCCAAGGAAATAGGGTTAAATCTAAGCAAAATTGCCGAAAACGCTTTAAAAGAAGCGGTTTTAGCGCTTAAACGCTCAAAAACGTATTCAATTGAACAAATACTCACTCAAACAAATGGCGGCGAGGTTTGCGAAGCAAACCGCAAGTGGGCCGGGCCGGACTTGAACCGGCGACCTTCTGCGCGTCAGGCAGACGTCCTAACCAAGCTAGACGACCGGCCCTTCACGTATTAAGTTTAGTTCGGTACGCATTTTAGAATTTCGGTCAGGCAAAATCCTTAATAGTTTTCCCAACACGTAGGTTGTTGGGCTCAGGAGGGCGGGTAGATCAGTTTGGAATGATCGCAGCGTTGGCATCGCTGAGGCCGCGGGTTCAAATCCCGCCCCGTCCACTAAAAGACAATTCTTATATCGAACAATTGTTCTATGTGGAGAACGATTGTTCTATCCCTACCTTTTTATAGTATCCCTCTATAGGACACCCCTCACGCATAAGCGCTGTTGAAAAACAGTGCTTTTTAACTGTTATCAAAAACTACTCCAAACATCTCTCCATATAGAAGTTTCTATCTTAAATCTTTAGTACAATTTGAAATGAACGAAAAAGTGAAAAGAAAGATCAAGAATTCGTTAGTAAGACTCATACTTTCTGTTTAGACTTCCATGCGTACCAAACAATCAGTGCCGGAGCCACAACTTTTGAAAGCGTCATCAGCATCAGATGAGCAGATGGGTATGCCAGTAGCTCAACTAACTCCAAGAGTTCAAGACCAGCAAATACTATGCCCAAGATGATGTTTGCCCAGCGATTTATCGAATTCTTTAAGGTCAGGGATAGGAAAGCCATCACCAATGGAACCAACAATATGATTGCGAACAGTAGCAAAATTTCAGGTCCTATTTGCATGCCTTCTATCTCTCCCGCCATTATTTGCTCTATTACACCTGGCTCCATAAGCATCAATATCATGTAAGCCAACAAAGCCACTTCATTAAATAGCCACAGCACTGAAATCTTTATCTTCCAATCTTCCAGAATTTTTCACCTCCCTATAATAGCGTTTTAAACATCTGTGATTCCAAAGCATATAAAACTTCACACCTACATTTTACCGATGAAAAATGCCAGAAAAAAGGAAAACACGCCAAAAGAAGCCTACGTATTGGGTTCAAATTCCGCCCCGTCCACCGAATATCTTGTCGAAAAAGTTATTTTGTAATTGTTAATTCTTGCGATCAGAGTTTCTTAGCAGATCTTCATTTTATTGCGATGCTTAAGACCGCCAGGTTCACGCGAGAAATTCATCTTCTGCCTGCTCGACCGTCGCCGGCTGCTCTTCTGTTAGAACCACTTCGGGCTCCTTTGGCTGCTTTTCCACCCTGCTCCTCCCTTTCTCCCTCAGGTCCACCGAGAGCATCATGAGGTACGGAATCGAGAGGTAGAAACCAGCCAACCACGGGTTTTCAAGCCAGACAGCCAGTCTAAGCACCTGATCCACAAACTCCCTTCCAACCACAAGGGAGAAGATGTCCGGAAACCAAACAGCCGTTAAAGTCAAGGTCAAACAAACGACAAACTGCATCAACACGCTTCTTCCCTTTCCTAAGATGACTGACGGGGTCATGGAAGCCAACACAAAAATCCAAGCAAAGGCGTGCACAAACACAATAACATCTATACGAGGGCTCAGCCACCCCCCAATCGAAGGCCAGAACATGCTAATCTTTTGAACGACAGAGTTGATCTTATTATGTCGTAATATTTAATAATTCTTTTCCCTCCATACTAATTCCGGATATTTTAAGGCTCTTATCTAGCCCCACCAATAAGGGGTCTTCATGAAATAGGGCAAAATTATGGTTTTGCTCGTGCCTTGGAAAACTGCTTAAGGTTTTCCCATCATAGTGAAGGTTGCTATGGCAGCTATCAAGACGCCAACAATTATAAGAACCAAGAACATAGCTTGCGGCATCCCCATGATAAGGTGTTCAATGTCATAGTTTAAGGTGACCATTTTGCTCTCAGATGAATGCGAGTTGTCAAAGTGTAGGACGTAGGTGCCAGTTATCTCTGCCAAGAAAGAAAGACTTTTTTGACCGACCCTCTCATGGTGTAAAATGATGTCTCCGTAGGGGTCTGTAACGTAGAAGGTTAACTCGTCAGCTGATTCTCCAACAACCGAGAAGCCTATCGAAACCCTGTCGTTTTCATGAAGGCTCAGTGACCTGGTAACTTCGCTTCCTGGAGGAACCGTAAAGTTCTCAATCTTTGCATACGCGCTGCCAACACCTAAACCAATCACGACTGCAAAAAGAATCAGAAGAAGAACGCTATTCCTCGGCCGTGTCACAGCTTCTTTTCCCATGCTAAACCTTGTTGTGTTTCATCTTGAAAAGATTGTGAATCCCAAATTCGCGCCGAAAATCTATAATTTCACGCACCCGATTCCCTTCTCTCCACCGCTATGGTGCACTTTGTGGCCAAGGCGGCGATGGCTCCTAACGCTGCCAACCAGGGGGCAAGAATCACTCCCACAACCCCTATCGTGGCCGGTATCTCCAGAAGGGTTTTGCCCTCCTCGTCCCTCACAATGATCCTGGTCACGTTTCCCTCGTGGATCAGCTCCTTAACCCTCTTGACCAAGTCATCAGATGACACCGAGAACTCCTCCTTCACAACTTTGCCCACGGGAGCTGCGCAAGAGGGACAGAACCTCGCGCCCTCAGGCAACTCGGCCCCACACTTCTCACAATTCGGCAATCTCTCACCCCAACATCAGTTAAGATTCTTTATTAAAACTATTTAAGTTTGCTCACAATACACATATTCCCTTCAGCTCTTCAGCTTATAATCCTTGCAACATCCTCCAGAGCGGTCAGTGACGCGTAGGGAATCCGTTCTTTTAAAATCTAAATTGATAGTTCATAAATCTTTTAGGAAAACGCCGAGCTAAAAGGGCCCTGTTTAATGAACGTGGTAATGGCATGACTAAAGAACATAAAGAGTCTCTCCAGATATGGCTGAGTTGGCTTTTAGGCACCGCAGCCGGCTCTTTGATCAGCGCCATGTTTTTTGATGCCCTCGCTCTGGAAGCCTTTCTCCTATGCGCTTTGATCGGTCGTTTGGTCCTTAGACGTTTAATCGAAAAGCGGGAGCCTCAGCCAGTTCTGGTCTGATTTGACGACTCCGTTGTTCACATGTCTAGGCGCCTTTAGTTTATTTTAAAAGCAGTCTTGATGATTGGGTTGATTAAGGCATTTTGGGTTATTCTTTCTGAAGTTTAGGTTTAGGCTTGACAGTTAATCTTCTAATGGGGACTGTTGAAAGAATGATTAGTAATAGGCTAGCTATAGAACAAATATAGTTAATTAGGATTTATGTACTCTTTATGCTCTCCCATATGGGTTTATTCCAAACAAAGACTTCGTAGATAAAAGCCCAGTAGAAATGCCAAATAAATGCAACAACGGCCCCTATTCGAAGTAAATGTAAGTATATCAATGCTCGTCGCAAGCTTTTTGCTTTTTCTTTTGGTTTAACTATCTCCCGGGCTCTACTTTTTCTGATAAAATAGAGCGACAGCGTGGGTATTCCAATAATGATGAGTAGTAAACCTGCAACCGTGAGGCTAATTACCTCCGGGCTTCGCTCTATTTTCGCTTGGTTTGTTTCACTGGGGCCTCGTTCCATTTTCGCTTCGATGAGCAGCTCCTTGAAATCAGTCTGTTTACCATCATAAACTACATGCCCCTTAATGTTGTATAGGTCCTCTTTAGTCAGCTTAAAGTAAGAAGTTATTTCTTTCTCTGCTCCTACCTCCACAAGGATAGCTGAGCTCTCAATTACATCGATCAAATCGCCATTCTTGTATACCTCACCAACAAAATGAGCCTGTATATCAATTAGACCGGTATTTCTGAAAGTTGCAAGAATCTTTAAAACTATGCCAACCAGAGTTTTTCCCTCAAATGATAATGCCACTAATTCGCCCTTTCTTGTAAGCGTTCCTGCAGGCAGTGTCTTGAAGTGCAAAATTTTTCTATCAGAACGTTTCCTTCCAGCAAGACCGTTATATTCGCTGTGTAATCTCCAGTTCTTTTCCAGTGGTATTCCACTCAACCGAAATAATACTTCTTAAACCGGGCTTTACACATGCCTTTGTGTGGGTGAAGCTATCTATTTCGATACCATCTTTAAGAATAGCTGTTTTTATTTCAGGTTTTGCATTAACATTACCAGTGTTTTCGAAATCCACTTTAATCCTTAAGGGGTAGCCAACCTCGGTGTCCTGAGCTGATATACTTCTAACATTTCCGGTCAAAATCTGCTCGCCAACAACCTCAACAAAAACCTCTATAAAGGCACTGACGATCACGATGGTGCCTCTGCATTGCTTATGATTTTGAGAAAGCGCCTCCCCTTATCTGTCGTTCGGTACACAACTCTACCATCCGGAGTGTCCTCCCTAACGATAAGTCCCTTATCTAATAACTCTGAAAAATACTTGTGAAACCCAAGAAAATTCAAGTTCGCCCTATACATGATCCTCGTCTTATTCGCCCCATTCAGAGCCTCGGTCAAAATATCCGCCACGACCTCCAAACGGCTCCGCCGACTACTCACCTCCTCACCCCACCTAATACTATCCGATTTAAAGCACGAGAATGCGAAAATGCATAATTGGTATGACCGTTGTACACAACGTATATATAAAATTAACGCAAGAAAACAATTAGTTTAAAAGATGTTTTCGCGTTAAACGTGCATACATACAATGCAAGTGAATCGCATTAAACTTATATACTAGAATGCGAATGCGGTAAGAAAGGGGCAACACGAATGACCGTTCGAACATCCATCACGATAAGCGAAGACTCCAAGAAAAAAGCAGAGGAAATCAAAAATGCGCTACCCTTCCTAAAATCCTTCGGCTCCGTAGTAGAGTACTGCATCGCTCAGGTACACGAAGAAGTAGCCAACCCAAAAAATAAACGAACATGACAACGTGTCAAGATTAATTTCTTAACAAATGGCATAAGCTTCAAATGCGCCAAGAGTTATCCGCAGAATGAGGGTAAGGTTCGGGTGGCTAGGATTTTAAGATTTGTCCAGCAACCCTTTTTCCCAAATTACGGCATTCCTCTAAACCCTTTTCATCAGGCGTATACTTGATCAGCAACGGTGGCTTTAAGACTTCCATATCAAATTTATTTTCCATTATTTCGAGGGTAAAACGTGGGGCTTCTCCGCTCCACCCATAGGAGCCAAAAGCTGCTCCAATCTTGCCTTTTAAGTTAATCCCTTTAACCGCAATTTCCTCCAACAACCTTTTCATGTCGCTTGTCATGTCATGGTGGTATGTTGGCATTCCAATGATTATGGCATCCGCGTTCGATAATTCTTCTGGAGTTGTGTGAACCCTTAAATCCACTTCTACCCCACGAACACTTTTTGCTCCTTCTGCTATAGCCTTCGCCATTTTCTCTGTATTCCGGGTTCTGCTATAGTACAGAATTAAAACTTTAGGCACCTGAATCACCTGAGTCGTAGTTAATTCTAATTTTCGCCATTTATATATTTGCACCATGTTCCATATGAGCAATGAGGGCTGCGAAAATGAGTTGGCGGAACCTTGTTGAAATTTCTAAAGGGGTTTATTGGGTTGGTGTTAGGGACTGGAACCGTAGGCTGTTTGACGCCTTAATTCCCCTTCCAAAAGGAACCACCTACAACGCCTACCTGATAGTCGGCGAAAGTAAAAAGGCATTAATTGACACCGTAAACCCAGGCTTCGAAAAGGAACTAGAAGAAAAAATCAAACAAATCATGGACCCCAGCGACGTGGACTACATGATAATGAACCACGCTGAACCCGACCATGCAGGCGCGATTCCACATTTAATGTTGATAAATGATAAAGCCATGCTGGTTACCACTAGCAGGGGCGCTAAGATGGCACAGGTATTCTATAAGGTGCCAGAGAAAAGAATAAAGATAGTTCCAGACCAAGAAACCATCGATCTCGGCGGCAAAAAGCTTCGCTTCATTGAAGCCCCCATGCTTCACTGGCCAGAAACAATGTTTACATATCTCCAAGAAAACAAGATTCTATTCCCCTGCGACTTCTTTGGCTCACATATCGCAAAGGGACTCTACGATGAAGAAGTCGAGGACCTGACCGTCCACGCACAAAGATATTTCGGCGAAATAATGATGCCCTTCAGAACCATGGCGAAAAAAGCGTTGGAAAAAATAAGGGATCTTAAAATTGATGTGATAGCGCCAAGTTATGGACCGATACACAGGAATACGCAGAGAATCCTTGAAGCGTACAGCAAGTGGGCAGGCGGAGAGACGAAACGAAAGGCCACGATAGTTTACGTGACTATGTGGAATAGCACAGAAAAGATGATCCATCCGATGGCAGAAACCTTGGCGTCTGAGGGCATTGAAATCGCCCTGTATAACCTTACTTCGGCCGACATAGGTGACGTGGCAAAGGACTTAGTTGACTCTAGAGCCATTGTCTTGGGCGCACCCACTGTACTAGGCGGTGTGCATCCTCTAGGTCTATACGCCACCTACTTGGTGAAAGCTCTACGTCCGCCAACAAAATTCGGAGTTATCGTAAGTTCCTATGGATGGGGTAGGGGCGCCATAAAACACATACAGGAAATCCTGGGACCCTCACAAATCGAAGTTGTGGGAGCAATGGAAGTAAACGGTCCACCATCCGAAAATGAGATTAAGCAAGTCATAGAATTGGGTAAGACTCTTGCCAAGAGAATCAGGGAGGAAGACTGATTAATGAAACTAGTAATTGACAATTATACGACAAGCAATGGTTACGAATATAAAGAATAGTTCAATGGGCGGACTTGTTGTCTAGGCTACGAAAAAGGCGGAAGCTGAGTTGGTAGTTCGTGCATTTCGATGACCCAGCGGCAATGGAACCGGGACAAGCAAAAAGTAGATTAATTCCCTCAGTTAAACTTTCATAAAAGGTGATGGAAAATGGTTTTAGATGTAGTTTGCAATATGGAGATCGATGAGAAGACTGCGAAGTGGAAGTCCGAATATAAAGGGAAGACCTACTACTTTTGTGCACCTATGTGCAAGCAAAAGTTTGACAGAAACCCAGAGAAGTACATCAAATCCAAGTAAAAGTTAAGGGGTAGCCCTAACGTGGAAGAACAAGTAACGTATCATAGAGGCGCTCTAGCAGAGAGCAAGATATTCAAAGAAAGAATAAAGCGCGCCGGCGTGCTGATGGAAGAAGCAGGCCTCGATGCAGTCCTCTTGACAAAACCTCAGAACATGATGTACCTCGTAGCAGACGGTAGGCTGTGCGCTTTCACTATAGTCTCGAAAAGAGGCGATACCTACGTCGGAATCCCCAAGACTGACCTCGAAGACGTAAAGAAGTCCTGTGCATCGGAGCATATTCTCGGATTCGAAGATGAGGTTGGAATGCTGCATTCACTGATGCACATTTGGAAGGAGCTTGGATTCGAAAAGGGAAAAGTCGGCGTTGAGAACACTTTCCTGAAGGTGTCCATGCTCGAAATGTTCAAACACCCGCATGCAAAGCCTGAGAAGCTAATGTTCGCAGATGCAACCCCCATCATGACCGACCTAAGAATCATAAAATCCAGCGAAGAAATTGAATTGATTAGGAAAGCGGCAAAGGTAGCTGACATCGCCATGGATGCCGCGATCAAGGCAACCAAGCCTGGCGTAGCTGAAACAGAGATCGCTGGAGAAGCGGAATATACGATGAGGAAGAATGGTGCGGAGGAATTCTACAGGACCTATGTAGCCTCAGGCCCCAGATCGTCGATAGCCCACGGACTGGTAAGCCATAGAAAGGTGCAAAAGGGTGATTTAGTTATGATCGACCTTCATCCAACCGTGAACGCGTATCATGCAGACCTTTGCCGGACAATCTGTGTCGGAAAAGCCTCTGAGAAGCAACGCAAGGCCTTCGAGGTATATTTGAGGTCCCAAAGAGCAGCGGTGCAAGCCGTCAGGCCTGGCACAACAATGACAAAGCTCGAGAACCTTATGCACGAGATATTTGAAAAGGAGGGTTACGAAGAGTACTTTGTCGGTCCTCCCATTCACGGTGTAGGCTTGGAATTCGAAGAACCCCCGTTACCTGCTGGACACGCCTTCTTCCACGGAGAAGAACCCAAAGACGAGTTAAAGCCTGGCATGGTATTATCAATCGGCAACTGCGGCCTCTATCTAGGCGAATTTGGGGTGAGAGTCGAGGATACCGTTGTAGTCACGGACAAGGGCTACGAAGAACTCACCAGCTACAGCAGAACGCTATAGTCAGCGTGCATGCTCTCTCGCAACTAGATATAGGCTGGTAAGAACTAGCACTGCCCCCAGAATCTGAAATGGAGTCATCCTCTCGTGTAAGAAAAGCCATGCGACAGCTAAGGCTATGATTATTATCAAATTTTCGTAGAGTGCGGTTCTAGCGGTGCCAATTCGGCCTACTCCTGTGTACCATATTACGTAGCCAATGGCTATCGCGAAGCAGAAGGAGTAGGTGAGACATAGCCATCCCTGCAATGGAACGGAACCCCAGTTTTGTTCTTTTAGGGAAGGAATTGAAACGAGAACCAGCGGCAGTGTTCCGACAACCATGGTTAAGGTAGTGAGTTTGAGAGGTGTATACCGCTGGAGTAATGGCTTGGATAGCACCGTATATGTAGACCAGCAAACTGTGGCAGCCAATATCAGAAGATCCCCTATCCAACCATTACCCGTTACAATTAGCGTCCCTCCAGCACCCTGTACGACCAAGAAGACGCCGATAAATGAGAGTATTACACTTTGCCAAACCTTTCGTCTCACCCTTTCTACACCTAAAACCGAGCTTAAAAGAGCCACAAAGATGGGCGTAGTACCATAGATTAAAGAGGATTCACCTGCAGCAGTGAGGGCGATGCCGCTAATAAAGCATAGCTGATAGAGGGTGTGTCCAATAAACCCTAGTAGAACTAGACGGCCTACGTCTTCTCTACGAAAACTAAGGTCTCGCTCCAAAATCCAGAGCAAGATCAATAAGAATAACGATGCTAAAACAAAGCGAAGGGAATTAAAACTTAAAGGAGACAAATCTGTTAACGCAATTTTGACCACGGAAAAATTTATGCCCCAAACCAAACTCATCCCAATCAGCATTATGTCATAAACGGAGAATCTATTCTTTGAAGGGACATGTGAATCAGTAGAGGTCATGTGAGTTCTTGGTTCCTGAGGTGGTGTGCTTCTTCAGTTTTAAGTTCATATGTGAAATAAAAAGGATACTCAAGAAATCACCTTCCTCTAAATATTTTGTGATCAACTTCTTTAGTTCAGCAAGCTTCCATTCAGTTGTTTGAATGCGATTTTAGCGCGCGCTTTGTCTAATCACGTAACCTAAATAAGCGATGAAATCAACAAAGACAAAATGGTGAAAACATGGTGAACAAGGTAGTTATAATCATTGACATGTTGAACGACTTCGTTACTGGCGATCTAAAAACCGAAAGCGCAGCAAGAATAGTTCCAAACCTCAAGAAACTAGTTGAAGCAGCTAGAAAGTATGGCGTGCCAGTGATATATTCCAACGATGCCCACTATAAACATGATTTTGAAGTTGTTCGCAGGTGGGGTGCCCACGCTATTAAGGGAACTCCAGGCGCCCAAGTTATTCCAGAACTCGCGCCCAAAGAAGAAGACTTTATCGTTGAAAAGAGAGTTTACAGCGGCTTTTACGAAACTGGCCTTGAACCACTTCTCCGAAGTCTTTACGGAGGCAAGGGCGTGGACACGGTTATTTTAGGCGGGTTGCACACCCACATATGTGTCAGACACACTTCTGCTGACGCTTTTTTCAGAGGTTACAAAATAATAATAGCCAGCGACGGCGTGGAAGCCTTCAGCCAAAAAGACCACGAAGAAGGTTTGAAATACATTAAGGACTTCTACAATGCGGAAATGAAGACCGTAGACGAAATAGTAAAGGAATTCAAGAAAAAGTGATTTTCACGTTCTTGATCCTCAGTTAACCCTCCTTTTTTCTGTTTGCTGCCCCTACCAATTCTTTATATGTGCACACTTTTTGCGACATCGTTGATGTGTGCGCATCATTTTAATATTTGCAATCACTACTTTAAACTCAAAAATGGTGATAAAAATGAATGAGATAACCGAGAACAAGAAAAGAATGTTGAAAAAAGTAATTATGCAGTTACATGCTGGGTTTTCGCCACAAGAAGTCAAAGAAAGATTTAGACAAGTTTTAGAAGGCGTAAGCCCGCTAGAAATTGCTAAAATTGAAGAGGAACTCATAAAGGAAGGAATGCCCAGAGAGGAGATCCAAAGCTTATGCGACCTTCACCTAGCTGTTTTCAGAGAGCAGCTAGAAAAACAAAAGTTGGAGACCCCTCCTGAAAATCCGATCAGCATCCTTATGGAAGAGCACAAAATTCTGCTAGAACTCCTAGAAAAACTAGGCACCATTGTGAATAGTGTTCAACAAGCAGAAGATGTAAGTTACGTCGGTGAGGACATAACGCCACTGAAGCACATAGCAGAAGACTTCTTAGACGCGGAAAAACACTACCTACGAGAAGAAAACGTACTTTTCCCCCTTTTAGAGAAGCATGGAATAAGAGAACCTCCTGCAATAATGTGGATGGAACACAACCAGCTAAGAGACAAAAAGAAACAGCTCCATAACATAATTGAAAAATACAATACCCTAAGCTTTCAAGACTTCAAAAAGCAACTTAGTGAAACCGCTAAATCCTTAAACAGCATTCTCTCAAGCCATATTTTCAAGGAAAATAACATACTTTTCCCCACAGCCCAGCGAGTGGTCACAGAGCAAGAATGGAAAGATGCTAAACGAGAATTCGATGAAATTGGATACTGCCGCTTCACGCCCAAACATTTAATAGCAATACCAGAAGCCAAAGGGGTTGAAAAACAAAAACCTGAAGCTGTACGCGCGCCAGAAGGACTATTGCAGTTTGAAACAGGAACGCTCTCAAAAGATGAAATTGAAGCTATCCTCAATACCCTTCCGGTAGATGTCACTTTTGTCGATAAAGAAGACACTGTCCGATACTTCAGCGCATCTAAGGAAAGAATTTTTGTGCGGACAAAGGCTATCATCGGCAGAAAAGTCCAACAATGCCACCCACAAAAAAGCGTCCACGTAGTCAATAAGATTTTGGACAGTTTCAAGAGTGGCAAAAAAAACGTGGCAGAGTTTTGGATTCCAAAAGGTGACAGACTGGTTTACATTCGATACTTTGCAGTGCGAAACAAAGACGGAAAATATCTAGGGACTATGGAAGTGACACAAGACATTGCTGACATAAAAAAGATTGAAGGAGAAAAAAGACTTTTAGACTGGAAAGACTAAAGCCTCCTTTCACATATTTGAAGCTTCGCGCGCCAAAAATTGAATGACAAGAAGCTTCGACAAAGGTTAAAACTTTCATCCCCCCATTTAGATGAGGGATTCGATGGTCATAGAAAGAGAAGAGATGCAGGAAATTGTGAAAGCTTATCAGGATCCCATCGGCCTCAACTTGGGTTCTCACTCCGCCCTAGACGCTTGGCAAGGTCAAAGAGACTATGGCCTAAGAAGCATAATCTACGTGACACCGCAAAGGGCCAGAATCTACCTCCAAAACCCTATGGTCGGCAAACCTGACGAGACAATAGAGGACCTACCCGATCTGGTTGAAAGAGACTTAAGGGTGGTAAACGACCCAAAGGACATAAGAAAGAACGGCTTCTGGAGAAGCACGATCCTAGTTCTAGACAGGTACTCTGACATCGTTAAGTATGTGGATGATTTGGTTGATTTAGAATGCCTACAAATCCCTAACAGAGCCTTCTCTGTTTACGTTGGTGGGGATGAAAAATGCAGCGTGATTGAGAAGGAGTTTGCGGTTCCCATAGTGGGTTCAAGAAACTTACTGAAAATCGAGAATAGGGGAGAAGTCGAGAGAGACTACTACTGGTTTGCTGAAAAAGCGTTTATTCCCTGTCCGAGGTCTTACGAATTCGAGGTTTATGAAGGGGGAATACGATTCAAGGATCCCGTCGATGAGCCTGTTCTGCTCAAGGCTGAACATGCCCATAGAGAATTTGAAAGAGAGTTCATTTTCGCAGCCGATTCTCGTGATCTAGAGGAAAAGGTGAGGAGAGAGGTGGAGGCGGGAAACCTTGACATAGGATGCTTGGAAAGAGCAAGGGTTGAACAAATCGTTTTGGGACCCCACGCAAACTTCAACTTCTTCTTTTCGCCTCTAGACGCAATGAAGAAGTGGGGAGACACCGACAACTGGTACGCCAAACTCTACAACATGACCGTGCAACAGGCAAGAGTTTGCCTAGCCAACCAGTTTTTATCCATCGACGAGAGAAGAGAAACCATACTCGACGGCTTAAAGAGGCTACCTATCGACGTTCAAGAGAAAATGCGGAAAGTCCCTTCCTTTGAGGTCACCGCTCATTTGCCCATGAGCTTGAGGGAGTCCCTGTTAAAAGATGTGCACAGGTATGCTGACCAATTTTTGTTAGCGACCAGGAAATACGAAACGCCGGGAATCATTGGCGCTTGGTGTTTGCAGACCCTCATCACCTGGGACCGAATATCAAAATATGAACTTAAGCCAAGAGTCAAGGTCATCTTCACCGGAGGCACTGAACCTAAAACAGCGGTTAACTATGGTTTGTACGATGTTCCGGAGGGAAAAGATGTTTACATGCACATCCCGGTTACGCAGGATGTGGCCTTGAGGCACGGTGGAGGAACCAACGTTCACATGGGAATTGGCTCCCAGTACGCTAATGCGAAATACGGGAAAAGGATGAGCATGGGCGACCGCATAGCTCTGGAGATAAAGAGGGCATTAAAAGAAAAACAACTCCACGAGATAGTCACATAATCAGATTTCGCAACACCCTCGTGAACTCTGCGTGAAGCAGTTTTCGCACTAACCTTTAGATGCGCGGATCACCTTCTCGGCATTCTCGATTAATGCGTGCGTCATACTGGCTGAAAGGACACAACTGGCAGCGACGGCATGTCCATCCGCAACCCCAAACCCCTCTGAGGCTTCAACCAGTAAATCCACTGCTGAAGGCATTTTACCCGAGTCAATGAGCTTCTTCATTTCTGTTGGAACCCTCAACGAGGCCTTTACGTATTCCTCCCTCAGTCGTCCATAACCGGGAATCTCCGGAGACATTCGCGTGAAGCCTAGGACATATTTGTTGGGCTTGATGAGGCGCCTTTGATACGATAGGAAGGAACAAAACTGACCTATGACCTTCGTGCCCATGCCACCATATACGTCACCGGCGTCAAACCATTGAATGTGATCCGTTTCCTTCAGTCTCTCGCGATAAAGTCTCACTAGAAGACGCCTATTCGCCTCTTTCCTTCTTCCCTCCCACTCGTCAATTTTCTCCTTTACTTGATCAGTGATGCCCTCTAAGCAGGCTCGAATCCCAAGTTCGGGTCCTCTCTCATAATAGCCCACCGCCCCCAGAATCTGGAGCTTTGAGAAAAGATCATCGATGCGGATCCCAAGCCTCACAATTTCGATCCTCTTTCCCTCAACCCGAACAACTCCATTCCTGACAGCCTCATCCAAAACAACCTTATTCAAGCCCACGAGGCCATCGGGAATCTCACAGCTCCCCACCAGTGCCAAATAGGAAAGATCCGCGTTTCGTTCATTCAGGGCTTTTGCAAACAAATAGCAAGAGGTGGCTCCTGAGAAATCCCTCTCTCCGCGAAAGCCGTAATGCTCTAGATTGACGTCATAAACCCTGGGATCCGTCGCTGGCCTAGGATCGTGATGATCCAAAATGATGGTTAAGTTTCGACTCTCGTTACATTCCGAGATGAAGTCGGCGTGGGAAGATCCTATGTCCGCATAGAAAATGGTATGGCCAACGCCTCCATGCAGACTCTTGATCACCTCTGGATAGACCTTCTCCAAACAAAAGGTCTTAACTCGAAAACCCTCTCGCTCCAACGCCTCCTTCGTCACCGCAGCTGAACAGAGGCCATCTCCATCATCGTGATGAACCAAAACGATTTCTTTAGGCTTCAGCTGCTTTAATTCAGAAATTGCTACGCCAAACCTTTTCCCACATTCCTCAAGGCTCACAGACAACCCCATTATAGGAAGGCACTGTGCTACTTAAAACAATTCAAATTCTGTTCGAAAGTAGCACAAACTTTCAGCTTTTGGAAGATCAAGTTGTTCTAAACTTCAGCGTTGAAGCAGGGTTTAGAGGCTGTGGCAATGAGGTCCTTAGTTTATCTAAATATGCGCCCTAACTGAAGCCTTGGATCGTTACAGAGCCTTTGAAACGATTTTTAAGAGGTCTGATCTGGTTATGATGCCTGCAATGTCTCCCTTGCTCATGACTAACACGCCTGGGTGGTCTTCTAGTAAGGCTCTAATCATGCTTACACTCGTGTCTTCAGGAACACTTGGCAAAGGCGGCTGCATCACCCTCTTAACCACCTCATCCGCGATTGTAGAGCTGAGGTTCTTGATGATGTTCTCTTCCGTGACTGTTCCTATCACCCTACCGTTTTCAATCACAGGCAACTGAGATATGGCGTATTTGATCATAAGATCACTCACTTTTCGAACCCTGTCGTTAGGTCTTGCGAAGATAACCTCCTTCGTCATAATGTCCCCGCATTTTTTCCCCTCCCCCTCAGTTAAGACTCGAAGAATTCTGTTCACGGTGGATAGTCTTGGATCCACCCTTTCCCCTTCAATCTTGGCGATGTGGGCTTGGGAAACTCCTACAAGCTCAGCAAGCTTCCTTTGAGTTAACCCAGCCTCCACCCTTAACTTTTTCAGCATGGCCCCTTTTAGGATCATTTCAAATAACCTACGGTTATTTCTTATATACTATTAATATCGCAAAACATATATTTATTGCTGTTATACCTTCGTCAAGTGGTTTCATGAGAAACATATTGGTCAACAGCTGGAAGCAAACTCCCCTCGAAGAGCAAAAACTTGAGATCGTGGAAAGGAAGGGTCTCGGCCACCCTGACTGTATATGTGACGCTATTATGGATCGAGTTTCGGTGAGGCTTTCCAGAGAGTATCTGGAGAGAGTTGGGGCGATAATGCATCATAATGCTGACAAGTCCTTGCTGGTTGCCGGTGAGGTTGAGACAAGGTTTGGAGGCGGCTTAGTAAAGCAACCCATGCTTCTCATCTTTGGAGACAGAGCCACCTTTGAAGCCGAGGGAATAGGGATACCCATCAAGGAGATAGCCGTTCAAGCAGCAAAAGAATGGTTTAAGAATAACCTAAGGTTCGTGGACCCAGAAAAGCACGTGAGGTACCAGGTGGAGTTGAAACCTGGATCCTCGGAGCTCGTGGACATCTTTAAAAGGAGGGGAAGGGTTCTTGGCGCCAACGACACCTCAGCTGCGGTGGGCTATGCACCCATGACCAAAACCGAGATATTGGTTTTGAAAACCGAGAGATACGTGAACTCCAAAGATTTCAAAAGGGAATTTCCAGAATCAGGCGAAGATGTAAAGGTGATGGGGCTAAGAAAGGGCAATGAGCTACACTTAACCATCTCCATGGCTCTCGTTGACAGATTTGTGGAGAGCGAGAAGGACTACTTCCAGAAAAAAGTCGAGATCCTTGAGGGAGTAAATAGGTTTGTGAAAGAGAACGCCGATTTCGAAAGGGTTTTGGTGGATTTAAACACGCTGGATGTGCAGGGAAGAGGTGTAGATGGAGTATATCTAACCGTGCTAGGAACCAGTGCAGACGGCGCAGATTCGGGCCAGGTCGGCAGAGGAAACCGAGTGAACGGCGTAATCCCCTTAAACAGACCTTTGTGCTCTGAAGCAGCGGCCGGAAAGAACCCGGTGAGCCACGTTGGAAAAATCTACAACCTCCTAACTCATCGAATCGCCAACCACATCTACCAGCAAGTGCCTGGGATAGCAGAGGTCTACATATGGTTGTTAAGTCAGATAGGGAAGCCTATCGATCAACCCGCCATCGCCGCCGCCCAGGTCGTCATGAAACCGGGAAACTCCATCAAAGCCATCAGAAAGGAAGTTGAGGAAGTGATCAGCTCCGAGCTTGAAAACATAGACAAATTCTGCATGGAACTAGCCTATGGAAAGATTCCCATTTGTTGACTCCTGGCAACCTACCTCTGTTATTAGGCTCCTAATAGGTCAAGAAAAAGGAGGTCGCGGGGGACATCTCCACTGTTGGGGAGGTCAAATCTCTCTCCCGGCTCGGTTAGATTTTGATCGTATGTATTTGTGGTTCATAAGCCATTTTACTAAACAAATGATTATTTTCAGTCGAGCTCGCCTTGGCCGCTATAAAGAAGATCGAAGACTTGACATCAAAGGTGAATTTGTGGATTAGTAAGCTTAAAGAAGCAAATACTAGGCGGGTGAGCCCAAGTGAGTATTGCCAAAATCCTTGGAATCCCAGATGTGAAAGCCCAGACATAGAGTTATACATAGTCTACGAGGGTAGAACGATTCCTATATGTAGATCTTGTTGGCGGAAGATTGCTAAGACAGATCTTGAGTGGTAAGCACAAAATGAACAGAGTGACTAGGATTGTCCCAATCATTCGCCTTTTTCAAAGAGCAGGTAATGATTGATTATCTCTCCCATACCCGCTTGAGCACAAGTATACGTGTGGAGACGCCAACCCTTTTCTTGCCATTCCTCAATTGTTTTGCCGACATCTTTGTGATGACCAACTTTCACGCATTCATATTCTTTCAACTCAACATCACCTTTTGTAGCACTTTAGAATAAGCCAGCCTATAAAAATTGCATGGCAAACATCCGAAAAAGATAGCCTAAGTGACATGGTTTCTTTCCATACCTTTATAGTGAAAGTTCTTGTCCAATGAAGTTTCTTCCACAAGTCATAAAAACTAAAGGAGAATTGATGAATTGTGGAGGAAACTGCTTGAACATCGGAACCATCTTGGCTGCAATTTCAATAATAATTGTGGTAGGTCCGATTGCGGCAGCAGTCGTTATGTACAAAGACAACCTTATTGCCCTCATAATGCCCGACATTGAAGAGCTAACAGATAAGATTGGAGACTACTTCCCAAGGATTGAATATGTAGGCTATGAGATCATTGACCCAGAATCATCCTTCAGGGTGATGTTTAACGTCACAAACAATTCCGACGAAGATTTAACATTTAACACAATAAATTTCTCCGCATACTGTTCTCAACATGAGGAAGTTCTCTTGGGCTATGGTCACGGAGAAGACTTTCCTCTAACAATCTCTGGACGGTCTTCTGGTATACTAAGTCTTCACGTAACTTGCACAAAGGAGGGTCAGACCCATATTGAGACTCACCACAGAGGCGACGCAAATTTTCATGCAATTCTGAAGAATGTGCTGGTCGTAGTACAAGGGGTCGAAGTGGAGCTTGGAGACGAAATCGACGTTGGACCTATAGAAATACCACCATAGAGGAAGAGATATCTATGGAGTTCACGAAAATCAATTGGCCTGGGTTGGGGTGCTCCATAACTGCGGCAACCCTTGTTGCCCTTTCGATTCTCTACGCAGCTCCTTGGTGGCAAGTTGCAATAGGCGACGGGGTGGGTCAAGCCGAGATTTCGCCTCTAGACTATAAAGCAAACTTGGCGGGAGCTTCCATAGAAATACCGATAATTTGGTTCTTAACTCTTGTAGGCAAGTTGACAATGGCAGCCTGCACGGTTGCAATGTTCATACACTCCGTGTCAACCCAAAAACCCTTCTCGAAACACCTATTGGGTTTTGCCTACAAAAAACCTTTCTTAATATTGGTGCTTTTCATCGTCATGTTGGTTGTTTCCACATATATAGTGGGAACATTCTTCGGCGTCAACGTCCCTCTAACAGGAACCACAACCCTATCGTTATTCTTTGGAGGGGCTACCGCAAAGATCCCCATCTCAACAAGCTTTACATGGGTCTTCTGGTTAGCTGTCGCAACCGCTGTCCTAGCAATAGCTGCAAAGATTTATGAATGGAAAGTTCTAAAGACATAAAACTCCTCAGACATAGTGCGTTTTTGGAATATCAAATGAATTTCCAACGTCTTCTGACTGAGTCGTATCAGAATTAGGTAAATAGGATTAGCGCCGTTCCAGCGGATAATGGTGTGACTAGGTTGTCATCGATGGGTGAAGGGAGACATTCTGCCAGCATTCCCACAGCAGCTGCAACTATGGCTTTCAAGGGGTTTATGAATAGCGTGGATCCTAGAAATGCACAGGTGAATCCGCAGATTGTGCCTTCGAACTTCTTTTTTCTATTGAAGAAAAGAGGAGTTTTTCCGAATATCTTTCCAAAAATGCTAGCGAAGCCGTCTCCAAGTGTAAGTACGGCAATGGATGCATAGGCTGTGTAGGTTGGAAAAATGAGAAGTGCAAGGATTATCCCCATGGCGAAGGATATGGGGGCGGTTACAAAATGGTTCATTTCAGCGTTAGATGCAGCAACTTTTCGAGTTATTGTTGAGAATACTGGAACGTTGATTCCCTTGGTTCTGGCGAGTTCAGACACCGCATAGCCGATGGTTACCAGAAATAGCGACATAGAAACCAAAGGAACGTTGAAGAGATAAATGCATACGAAGGACACTGCAAAACTGCTTATATGAATCGTTTTTCGTAGGATTTCGCCGTTTGATAGACTTGAATACACAGCTGACCCTCAGCCAATGTTAGATCCTAGACTTTCTTCAACTTTTATCTTAATTGTATTGTTTCAAACAGAACAATATTTCAAAAGTCGATGGAAGGAGGGCTTGGAGAATTTGAGTTACTCGAACAACGAGTAAGATCGTTTGTAAAGAATAAGTAGCGGCTGTCCTATCCCTAGACGTGCTATATTTCAACTAAAAAGAGGGGTGCGTGGATATTGTTGGCAACGTATCCAATGCTCACGGAAAAATCCCAATCTGCTAACTTTTGGATTAATCCCTAGTTCTAGGAGATATCGCCCAGGGTAGATATCTGCGTTTTCGGAACGGTTTGATATTAAGGAGACAGCATATTTACGAATAGTCTTATGCCGGCGTTTGTGTTATGGACGAAAAGGATTAGTGGATTTGTTGTAAGCTGCATTAATGATCCGGTTAAAAACTGTTTCTTGCAACTTTTCCTATTCATGTAATCCGCCTCTCATCAGGCTTCTCTCCTCTCAACGTTTTTCACATATTCCTCTAACCTTTTGTCTAGATCCTTGTCAAGGGAAGGTGGCTGGTGTTCTCTAAGTATTTTTCTTACCTCCTCTCTTGCTCTCTCCCTAATGTCTTTCGACCCTGCTTTAACCCAGCTATCATAGGACTGGATATCGAAGAGCCTAGGAATGAAATGCTCCCTTTTATGATAGTCTCTCGTATGCTTTTGGGCTAGAAAGTGACCGCCCGGACCGACTGCGTCGATCACGTCCACAGCGAGAGTTTGGTCGGAAGTTTCAACGCCCTTTATCAAGCGTTCAACCATCCCCAGGAGCTCATGGTCTGTTACAATCTTTTCATAGCAAATAGAGAGGGAGGAGTCTATGCCCCCTAGAGCGTATAGAATAAGGTTGAAACCTGCTAGGGCCGCCAAAGTTAGGTTAAAGGCTGTTTCATAACCAGCCTGTATATCTACGCTCTTGGAATCTGTTACTCCAGCGGCTCCTCGGCATGGGATGTTGTAATATTTTGCGAGTTGTGCGAAGCCCACATGCATCATGCCGAGCTCTGGAGCTCCAAGCCTCGCCGTAGCGGTCCTCATGTCCATGATCGTTGAAACAGCGCCATAGATAACCGGTGTCCCTGGATTTACAAGCTGCGTCAAGGTAATCATAGAAAGGGCCTCAGCGTTATGGAGCACCATCGTTCCGGCTAGGGTTACTGGACCTGTGGCCCCGGCCATGACCTCCGGTGATGGCACTACAAGCTGTTTTAGTCTAGTATATTCCATCATCCCTTCTATCATCGATGTATCCCACTGTAGTGGACTTGTTGGATTAACAACGCAAAGTAGCATGGGCTTTCTCATGAGTTCTTCTTCACCGCCAGCAACCATAGACATCATCTTAAGGCAGTCTCTGGCGACGGTTGCCCCTCTATACCTTCCTCTAATACACTTACCTGTATTCCTGATCAGGGCGAGCATCACATGGACATGAACCACTCTATCAGAAACGTCTCGAGGATAGACGGAGCCATAACCTTCGTCAACCCTCTCAAGACAATCCATAAGCCTTACGATTTTTTCGAAGTCTATGAGGGTTGCATCTCTCCTTTGCCCGGTTTCTAAGTCATAGACGAAGGACGGAGTACAGACTGGACCAAAGTGTATTCTATTATCTTCGAACCTTATGCTCTTCTCAGGATCTCTTGCATGCCAAGTAAATCTATTCGGAGCTTTCTTAGTGGTTTCTTCAACAAGATAATTGGGGATAAAGACCTTCTGTCTTTTGTAGTCTACGTAAGCACCTGCCTCTTCAAAAAATTTGAGTGCCTCTGGATGTTTAAAAATCACGCCAGTTTTTTGTAGGACTTCTAAGGTTGCATTGTGTATTTCTTCAAGTTGCTTTTTGGTGAACAGCGCTAATGCCGGCACATCACGTTTTATCAAGACTAATTCCTCTTTAGAACTCCGTATCTCCACCTCACGGGTACACATGACAAAGTATGAAGGATTTAAAAAGAATGTTGCTCCCTTACTGGCGTTAACTCCATCGAGTTACAATAATTATTTATTTTCATAATCCTTAACTCAGATGATCTTCATGGAGAGCGTCGTCAAGAAGCTGCAGAGAGTTGGACTCACAGAGTATGAAGCCAAGGCGTATCTAAGTTTACTAAGTGACCATTTGAACACTGCAACAAAGCTTTCCGAGAAGTCTAGTGTTCCGAGGACAAAGATCTATTCGGTTTTGGAGTCGCTGGAGCGTAAAGGTTGGATACGAATCTATTCGGGAATACCGCTTTTGTTTAAGGCCGCTGACCCCTGCGAAGTCTTCGAGAAGATCAAGAAAGATTATGAAGAGTTTCTGGAGTCGATTCAGGCGACGCTCAACAAGGAGGTGGTGGAAATAATGGAGAAATTCGTGATATTAAAATTCGATGTTGGGCTAAGAAGCTTAAAAGACGAGATGATGAAGGCCAAGACTATATGGATAAACAATGCAACAACGGATTTCCTCAAAAAGGTGAGTGATACGTTTAGTGAAGACGCAGAGGTGAGGGTTCTTCTCTTCCCTAGGGAAACGAAAACTGGTGACAAAAATGTGGAATTTAGAGAGGCGGCTGTAAAAATTGTTTGCATGGTCAGAAACAAGGAGGTGCCATCGATGTCAATTACTCTCGATGAAAGCAGGACATTCACCGTGTTTGAAGATCCAGTGAATCACCAGTATATTGTAGACGAAATGTTGTACGATGAATGTGCCAAATGCTTCCTAGAATGGAACAGTCTGGGTTGGAACGCGGCGAAAAAGGTGTGAGGTAGAAAAAATGCCCATCGTGGAAGGAAGATACGAATCTAAAATCTCCACTACTTTCAGCACGCTGGAGGAAGGAATGGAAGAGATCAAGAGGAGAATCCAGAAATCGAGGAGGATAAGGATCAACAACATCCCCATGAAATTGCTGGAGGAATTAAAACCAATGTTAGTGGACAAGGACCTGAAGATAATACTACCTTTTGGCGAAAAACCCACAGAGGAACTGAAAAGGTTAGGTGAGATTGCGACAACTAAGGCGAGGATATACGTCGATTTTAAGGGCACCGAAGCAAACACTGGTTCGATCGGCTTTTCAACTGTGGTTTTCAACGTCGTATGGTTGGGTGACGAAATATTTAGTGTTTCAACAATGGAATACAGCACATGTGTTAAATGCCTTATGAAAACCTTCGATATGGGTTGGAGATACTCGCAGAAATGGTAGGTTGGAGGATTTATGTCCTTAAGTGTTTAGCAAGTATGTAGAGGGATTTCTAGGTCTGCCTCACGGTGACCCTTTCAACCTTTTTACACCACGGGATTCTGGGCAAATCTCTGGAGAGTTCCTCTCTTATCTCCTTCTCAATTTCTTCGTTTGGCACTTCCTTACTTTCCTCAACAAGTAAAACGACAATAACAGCTTTTTTGGTCTTCATTATACTCCGACGGCAAGGTATATACAATTTAAAACATGAGATTTGGAGTCACTTATGCCTCAAACTGGATTCAGGATTGCTCCTTTTCAAACTTTATCTTGTGAACGTACCAAACATAATGGTGTCTAACAGAGTCTTTGATAAAATCCGCGAGACTAGCATACCCGTGTTCTGGGTGATCCTTGATGAGCTTTTCAACTGCAGTGATCATATCGAAGGGCAACTTTACGGTTCTGTAACGCTTAACCATCGCCGAAACAACCAGACAACGTAATGCTGGCGGATCGTCTAGGGTAAAGAGACATCTTAATATTTAAGAAATATTCAACAGACCGTAACCGCTCTCGTATCGAAAAACATTATAAAAATATTCAGCTTCAGAAAAAAGAGGGTTTTGCGGAGGACACGCCCCAGAGCATTTCGATAAATTCCCGTATTCTAAACTCATATCTTGCGTTACATAAACTAAAATTCCCTCCTCTGCTCGAGGGGGAAGAGGTGCGCGCGCTTTTCAGATGGATCCTAAGCAGGATAGAACCATTTGAAGATCAAATCAGTTATATACGCCTCAAAGAATGCGCCGAAAGCGACTGCCGGTATTATAAGGCATAAGTAGAGAATAGAGACGTTCTTTAACATAGGTTTGATCGTTAGCTTCCAACCCGGAATAGGGCGTGGTGAAGAAAACATGTGTTTCAACAGGTCCTGTCTATTTCTTATTCCGAATATCTCTATTCCAATTCTCATGGTGTTGCCACTGGCAAGGATCATGTAGGTTGCTTCTATCCATCCATGTACCCCCCATGGAACCATTAACAGCGTCCAAGGGTTGAATGGAACTCCGTGGCGGTAGCACCAAGTTCCCGCGACTAACCCAACGAAAAATCCGAACGATATCGGATAAGCAAAGGACAGTGCTAGAACTCCCATGACGAGAATGATAAAAACTACTATCGTGTTCCAAGCAAAGACATACCAGAATATTTGCTCATTTGTCCACACCCCACCTTTGGCTCCTCCTAAAAATTGAATATAAGCCTGCGTGAACCAACCGATCTGACTAGGGAAGGCTAAGCCCAAGCTGGTTGCGATAGCATAGGACACAAAGAAGCCAATCATAGAAATTTTGATCCAACTTTTTATGTCTGAGATAACAATGGAGGCGCCCATTTGCCTAGATCCCGCCCACCAATTGGTGACATCTTATACTTTATAATTCTTTCATGTTAAGTTTTATTTAACATTCATTAAAGGTAATTTCACGCCTATGAAAGACCTTAAATTGAGAAACCTCTAAACGATATGAAGGGGGCGAAAATTGAGTGAAAAGCTGCCGATTTCAGACTTTTACAAGGTGGTTGATCACGTGACCATTTTTAGGAGCGAGAAGTGGTGGGAGGCTGTGGTGGTTGTGGAATCCTTTGGTAGGCGCTCCATCGCCATGTATATGTGGCAGTTTCGAGGTGGAAAGTGGAAAAGGAAGCACAAGTTTCAGGTAAGGAATCTCGATGAGTGGAATAAGGTGAAGAACGCTGTAGACAAGCTTACACTTAAGCTTCATACTTGATTAAAACCACTAAGATTGGCTTAACCTTGCGAATCAGCTTGCGTGCTGCGCGACCCGCCTCTAACATTTTAAGATGTTTACGAGGAAGCCCTTAATTTTCTCGTTTGCCTTCAGGACTGCTTCAATTGTTTTCTCTCCCTTTTCAGTTAGCGTATAGATCCTCTTTCTCTGATTCCACCTGCCTTCTACTAATCCGTCCCGTTCCAGAGAGTACAAAAGTGAATAAACTGTGCCTGAGCTAACCAAGAGACGATACTTGTTATGAACGAAGGCAATGACATCGTAGCCGCTCATGGAGCCACTCTTCAGCTCCGACAAGATTAACACATCCAAGAAACTCTTAATCAGCCTTCTGTACATTTTCTTCAAAACTGCCGCTTCCAAAACCATCACCGAATCATGTATAATCATGTTTAATCGCATTTTAAATCTTATGGTCAGATTCAGATAAAGCATATATTTATATTTTAGTTTAAATCAGAATCCGAATTTATAGATGTTATCTCTTGATTTTGAGATTCACTTCCTGCAAAGTCATATTCGGCCCATCAATCTGTTGCCCCCCAGCAATCTCCTTTTCTGTTAAAGTACGTTCACGCGTTTAGCCTAGGTCTTCTACATGATCCAAATAGGTTTATCGAACCTTCATTTTCAGGAAATAGATTTTCCGAGTAGGGTAGATGGGGTCTAGAAGAGGGCTTAAAACGGGGTCTGTTTTGGGCGCTTTTGCTTAGTGTTGTTTGTAGTGGGCTTCGAGTATATATGCGAAATGGATGGGACCAAATATTTCGGAAGACAAAATGATGTGTGCGTTTAGGTCAGAAATTTCAGCGTTCAAGGATATATTTGTGTCGCTAACTCGTGCACATTTAAAGCTAATTTTTGAAGAAAAATGGAAAAGGGGCCAATTTTAACAGTTTACGATATATCCACATGTTAACAAAAGTTATTTTGTTCTTTTATGCATGCATGAGCTAGGTGTGGGAATTTGATCTCGTGGAAATACGCCTTTGAAAGGATAAGCAAGGAACTGGAGTTATCGAACAAAAAGAGGCAAGCTCTAGACAGTTTATTCAGCACAGGCAAAATCTCGCAAAACACCTACGACTACGTTAACCAAGAACTAACCGATGCCATTGCTGAGATAGAAGCTCGCCAGAAAGCCTTAGCTGACAAGATGATCTCCAAGATCAATGATCTTCAAGAACAAACCAAGACGTTGGAAATGTTTCTCGCAAACCTAGAGATCCGATACGTTGCTGGAGAAATTGACGAAGAGTCATACACCAAAGAGAGCAGCGTTCTAAGCTTTGGGATTGAAGCTACGAGGAAAGAGTTGAGTGAAATCAAAAATGCCATTACCCAGCTTCTTCCGGAAGAAGTGAGACCCGTAACTCCGACACCAGTGGAAGTTGTAGAAGCACCACCAACCGAAAAGGTTCTTGAAAAAGCGCCAGAAATACCTGTAGAAGCGCCTGTGGAGACACCAGTGGAGACACCAGTTGAAGAGGTGACTGTTGAAGCACCAACTGAGGCAGCAGTAGAAGAACCGACAGAGGCAACTGTAGAGGCACCGGCGGAGGCACCAATGGAAGCACCGGCAGAAGAAGTGCCCGTAGAGGCTGAGGCTGTACTTGAAGAAGCAACCGTCGAGGTACCAACCGAAGCACCAACTGAGGCGCTGATCGAAGAGCCGACTAAAGCACCCATTGAAATGCCAACTGAAGTGCCCATCGAGGAACCGACTGAGGTATCCGTCGAAGTAACGGCTGAAGAGGCACCCATAGAAGAAGAGGCACCGGTAGAGATTCCAGTGGAGGAGGCACCAACAGAAGAAAAATTTCTACCATCCGAAGAGGCTGTGGAAGAGGCTGCCGAAGAAGTGGCTGAAGAAACAGTGGCCACCGCGGAGATCACTGTCGAAGCCGCCGCTGAAACTGCCACAGAAACTGTTCCAGAGGTGGCTCCAACTGAGGAGACGGTTACTGAGGCTGTATTGGAAGAAACCCCAACGGAGGAAGCTTCAGTTGGAGAAGTTGAAGAAACTACTCCTAGGGAGGTAGAGGCGCGGGCAGGAGGAATCTCTCCCTTTCGTGATGAAGAAGAAGCGGCAGCGGAAGAGGCGGAATTCGACGAAGAAGAGGAAACCGAAGAGTAAGTAGATTCAACTATTAAGATCCCATAGAGCTCTGCTAATCCTTTTTCTTAGTGTAGACGCTTTCTTATTATACTAACTTTCTTCTAATAGCAGGTGAATCCCTCGTTTTTTGTGCGAAAAATGACGCTATAGATTTAAGGGTTCGCATTTTCAGTGAGTGTTAGCATTACATTAAAGGTATGCGGAGAGAGCTTGTTTGAAAGTGGGTACAGTGTATCATGAAAAGTTTTGTCAGTACGATCTAGGACACCTCTGGTGCCGTCGAACGGTTGAAAGCACCCTCACTAACCCAAAACAACTCTAAGGGAACACCCCTACATTACCTTGTGAGAACCTTGTCACAGAAGGGACATATGTCAATTTCTTTAGGTGGTTCGTGTTCAAAATTCAACATCTTCAATGACTTTGGAAAGGTTTTTCCACAAGAAGCGCATCTATACCAGTGGGCATCCGCCTGAGCCGATTTTGTTTCCATTTTTCTTCGATTTCCAAAGAGATTCACTTTCTATTCCCCCAGGATTCGTATTATATCGTAATACTCCAGAATATATGGCTTCGGTCTGCATTCACAATATATCAAAATTCGATATACTAAGACTACGGGAAACAAAAAGAATAGGGAATCTATTCAAAGATTCATTCCAAGTCTTTTTTGCGCGCAAGGATATGGGAAACCATTAATAGTGTAGCATCGGTTATCTAGAGGCTGAGGTGGACAAGCTTGAAGTTTAACCCCTTCTCTTTGGAGAACTGGTTCGCAAAATACGAGCTTCAATGCAGAATCAACATTTCTGAAAGTGGAATCTTGCCTATTGACTTCAGCTGGTTTAATGTCGACCTCAGCGATTTGAGTCTGCGTTACAGTCATATGCTTGGGGACTTGGAGCTACGAGAACTAATAGCACGAGACTATCCGGGTTTGTCTCCGGATCGAATTTTGGTTACCAGTGGTTGTATAGAAGCCAATTTTGTGGCATTTGCATCTCTAGTCCAACCGGGGGACCATGTTATTGTTGAACACCCCAACTATCAACAATTGTACGAGGTGCCTAGGGCTTTGGGCGGGAAGGTGGAGTTGCTTAAGCTCAGGTATGAGGATAACTACAAATTGAACATTGATGAGCTTAGTGAAATGGTTACGCCTAAGACGAAACTCATAATTATCAGCCACCCCAATAACCCTACAGGATCGGTTATAACGCTGGAAACGCTGAAAGGCATCATTGAAATCGTTGAAGACAATAACCTCTACTTGCTCTCCGACGAAATTTATCGCGAACTTTCCTTCACCCATAAACCATTGCCACCCGCAGCAACCCTCAGTGACCGCGCCATCAGTAACTCCAGTATTTCAAAACTCCATGGACTTCCAGGTCTCAGAATAGGATGGATGGTTGCAGACAAGGCGATCGTCGATATTGCTAAAGAAATAAGAAGCTACACAACAATCTGCAATTCAACGTTAAGCGAATACCTCTCAAGAATCGCTTTGGAAAGGAAGCGTGAACTCGTAACACGCGCAGAAAAAATCGCAAAAACCAACCTTGCAGTGATGAGGGAATGGGTGGAGAGTCGTGATGATGTTGATTGGGTTCCGCCGGAAGGGGGTCTGGTTACGTTTCCAAGATTCTACCGAAACGCCACTTCCACCGAGTTATGCGCATTGTTGGCAGAAAAGTACCAGGTGTTCGTAGCGCCAGGGAAATGCTTTGATATTGAAAGCCATTTCAGAGTTGGGTTCGGATGGAGTACAAACGAACTACAGAAAGGCCTCGAGTTTATAGGCAAAGCCTTAGACAGTTTCGAACCCCCACGCAAGTAAGTTTTTACTCTAAAGCATGAACCCCAGGATCACGTTGCGCGCACCATTACTCTTGAAAGTTTAGAAAAAAGGGGTTTTGCGAGGAACATCTCAACTTTTGCGGTATTTTTGTGGTATTAAACTTTAGCAGAATCCCAATCCAAAATACGAAAGGCGCGGTTAAAGCTCATTAAGTTTTGACCTTAACTCCTGCCAAATGTTTCTCATTGATTTTACATAGTCCATTTCTTGTTGAACCACCTTACCAATTTTTTCGTCGGAGGCTAACTGACCCGTATAATAGCAAAGGACCTTGGTGAAGAGTTCTTCCAGTCGCTTCAGGTGTTGGGACTGTCCGGTCCACAGGAAGTTGAAGGCCAGCGCGTGTTCGATATGGGGGTAAGCGTAGATTCCCTCTACCATAACATCTGTGTTGTCCCAGAAAAGGTATGTTCGACTCACCTTGCTTCTCTCTAACCGATACGCCGACACAAGAACATCGAACATAGCCGGCAAACCCTTATACAAAGGCGACTCCGTGTGTAGGTAATCCGTGGTGTACCAGCCAGTGAAACCGTGAATACGCAGATAAGCCAAGCCATCCTCCGAGCAAACCAACGGTTGCAGGTGGGTGATGGGGCTGGATATCACTGCGTAAACAAGGTCTAAGCCTTCCATTAGGCGGAGAATCTTGCTTATGTTTTCTTCTTCAAACCACCCTTTCGACCTATACTCAACCGCAAGCCTTAGCCCCTCAGGACGCTGAATAGCGGAGAAGAAGCTCTTCATCTTCTCAACATTCTTCGTGCTGTATCTGAAACTGGCTGGAAACTGGAAGAGCAGAGCCTTAACCTGTAGCCCTATGATCTCGCATCCCTCCAGCATCTCGTTGTAAAATTCCACTGCTTGCGGGCTGAGGGGGTTTGTGGCTCTGCTTCGATGGCTCCATTCTGGACCATGGGTAATGCCTGAATACACCTTGAGCACGAAGTGGAAGTCTCCCTGAACCTTTTTAGCCCAGCCACGGGCGATGTATCTCCATCGGTTTAGCCTTCCATAGAAAGTGGTGTTCACCTCCACCGCGTTCAGTGCGTGACCCACGTAGCTAAGCGACTTGAATTCTTTGATGGGTCCGTATGACCAGCCTGAGGTTCCAACCCTAATCTCCAAGGGTACAACTCCACCGGCTTTTAAGAGACGTATGGTTTAAACTCCCACTCTTCCCGTTCCAAGTATATTTTCCTCATAATTTGAACAGCTTTTTCTCCGGGTAGAGACATAAGGATCTTGCCCACGTGTTTGCAAAACTGCTTGACTGGGATGCATCGGCTCCAATCTGCGCAGTCGTGAAGAACGGTTCGGTTCTGGAGATCGATTAACACGTGGTATTCGCGGATCAAGGCCTTCACCTGCTTATCCGTGGCCTCTTGAATGCTCACCTCTTGGTCCTTGATTCTCGTGGCTCGCTTAAACCTTGGGGTGTCCATGAACCCTTGAAGAAGTTTTTGGAGGCTCATCTCTTCGACTTTTTCAGGCATGAAAGTGGTTAAAGCCAGCGGTTTCATGGTCGGCTTTGCTTCGACCTCGGTTTCGAAGTACTCCGCCACGGCGTTTTTGGCCTCCTGTTGCTGGGGTGTTAGCATGCCCAGCATCTCCAAAACCTGGAGGCAGTTCTCCACCGCATAGCCATGATAGTGGTTGTTGAAGTAGCCATACACGGTTCTTGCTGTGTTGGCGGTTTCCTTGACCCTTGGGATCCATGGCTCCAGCTCCTCGATCTTGTAGCGATAGTTGTACCAAGGGTGCCTCCCCCTTCCATGCCACCTCAAGTAGGCTATGTCAGTGGTTACCTTGACCCCAGGGGGTAACAAGGGTTCATCCACGATCGTATACGCCACCTCATACTGCTTAAGAAGTCTCCAGGTTTCATTCCTCAACCAAGAGAGGTCTCGAAACTCGATGGCAAACCTAAACTCGGTAGGCAGCATCTTGAAGAAGCCTTCCAGCAAGGCGAGGTCAAGCTTTAAGCCTGGAGGACACTGAATGAGGAGGCACCCGAGTTTTCCATCCAACTGCAGGGGCCTCATTAATTCACAGAAGCGTTGAAGGTCCTCCTCCACGCCCAGTTTCGGGTCCAGCATCTTCTTGTGTGTAATCAATCTCGGCAGTTTGGCTGTGAACACGAAGGCCGGCTTTGTGTACTTGGCCCAGCCCATCACTGTTCCCTTGGATGGGTAAGCGTAAAAGGTGGAGTCGATCTCGGCCGTCTCGAAAATCTTGGTGTAGGCGGCAAGCTTACTCTCCTTCTCCGTCCTATAGAAGGGCCCGACCCAGTCCTTATAGTGCCACCCAGAGCAACCCAACAATATTTTGCCCACTAACCTCACCAAAACCCTATAAAATAATAGAAGCGACCAGTATATTATGGATTACGAGGGCTGTCCTTGACAAGGTTTTTGATTGGCGCTGGCGGGTGGGCATACTTTCAAGTTCCGGGCTTAGACCCTCTAGTGGCGTATTCAAAAGCCTTCAACTTCGTGGAGGTGAACTCCACCTATTACGAGATTCCAAATTTGAGATTGGTGGAATCATGGAGGAGGAAGGTTCCACCCCATTTTCAATTTGCAGTGCGGTGTCACCGGGGCCTCACCCACAAATATAAGCTGGAGCCCACGGAGGAAGCCTATAGAGTCCTTAATGAAATGACAAAAATCTGCGGAACGCTCAGAGCTGACATTTTGCACATGCAAACCCCGCTGACTCTCAGCTTCACTAAATCCAAGATCGACTCGATTCGCGGTTTGCTTCATTCCGTCGACCTGAGGGGTATCAGGATCGCTTGGGAGGTGAGACAAGCCAAGGCAGAGCCTCTCTCCCCTGACCTCATCAAGTTGATGCAGGACCATAACCTCATTCACTGCGTTGACATATCGAGGGAGGACCCCGCCTTTAAGTCCGACACCCTGTACACAAGACTGTTCGGGAAAGGCTTCCACAACATCTATCAATTCACCGACGAAGAGCTAAAAGAGATCGACGAAAAGATGACCAGGGAGGATTATGAAACTGCCGCCTTGTGCTTTCACGGGGTAAAGATGTATAAGGACGCGGCTAGGTTCAAGGTCTACAAACAAACCGGCAAGTTTCCCATGGTTACCAAATCTACTGACCTAAGCTCTCTCAGAGAGGTGCTAAGCGAAGATGCCAAGTTTCCGTCCACCAAGCAGCAGCTCCTTCTACATCAGGGGTGGAAGATGATCGACCTAACCAAAACAAAACGGGTGCTCGCGTCTGAAATCCTAGAGAAGCTACCGGAACAAACCTATCGCAGCGCGGAAGAAGTGGTTCAAACATTGAGGAATACAATAGGAAGAGCAAGCGGTTCCCCATCCATGTAGTTAATGGTTGCTAATTACTTTTACTTGAAGGAAAATGCCCTTTTTCCTTTTGTGAAGTAAAGATTTAAAGGACTGCTGGCGTGAACAGTTCTCGAAGACTTAAAGGTTTAAGGTATGAGCCTAAGGATTATCGACGAGCCAGCTTACAGAAACAGGAACTTTGTGTTTAAAGATAGGTTGCACGCCGGCGATTTGTTGGCATTAAGGCTTCAGGACCATATAATTCGAGAGAATGCGCAGTTGCTGGCCATACCTGCTGGGGGTGTTCCCGTAGGCTATGCGGTGGCGACGAGGCTCAGTATTCCCCTCGATGTGGTCATTGTGAGGAAAATACAGATCCCATGGAACCCTGAGGCAGGCTTCGGTGCCATAGCCTGGGACGGAACAGTCGTTCTCAACGAGGCGCTGGTGGCACAACTAGGATTAAGCACCGAGCTTGTTTGGCGGTGCGTTTCTCGAACGCAAGAAACCATCCATGAGAGACTGGAAAAGTTTAGAGGCGACAAACCTCTCCCTGAGTTAAAGAATAAAATCGTTGTTTTTATTGACGATGGCTTGGCGTCTGGGTTTACGATGTTAACAGCGGTAAAGTCTGTAGAGAAGCAGAAACCAGAGAAAATCATCGTTGCTGTTCCTACAGCATCCCGAAGCGCCGCCGAACTCGTAGCACCGAATGTAGACAAGTTGATATGTTTGAACGTAAGATGGGGGCCCATTTTTGCGGTTGCCGATGCTTATCAAGAATGGTACGATCTGTCCGATGAAGAGGTCATGGAATTTCTCGGAAAAGTTCACGGGTTTAAGCAATAATTTAACCTTTGCACTCGCAAGACTCAGAGACGAAGACTTCAAAAAGTGACCGCTTGAAGACAGCTTCTCTTTGAGTTATACTAAACGGTGCGAGCCACAATCATATTACGAATTAATATTTACGATACATAAGTTTTAAACGGTGCAAAAATCTCAATAACTTCATCTGGAGGTTGAGGGTTGACTAGTTCTTCCAGAGAGTCTGCTGGAAGTTTTCTTCGTAAACTGGTTCTAGCGGCTGCCTGTGTTCTGGGCGTCGGCTATATCGTGTCTAACATGGCAATCCTACTCTTATTGCATTATCTCCTTTCGCAATTCACCATGTCCTCTGTGTCAACCATTATTCAAATGTGTGGGATAATTCTGTTTATGGTGGCCTCCATTCTATTGATGGTACTAGGCGCTTTCCTCATACTTGGGGGGCTTCAGTTTTATCGGAGGATAACTCCTACCGGGGTGATGTTTTTTGGTGTTCTGTTGGCCTCATTTTATGTGTTATGTCTCGGTATCGGATCGGCGATGATACTCGGCCTACACAGTATCAGCGCATTGTTACTGATAATAGGTCCAGTACTCGTTATGGCAGGTGCCGCCACCTATATGTCCCCTTCCTTTTCTTTAAAATTCGTCGGCTCTGTTATGGGAATCGCCGGAGGAATCCTTCTAGCCATTGTAACATTGAACGTTCAGGCCCTTAGATTTGTCTTTGTCGAATGGTATGTTCCATTTCTTGGACCTTTTATGTCAATGGCTGTGCTGGAAGCGATTGCCGTGGCATTGGGCTCTGTAGCAGTATTGGTTCATTTAATTCTCAAGGGGCAAAGAGGAGAACCGGTATCCCACGTATTCCTTTCTATAGTTGCACTGATCTACGGGATCGGGGTGTTCATCGGACCACTAACCCTTTCCTTCAGCTTATGGGACCTTATATGGAAGGCCCCATGGCTACCACCCCTCCACGGCGTACCCGACTGGGTCCTCAAAACAACTATTTTCTGGAGCGGAACTCTCATCGTCCCAACGATCGCTGGCATTATACTGATTGTATGCTCCTTTTCGGGGTTTGCGTTTGCGGCTCAAGAGTTCTTTTCAGCTCCGCCGACTTTCGAAGTTCGAAAGCTCTAACCCTCAACAATAGGTGAAAACCCGAACTCTAGTAAGCTGTGTCTTTTAGTTAACACTACAACTGATCCGAGAACGCCACGGGCTGCTTTAGCTTGACTTACTTGATCAATTGTCTGTGCGAAAACCATTTATAATAAAGTACAGTCAAAGTTGCTAAACCGTGAGAAGAGGCATTTAATGATCATAAAAATGTTTACGGTCGGGGCATTGTACACAAACTGCTACATTGTCGGCTGCGCCGAAACCAAAGAAGCGCTGATTATGGACCCCGGTTTCGACAGGGAAGTTGAAGCCCAAAGGATCCTAAGGGAAGTTGACCAACGCGATTTAGAGGCGAGGTACATTGTTAATACGCATGGTCACCCCGACCACACATCCGGCAACTGGGTTATCAAAAGGGCAACCGGCGCCCCCATTCTAATCCACGAGTATGACGCGCCCATGTTGACTGAGGCTGGAAGAAACCTAGCTAGGCTGTTTGGTCTTCGTATCGAGTTCTTGCCAGCCGACAAAATGCTCCATGACGGAGACACAATCCAGATTGGAGGTGTCACGCTCAAGGTTCTTCACACGCCAGGCCACAGCAGAGGCAGCATATCCCTTTTGAGTGACGACGTGGTTTTCACCGGAGACACCTTGTTCGCTGGTTCTATTGGTAGGTATGATCTTCCTGGCGGGTCCTTTGAAGAGATCATGCGTTCTATCAAGAACAGATTGGTAGGGTTACCGGATCACGTAAAGGTGTATCCTGGACATGGACCAGTCTCCACGATAGGCGAGGAAAAAAGGAGTAACCCCTTTCTGCAGATGGAGTTCTAGATCTGTAGGAAACAGACAAGAACATATGCCGCAACTATCACGAGTCCTCTGGTTCACTACTGCCCTTGACGTTTCTCATCCACAAAGTTGTCACTTTGCGCGTATCTATCTTGCTTCCATGGGTCGGCTGTGTTGCTGTATCCCCTAGATTCCCAGTAGCCAAGTTCATGGTGGGAGGTGAACTTTATCTTTTTTAGCCACATGGCGCTTTTGTAGGCGTACTTTTTGGGCACTATCAGGCGCAGCGGGCCTCCTCGCTCCGGTCTGAGGTACTCGTCTTCAAGCTTGTATGCGAGTAAGACAGCGTCGCCAAGCAAGTCTGTGAGCGGTAGAGAGGTCGTGTAACCGTCTTCGCACTCAAACGTCACATATCTCGCGTTTCCCTCCGGTTTCACCATTTTGACTATGGTTTGAAAGGATACGCCTTCCCACTTGTTGTTCATTACACTCCACCCCTCAACGCAATGAAAATCCGAAACGATGACGACACTCGGCAACTCCAATAGATTGCTCCAAGTCAACGTTAGTGGCTTCTCCACTAAACCATAGACTGTGAGGACCCACGTTTTCAGATCAAAGCTTGGAATCGTACCAATGTGACGCAATAGAATCTTTTTAATCTCCCTCTGTCCCGGGGGCAATTTCTTCCTCATCACGTTTCAGGCTCCTTAAATCACGTCTTGATGAAAAGGCTTGCAGAGGTTTGCATCAAAAGACTTGTTACAAGGTTTCCTTGAATAAATCTTCTTCTCTTGAGATGGCTAAATCATCTGTTGAGGACGTCTCGCTACTTTCTGCTCGCTTCAGGTTCTTGACGATGACAACTGGCACGGCTTCCTTCCCCTGTCCCATAATCAACTCGGCAGCGGAGGCAATTTCATCCACTATGGCAACATTTTTGACCTTCAACACGTAGCCGAAGAGGTCTTCTTGACCTCGATAGTCTTTGAAGGGGTTGATGCCCGCTATTCCTATTGCGAACTCGACTTGGCCTCTTCGAAGCGGGCGACTGTACGTGTCCGATATGACTATGGCCACTCTTTTTCCGGTCAGTTTCATGATTTGAGATTGTATTCTCCTCGCGGATTCGTCCGGGTTTTCTGGTAAAAGGGCGTAAGAGTCTTCCCCGGGAACATTGGATTTGTCGATTCCCGCGTTTATGCAGATTATGCCTTGTTTGGTTTCTACCATCAGCGCTTCAGTAGAGACTTTTACGACGCGTTTTGTCTCCCTCAACACCAGCTCAACGAATCTAGGGTCCTTTAGAGCGATCTTCGCTAGCTCCTCCGCCCTCTTAGACGGCCTTACGTCTTTCAGCCTCACCACCCTACCCTCTGCCTTGGACACCACCTTCTGGGCAACTACTAAGATGTCTTCATCCTCGATGGACACGCTTTCCCTCTCCGCTGTTTCCACGATCATTTTGGCTAGGTTATCTCCAGCCCTTATCAACGGAAAACCTTCGAGGCCTATAGCGCTGATCGTCTTCCCTCGCATATCCATGTCGCCACCGTTCCCTTATATAAGGAAACTAGCCATATATTTTCAACTCGAAGGTTTGAACGGCGTTCATGCCTAAAGCCTTCTAACAAACGGTAAGGAACGAGAATTTTGATGAAAAATAACCGTGTTAAAGAACTTGTCGAAGAAGTTCGGAAGTTAGCTGGTGATCCCGCTGTAAGGAAAGTTGTTAAGCAGAGGATAAGAGAATTTCGCGCCACAAGAAGTGAAGATTCTTATCGTTGGTTTGAGGAGTTAGTGTTCTGCATCCTTACAGCGAATTCAAGCGCTGAAGTAGGATTAAAATGTGTAAAAGCTTTGAAGGAAAAGAACCACATTTTTCACGGGCCCGGAGATATGGTGAGAAAAACGTTAGAAGAGGCTGGTCATCGATTCGCACTAAAAAGAGCGGAGTACATTGTTTTAGCAAGAGAGAGGAGCAGTGAACTCAAGGAAAACGTGTTAAGAATGGGCAACGCTATGGAGGCTAGGGAGTGGCTTGTAAAAGAAATCAATGGTATTGGGTGGAAGGAAGGAAGCCATTTCCTCCGGAATGTAGGCTTCCTAGACGTAGCGATCCTCGACAGACACGTCCTAAGAGTCATGTCAGAACACGGTTTGATTAAAGAAGAAGCTAAAAGCTTGTCAAAAAAGAAGTATTTGAAGTATGAAAGCATCCTCAGAAAAGTTTCTAGCGAATTAAGGATGCCCTTGGGGAAACTCGACCTATATTTATGGTATATGAAAACGCAAAAAGTCTTAAAGTGAATGTGCTTGACTCGATTTTCTCTTCTAATGGTTTAGATCGCTGTTTACAGGCTTGGTTATGTGCTCATTTTAAACCAAGCAACTGCTCCCACAATAAATACACTAATGCTTGCCATTATTCTTGTTCCCGACACATCTCTAACGCCAACAAAAAGGTTCAAGTTTAGCTCGTCGGCTCAACCGCATCAATCCCCAGCTAATTGACTGAGAAAAGAGGAAGACAGAGGACATTGTTGAAAACATAAGGACATGAAAGGAAATTGGGAATACGAGGAAAGTATAGCATGCAACTATTCGATCTTTAAAGCTACTTCATTAACCTTATCATTCTTCATTTGAAATGCGGCTATGCCACCGTTAACGGAGGATAGAACCAACCACACGGCTTCGCCCCAAAGCCTCATGTATTGGAGGTCTACGGCTGAAGGATGGGCGGGTGCAGGGTGGGAGTGAAACAAGCCAATGAAACATAGCCCCTCTAGCTCTGCTTGCTCGAAGGCGTTAAAAACCGTTTGAGGGTCAATCTCAAACCTCACCGTGGACTGTAAAAGGTTAGGCGCCACCACAACCTTCGTTACCATCGCTTCATCATTGATCAACCTCCCAAAGAGGATGGCACAAGCCTCGACGGGATGGGTCTTTCGAGCCGCCTCCCTTAACAAATGCAACTGCTGCCTTCTTAACCGAAGAATCACCGACAAGTCTCCTATTTTTACATTAAAGGGACTTCACTCTGAGCGGGAGGCTACTTATCGGCGTGCAGGGATGCCCCCTTAGAGGAGACCTTTCTCCTTTAATGTTTGCATGGCGTGTTGACCGCTCGTTGTTATGAAGGATATGGCTCTTGAAATGCGTTTGACTGCCTCTGAGTATTCATGTGAGCGGACGTTTCCTACAGCCTCTTCCACTTGCATGCTTGCCTCCTCGAAGTTCCGCATCCCTAAGACATTGTGAGCTATTCTGATCTCTCCTAGTAAGGCTTCTAAAAGCGAGGACATTACTTTATTAGCGCCAGTAAGCTCGTCGCCTTTTAGCTCCTCGATTTCGCCCAAAAGCTTAGCTGCGATGATCAGTTCCGACTTGATTCTCTCCACGTACTGAAAGCAGATGATCGCTTTCCTAACATCAGGCAAAGACGTTTCCATAGTGATTCCCCTTAAGGCAGAGTCTGTCTGTAACAATATAAGAGTTTGGACGCTATAACTTCAAACTTAATAAGGAAGCTCTTAGCGCCTCTCACCCTATAAGGACGAGTGCAGCGCCGATTAAGATAAATGACAAAGGCCAGAGACGCCAAACCGTATGCCTCATTTCACGTAAACCTTAGACTCCCCTGTTATCATAATTAACCTTCGGATTTTCATCACGCTTCTAAGACAGATATCTAACCATCTTTATGAAAGACGCATGTTTTATTCGTGCACAAGTATAAAGATTAGAGCTAACGCGAGTGTAACCCCTACAAGCCCTGTTGCTATCGGCGCCCTGAACCCCATCGTGTCGAAAAGAACGCCTCCTATGAAGGGCGCGGGGAACCCTACTAAACCTATAAAGGCAGCAAGCTTCCCCATCGCTTCAGCTCTTCCCTCCTCTGAAACTTTATTCATTAGGAAGGTTTTCATAGCGGGCGTCCATGTGGAGAAGACGAGTCCCCTCAAGATTTCAAGCATCACAAAGGCTTCAAAGCTTGTAAACATCAACCACCCTGTCATCATTAAAATGCCAATCGCTTCTGAAAGCATTAGAAATTTCTTGCATCCGTATTTTCTAATCAATATCCCCAAAGGCAGCTGAGAGCCTGCTGAAGAAATCGATAAGACAGTCCACATGATACCCAACTGAAAATTGGAGAAATTGTAGGTTTCACGAAGAAGACCAAATAGTATCGCGGATCCTATCCCCCAAAAGAATAAGTCTGTCGCCATCGCCAAATAGAAGCCCCTCAACTCTTTTATTGGAACCAAAAATGCCATGAAAGATTTCACTAGTTCAGACCACTCCACCCCGTGAAGGCTCCGCAACGTCTCCCTCATAAAGCGTAAGATCAGAACCAAGCTTAACCCTTGCAAAAGGGTGCCCGTCAAAAAGACAGCAGCATAACCGAATCTGTCAGCGATAAAGCCTCCGATTGCAGAAGCAAAAACTCCTGGAAGTATTGTAAAGAACATTATGACGCTGTATGCCATGCTTCTTTCGTGCGTGTCCACAGATTCGGCGACGGATGAGTCGATCGCTGGTAAATTCACTGCAGATAGGCCCAGCGCAATGCTTGCGGGAACCAGCCATGCCCCGTTGCGAAAAAGGCCTGCAAGAGTGCCGAAAGCTAGAGCCGTGAAGGACGAGGCACTTCCCAAAATCACGAGTAACCTTCTTCCTTTTCTATCAGAGAGCCAACCTCCAAGTGGTTGTATCAACGAGGTAATCATCCCATGTCGACCTCCAAGGGCTTCAAGAAGCCCAAGGAAGGCCATTGGAACACCCAAACTCAAGATGAACGGTTGATATGTGACCGTTAGCATAACGAGGGAGGCGCCCCCCAGCAAGGAATTTGCGGAAAGAACCCGAACATTACCTTTAAGTGCCAAAACCTTCTTTGTCCAATCTCCGAACTTCAACCTCTCGGTCCCTCTCGGGTCAGCTTTGATAAGCATAGGGAAACCATGTATGACATTCCATGCGGAACACTGGTTTGACATAATCTTCGATGGGATTCTTAAAAGCATTTACCCTTGATTCTTAAGTTTAAGGTCGTTTCTTGAAAACCACAACAAGAAAGAAAAATTAGCAGTCTTCAAAGAGGGGAGGATGACGAGGCCTTTTAAAATAAAGCTTGGACTCGACTTAGCCTTTCACGACGGCGATGGGCACAAGCCTAGCCACCCTCGTTGCGATTCCGACCTTGTCGCTTACTTCCGCCACCCGGTCTACGTCTTTGTAGGCTGGGTCGGCTTCTTCAGCTAAAACAACCGCACTTGCAGCCCTGATAACAATTCCACGCTGTTCTAAGGTCTTCTTCACCTCTCCACCCCAGAACCTTCTTTTCGCAGCCGTTCGGCTCATCATTCGACCCGCTCCGTGAGCTGTAGAGCCAAAGGAAACCTCCATAGCCTTAGGAGTGCCCACCAACATCCATGAGCTGGTTCCCATAGACCCTGGAATAATGACAGGTTGCCCAAAGGCTCGATAATCGGCAGGAACATCCATGCTTCCAGGACCAAACGCGCGAGTGGCGCCCTTTCTGTGAAGCCAAACCTTTCTCCGCTGTCCATTCACTTTATGTTCTTCTATCTTTGCGATGTTGTGGGCTACGTCATAGACCAAACCAAGTCCGAATTCGTCCGCAGGCCTTTTGAACACTTGCTCAAAGCTTTGGCGCACCCAGTGGGTGATCGCTTGGCGGTTGGAGAAGGCGTAGTTGACGGCACACGCCATGGCTTGATAGTAGTCTTGAGCCTCGTTGCTGGTTCCGGGCGCGCAGGCGAGTTCTCGATCCGGCAAAGCGATCTTGTACTTATGGACAGCCCGCTCCATGACGCGGAGATAGTCTGAACAAATTTGGTGCCCGTATCCGCGTGAGCCGCAGTGGATCATAACCGTAACTTGTCCCTCATGATGGATGTCGAAGGCTTTGGCGACCTGAGGGTTGTAGATTTTGTCGACCTTTTGAATCTCGAGGAAGTGGTTCCCTGATCCTAAGGTGCCGACTTGAGGTAGCCCTCGTGCCTTGGCTCCTGTGGACACCTTATCAGGATTAGCCGCTTCCATGCATCCTCTTTCTTCACAATGCTCGATGTCCTCTGGCCAGCCCATTCCTTGATTCACGACCCATTGCACACCCTCAGCCGCCAGTCGATCAAGCTCATGGGAGGTCACGCGAAAGTCTTTGCGGCGGCTGCCGAGCCCGCAGGGAACATTCCTGTAAATAGCGTCAGTAACTTCGGCGAGTTTAGGTCGAATGTCCTGTTCAGAAAGGCTCGTAGTTAGAAGGCGGACTCCACAATTGATGTCGTATCCGACTCCACCAGGACTGATAACGCCATTTTCATAGTCGGTGGCTGCGACGCCTCCTATGGGGAAGCCGTATCCCTCATGGCCGTCAGGTAGGGTGATGGAGTATTTGTATATGCCGGGTAAGTGGGCCACGTTAGCGCACTGTTCAAGGGTTCGATCCGTTTTCATCTTTTCAAGTAGGTCTTCATCAGCAAAAACGATTCCGGGCACCCTCATGCCGGGCTTGTATTTTTGGGGTATCCGCCAACTGTACCGGTCAATTTTCTCGAGCGGAACACGCGGTAGAGGGCCACGGTATTCTCTCTCCTCGCTCATTTAAATCAACCTTTCATGAAGAGAACCTAAAGTGAGATATATAAACAATTTTGGTGCTTACGCTAAGATTTTATCTTCTGGATTCCATTCCTTGAAATTGCTTAATAAAGATGAGGCCTACGATCTCTGTGGGAAAGCGTGCAGGGTTTATGGTGGTAGTTAAAGAGGTTTTGTGCAAATCGGTGCTCAGCCGATGCGGCATTCCTTCGATAGACTATGCGGTGAACCCCTACAGAGGGTGCTTCCACAAGTGCCTCTACTGCTACGCCCGTTTCATCAAGCGGTTTACGGGCCATAAGGAGGACTGGGGCGAGTTTGTCGACGTCAAAATCAATGCCCCTCATGTTTTGGCTCGCGAGCTTTCAAGAGCGCCCAAGGGACTGGTAAGCATGAGCACCGTTACCGACCCCTACCAGCCCTTAGAGAAAAAATACGAGATAACGAGAAAATGCCTCGAGAAACTGCTATCGCATCGCTTTCCCCTAGATATTCTCACTAAATCATCCCTTGTTTTAAGGGATCTTGACCTCCTCGCTAGATTCTCGAAGCTTGAGGTGGGATTCACCATCACCACAGTTGACGACGAGGTTAGGAGAAAGTATGAGCCTCGGTCGTCGCCAGTGGAAGAGCGGCTAGCCGCCCTAGAGGAGCTTCGTAGCCAAGGCATATCCACATATGCTTTCTCGGGGCCTATGCTGCCGTACATCACGGACGTTAATGAGGAGCTTCGCAACCTAATCCATAGCTTAGCTGAGGTGAAGGTAAATCGCGTCATGGTGGACCGTCTGAACTTGCGCTGGGGGGTTTGGTCCTCGATCATGCTCTTCTTGAAACAACATTACCCGGACCTAATACCCGAATACCGACGCATATTTTGGTCTAAAAACGACTATTTTGAGAAGGTGAGATTGAAGGTCTTAAAGTTATGCCACGAGCATGATGTTGAATGCGAATTTTGTTATTAAATCGCGAAAATGGAAATGAAGAAAAGGAAGATAGCCGCTTGGAGGGAAGACGCGGTAAAACCAACATTCTTAAGGTCAAAAAACTTTGTTATCAAGTTTCTTTTGGATCATTGCTCAGGAAATTTTCTGAAGTACTCGATGAAGCCTTGAATGTTTTGCATGACCACTCCTCTCTTAAGTAGCAAATGGTCTTTCAAAAAGTCGGCAGTAGCCTTCATTGAAGGATCCTTTTCTAAAATTCTTTCATGGATGGTTTCCACATCTTCTCCGCCCTTCATCCCTTCAAGAACGATCTTCGCCCATAGTTTCAGTTGAGCCACATGAGCTCTCATTCTTTGGACGGCATCGCTTGCTTGACCGAAGTGCGTGTAGTATAATGTTTTAGGCGCCATTTTTATGAGCTTGTCGAGTGAGGTTAAAGCCATTTCCAGATGGAAGGGCGCGGGGGTGGTGGGGATAACCACGTTGAACTTGTTTATGTAGATGCCAGCCGCGTCACCGGGGAAGATTCCTCCACCAAGGTTTTCGTAAAAGCTCAAATGATGCGAAGCGTGCCCTAGGGTCTCTAAAACCTTCAACTCGATTCCTTCGCCTAAATCGATGACCACTCCATCCGTTGCGGCAATAATTCGTTCCTCTGGAACGGACTGAATCTCGCCATATATTTCAGCGATCTCGCCCAGGACCTGTTTTGCTTGTCTCCATAATTTCTCGGGCTTAACCAGGTGTGGTGCTCCCCTAATGTGAACCAGCAGTCTTGCGTTGGGTAGATTTTGCAAGAGGGTTCCCGCGCCACCAGCGTGGTCCGGGTGGACATGGGAAACAGCTACGTAGTTGACTTCCTTGGATCTTATTCCCATTTCTCTCAGACCAGCCAGCAGGTTTTTGACCGACGAGGTGGGCCCGGTCTCGACAATGGCTACCTTGCTTCCCTTTAGTACGTATGTGGCTATGAAGCCCTCGATGCCCATGGGTTTCAGGTCGATTAAGTACGTAAACTCGTTGAGCTTTCTGCTGTACATCCCTCTTCCCTGAACCCTAAACCCCGGTGACCCTTAAATCCATCGGCTTCTCTGTGTACTACATTCCAAAAATCGTATCAGATGTCGAGAATGAACTTGACGGTTACCGCCTTTGGCTCTTTCACAATCTCCATCCGATGATAGGTTATGGCTTTGACCCCAACCCTCTGCGGATGCCTCTCTGGGTCAAAGGGCTCCCCCCAAATCTTCGCCTTTAGTTTTAAGCCGCTAGGCGTTTCTTTTATGCTGGAAATCTCGAATCGGGAGAAGAGGTTGCCGGTTGTCTCGAACCTAACCATGAGTTCCTCCAACCAGTTGTAGAGAAGGGCGTGTTCATCGTGGGCCTCCACCTCTATGCTGTTCTCAATTTCGGGTTTCACCTTTCCCATGTCGGTCATCACCTCAAAGGTGGCGTATGCAGCGTTTTCAAAAGCTTCCTCTAGACTCTCACCATACGCCGCAATGTACGCATCAGCTGTGTGCTCCAAAAACTCAAAACGCTTCTTCACCAGCACATCCACCATCACACGCTTCCCTATTTATAAAGAACAATTAATTTATTAGCTTGAATAATTGTAGTAAAATACTCCATATTAAGGTGACAGGAAAATGGAACACTGGGACTTAATTATCATCGGAGCCGGACCAGCCGGACTCACCGCTGGCATATATGGCGCTCGCAGCGGGCTCAAAACCCTAATCCTCGAGGAGAAAACTCCGGGAGGCGCCGCCGCCGAGTCTCCTTTGATCGAAAACTATCCAGGCTTCCCTGCCATTAGCGGACGGGAGTTAATTGACAAAATGGTGGAACACTGTAAAAAATTCGAGGTGCCAATCAACGAATTAGAGAAGGTCGTTGAACTCGACCTCAAAGGCGAGAGAAAGGTCGTGAAAACCGATCGAGCGACGTACACGGCCTCTGCCATCATCGTCGCCTCTGGCTGCCATTACCGAGAGTTGGGAGTGCCGGGCGAAAACGAGTTTCGCGGGAGAGGAGTTAGCTTCTGTGCGGTTTGTGATGGAGCTTTCTTTAAAGGGAGGAGGGTGATCGTGTTGGGCGGTGGAAACTCCGCAGCAGTCTCCGCTTTATACCTCTCTAATCTGGCATCTAATGTCAAAATAGCCCATCGAAGGGATACGTTAAGGGCGGAAGAAGCTCTTGCAAAGGACTTGAAGGAGCGAAATGTGGAGCTTCTATGGAACACTGAGATCAAGGAGATCAAGGGAGATGTCAAAGTGAAGAGCGTCGTCCTATTCAATAACAAAACGGGCGAAACCAAAGAGATCGAGATGGACGGCGT